>Ga0207702_10004865_pt1 | contig 11830 bp, 19 predicted proteins | sample KBSCornC62_FD_184302 | JGI IMG/M metagenome (GOLD analysis project Ga0207702, IMG submission 184302) | Corn rhizosphere microbial communities from Kellogg Biological Station, Michigan, USA - KBS Corn C6-2 (SPAdes) (version 2) | ecosystem: Host-associated > Plants > Roots > Rhizosphere > Soil ...
GCCGATGTCGTCGGGCAGGATGATGAAGTATTTTTTGATATCAAGCGGCTGGTCGGGGCCGAAGAGGATGTCCGAAAAAACGGGGTTGAGTAGCGAATGGGCATTGCCGCCGGTGCCATGCAGCAGCAGGACGGCATTGTCGGCGTGACCCTCGGCGTCGCGGTGCAGCTCCCCGAGCGTGAGGTAGTGGAGGTGCAGGACAGGGAGCGTCTCACCGGTGTCGAAGCGGAAGTCCCGAATGTCGAAGCTTCCGTTCTCGATGGGCCAATGAGTCGAAGGGTACTGTGGCTTCGGGGCCTCGGCGGCAGCGGCGATGGCGAATGCCAAGAAGAGAAAGCAGGCAAGTCGTGGCATAAAATTCTCCTGAGCACTTGCACCAGACAGCGTATTCAATGCCCGCAGCAAGCGGAATTTATAGATCTAGTTGGGCATGTGCTCACCCAGCGATTGTAGCTGGTGATAAATCTTGCTCTTGCACTCGCTCAAAATGGAAGCAATTCTAACTCGTCCGGCGATGCCATCTGAACAGAAGGAACTCGAACAGCTACAGCTCCGTGCGTCACTTGGGAATGTAGGCGATCGCGATGCTCTGCTCGCTCATCCTGACGCGATTGGGTTAGCGGTTGACCAAATTGCCTGCGGCAGAGTGTTTGTCTCAGAGTGCGCTGGTGAGATAGTCGGATTTGCTGCCATAGAACCTAGAGCGGATGGCGATAGTGAACTGGACGCGATGTTTGTTGAGCCAAGTATGCAACGTCGCGGAATTGGAAGAGCGTTAGTCGAATACTGCGCCGAAGTCGCCCGAAAGCAAGGGTCCGGGTATCTCCACGTGGTGGGCAATCCGCACGCGGAAAATTTCTATCTGGCCACTGGTTTTGACATGATCGGAATGACTCAAACCAGATTCGGACCAGGTTTGTTAATGCGGAAGAAAGTATGATAATGCGCGACATGCGCAGTGCTGCTCAAGGTTCGGTTTGCCCGCAATGTGGCTCTACTGAGACTGGCTCCTTCTTTTGCAAGGAATGCGGAGCGACGCTCCGGACCCCGATTGCGTTAACTCAACCTGTTGCGCCCGACTCACAACAACCCAGCGATACTTGGAGCTTCTCGAAGTTTGCCACTGTCTGGCTTGCAGGTATTTTCTTATTTTGCTTTCTGAGTCTTCGATTCGATATCATGGCGCGCCATCCTTTTAAACACTCCAGGTCTACGGCAACGGCTTTTTGCTTTGCGGTCCCCATGGCCCTCCTCCTCTGGATGGGTGTAATGATTAAATCAAGCCGCTACTGGAAGAAAAATGAGCCCGACGGCTAATCCGAAACGATCAGGGTGCGCTGCACGAGTCTTCATTTCAAGAAGGAACGAAGCCCCAGGCAAGCCGGAAACATCTCGTAGTTGACGATAGATCTCTGATCCGGTCTCGAACGTCGACGGCATGGCTTCAACTGATTAAAGCAGCCGCCCTTGAGCGCGGGCAAGTGCGCCTTCGATGTACACGGGTTCCAGGCCGTCAGCCCAATATTCCAACGCCGTGCGATTCGGCTGTGATGTTTCCTGATCCGTGCGAAGAATAGAACCCATCCCGCTCGGATGAAACTCAAGCCACCCTTTCCAGGTGCCGTCGGCACGCTCCTGGCCAAGAACGTGGACTGCATACATCACGGTTCCGCTGGCTATGAGCACGGGATGTTTGCGGATCAGCACGGACAAATTACGACCTTAGGATGCCTGGAGAATGAACGCTGATGTGTCCGGGGACAGATTCATCAGCCACAAAGTTCAGGTATTGCAGATTCGTGGTGGTAAGTCCCCTCTTGTCTCTGGTCAAAGTTCGCTGTAAGAAACTGGCTTTTCTCTGTAGCTTTTTTTGCATCAGAAATTGTGCATGACTGGGAGGGCAGAAATGCACAAAAGCCGAACAGTTGCAGACCATTTCCATATTTTCGCCACCAGGGCTTCAGACTGGGTGGGTTCCAAATGGGCATTTGCCATAGCCCTGATAACGGTCATCGTATGGGCTACGCTGGGGACGCATTTCCGTTATTCCGACACTTGGCAATTGGTCATCAATACCGCAACCACGATCGTCACATTCCTCATGGTGTTTCTGATCCAGAACACTCAGAACCGCGATGCCAAAGCACTCCACCTGAAGCTGGACGAAGTCATTCGAGCGCTCCGAGCTGCAAACAACCAAATGATTGACATAGAGAAACTTTCGGATCAGGAACTGGAGAAACTGGCTGGCCAATTCAAGCAAATTCGAGCCACACAGGAGCAGTCCAAGAAAGGGGAGTGAAACATGGCGACTCAAAGACTGAACAATTTAGGCCTTCTCGGATCTTCTGACCTTCCATAAAGCAGTCAAAGCTTTGGCGGCTTCTTCGACAGCCTGCTGCTCAGTGATCTGTGAATTCCCTTGGTAAATCGGTTTATGCCGATCGCCCGCGTCCGAGCCTGCTTTGCCGGCAATTCGCTTCAAGGCGACCGTATACTTTCCCTGCAACTCTCCAGGACTCACGTAATCTCCTTCAACGACCGTTGATTTTCCATTAAACCCTCTCTCAGGGTCTACGCCAATACCGCGTGCTGCGGAACTGCTCGGCTAGAACCATGTAGGTTGTGGGAAAAGAAAGCGTAGCTGATGCTAAATCCGCAATCTCGCTCATTTCTCATAAAAGCTCGAGGCGGTTCTCGGTGATTCCCGTCGGATGCTAATCGCCGGACTTTATCGCCAATGCTGCGAAGGCTGAGCGGATCACCTCGTCCGGCACAAGTTCAGGAGTTAGCAATCTTTGGAACACGAGCCCTTCGGTGAGGGCGTGGATCACTGGCACCAACTGGTGAACGGGCATCGGAAGATCTTCTTCGTTGGTCACAGACTGAAGCCACTGCTCGCCAATCGCGTAGCTCTCAGCGGTTACCTGCTTGACCCGCGATTGCAGGTCAGGGTGTGTTAGCGCATAAGCCAACCCAGTGAGCCGTCCTACCGCAGCGGTACTGCGAGCAGGAATCGCCTCAATTGTTGCCTCGGCCATGGCTCGCATGATCTGAGGAAAGTTCGTAGGGAGCTTCACTTTCGGGACGACAGGGGTCCAGTACGTCTGTCCCAGCGCAATGAAGAGGTCGTCACGGTTCTTGAAGTTGCCGTAGATCGCTCCCGTTGTCATGCCCGCTCTCTCCGCGATGGCTTCTAGGGTTGTTTGCTCATACCCCTTTTCGCGGATTAAGGCGCGAGCGGATTCCAGAAGTTTGGCTCGAGTGCGGTCGCGTTTATCGCCCTTGGGCTGCGAGCGTCGAGAATCTTTGGACTCAGACATCTCTTTATTTTATATTGTTATTATTTTATAATGATATTATATTAGTTTCACAGAATGTGACAGCCGACCAATATGCCTACTCAAGAAACCATCCAAGCCGCTTTGCAACCCGTGGTCGATGCGGGACAACTCGCGGGAGCCGCAACCTTAGTATGGCGCGAGGCCAAGCACGAAGCCACGAGCACTTGCGTAGGCTGGCGCGACCTGGAAGCCAAGAGTCCGATTTCACGGGACACAATTTTTCGGATCGCTTCTATGACGAAGCCAATTACCTCCCTGGCCGCGTTAATGTTGGCTGACGCCGGCAGGATCGATCTGAATGAGCCCATTACTCGCTACGCTCCGGAGTTCTCACACATGCGGGTTCTCCGATCTGCAAATGGTCCCCTCAATGAGGCCGATGCCGCCGAACGCTCGATCACCTTCGGCGATCTGTTAACCCATCGTGCCGGTCTAACCTACGCGGATTTTCATCGAGGTCCAATCGCCCAGGCATATCGCGAGGTGCTTGGCGGTGACATCGATAGCGATGTTCTTCCCGATGACTGGATCGCTGGGCTCGCGCGGTTGCCATTGATCGCCCAACCGGGAACGGTGATGACATACGGTCGTGCGACCGACCTTCTAGGATTGCTCCTCGCGAGAATCGAAGGGGAACCCCTCGGAGCAATACTTGAGCGCCTTATCTTCAGTCCCCTGAAGATGAAGGACACTGGTTTTGTCGTTCCCCAAGCGAAATGGGCACGAAGAGCTGCGGCCTATGGTTTCGATGAATCCGCGCGTTTGACCAGACGGGCCACCTGGGGTGGCGTAGTCGTCCCGGAACGACCTGTGAATATGGCTTACGAATCGGGTGGTGCAGGCCTCTGGTCAACGGTCGATGATTACCTGAAGTTCGCTAGGCTGTTTCTAGGCGATGGCAAGGTGGAGGACGTTCGCCTACTGCGTCCGGAAACATTGGAGATGATGATGACCAATCAGCTGACCGACAGCCAACGTGCGAATTTCACTCTGCTTGGAGGCAAACCCTTTGCTGTGGGTCGAGGGTTTGGTCTGGGTGTATCTGTTGTGCTCGAAACCGATAGGAACGATTTCATGCGCCGGGGCAACCCGGGAACCGTGAGTTGGCCTGGCGCGTTTGGGGGCTGGTGGCAGGCGGATCCCAAAGCAGGTTCCGTGTGCATCTTTCTGGCGCACAATATGGTTGATTTGACGCAGATGGCGAACGGCATAGGCTTGGGTGTCTGGTCGGCGATCGAGGTGTTTCAAACAGCAGGCGGTTGTGGCGTCGGCAGAAACTGACCCCTGATTGGTCAACCAACCCAGGCTAGCCATCAACGGTGAAGGCTCGAATAATGAGTCCTACTCCGTGAGACCCGCAAGGCTCCCGGTTTGCATCAGCTCTTTTCCCTGCTCGTTTAGACTGCGGTACTTAGGTTCGCCTTGCCCAGAGAAGTTTGCAAATTCCCCTGGGCCAACCAAGGCTCGCTCGCAATCAATGAATCACTTCAGAAATTCACCTTGTCCGCCTTGCGACCATGGATCGTAGGTCAGCGCAAAACGAATGCGGTCGGAAATGGTGGGATGGTCATAGTATAGGAATACCGCCACGGGGTTCGGATCAGGGTCGGCCAAATCAACTTCCCCCAAGACCTGAAATGCTTGCGCTGCCACTTGTCCCGAGTCGGGCGTGAGGCCGTGAGTAACTTCAAGGCCGTATCGATCGGCCTGGTGCTCAAAATACCGGCTCACAGCGCTCGTAATCGGGTTGACCGCGAATGAGAAGATTGAGAGCAGCAACATCAGCGCCGGCAGCGAGGCCCAGTCGTCAACGCCGCGTACTCCCCAACCAGCACCCCAGCGGGCGAGTACCCACCCGATGCAGCGGTATCCGACATAAAACAGCAAAAGGAACAGCAATGCAAAGAACGTGATCCCCTTGGGAATATGTTGCAACACATAATGTCCGGTTTCATGTCCGGCGGCGAAAACGATTTGCGGCGTGTTCATCTTCGCGATGGTGTTGTCCCAAACGACGATTCGTTTCGACGCGCCGAAGCCGGTGACGTAAGCATCCAGTTCGGTGGTCTTTTCCCCCGCGCCCATCCAGAACATGCGCTGCGGCGGAATGTCCACGCCCGCCCGCTGAACCATTTGTTCGAGCGCTGCCGTCAATGCAGGATCTTTCTGCTGCAATGGCTCAAATTTGTGGAAGAGCGGATCAATGACCCAGGGAGTGATGAAAACTAGCAACAGGCCAAGCGGCAGTGCTACGAGCCAAAAGTAAAACCACCATCGCCGCGGGCTATGTCGAATGACGGCATAGAGCAGGTAGACGAGAATCGCTCCTATGATCAACAGGACAATTTCGGCTTTGATCCAGTCCCAACTCCACGAACCCCAGCCTTGAACTGAGAGTCCAAATCTCTTGTCGACCACTTCTCCATAGATGTCGAGGGGCAGCGTGAGCACCGCAATCGTAAGCAGGATAAGAGGCGCAAAAATGACCGCCTGCAGGAAATGCCGCGACGAAAAGCACTCGGCCCAGTTGCGATATGCGGACGAGATTCGCCAACGAAGAATGACCCACAACACGACCAAGCCGTAGATGAAGCCGATCACGGCGAGGCGAAATTGGATTCGGCTGCGGTCTCGTGCCTTCTTGTAAAGATCAGGAGGCAGCGTGTAAGCGGTTACCTTTACTGACTTACCGGCGGCCTGCGAAGGCGCGGGCATCGAAGCAGATGGTAGGGATTGTTGTGCTGTACTCGCTCCAGTTCCCTGCTGCGCCCGCGCGCAAGGTACGGCTTCTGCGAGCAAAACGACGACTACCATCAGGTAAGTAACTCGCCCCGTTTTCATTGGGTCCCCCCTTGGCTGCAAAGCCAACCATAGTACACCGTTCGGCGCGAAGGGGGGTATGGGCGAAAAGACCCGCATGTAGAATTCCTGCGTGATTGATGCCACGCACTCAACTCCTGTTTTGCTTGAGCGCACGCTTTGGGCAACTTCCGGCTTTCTGTGCGTGGTCGTATTTCTCGTAGGACTCTCGAACAAGCGCATCCGGAGTTTTCCCTATTCTTGGTTCTTGTGGGAAGCTACCCGATTGAGTTTTTGATACTTTTCACGCTCCAAAGAGTGCATTCATACGAGGTCTGGTCGCGGAGTGTGTCATTGCTGATGGGTTCAATTTTCCTTCTTGAACTCGCAGTGCTGTACCAGCTGGCAAATATTCTCATCTTCTCTCACGCCTCCTTGGCGAGGCATTTGAAATCTCTACGGCGATGGACTCTCGTCATGCTTGCACTGTGTACGACGACTCTGGCGGCGATGGGGACGGACATCTCAACGGATGGAGGGACTAGCGCCTTGGCAAGGCTCTCTCTCGCCCAAGACTTCCTCGATACGGGACTGCTTATCATCCTGGTAATCGTTAGCCGAACGCTCGCGATTCCTTGGAGAGCCATACCAGCCGGGGTGGCCTTTGGTTGGGGTATTTCGTCGTTGTTCAACCTTGTAGCAGATGCGCTAGTAAGGACCGTGACTAGATCCTCCATCCTTTGGGGCGATGTAATCCGTGCGGGTGGATTCAATGCCTGCGCCCTGATTTGGCTGTGGTAGTGGTCCGACCACCCTCTGCCGTCACCAAGCTCGTCCAGAACTTTCCTGTGGCTGATCTCCATCGGGAGATCATTGAAACAGAAAGCACCCTGCGGTTACTCATGGAGCCGAAGAAAGGCGAATAGAAGACACGCGCTTGTGACAACGCCCTGGTATCAGCAACTATCTTGAGACTGCTAGTCTTGCCCCGGCGTATGATGCAAACGAATCGCTACCTTCGATGCGGAGACCATCAAAAATGACGCTGCTACCGGGGGGCAATGCTGTTGTTCGCTCGATGGTGTGGCTGGGCGCAGGCCTTTTGTTGGCGTACTTGACGACCCGGCCCGCCGCGACTCTCTTGTCATTTCGGGGCACTCCCATCGGCTGGCTGGGCGTTGCTGTACTGATCATTGGAGTTGGGTTGCATCTGTGGAGTAACGTCACCCTCGCCCGTCTCGAGGGAGGATCATCCGAGAGTGCGCCGACTGCTCTCGTCACTGGAGGGCCCTACCGTTACATAAGAAATCCTATCTATGTTGCGGGAGGGTTGATCCTCTTGGGAGTCTACCTCTGCCACGCTGAGTTACGTCGGATGGACATCGTAGCTGCTGTTGTTCTGATGTCCGTGCTCCACGTCCTGGTCGTGCGGCGCGAGGAACCGGCTTTGCGAAGACGCTTCGGCCCTACCTACGAGGAATATTGCCGCCATGTGCCGCGATGGTTCCCCAGTCTCATAGCCCCCTTAAGGCCCCGCGCTGAAGGGCCAGTTTGACTGACTCCGTTGAGAAATTGCCATATCGCTCAGCACCCCCAAAAAAGCGAATGGAGCACTACGGGCATTTTGCGCCCCATTGCCCGTCATCAACCGTTATGCTATTGCGCATGGCTGTGTCCGTAGAAGCTCAACCTCTGATCGCCGTGCGCGACGTCAGGGCGAGTAGCCGTTGGTACGGAAGATTGTTTGCGGCAGATTCGCTGCCTGATCACAGACACCGTGATTTATATGATCGGGTGTTCTCGTCGGGTCGCTTGATTCTTCAACTCCACGCTTGGGACGAGCAGCATCATCCAAACCTTGTCAACCCGAACGCCGCGCCTCCAGGGCACGGGGTACTACTTTGGTTTGAAGTCAACGACTTTGACTCGACGGTCGATCGAGCGCGCGAATTAAGGGCTGAAGTCATTCTTGAGCCTCACGTCAACCCGGCGCCCCAACACAGAGAAATGTGGCTCCGCGATCCCGACGGCTATGTTTTGGTGATTGCGAGCCGGGATGGCGAGGCGAGTTCGTAAGTGCTGCGTCCTGTCCCGAATGACGATAAATCGCCGTATCGCTCATTGGCCGGGAAAGGGAGCTTAAAGAGCGATTACACTGATTGTGTGGAGACCTACCCGTGAAGATGCCGTACTGTTCCGAGTGCACGCTTGGCGAGGCTGCCGGGCCTTCGCACGCAATCAGCAGCCGACAGAGGTTCGCGCGGGTGATCGTGGGGTTCGGATGGCTCATGGTGGCATGGGGCTCTTTTCACGTGCCGGTTCCTGCGATCGCTTGGCCGCTGGCCCTCGTAGCCGGATGGATCGGACTATCTCATATCGTTGCGGGTTGGATTGGCTATCCAGATTGCCCCGAACTGGGTGCGATCGCAACACTGCTGAGTCGGCGCTATGTCCCGACCAGATGCGGTCCATGGGTCGCACTGGATCGTTGGTTGGAATCCCGAAGCTGATCTTTGGTCGATGGGAATGGCCACATCGCTAGTGCACTCAGCTCTCTTGAGAAGCCCCCGATCGCCACAGCTCGTGGCAAATCGCCATGTTGATTCCAAGAAATGTTGGCTTCACCGCCCGAGTTGACCCCGATTTCAGTCGAAGTGCAATCGGACAGACTCAGCAATTTAGAGAGCTGGGCCTTCGTCTGGCCAGAGAAACAGTGTCGGCGTAAGGACGATGTTCTTTAGCTGCGAAGGATTATCCGCAAGCTGGAGTATCGCCCCAAACTCAGCCGAACGTGCTGCAATCGCCAGCAATGCTGTTCTCGCCACCCCACTCCCTGTTCGGACTGAGCGAACAGGAGAGCTTGGTGCCCAAAGAGGTTCAGAGTCCAACGGCCGCTCTTCGGAAATTCCTCCGTCAATCAGTTCCCTTTGAAAGCGATCGGAGAACCTGAGCCCCACATCGGCAAGAACTCGACCAGACGCGCAGCAGCTACTCGGTCGATTCCAGCGGCTGCAAGTTGGCGAACGATTTTCTCGTCCGGTTCATTCGAGAACTCGCGTAGGATAGCCGCTGCTTTTGAAAGAGCCGTTTTCATCAACGCAAGACCACCCAAGAGCCAAATCCGACCAAGATTGGAGAAAAGCCGCCCAGACGGTCGGGCGGCTTGGCTGTGATTTCTAATGCCTCATCGCAGAGACCCAATGATCTTGCGATAGTCTGCCTCCGGAAACGCCTTTAGGGTCTCTGTGGAGATGTTTCCGAGTGCGCTGGCTGAGAGAGTAAACTTTGCGCAAGCTTCGTCACTGGGGAACTCTGAGATCAGAACTGCATCGTACTGTCCCATGGTTAAATACCAAGTCTGAATCTTCCCTCCTTCAGCTTCGGCAGCTTTCCTGGCCGCGTCGAGACGGGATGGACTGTCCTTGATTTTTGAAATTCCTTGCGACGTATAACGGACGAGGGTTACATAGTGTGGCATTGCAGGTTCCTCCATTCCTTCAGGCCGCAACGGCCTTCCCATTTCAGATGCATGAGTCCACAATCGCGCTAGTTGGCGATTCCTAAATCGCTCGTCGACAGGGAAAAGGCGAAGGGAAAGCGCACAGGAGTCACCACGCCTGTTTGCAACAACTACCACCGAGAGGTCGTGGCTTGCTTGGGGCCTATAACGAGAACTTAGATGCCTTGGGAAAAGCATGGAAGAAAATGCCTAAAGGAGCTCGGACAGTAAACGTAACTGTCATAGGCGTGTTCCATTTCGGCGCGACCTACGGCCATTTGAATGGATATCGTTACGAACTTATTTTCCGAGAAATTTCTAATATCGCTGTGATTCAAAAGGGCAAGAAGAATCCAGAAGAGGAACGAAAAGCGGAGCAAAAATGGGCCTGCGGCGGCACGAATCCAAAGTGAATAAGAATCGGCATCAGTTGGCATCAGGTGTAAGATCAGGGCACCCGTTTTATGCTTCGCAAACGATTTCTTGCCGGACCAAGTAAAGGATCTCTGTACTCGGACTTGTCCCAAATGGGCGGGCTGTCGCCTTCGCTCCAACGGATCTGTGATGAACTGTCTGGCAATCCCAATCTTATAAGATGTGACGCGAGTGCCGGTTGGGCGATCATCCACAATGGGCCGCGCCACTCAACGGCAGCGGCAGCGGCGAATGTACGCAACTTCAGTATCGACCTGTGGTATCAAGGGGTTTTACAGGGTTCAGGTTGGACCTCCGATCTGAGGGAGATTGCCCGAGCCTCTGTTGCCTTCCACCTGGACAAATCCTCGATCAGTGAAATAGCTGTCCGATTCGAGTGGTTCAAGCCAACTCAACAGGCGGTCAACCATCAGCGTGGGGCAGAGATTTTCGTGACCGAGGCATGGCAAAGCCTTGCACATCGGCTGGGATCGGAGCCGTATTCCCGCCTGGGGCTGTTGCCGCTCGTTCTTGAAGCCGCAAAACGACCTGAGTTGCGGCGACTCCTGCCTTTCACATCCCTGAATCGCTTGTGTTTCAGTCGCACCACTGGATACCCCTACACAGGTGATTGCCCTCTTGCTTGGCCATTGAGCGGTGGGCTCTACGTTACAGCGGCATGCGAACAGAGGGTCCTCGGCGAAGGCGATGCGGTACGGGCAGCGGATTTGCTTGCTGCAAATCTTCCACGCAATTGCGGGGCGGCGATTCACGGAACAGCAGAAGACCTAAAGCTACTGGCTGACTGATCGTCGAATGCTGGAACAGTCAGACGATGGCGTCTCGGTGCTGTTTCGCTATCAGGCTTTGCGTCAACTTCATTGGATGCTCAAGGATCTGGATCGGCGCTTCCTGCAAGAGCTGATCCGGACCGGGGCCGCATCTGCCGTGAACTAGTTGTCAAAAAATCTCCCTATCGCACGTGGAAGGGCGTCCTTCCAAAATCGCAGCTACTGCTCACATCACAGTAAAACTCTCTCACCTACCGCTGCCAGTCACGATTTCAAGATCCCTTTCGAAAGGCCCGACTCATTGGGGCCACCTGCGATAATGCTCGTTGAGAGGAGCGGCGATGAAAAGGCTGATGTTTGCAGTATTCGCCTTTGCGGCAATCGCGCTGACGGTGGCCGATACAAAGAAGAAAGAGATAATCGCGTTCACCCCACTACAAGTGCGATGGTTTACTCCGTCGTACTATACCGACGGCCGCGAGCGAGCACAGCTGCTGGGGGACTCAAGTCAGGGCGGTGTCTGGGTTGATCGTGTCAAGATACCCGCGAACAGACGTGTCCTCGCGCATACGCACCCGGAAAACGAGCTGGTCACCGTCATCGAAGGAACCTGGTATTTGGGCGAGGGAACGAAATTCAACCCCACAAATTTGAAACGGTACCCCGCGGGCAGTTTCATCGTAATTCCGGCCGGCGTACCTCATTTTGTTGCGACGAGGGAAAGCAGTGTCATCGTTCAGCTCAACGGTAATGGCAAATTTCGCACGGATTATGTTGAGGAATAGGAACTGGCTAAGCGTGGGTGATCGTGCAGCTTCGCATTGCCTGCGTAAGCCGGCCCGACAACGAGCGATAAATCACGATATCACTCGTTCAGGCCAGTCATGCGCACTTGGCTGGCTCCTTCCCGTCCTCATCGCAACGCCCTTCGGTTGTGTCGCCTGATAACAAATACTTGACCCAGCCGTTCCTGAGTCTAGAAT
>Ga0207702_10004867_pt1 | contig 11824 bp, 2 predicted proteins | sample KBSCornC62_FD_184302 | JGI IMG/M metagenome (GOLD analysis project Ga0207702, IMG submission 184302) | Corn rhizosphere microbial communities from Kellogg Biological Station, Michigan, USA - KBS Corn C6-2 (SPAdes) (version 2) | ecosystem: Host-associated > Plants > Roots > Rhizosphere > Soil ...
CCCTCCCTTAAAGATGTTGTTGGCGTACACTCTTTCAATTACCGGGTCGGAGGGAGCAACAACATCTTTAAGGGAGGGTGTAAAATAGGCATAGCCATCGCTAAAGCCTAAAACAATATCATTGCCGGCAACGGTAAATGACGAGCTCGGAAAAAACTGCATAAGGGATGTGGCCTGCACCGCCCTTGACGACCGGTGCGTTGTGAGATCATAGGTCAAAACGCCAACTTCGGTGCCTACCCACAATGTATGGCCTATCGTAACTACACTCTCGCAATGCGGCCTCAGCAGATCGGCGATCAGGTTGACCACGCGGAAAGTTTTTGATCTTTTATTAAAAAAAGACAACCCATCGCCCGATGCGCAGACGATCTCGTTGTTTATTGATCTGGTTACGTCAAAGAAAAAATAATCAGCGTCCGGACCGTCACCCCTGAAAACATCCGTCCGGTTATTTGCTATATCGTAGTGAAATAGTCCATTTCTGGAAGCGATCCAAAGCGCCCCGCCGTCATAAAAACCGTCTTGCAGGTCGTATTTAAGCAGGTCTCGATCCGAATTGCCGGGCGCCGAGGCGATGCTGATCCTGTGGTTATCCAAATTGTATTTGAACAGGCCTTTGTTTGTGGTGACGTAGCAGGTGTGGTCATCAACCTTAATCAGTCTCCGGATATTATATACAAGCGCCAGTGAGTCAGGGACCGGCAATTTGCTTTGAAGCAATATGCCGGTCTGCGGGTCCCATTCTATCACTTTTTTTTGAGTTACCAGCAGCATTTTATGCCTGGAAACCTGGACAAAGTCATATATTTTCCGCGTTCGCGGATCGGCGTTGTATACCTTTAAAAGTTGCTTGGTTTTCCAGTTTACCCGGACCATCCCCTGCGTATAGGAAGCCATCCAGACAACGGTACTGTCATATTTATCCGGGGTAATTTTGTTTATGGTCACCTGGTTTAAGCTGCTTTTATTTAAAACCCGCATTTTCCATTGCTGATTCGTAAAATCGAGCATGCTGACGCCCGCGCCCGTGGCCACCCATAGTCTCCCCCGGCTATCCAAAAAGAACTTCGAAATCACATTATCAGGCAGGCTGTACGGGTTGTTATCGTCGTGCACATAGGAGAATTCCACTCTTTTCGTACTGGTATTATATATCTTCATCCCCCTGCCCTCAGTGGCGACGAACAGGTATCTTTTAGTCTTATCCTGGTTTAAAAATTGCAAATCGTTTATATCAATATCCCTTATCCCCCCGGCTGCGGGCAAAATATTATCCAACCCTGCAAACGTGAACAAGCCCTGATTAGTGCCCAGGTATATCGCGTCGCTGCTTTTGGCTACCGTAAATATTTTTAAAAGAGAATGCTTATAAGTTAATGTGCCTGACGACCAGGTGTTTTTTTTGATATTGTAGATATATACTTTTTCGCGGCTTGATACCAACAGCTCGTTATCATCAAACGTGTAAGTACAAAGCGGATCGACGATATTAGTGAGAGATGTAAACGATATTTTCATGGACCTCACGTCGATTTTCGCCAGGCCGTATTCACACACAAACCAAATGTAGTTTTTTTGAACGAAGAGGGCGTTCACGGCTTTGACAGGATGCTTTACATCAGGCTGCACATAAACAAACCGGCCGCTCATTTCGTCATAATAGCATAATCCTTCCGAAGTTACCCATATACGGCCGTCATTATCGCTGATCACACTGGTGTAATTATCCCTTATCGCGCCGGTTCCCGGGTCAAAACTGTTAAAGTAAACTGTTCGGTTCCCGTCAAACCGCTGTACACCACTGCTGGATGTCCATAGGTAGCCGTGTTTGTCGGTCGTTAAGGTAAGTATCTCGCGACTGATAAAATGGTTTTGGCTGTTAAAGTTTTCAAAGCGCCAATCCCCGTTTGGTATAAACCCTTGCGCCAAAAGATGAAATGAAGACAGCACCAGCAATATTCCAAATGCAAATTTGGCCATGGGTTAAAGCTTTAATTAACGAGGAATTCAGAATATTAAAAAGTAATAATATTCGAAAATTACATAAAAAGATATTGAAATTAATAATTAAAGAGGTGATATTAGAAATTTGGAGTATGCTTTTCCAGCTTCACATAACTAAAATGTGAAAATTTTTACGCAAAGAACGCGACTATAACATTTTGGGGGTATGCGGAGGGCCATGGGCAATGAACCAGGAGTCAAGAATCAAGAGCCAGGAACCAAGTCAAAAATATTTGATTCCTGGCTCTCGAAAATCAGTACTTCAGCACAATAAACCCGGTTTTATGTTTGACAGCACCGTTAACGGTGTAATCCAGCTGATAAAAATAAGTGCCGGGTAACTGCATTTTCCCGTTTTTGTTGCTATGCCCGTCGAAAGCTTTGGCGGCGTTATCATAGCCTTTTGCCTCATAAACGACCCGTCCGTTGCGGTTCATGATGGATAGCTTGTTGTCGGGGTAGGCTTGTATCCCGTCGAGCATAAGGAAATCGTTTATGCCATCTCCGTTGGGTGATAGGCCCTGGTGTACTTGTATGCCATCTTCAGCCAGTGCTGGCGTTTCGGTGGGTTTGGTTACACTGATACCGGGGCCATAGCTGTCCGCCCCACCTGAAGCCCTGTTTACGGTTACCGTATAGGTTTTGGTGGTTACCTTATCCGAAGCGGTTACCGCTACATTTATAGTATTTGCACCTACAGCCAAATTAATGGCGCCGGATGCCGTTCCGGAAGCTACCGTTGTTCCGTTTATTTTTATCGTTGCATCCGGGTCGCTGGCTGTCGGGGTAACGGTTACCGAGGTGATCGGGTTGTTCACAGCGTCAGTATAGCTGGTGGTTGCACTGGCAAACGTGGGGCTGAAGGTTCCCTTGCTCATTTTCAGCGAACTGAGGTTATCGTTGTTTGATGAAGCGCGGTTTACTGTTACCGTATAGGTTTTTGTGGTGGTGCCGTCCGATGCTGTTACCACTACATTAACGGCATTTGCGCCTACGGCTAAGTTAATAGCCCCCGACGCTGTTCCCGAAGCCACGACTGTTCCATTTACTTTTACCGTTGCTGTTGGGTCGGTGGTGGTTGGTGTAACGGTTACCGAGGTGATGGTGTTTCCAACTGCGTCGGTATAGCTGGTGGTAGCACTGGCAAACGTTGGGCTGAAAATACCTTTGCTCATTTTCAGCGAGCTGAGGTTATCAACGCTGTTCGCGGTGCCGGTGCGGGTTACCGTTACGGTATAGGTTTTAGTGGTTTTGCCGTCTTCTGCCGCTACCTTTACCAGGATCGTGTTATGGCCAAATGCCAGGCTAACCGGGCTTGATTCGGTTCCCGAAATTACCGGTATGCCGTTCACGGTCACCCTTGCCCCGGTGTCAAGGGTTGTAGGTATTACCTTTACCGTGGTTTTGACATTGCCAACGGTGTCGGTGTAGCTGGTAACATTACGGTCGAATGGCCAGCTAAAACGTCCTGAACTCATCTTCAGCGAGGAAAGATCGGCGTTGCTGTTAGCCGGGCGGCTTACTGCTATGGTGTAGGTTTGGCTTGTCGTGCCATTCTGTGCGGTTACTTTTACGTTAATGGTGCTTGTGCCGAACGGCACATTGATTGGCTTTGATGCTGTGCCGGAAGCTACCGTTGTTCCGTTTACCTGTATCGTAGCGGTTGGGTCGGCGGCGGTCGGGGTGACCGTTACTGAAGATATGAGGTTTCCCACGGCATCCGTATAGCTGAGGTTGCCGGCAGAAAACGCCGGGGCGAATATCCCCTTGCTGATCTTTAACAAAGCCAGCTTGTCGTTGCTTGAGGCTACTGTATATGCCCATACGGCGCCCTGGCTGCTATTGTCGTAAGGGCCACCCACGATGGCCGTTTTGCCGTCGGCGCTGAGGGATACCGACCAGCCCTGGTATGCCGCGCCTGTATTGCCCGTGCCTGTCAGTTTGCCGCCCTGCTGGCTCCAGGCGCCGCCGCTGCGGGTATATACCCATGCGGCGCCCTGATTGCTGTTGTCTGCAATGCCACCCACGATGGCTGTATTGCCGTCGGCGCTGAGGGATACTGAAAAGCCCTGATTTTCCGCGCCTGTATTGCCCGTGCCAACCAGCTTGCCGCCCTGCTGGCTCCAGGCACCCCCGCTGCGGGTATATACCCAGGCGGCCCCCTGGTTGCTGTTGTCGTAATATCCGCCCACGATGGCTGTATTGCCATCGGCGCTGAGGGATACGGAAGAGCCCTGGTTTGCGGCGGCTGTACTGCCCGTGCCAACCAGCTTATGGCCCTGCTGGCTCCATACACCGCCACTTCGGGTGTATACCCAGGTGGCCCCCTGGTAGTTATTGTCTCTAAATCCACCCATGATGGCCGTATTGCCGTCGGCGCTAAGGGATACGGAATAGCCCTGTTGTGCAGCGCCTGTATTACCCGTGCCGACCAGCTTGCCGCCCTGCTGGCTCCAGGCGCCCCCGCTGCGGGTATATACCCATGCGGCGCCCTGGCTGCTGTTGTCCTGAAATCCGCCCACGATGGCCGTATTGCCGTCGGCGCTGAGGGATACGGAACAGCCCTGTTGTGGAGCGCCTGCATTACCCGTGCCGACCAGCTTGCCGCCCTGCTGGCTCCACGCGCCCCCGCTGCGGGTATATACCCATGCGGCGCCCCGGTAGCCGTTGTCTCCAGTGCCACCCACGATGGCTGTATTGCCGTTGGCTCTGAGGGATACGGATATTCCCTGATTTGCCGCGCCTGTATTGCCCGTGCCAACCAGCTTGCCGCCCTGCTGGCTCCATACGCCGCCGCTGCGGGTATATACCCATGCAGCGCCCCGGCCGCCGTTGTCTCCAGGGCCACCCACGATGGCTCTATTGCCGTCGGCGCTGAGGGATACCGACCAGCCCTGATTTTCCGCGCCTGTATTGCCCGTGCCAACCAGCTTGCCGCCCTGCTGGCTCCACGCGCCGGGGCGTAATGTTGGCGTAACGGTGAAATTGCCGCTGCTTGTTGCGGTACCACTGCCCGTGGTAAGCGACAGGACGCCTGTTACCGCGCCCGGCATTACAAAGCCCGTTAATACCGTACCTGTATTATTTATCACCAGCGCGGTAACCCCGCCAATGCTGAAGGCCGTAGGTGCACTTAAATTGGCGCCGTTTATGGTAACCAAGGTGCCCACCGCGCCGCTTGCCGGCGAAAATGAAGTGATGGCAGGACCCTGGGCAAACAGCCTTATGCTGCACAATAACATTACGCACAATAAAAACCACCCCGTGCGGTTTTTGGCCTGGCCTTCAAAAAAATGGTGGATCCTGTCTGAAATTGTTATTGTTTTGGTTGATGATGTTTGCTCCCACCGTGCCGGGGCGCTGATTGTTGTTGCCATAATCGATATTTTTTTATTTTCAAAAATGGCTTAAATGTTTACGCCGCGACATGACCCGCAAACGCTAAAAAAATGATTTTGAGCACTTTTCGTCTACCTGCACACCGCGTTATGGGTGAAGTGAATTTTGCCTGGCTATACTTCGTGGTTCAGCGGACGAAGGCTGTGGCAGCCAGCACAAGCAGCATTAAGCCGGGCGCGATACCGTGACAATGTTTTTGTCGGTAAAAAAGTGGATTTTGGTAAAAATGGCGTGATAAAGAGTCTGGGAGCAATAACAAGGAAACAAGAGACAAGTCAAAAAAGCGATTGATCTTTTTCGTCTTGTCTCCTCCTAAAGTCTTGCTTCTCAGTATCAATATTTCAGCACAATAAACCCGGTTTTGTGTTTGGTGATGCCTCCTACATTATAATCCAACTGGTAAAAATAAGTTCCCGGCAATTGCATCTGCCCGTTTTTGTTACTGTGACCGTCGAATGCTTTGGTGGCGTTGTCATACCCTTTGGCTTCGTAAACCAATTGTCCGTTGCGGTTCATAATCGTGAGCTTATTATCCGGGTACTGGCTGATGTTGTCGATGGTGAGAAAATCGTTTACACCATCTCCGTTGGGCGATACGCCCTGGTGTACCTGTATGCCATCTTCGGCCAATGTTGGCGTTTCGGTTGGCTTGGTTACGCTGATGCCCGGGTCAAAGCTGTCTGCCCCGCCTGACGCCCTGTTTACGGTCACCGTATAGGTTTTGGTAGTTACATTATCCGAAGCAACTACTGCTACTTGAATGGTATTTGCACCTACAGCCAAATTAATGGCGCCGGATGCCGTTCCGGAAGCTACCGGTGTCCCGTTTACCTGTATAGCGGCATCCGGGTCGCTGGCTGTCGGGGTAACGGTTACCGAGGTAATCGGGTTGTTCACAGCGTCGGTATAGCTGGTGGTTGCACCGGCAAACGTGGGGCTGAAGGTTCCCTTGCTCATTTTCAGCGAAGTAAGGTTATCATTGTTATTCCCGGCACGGGTTACCGTTACCGTGTAGGTTTTGGTGGTTACCTTATCCGATGCGGTGACCACTACGTTAATGGTATTGTTTCCTACGTTCAGGTTAATCGCGTCCGATGCTGTTCCTGATGTTACGGCTGTCCCGTTTACCTGTATCGTAGCATCCGGGTCGCTGGTTGTCGGAGTAACGGTTACCGAAGTGATGGTATTGCCAACAGCGTCAGCATAGCTGGTGGTAGCGCTGGCAAACGTTGGGCTGAAAATACCTTTGCTCATTTTCAGCGAAGTAAGGTTATCATTGCTGTTTCCGGCACGGGTTACCGTTACGGTATAGGTTTTGGTGCTTACCTTATCCGAAGCCGTTACCACTACATTAATGGTGTTGTCACCAACATTGAGGTCAATAGCGCCGGATGCCGTTCCGGAAGGAACTGCTGTTCCGTTTACCTGTACCCTGGCGCCGGTGTCGCTGACTGCGGGGGTAATGGTTACCGAAGTGATCGTATTCCCCACAGCATCGTTATAGCCGGTGGTAGCACTGGCAAACGTTGGGCTGAAAATTCCTTTGCTCACTTTCAGCGATGAAAGATTGTCGTTGCTGGTGCCGGCACGGGTTACTATTACTGTATAGGTCTTGGTGGTGGTTCCGTCCTGTGCAGTTACGGTTACGTTGACGGTATTGGGGCCTATGTTCAGGTTAATCGGGCTTGATGCGGCGCCCGATGTTACCGCTGTTCCGTTTACTTTTACCGTCGCTGTTGGGTCGGCAGTGGTTGGGGTTACAGCCACAGATGTAATCGTATTCCCCACTGCATCTGTATAGCTGGTGGTGGCACTGGTAAACGCCGGGCTGAAAATGCCTTTGCTCATTTTTAACGAGGACAGGTTGTCGTTGTTTGATGGCGCCCTCGTTACCGTTACCGTGTAGGTTTTGCTTGTGGTCCCATCCTGGGCCGTTACCACTACGCTAATGGTATTGTTTCCGACATTAAGATCAATAGCGCCGGATGCGGTTCCGGATGGTACGACAGTGCCGTTTACTGTTATCGTAGCGGTTGGGTCGGCTGCGGTCGGTGTTACCGTTACCGACGTAATGGCGTTTCCTACTGCGTCGCTGTAGCTGGTGGCGCCACTGGTAAAGACAGGGCTGAAAATACCTTTGCTCATTTTCAGCGAGGAAAGATTATCATTCGTGGACAGCACATTAAACGATGCCGACGGCCCCGCACCTAAATCCGTATTCCCGGCATTGTCGGAGGCGTAGCCGCCTGCAATTGAAATACCCAGGGCGCCTAAACCGGTTATATTGGATATGGTAACGGTGTAGGTGGTGCCTGATCCGGTAACACCCACCGTGCCCGTTGCTGTACCCGTAGTATTTAGTGTGATGCCTGTAATTGAAAGGTTGCTGGTGTTAAAATTATCATCTGCATAAGTTACCGTATAGCTCACCGAACCGGATCCGCCGGTATTAACCTGTGTTACCGATGGTGCGCTGATGGTGGCCTTCGGCGGCGTGTTATCCACCATAAATGTTGCGGAAGGGCCTGCGCCTATGTCACGGTTATTAGCCTGGTCGACTGTCGTACCAGGGTAGACTGATATACCCAGCAAACCGTCGCCGGTAATATTAGATAAGGTAACTTTCGCGCCAACGCCAAAATTGTCCACATCAACATTTGCCGTGGCGCTGCCCGTTACGTTAAGCGTAATTTGACCGGGGCTGACTGCTCCGCTTTTAAAGTTAGAATCAAAAAAGATGATGTTATAGGTTACAGGCCCCCCTCGGGTAAGGGTAGTTGAGGGGGCGCCGATAATAACCGCCGGCGGCGTTTTATCGAAGGTTATTACATAGCCGTCATTGCCCGAATTATACTCACTTGCATTGCCTGCTATGTCGGTAGCCTTCACATCAAAAATATAGGGTTCCTCAGGATCACTAGGGGTAAGCGTATAACTGCCTGTCCAGGTATTGCCGCTGGTGTTTACTGCAGTAACGGCATGCCCGCCGATGGTAATAACGGGGGTCTGCACCTGTTCATTGAATGATACAGTCGCCATGAGCACATCGCCAGCGCTATTGGCCCAGCCTGCCGGGGCGCTGCTGGTAGAGTTGTAATTTACTACCGTGGTTACAGGCGGCGTCTGGTCAATGTTATAAATATCGCCGCCGGTAAAGCCGCCTGAAATGGCGTTGCCTGCCAGGTCGGTAATTCCCGTGCCGCTGCTATTCAAATCCAGCCTCAAAGTACCGTCGCCGCTGATACCGCTTACCGTTACCGTATAAACACTGCTGCTTACAGGCGTAACCGCAATGCCTGTGGAAGCGACTTTGTTTGTTGCTGTAGCTATAAAAGCATTCCCGGAAACCCCGGTCACCGCTTTGCTGAAGGTCACCGTATAGCTTACGCTGGTGGCATTGGTTGGGTTGGTGTTGCCGGGTGTGGTAGCGGCAATCGAACTTACTGTTGGCGCTGTTTTGTCGATGGTATAAGCATGATCGGCATTAAAAGATGTATTGGAAACACCGGGCGACAGGTTAGTTGCATTTGCAAATGCCAGCAGCAAAGTGCCGTCGTCGCCGGTGGTTACCGGGATGTTCCAGGTAATATTATTGCTGCTTGTTGGCGTGCCTATTGCAGCGTTGTTGATGCCGGTGCCACTTAACGTAAAGTTTGAGGCTGTTAAACCCGTTACCGCCGATGCAAATGTTGCTGTATAGTTTACAGTAGCGGCATTGGTTACCAGTGCGTCCGTTGCGGTTAGCGAACTGATGGTTGTTGGATGAAGGATTACCTGCTGATTAACGGTAGTACTGGTGCTCGTAGCATAAGTGGAATTTCCACTATATGTTGCCTGGATTTTGTGAGTAGCCACGGTATCAAAGCTGGTGGTTAAAGTTGCCGTTCCGTTGCCATTCAAAGCCAGAATAGTTTGGCCGCTGGCGATATCGGTGATATTTCGACCATCACTTGTAAAAGTAACTGTCCCTGATGTTACAGGATTCCCGGTACTTGTAACAGTTGCTGTGAAAACTACCGTGTGATTGGGAGCAACGGTATACGAAGGATTGGGATTAGCAGAAAGGCTTGTGGTTGTCGGGATGGCAGACACAACAGTAAACGTTGTGGAAGGGCTGGATGCCGGCGCTAAGTTTCCGGCCATGTCCGAAGCCGTGCCCGCAGCAATGGAGATGCCCAATGTGCCGGAGCCTGTTATGTTCGATATGGTAACCGTATAATTAGTGGCCGAATTTTGTACCAAAGTAACCGTACCGTTAGCGCTCCCTGCACTATTCAGCGTAATGTTTGAGGTGGATAAAGTGCTGGTGTTAAAATTAGCATCGGCATAAGTAACATTGTAGGTTACCGGAGTTGTAGATGTACTGCCTGCCGATGGTGCGCTGATGCTTACCGTAGGGTTAACGCTGTCGAAAATAATGCCGGATGTGCCGGAGCCGCTCGTCGGCTCGTTGAACTGATTAGTGTAATTCCACGACCAGGCGAGTGCCCCCTGGGCCGTGCCGGAGCCAAGCGTGACCTGGCCGGTAGCCACAGTACTAAAATTTGAACTGCCATTCGCATTTTGGCCGGCAACGTTTACACCCCAGTTTTCAACTTCATAATGAGCCGATTGCAGTGTGAAATTTATCTTGTCACCGGTTTTTGCATAACCGGAGTTGGCATTGGTGCTGCTTAAGCTCAATGTTCCGTCGAGCGGGTATGCAATAACCTGGACAGCAGGGCCGGCGATAGGCAGCCCGGAAAGGCCCGGCGAAAGGTTGGCACTATTTGCCAGTGTTAGCGTAAAAGTTCCCTGTGACTGAAAACTGCCGGGTATAGTGACTGTGACCGTCCACGACGTACCTGACCCTGTTACGCTGGAAACAAATGCACCTGTTACCGATCCGGGTACGGTAAAGTTACTGGCGGATAACCCGGTTTGCGCAGTAGTAAAGGTTACCGTAAAACTATCCGACGAAAAAACATTAACTGTTTGGCCGCCATTCAGAGTAATGGTGGCGCCTGGTACGGGGGTTGCCCTTGCGGCTGAAAACACCAGTATCGGCATCAGCAGCAGCAAAAACAGCGGTTTTGCTATTTTAAAGAACATTGATATTAAACCGGTACGGCGCTGCGGCGCGGTGATCCCGTCACTAAATGGGGCTGATGTTATAGATTTGGCTATCATGGGTTTTGTCGTTAATTACGCGCCTAAATTTATGGCTAATAACAACGCCTGTCTATAACATCTTTGGGGTATGTTTTAGAAATTAGAGACTGGAGGTTAGAGGTTAGCTAAATGCAACTAATCTCTAATCTCCAGTCTCTGGTCACTAACCTAGTACTTCAGCACAATAAACCCGGTTTTATGTTTTGCAACGCCGTTCACCGTATAATCCAACTGGTAGAAATAAGTGCCCGGCAATTGCATCTGCCCGTTCTTGTTGCTGTGACCGTCAAATGCTTTCGAGCTATTGTCGTAGCCTTTGGCTTCATAGATCAGCTGCCCGTTGCGGTTCATGATCGTGAGCTTGTTATCCGGGTACTGGCCAATATTGTCGATTTGCAAAAAGTCGTTTAAGCCATCACCGTTGGGTGATATGGCCTGGTGTACCTGTATGTCGTTTTCGGCCAGAATGGGGGTATCGGTGGGTTTGGTTACGCTGATGCCCGGGTTATAGCTGTCTGCTCCGCCTGATGCCCTGTTTACGGTTACCGTATAGGTTTTGGTGGTGACATTGTCTGAAGCTGTTACCACTACATTTATGGTGTTTGCGCCCACGGCTAAGTTTATTGCGCCCGATGCTGTTCCTGATGCTACCGTTGTTCCGTTTACTTTTACCGTTGCATCCGGGTCGCTGGTGGTTGGGGTGACGGTTACTGAAGTGATGGTATTGCCGACTGCGTCTGTATAGCTGGTGGTACCACTGGCAAACGTTGGGCTGAAGATGCCTTTGCTCATTTTCAGCGAAGTGAGGTTATCGTTGTTGGATGAAGCCCGGATTACCGTTACCGTGTAGGTTTTGGTGGTGGTTCCATCCTGGGAAGCTACCACTACGGTGATGGTATTGTTTCCTATATTCAGGTTGATCGGGCCGGATGCTGTGGCGGAAGGCACTACTGTTCCATTTACTTCTATCGTACCCGTCGGGTCGGCTGTGGCCGGGGTTACCGTTACCGAAGTGATCGTATTGCCCACTGCGTCGGTATAACTGGTGCTGGTGCCGACAAAGGTTGGGCTGAATATGCCTTTGCTCATTTTCAACGACGACAGGTTTATTGACCGGATCACAGTTATCACATAATTCTTAGTGGTTTTGCCATCCTGGGCGATGACGGTCACGGTAATCTTATTTGTGCCGACAGCCATATTTATCGCCTGTGAGGCTGTTCCGGAAGTTACCGGGTGGCTGTTTACTTTTACCGTTGCTCCCGGG
>Ga0207702_10004869_pt1 | contig 11821 bp, 12 predicted proteins | sample KBSCornC62_FD_184302 | JGI IMG/M metagenome (GOLD analysis project Ga0207702, IMG submission 184302) | Corn rhizosphere microbial communities from Kellogg Biological Station, Michigan, USA - KBS Corn C6-2 (SPAdes) (version 2) | ecosystem: Host-associated > Plants > Roots > Rhizosphere > Soil ...
ACAGCTCTACGATGAGCTTGCCGCGGCGACACCATCGCCGGTCGTTGAACTCAACAGGGCAGTGGCGCATAGCATGGCGCACGGACCCGAAGCGGGCCTGCGGCTGCTGGAGCCGCTAATCGAGCTACCGGTGCTCAAAAACTATCACCTGTTGCCCAGCGTCCGCGGCGACTTCCTGCGCCGGCTCGGTCGCTTCGATGAAGCGCGGGTCGAGTTCCAGCGGGCAGCAGAACTGACGCAGAATGCGCGCGAGCGCGAGCTGCTGTTGAAGCGGGCGGCCGGCCAGGCATGAAACTCAACATCCGCATGGCGCATCCGGACGACCGCTTGAACCTGAGCGAACTCAAGCGGCGCGCCTCGCTGGTCGGTGAAACCGGCAATGTGCTTCAGAGCCTGCTCGAAGATCCGGCATTGACCGACATCGATGAGGAACTGCTCGCCAACAACGAGGTGATCGTCGCCGAGATCGGGGCAACGATTGTCGGCTTCGTCAGTCTGTCCGCACAGGACGGCAACGACGCGGAAATCCAGGACATGTTCGTCGAGCCCAGCCTGTGGCGAAAGGGCATCGGCCGCGAGCTCATGTACGCAGCCGAACGAGAAGCGGCAGCCTGGGGCGCCACACGCCTGCATGTGGTCGGCAATCCGAATGCGCTGGCGTTCTACAGCGCGCTGGGGTTCACGCAGGTCGGCGAGCAGAAGACCGAGCTCGGGCCGATCGCGCCGGTGCTCGCCAAGACCATCACCGCGGGCTGAGCATCAGGCCGCGAAGGTGGCGATGATCTGTGTGGCGTGCCGGGTCGGACTTGGGTTCACCGAGCGGACGAGGATGCGGGCGGTCATCTCGCCGGCGTTGCGATAGGCATACGGGACGCCCGCCGGCACCCGGACCAAATCGCCTGCAAACCCGATGCCTGCCGCGCCACCGATCATGAACTCGACGGTGCCCTCGTCGACCATGAACTGGATTTCCGAGTGATCGTGCGAGCGGATGGGCACCTGCACCCCCACGGGCACGTAGTGTGCCGAGGCGCGGTAGCGAAAGTCGGCGGTGTCGTTGGCAATCATCACGGCATGGCTGCCGGTGATGACGAAAGCCTGCTTGCCCATTGTCCATCTCCCTCAAGACGCCCCGGGGTCGCGTCTAAAAGCAACGAGATGAACCGTAGTTGAATGTTCAACCCGCGCCGGTCACGGGATGAACTGTACACCCAATTCCTTGAGGGCGCGCCAGGCGACGCGGCAATGTTGCGGACGATGCCGCGGAACCAGCAGGTCGAAGGTCGCGGGAATGCCCCGCACGGTCGGCACTTCGAGCTTGGCACCGCCGTCGCTGAGGTTGCGGATGACGCAGTCCATCCGGCTCCGCCCGCCATCATAGACGATGGTGGCAATGATCATTGTATTGCGCCGCGGCGACAGGCGCTTTTCGAGCCGGAGGTCCAAGTCAATTCCCCAACAAACGCAGGCGGATCATGCCATCCAAACGCTTGCGAAGCCGGGAAGCTGCCACCGGCGATTGCCCGCAATCCGGTAAGGGGCAGTTAACTATTGGAGGCCGGCAGCCTGCAGCCCGCCGACATAGCGGTCGAGCAGCGCCGGCTGCATGAAGCGCAGGCCGTCGCGGATCGAAGCGACCGACATGGCCGGGCGCAGATAGATGAACTTGTCGAGCGCCTCTTTGGCGTTCGCAAGATCGCCCACAGCGGCGTAGTAAGTGGCCAGGTCGCGATAGGGCCAGGTGAGGCCTGGTCGCTCGGCCAGAGCCTGGCGCGCGAGGTCGATGCTCTTTTCCGGACGGCCCGCTGCGAAATGGGCAAGGCCCATCCCGAGGTGGACGTTGAACGCAAAAGGATCGAGCGGGCTGAGCCGGGTGGACGTGTCGAAGGCGGCGAGCGCCTCTTCCGGGCGGCCGAGATAGACGAGGCCGAAGCCGCGGCGCATCCACCCCCAGGCGTGGTTGGGGTCGAGCTGCAGCGCCTTTTCGGCCAGGCCGGCGGCGTGCCGCACGTCGCCGCCCAGCAGCATGATGGCCGAACTGAGCGCGGTGAGCGCGGTCGGATCGTCGCCGACGGTCTGCGTGGCGAGCTCGATGAGGCGCTCGCCTTCGGCACGCTCGGCCGCAATGTCCGAGGTCCAGTTGTAGGCGACCTGCTGGCCGTGCGCCCACGCGCCGAGCGCGGCCGCGAGGCCGTAGTTGGGTTCCAGCGCCAGCGCTTTGGTGAGATAGGAGATGGCCTTGGGGTTCTCGGCCATGCGATGCGCCCACAGATGCGGAAATGCGCGCATGACCAGATCGTAGGCGGCGAGAGTGTCGGGGCGTTTCGAGCGGGCGCGCTCGACCTCGGCGCGCCGAATAGAGGGCTGCAGCGCGCTCGCGACGTCTGCCGCCACCCGGTCCTGCAGGTCGAAGAGATCGGAGACCGCGCCGTCGACTTTGGTCGACCAGATGTGGTTGCCGCTGTCCGCATCGACGAGCTGTGCGGTGATGCGGACGCGCTCACCGACGCGCCGGACGCTGCCCTCGACCGCGTAGCGCACGCCGAGCTCCCGGCCCACCACGCGGACGTCGACCGAGCGGCCCTTGTAGGAAAAGGCGGAGTTGCGGGCGATGACGAAGAAATCGCGGATGCGCGACAGGTTGGCCGTGATCTCCTCGACCACGGCATCCGCGAAATACGCCTGGTCGGCCTCGCCCGAGAGATTGTCGAACGGCAACACCACGACGGACGGCCGGCTCGACGGTGGCGGGGGAGGCACTTCGGCCGCCTGTTTCTGGCTGACGCCGTCGGGGTGCCAGATATAGATGCGGACAGTCTTGCTGACGTTCTTGAGGTCAAGCGGGCCAAGATCGGTGAACTGCAGATCCGACCGCCCGTCGAGATACTGGTACATCCATTTGGTGATCGCCATGCCGCCGGGCGGTGAAATGGCCTGTACGCGGACCGAGAGATTGACTCCCGAGCCGTAAAGGTCGTCGCCTGCCACCAGCACATCGGCGAGGACGACGCCCGCACGCACCTGGAACGTTCCGCCACCCGGCACGCGCAGCTTGCGCTCGTAGAGCTCGCGCTGCATGTCGGCGACCCACTCGATCGCTGCCACGACGCTCTGGAACTCGGCCAAAAGGCCGTCGCCCATGGTCTTGAACACCTTGCCGCCATAGCGGCCGATCGTGCGCGCAACCAGCCGATCGTAAACCCGCTGCACGAGGCGCAGGGTTTGACGTTCATTGATTTCGGCCAGACGCGAATAACCGACGACGTCCAGCGACACGATCGGAACCAGGCGACGGTCCGGTTGAGCCATACTGATCCGCCCCCCGGCGGTATTATGGGCCGCTTATAGCATCCGATGAGGATGCGGCAATCGGATCGGAAAATCTGTGAAGGTCTAATAGACCGTCGTCAGGACTTCGATTTCTTGGGGCTGTCCCGGCTTCACTTGAAACTGGCGGTTGTAGACTTTGTCGCTGCGCTTGGCGAAGACGGTGTAGTCGCCTTGCTCAAGCACCGTAGATGGGAATGCCCCTGTATTGGTGAATATGGTCGTCCCATCACTGCCCTTGACCGTCCAGTCGACGTCCGCGATGGCCTCGCCGCCGGTTTCGGTGACGAGCTTGAACGAGACCTGCGATGCCTTGTGGTAGAGCGTGGCGTCCGTCAGCTGGCCGGCCTCGACTTGCAGGTCGGCGCGCACAATGGCGTTCACGTCTCCGAAGTAGGAGACGATGTGGTAGGTGCCGGCATTGAGCGTGATGATGTCGTTGGCTCCAAGGCCCTGCGCCACCAGGGCGCGCTCGGCATCTGACGGGCCGGACGTGAAGATATCGAAGTGCAGCAGGTTGATCGGGATCGGCACGTCGCCGGTTACCGCCGCGTTCAGCCGGAGCCCGCCGGCGCCGAGCACCATCGATTTTTCATTGGCGCCGGTCTTGACGGTCAGCGTGTCGCTCGCCTGCGCATGGCCGTAGGCCGCGTCGACGACGTAGTTGCCCGGCGGCAGGCTGAGAGTGGCGACGGACCTGTCGGATTTGGCCGCGAGCACGAGCTGGCCGTTGGCCCCCGGCTTGGCCGAAAAGATTCGCCAGGTGACGCCGTCGGCGATCGGTTGGCCGCCATCGGCGATCATCGCCTCGAGCTTGACCGGCTGCGGCGGCGCCGGCGGCTCCGGGGCGGCCGGTGCCACGGCCGGCAAGGCCTCGGCAGCCGGTGGTTGCCCGGCTTGCGACTGGGATTCGGCGGCCGCCGGGGCGGCGTTCTGGCCGGTAGCCGGCTGGTTGGCGGGGGGCGTCTCCGCTCCGCTGGCGACCGGCGCATGGAACATCGGCATCGGCGCAGGCATCGGTGCCGCGTCCTGCGCCGCGGCCGGCCCAGCCGCGCACAGCGCCAGGAGTGCGATCGCCCGCCAGAACTTCAACCGGACTGTCCTCAAAGCCGCCTACTGCGGGTCGGCCATCGCCTACCCTTGGATTGGGGAAAAGCTGTGTCATAAGGGCACCGCACCCGCAAGGACCACACAATGCCTGTCAACGCCGCTCTGCGCGACTACCTCAAGACCCGCCGTTCCGTCGGAATCGGCTTTCTCAAGGACCCAGGCCCGACGCCGCAGGAGCTGCGCGAAATCCTGACCATCGGGACGCGCGTCCCCGATCACGGCAAGTTCGCGCCATGGCGGTTGGTGGTGATCGAGGGCGACGCCCGGATCAGGGCCGGCGAGAAGCTCGCCGCCATCCGGAAATCCCGCCTGCCGGAGATCGACGAAGCGTCGCTCGAGGTCGAGCGCAGGCAGTTCCTGCCGGCCCCCGTGACTATCGGGGTCATCCTGTCGCCCAAGCCGAATCCGAAATCGCCGGAGATCGAGCAACTCTTGTCCGCGGGTAACGTCTGCTTCAACCTCAGCCACGCGGCTTTCGCGCTCGGCTACGCCGCAAGCTGGACCAACCGCTGGTACGGCTTCGACACCGAAGCGGAGGCTATGCTCGGCGCGCGCGGCGGCGAACGCTTCGTGGGCTTCGTCCACATCGGCACGCCCACGGCCGTGATCGAAGACCGGGACCGGCCGGACCTAGATAAGGTTGTGACGTTCTGGAACGGTTAACGTGTCGTTAACGCCTGTTAGCGCTTTGTTAACCCCGACCGTCGGCCGGGAGTCGCCATGGGCGTCCAACCGATCACCATTCCACAGAGCCTCGCCTACGTTCTGAACAACGCCGGCGACAAGAGCGGCGTCGACTTCAACTACCTGGTGCAGACGGCGCAGCGCGAATCCTCGATGAACCCCGACGCGAAGGCCCCAAGCTCGTCGGCGGTCGGCCTGTTCCAGTTCCTCGACACCACCTGGCTGCAGGTGATGAAGGAGGAGGGGCCGCGCCTCGGCTACCAGAAATACGCCAACGCGATCACCATCGACGCCAATGGCAACTACACCATCAAGGACAAGGCGCTGCGCGCCAAGGTGCTGGCCTTGCGCGAGGACCCGCAGGTCGCCGCCGATATGGCGGCGGCGTTCACCGCGAGCAACGGCGCCTATCTCAAGCAGAAGTTCGGCCGCATGCCGAGCCCGGGGGAGCTCTACATCGCGCACTTCCTCGGGCCGCAGGGCGCTGAGAAGATGTTCGATGCGGGGCTGCAGAACCCGGACCAGATCGCGGCGCGGCTGTTCCCGGATGCGGCCAAGGCCAATCCGCAGATCTTCTATTCCAACGGCCACTCGCGCACGATCCGTGAGGTCTACAAGGCGTTGGTGGCTCAGCAGGGCGGGATCGTCGCGGCGGACGTGCAGCCGGACTCGAAGTTTACCAGCCAGCAGATGGCAGCCGCCAGCAGCAGGACCGGCCCGGGCGACGGCTCGGCGCAGCAGGCGCCGACCGACGAGGTGCCGTCGCGGTTTTCGAAGGCCGACATGTCGTTCACCGCTCTCTTCAGCACCGAAGCGCCGACCGGCGTACCGACGCCGCTGATCGGCGCCGAGGCCGCCGCGCCCTTGATCGCCTCACAGGGTGCGCCGCCCATCGACCCTGCGCAGGGCGCGCAGCCACTGGCGCTGATGGATCCGGCGGCCGCGATCCCGTCGGCGCCGCTGGCGGCGATCGACAGCGCGATGTCGGGGACGCCCGATAGTGGCCCGGCGGAGATCGGCGACCCTTTCGCGGCCCCAGCGCCGCTGGCAGGGCTCGGCGCCGCGACCGCTCCGCAGCCGCTGGCCTTGATGGGAGACGGTGGGACCGAAGCAAGCGGCCTCCCACTGCTGCTGCCGCCGGACTCTCCGGTGCCGCAGGCGGCTACAGCGAACGACGTTCCGCAACCGCGCGTCCTGATGTCACCCGGGCCGCACGTACCCAACAGCGCCTTCTTCACTCAGGTGCTGGCGCAACAGGCTCCTTACCAAGGCGTCAACGAATAGGGTGAACCGTTCCTTAAGCCTTGCGGGCTAAGGTCTTTCCGGTCGCCCGGAGAGATCGATGGTTGCCTATCACGACTTTGTCGCGCTCAGTCAGTCGGGCGACAGCGAAGCGCGCGGACAGGCGGCCCATCTCGCCGCGCAAGCCTACCTCATGCACGCCGGGCCGGCCGACGAACATGCCGCGCTCTATGCCGCGCTGATCGGCTTCCTCGATGACCCCTCGGTGCGGGTTCGCGCCGCGCTGGCCTACGGGCTGCTGCATTCGCTCGAAGCGCCGCGGCCGATCCTTTTGGCGCTGCTGCAGGACAGCCCCGTGATTTCCCGCGCTGTGGCGCAGTACTCGCCGGCGCTGATCGACGCCGACCTCATCGGCTTGGTCCGCAAGGCGGATCTGCCGCTGCTCAACGCCGTCGCTCTGCGCGAGCGCCTCAGCGCCCGGGTGACCGAGTCGCTCATCGCGCGCAATGAGCGGACCATCACCACGAAGCTCCTGGCGCGCGACGACGCTCCGGTGCCGCCTGTGCTGCTGATCAAGCTCGCCACGGAGCAGGGGCTCGACGATGCAGAAATCCGCGGCCTGCTGCTCGGCCGGGACGACCTTCCAGCCACGGCCCGCCTGCTGCTCGTCGAATGCGCCGTCGCCGCGCTGCGCGAAACCCGTATCGTGCGCGGCGCCGTGGCTCGGCCGCGGCTTGAGCGATTGCTGCGCGACTGCATGGACACGGCGCTCGCCGTGATTGGCGAGACCGAGGCGCAATCGGATGGCAAGGCTTTCACGTCGGAACTGATCGAAAACGAGCGCCTGTCGGCTCGCGTGATGCTGCATGCAGTGGTCAACGGCCAGGTGCTGTTCTTTGCCGACTGCATCGCGACGCTGGCCGGAACGCCACGCGAAAAGGTGTTCACGCTGCTCGAGACCGGTAGCCGGTCTGCGCTCAATGCGCTGCTCACCAAATGCGGGCTGAGCAATGGCGTGCGCAATCTGATCGCCCGCCTGATCTTCCACGCGCGCTCGGCCGATCTTGCCGACGACATCACCGCGCGGCATTTCGTCGTGACGGCGTTGACCGAGGAACTGATCGTCGAGCATGAGGGAATCATTCCACCCGAGCTTGAAGATGCCTTCGCCTATCTCAGCGAACAGAACGTCGCTCTGGCGCGCCGCGCCGCCCGCGGCGTGATGTCGGCCTTTGCCGGCGATGTGGCGGGCGACCGCATCCTGCCGGCGCCGCAGGATGGGCTGCTGGCGCTGCCGGCCGCGTGACCCGGCCTTAGTACCTGAACTGCTCGCTCAGCACGCGCTCTTCGAGACCGGTGCCGGGGTCGAACAGCAGCGTCACCTGATGTTCCCGGTTCTCGCGGACCACGACCTCGGCGATGTTCTTGAACTCGACATTGTCGGCGACGGCGCTGACCGGACGCTTCTCCGTCTCGCGGGCGCGGAAGGTCACGACGGCATTGTTGCCGAGGATGGCGCCGCGCCAGCGCCGCGGCCGGAACGGTGAGATCGGCGTAAGGGCGAGCAGGGGGGCATCGATCGGCAGGATCGGGCCGTGGGCCGAAAGGTTGTAGGCGGTCGACCCGGCCGGTGTCGAGAGCAGAATGCCGTCGCAGATCAGCTCGTCCATCTGCGTCTTGCCGTCGACGACAATTTCGACTTTCACCGCTTGATAGGTGGTTCGGAAGAGCGATACCTCATTGAGCGCCAGGGCGTCATGATGCTTGCCGGCGGTGTCGACGACATGCATGGCAAGCGGCGTGATCCGGGTCGGCTTGGCTGCGGCAAGACGCTCGACGAGCCCGTCGTCGGAATAGTCGTTCATCAGGAAGCCGACCGAGCCGCAATTCATTCCGAACACCGGAATGTGCCGCTCCATCACCTCGCGTAGCGCTTGCAGCATCAGCCCGTCGCCGCCCAGCGCGACGATGACTTCGGCCTTCGCGATACCGACATCGCCATAGCGGGCGGTCAGGCGTCCGCGGGCCGCTTCCGCGTCCGGGCTGCCGCTCGAGACGAAACTGACGCGGTCGGGATGGAAGTCCGGCACGGCGAGGCCCTGGTTGGAGAGGCCGTCTGCCTAGCATGGTCGCGGGCACCGGGCCAGCGTCGAGGTTAGCGGAGGGTGAACACTAGCCTGCAAATGCCGGCTTACAGCGTTGTCATGTTCTAACCCGCGGGGCGCAGCATCGTTGTCCAAGGAGCGAGGTGTCGCGATGCAAAACGACGACGAAAAGCTCACCGATGAGACCGGCCGGCTCTCGGCCCTGCACCGCTACGACCTGCCGGGAACCGCCCAGGAGCAGCCGCTGCAGCGGATCGCCGACCTGGTGCAGACCGTGCTCAATGTGCCGATGGCGGCGGTAACGCTCATCGACGCCGAACAGCAGTGGATCAAGGCCGTGGCCGGCGCCGGGCTCAAATCGGGACCGCGCGAGCTGGCCTTCTGCAACGAAACCATCAAGCAGCGCGGACCGCTCGCCATAACCGACGCCACCCTCGACAGCCGCTTCGCCGAAAATCCGTACGTGACCGGGGCACCGCACATCCGCAGTTACCTGGGTGTGCCGCTGACGACGCCGGAGGGGTACAATATCGGCTCGCTGTGCGCCATCGATACCGAGCCGCGGCCGTTCGATGCGCGGCAGGCCGCCATCATCAAGAGCCTCGCCGAGATCGTGGTCGAGCAGTTCGAGCTGCGCCAGATCGCTCGGCAGGATGCCATGACCGGGGCGTTGACGCGCCGCGGATTCCTTGCCGAAGTGGAGAAGGAATTCCTGCGTGCGACGCGGTACGATCGCCCATCGGCCCTGATGGTCATCGACGTCGACAATTTCCGCGTCATCAACGACCGACACGGTCACCCGGCTGGAGATGCGGTTCTGGTCTCGATCGCCAATGCCTGCATGTCCGCAATGCGCAAGTCGGATGTGTTCGGTCGCATCGGTGGCGAGGAATTCGCGATGCTGCTGCCCGAAACCGACGCGGACGACGCGCGCGACGCGGCCGAACGGATCCGCCAGATCGTCGAATCGACAATCGTCGAGACGTCATCGCAGCTCATTCGCGCCACCGTGAGCATCGGCATCGCGCCCATCCCCGCCGTGTCGGAAAGCGCCCTCGGCTGGCTGTCCGAAGCTGATATCGCGGTCTACGAAGCCAAGCAGTTTGGCCGCAACCGGGTCGCCGTGGCCCGGGCGCGGCGCCCGGTGACGCCGCAGATGGAGCTTGCGCGGCAGGTCGATCGACCGAACTGAAGCTTACATGCAGGTAAGGTTCGGAACCTCCGGTCATCCGAATAGTTCGATTCTGCACACCCAAAGGAGTGCAGAATGCACAAGATCACCGCTTCACTCGCATTTCTGGCGCTGCTCGGCGCCACGGCAGCCGCGACGCCAAGCCTAGCGCAATCGACAACGACCACGACGATGTCGCGCGGGTCGATCGACTGTTCGCTTCCCGCCAACTACAACAATCCCTATTGCGTGCGGCTGCGCGGCCAGGGTCACACCGGCTCGGGCTACGGGACCAATGGCGCGCTGGGCAGCGGCGGGTCCAACAACAATAACGCTGCGCAAGGTGGACAGGGCGGCAATGCATTGCCCTCGCCGAACAACTCGGGTCCGAAGCCTGGCTCCTTCAACTGGTCGTCGCACGACCGCGACATGTTCCACCAGCGCTTCCGCGGCTTCAATTTTGGGACGTTCGGCACGCCGAACTTCACCATCCACCTGGGCATCGGCGTCCCGCACAGCTATTACCACAATCTGCGTCCGGTTCCGCGCAGCATCTACCGTTACTATCCGTGGTTCCGCGGCTATCTGTACTTCGTCCGCGGCGGACAGTTCGTGATCGTCAGCCCGCGCACCTACAGGATCGTCGCGGTCATCTGACCCACTGTGTTCCGTATGAAGGGCCCACCGGAAGGCGGGCCCTTTCCGCTGCATGGTGGCGCCCTCGACTAGACTGTAGTGGGTGTCCCGATCAGGGTACTGTGCGTGTGATATCTGGCCCAATCGAACGCCTTGAGCAGTTCCGAATGCTTCTGAAGCGCCGCCATGTCCGGATACATTTCGACGCCGAAGAACTCCCAGCGTTCATTCGACCAGGTCGAGTCGCACAGCGGGATGACGGCCTTGCCGCCGACCCTCTCTAGAGCGTCGTTCACCTTGGCGATGAGGCTCTTCTGGTCGTCTTTGGACAGTCGATACCACGCCTCCGAGAAGGACACGCGGAACGCCTTGTAGATTGGTTCTGACATGCTTCCACCTCCATGAATACCGGCCGGTAGACTATCGCTTCGAGGAAGAAGGCGGTAGCGACCGAGGTCGCACCGACCGCCGGAATTGGGGCGCAGGACGCCTTGCCCAGCTTTTCGCCGGGCACGCCGGCCAGGACCAAAGGGAGCTAAGTGCTGGTGCCGGCAACAGGATTTGAACCCGTGACCCCCTGATTACAAATCAGGTGCTCTACCAACTGAGCTATACCGGCGACTGCGGTCTGCTATCACCGCGAAGGTTGGTCGGGCAAGCCTCATGCCGACATCGCGAGGCTCTTCGGACCCGCGAGACGCTCGGCAAAATCGGCGGCGCTCATCGGCCGGCCGAAATGATAACCCTGGCCGAGCCGGCAGCCCATCATCTGCAGCATCCAGGCCTGGTCTGCCGTTTCGATCCCCTCGGCGATGATCCGCTTGCCCAGCGACTCGCCCAGTCCGATGACGGCGCGGATGATGGCTGCGGCTTCGGTGTCGGCCGGCAGGCGCCGCACGAAGCTCTGGTCGATCTTGATCTTGTCGACCGGCAGTTGCCCCAGATAGCTCAACGAGGAATAACCGGTGCCGAAATCGTCGATCGCGATCCCCACGCCGAGCTGGCGGATTGCCCGCAGCTTGGCGGTGGTTGCCTCGAAATCTTTGACGAAGATGCCTTCGGTGATCTCGATCTCGAGCCGCCATGGATCAAGACCCGTCCGCGCCAGCGCATCCTTGATGTCGGTGACGAGATTGGAGAGCTCGAACTGCACCGGCGAGACATTGACGGCGATCTTGAGTTCGGCCGGCCAATTGGCGGCTTCCGTGCAGGCGGCATTGAGCGCCCAGCGGCCGAGCTCGACGATGAGACCGGTCTCCTCCGCCGCTGGAATGAACTGCGCCGGCGAGATCGGACCGAGCGTCGGATGCGTCCAGCGCGCCAGCGCTTCGGCGCCCGCCAACTCGCCGGCCGCCAGCTCGACCTGGGGCTGGTAGAACAGGTGGAACTCGCGTTGCACCAGCGCCAGCCGCAACGCAGCGTCCATCTCCTGCCGGCTCTTCAGTCGCGCGTCCATGTCGGGTGTGAACAGCGCGACGCCCTTGCCCGAGCCCAGCTTGGCGACGGACAGCGCCATGTCTGCGTGGCTCAGCAGCAGTTCGGCATC
>Ga0207702_10004876_pt1 | contig 11814 bp, 11 predicted proteins | sample KBSCornC62_FD_184302 | JGI IMG/M metagenome (GOLD analysis project Ga0207702, IMG submission 184302) | Corn rhizosphere microbial communities from Kellogg Biological Station, Michigan, USA - KBS Corn C6-2 (SPAdes) (version 2) | ecosystem: Host-associated > Plants > Roots > Rhizosphere > Soil ...
CGCCGGCACGGTCCACTCGCGGAGGTGCTGAATGCGCTCGACCATGCCGACGAGGTCGGTAACGGCAGCGCCACTTAGCTCCCAGAGTCTGGCATCGGTGCCGGGCCTTGGAGGAATAGGAGCTGCGGCTACGCTGCCGGTAGTGCACTAGCAACGCGCAGGATGGAACAGGGCAGAAGCTGCTCGCACGTGGCGCCACGGATCCAGACCGGGGCGCGCGGTGATAGCGCAGACCGATGAGAGTTGCGGGAAGCGAAGAGTCGGCGCGGCGTCAGTTCTCGCCGCCGCCGCGATCGCCGGCATTGCCGCGCCGGGAGCTCGAGCAGCTTCTTCAAGGAACTCGACGCTCTCCTCAGCTTCGGCCACGGCCTGAATAGGGAGGGGCGACCAGACCGCAGGGCCGATCGCCATCGAGCTAAGGGAGATGAGCATGGCAGAAGACCCCATTCGGGCGGCGCCTGTCATACCGGACGAATCCCGCCTGGCTCAACCACTGAGACGTCCGCCAGGAAGACACGCGGCTGCTCCAGATGCGTCAACGTCGCTCAGAACGACTCGATCAGGGCTGGCAGAACTCTGACGGCTTCCGCCCGCAGCAGGGTTGGGCGCCGCGGCATGCGCGATCGAGCTGCCTTGTGTGTCTCCTTAGACAACGAGACGTCCCGCGTGGATCACACGCCGTCTCAGCCGTCGACGTCTACGCAGCATCCGTGGCCCGCTCGAAGACTCGACCGGGCCAGGGACGAGACCCGGTGCATGCGGCCGAGACATCGGGCCGCCTGTGATCAGCGCGCCGGTTCACCCCGTCAGTCGCCATCGTGCAACATGGGGATGAACGAGATGCCGACGATCGCGCCCTCCGGCGACTGCAGCCTGGCAACCGTCTGACCCCACGGCTCCTCCCGCGCTGGATGCAGCAGTTCGTATCCGGCCTGCTCGAGTTCCCGTGCTGCCGGACCCACCGCCGTGACCTCACCAACGTCGAATTCGACGCTGAGCTGCGGCACAAGACGTTCCGCCGGCCACTCAGGCGTGCCAAAGCACGCCTCAGCGGCCTGGGACAGCGGCCAGATGCCGAAGGACTTGCAACCGGCGATCTGCTCGCTGTGGTGGTAGCCCTCGCCGCGGCCCTCGAGCGGCAGCCCCAGCACGCCGACGTACAACTCGCGACTCGCCGACGGATCGGGTGCAATTACCGCCACGGTCGAAAGGAACTCGATGTTCACGTCGCCTCCTCGTTGCTAGGTGTTGCGAGACCATTGCTGCGTTGTTGCCGATTCTTGGCGAACAAGTCATTCGCATATCTCTTGACGCCCTCTCCGAAGGAGACAGCTCGTTGCCGCTACGGTTTGTGAGGTCCCTCCGTGCCCGGGGAGTTGTCCGAGGTCGGGCTTTGTCCGTATCCGCGTGGAGTTCGGCGCCACGCCACATGGGCTGTCCTTGCCTACCGCAGTCGTACGCCGAACGCTGCGTACATGGCGTAGAAGGACCACACGCCCACCCCGAACAGCGCCGCAATAACGGCGGCCGAGGTCAGGCCGCTCAGCCACGCGCGGCCGGGGATCCTGGTCACGAGCCAGGCGCCGAGCAGTGCGATTGCGCCGATCGCCGGGAGGTAAAACCTGACGACCTGGACCGTGACGGAGGTCGGGTCTGTCGTCCAGGTGTACGGGGAGTACACGCCCCAGATCGCGAGCCACGACGCGGCCAGGGTGATGCCAACCCATAGATCGCGACGCGCCGCTGCGCCGACCTCGCCGCCGCGCCGCCGGAGGATAAGCCAGCGAAAGGTGATCCACGCCAGCGCGATTAGTCCGAGCACAAGCATCGGCATGGCCCGCAGCAGGTGCGCGGGCATGAGGCGCAGGTTCGGTCCGATCGCGCCGAGTGCGAATGTGACCTCACCGGGCCGGTATCCGGTTGTCAGCGGGCCGCCATAGACCAGATCGTCGAACAGGGCCACGCCGGCGCCAAAGACGACCAGCGATGCGAGCCACGAGCACAGCGTGGCGAGGGGCGGCCCTGCCTTGCGTAGCCGCCAGGCCGCTATCACGCTAACGGCAGCGCAGCAGAGGATGACGATGTTGGTGTAGCGGACGAAGGTCGCGAGCTCGAGCGCCGCGAAGCCGGCTAGGCCCGCCCAGCTGCGCCGCCGGAAACTCGCCTCGGTAGCGAGCATTGCCCACAGCAGGGCGCCGGTGCCGGCCGCGATGAGCGAGGCGTCGGTGAAGGTCGGCATGTGGTCGCGCCAGGCGAAGGCCAGGGCGGCGCCGGAGGAGCAGTACAGACCCACCGCCGCCGGCCCGCCGAAGCGCCCGAGCCAGCGCCGAGCAGCGACGAACAAGCCAAGGCAGGCCAGCAGCCCGTAGAACAGCGGCGCCAAGCGGATGATGCCGAGCTTCTCGAACGGCGCCGCGAGGAACGGGTACCCGGGATCCTTCTCGCTGATCCACCGCCCGTCGCCCAACTGAACCCACTGGTTCGGAGGCGCGGCCGGGTTGTCGCCCAGCTTCCTCGCCAGCGTTTCTGCCTGAGCGGTCGACAGGCTCAGGAAATGTCCCTCGGTCATCGCCACAATCGACGCGCGGTAGGCGCCATCATCGGGCTCCGCAGCCTGAGGAGTGACGGACAGAACCACTGCGCACAGCACCGCGAACGCCGCAACCGCAAGCGCCGCCTCCACCCACGCCAGGCGAATGACGCGTCTCGCGCCGGGCGCAGCCCGATCGGCGTGACCCGGCAGCACTAGCTCCACGTGCTCGGCACCGTCGTTCGTCGCCGACGTCGTTCCGCCGCTCACGGCGAGACCTGGAATGGCGCGCCAGGCAGGTCGGGCATCAGGTGCGAGCACGTGTTGGTCTTGGCCCAGATCGGCGCGGAGTAGGGATTGAAGCCGTCCTCACTGATGCTGACGGCAAACACAGGCCGGCCCCGCAAATCGATCGTCGGGTCAGGCCAATTCAGCACTCCGCGCGAGCGCATGCAGTGCGCGAACCTTCGCTCCTGGTTCAACACCTGCCGCACCAGGGTGTGGGGACAGGCGTCGGTTTTCATGCATTGCTCGACCGAGCCGACGCTGATCGTCCCGCGGTGGTTCGGGGCTGCGGAGGTCGTCGAGCCTCCCGGATTGCTCGAGCTGTGGGAAGCTGGGGACGGTCGGCTGCCGCCGCATGCCGTCAGCAGCGCCAAGGCGGCCGTGGCGAGGATTGCGGCGGCGCGAACGATGTGACTGCTGCCATGCATGCCTCGCGCGAGCGTTGCAACCGCTGCTGTGCTGGGCCTGAAGACAGCGCGGTCTTCAGCTCCCGCTCAGAAAGGCGCAGATACTTCATCTCCATGAGCACAGACCCGCCACGGGTGGTGCTGGTCGAGGACGAGGAACCGGTTCGACAGGCGGTCGAGCGGGCGCTGCGACGGGAAGGGATGACCGTCACCGGCTTCCCTGACTACCCCGGGCCTGACCTGATCCTCGCCGCCGCCCCCGACCTTGCCGTGCTCGACGTGTTGCTTCCAAGCGGCGACGGGTTCGAGCTGGCCCGGGAGCTGCGCGCCGCCCGTGATCTGCCGATCGTCTTCCTGACGGCGCGCGACACGGTCGAGGACCGGCTGGGCGGTTTCGAGCTCGGCGCCGACGACTACCTGGTCAAGCCGTTCGCGCTCGAAGAGCTGCTCGCTCGCGTCCGTGCTGTGCTGCGGCGGACTGGCCGCCTCGGCACGGCGATCGAAGCCGGCGACGTCGTCGTCGACGAGCAGGCTGGCCTGGCCAGCCGAGCGGGCGCGCAGCTTGAGCTGACCCCGACGGAGTTGCGCCTGCTCGCGTATCTCGTCCGCCAGCGCGGCCTGGTGCTCTCCAAGCATCAGCTGCTCACCCAGGTCTGGGGCTACGACGCCTACGACCCGAACGTCGTCGAGGTCCATATCAGCGCCCTCCGTCGCAAGCTCGAAGCGCACGGCCCCCGTGTCCTCCACACAGTCCGGGGCCTCGGTTACCGGCTCGACCCGCGATGAAGACCGGCTCGCTCCGCGCTCGCGTCATCCTCACCACCGTCGCCGTGCTCGCGATCGTGCTCGCCGGCGTCGTGACCGCGGTCACACTCGTCTACCGCGCCAAGCTCGACAGCGACCTGCACACGAGGCTGACAGAGGCCGGCGCGTCTGTCCTGCACGCCGGCTCGGCGGGACAGGCAAAGCGACTCCTACCGGGCCTCGCGCTCGAGGGGATCGCCATCCGTATCACGCCTCTTCGCCCCACGGCGACTCCGCCAAGCACGCCGGCGAAGTCCGTGACGATCCAGGCGCGCGGATCATTGCTCATCCTCGACGAGGTTCTCCCCGATGGGACCAAGGTCTCCTTCAGCACCAGCCGCACAAGCATCAACCACGCGGTCAAGAACCTCCTGCTGATCGAGCTTCTCGTGGCGGCGGCCGCGCTGGCGCTCGCCACCCTGCTCGTCCTTCGAAGCACCCGGACTGCCCTTCGTCCCCTGTCCTCGGTCATCGAGACCGCGAGACGCATAGCCCACGGCGACTCGAACCTTCGGCTCGATCCGAGCCGCACCGACACCGAGCTGGGCAGCCTCGCCCAAGCCTTCGATCAGATGGTTGACGCTCTCGAAACAGCGATCGAGGAGGCCCGCGCCAGCGACGCCGCAACCCGCCGCTTCCTCGCCGACGCCTCACACGAGCTCCGCACGCCGATTGCCGCACTTCAGGCAAGCATCGAGACCCTCCTGCGCGAGCAACCCGAACGGCCCGAGTCCGACCGCCTCGCAGCAGCCGTCGCCCGCGAGAGCGAACGACTCGGCCGCCTTGTCGACGACCTCCTCGGGCTCGCCCGCCTCGAAGCGCACCCAACCCGCACATCTGTCGACCTCGCAGCGATCGCGCGCCCGCTGGTCGAAGACGCGCGCATGCGCGCCCCCGACGCCGCCATCACCCTCAGGGCCGACAACCACGCCCTCGTGAGCGGCGACCCCGATGCGCTCGAGCGCGTGCTCCGCAACCTCATCGAGAACGCCCTCGCCGCAATCAAACCCAACGGCCAAATCGACGTGCAACTGCGCCGGCGCGACGGCTACGCCGAGGCGCACATCGCCGATAACGGGCCGGGCGTACCGGAGCGCGAACGCCAACGGATCTTCGCGCGCTTCGTTCGACTCGATTCCAGCAAGCCAGGCCACGGCCTGGGCCTCGCCATCGCCCGCCGCATCGCCCAGCAACACGACGGCGACCTCACCTGCGACGCCGCGCCACGCGGAGCCAGCTTCACACTTCGCATCCCGGCTGACAGGTCGGCGCGCCAGCCCCGGTAAGCCTGGTGTCTCTCCCGATCCGAACCGGGCGCCTCGGTCAGCTGCGCCAGACCGCATCTGTGCACGAGCGTGCTCTCGGTTAAGGACCGAGCGGCCGAGCGGGGGTTGGCCTAGTCGTCGATCTGTGCCTTTCCGTCCCGCTGCGAGGCTGCGAGTGCGGTTCGCATGGCCTCGAGCTTCCCGGGCGGATGACCGACCCAGTGAACAAGCTCGCCAACGACCCGTACAGGCTCGCGGCTACGGAAGGACTGCGTCGGATTCCCGGGAACTTCTTGTCGGTCACGTTCGGGTCGTCCTCGAACTCCCCGGTGGGCTCGACGATGTAGATGCGTCCGCGGCCCTCACCGCCGGCGAGCTCGGCCCCCAGACCGCAGCATCGCGAGCGTTGCTGTGAAGTAGACGTAGTTCATCAACCGGCCGGCTTCGAAGTTCGATTCGCGCCCCGGAACCAGCAGATCGCCCACCGCAAAGGTCTGCCTCGGTGCCGTGGAGGTACAGGCCCGCCTCATACAACTCGAACGGCACGGGCTCACGCGAGGTGCTCACGCGACGATGCTACGTTGGCAACCGCGTCGACTGCACGAACGCGGGAACCGTGCTCCTTTTGGCACGAGCATCGCCGTCAGCTTCGCGTCCCGAAAACTTGCAAGTGCCGACATCTCCCACGCCCGGACCAACCCGAAGGCGGTCTGCGCGATCTCGACGAGGCGTGTGGCTTCACGCTTCCAGGGTCACGGCCTCGGCACAGCGTTGTTGCGCGGAACCGTGGCGTGCCCGCGTACCTTCGAGGCCAGTAGGGAGCGCAGCGCTGGGCCTCCCATGCTCACGATCAGGACAGGCGCCCTGGTGGGCGTTCGGAGGTCGGAGCCGAGCGACCGCAGAAAGCCTCCCCCAACTCCGCTCGGCTCCCAAGCTGAGCCTCGCCAGGTTGTCTTCGGTTATACCTCGCGCCCGCGGCGGTACACAAGCCGTGGAGCCGGAGCATGGCGGCCGTTCCCCTGGGGTTTGAGGCTTCTCCCTCTTGCGGCGGCGGCGGAGTCTAGGCCGACCCGGACGTAGGAACTACCTCTCCTGCAGACACGGGCTACTGCGAGCCGGGGTAGAGGCCGACCGTCACACGCCCGGTGACCTCTATTCGGATCTCCGGAGATCGCCGGCGGCGGCCCCTCCACGCGGGAGGAGAGAGGGCGGCCCCGGGACCCTGAGGCTTCCGTCAGATCTCTGGGTGACCGTTCTGGGCTAGGGCCACGGGGAGAGCGGCGGCGGCCTCGGGTGGCCACGTCAAGCTTCCACGGTGTCACCGCCTGCCGGATGCAGCATCAGGGAAGCACCTACGGTTTGTCTTGCATTCGTTGGCTGCCCGTTCTTCGGCGTGCGGAAGGGCGACGTTCGCGGGGAGCGTCGTCGCCTCCGCCATGCCCGGTCCGCGAGCGGGAGCCGTACGAACCGCGACGCGGCGTCAAACGTTTGGAACATGCCGTAGAAGTTCCCGCTCTTTCCGAGTTTTTTTCACGCACGTCCCCCGTTCGGGTGACCCCACACCGGGCCGAGCGTCGTAAAGTCGCCCCACCGCGCCGCTCGAAAGCCCAGCGCGCGCCTGCGGTTCCACAACCGAAGTTTCCACAGTTTCCACAGCGAGGTGGGGGATGAATTCTGGACCGAGCAATGCGGATGGATCGGCGCCTTCGCCTCAGCCCGCGCTTCCAGGCGAATTCGTCTCCGAGGAGCTGCGGTCCGACTGCGCCCGCTTCCTAGACGAGCAGAGGCGACTAGTCGGGCTTCGCCGCAAGGTGCCGCCCGAGAGCACCGCATGGGTGCCGGGTCGATCCGAAAGCCAACACCGGCCCGCGGGTCAGTCGCCGCCGAACTCGCGCTTAGCGCAGCTCGGGCAGTAGAACGCGACCTCCCGCCGCGGCACTACGCCCAGCGGCGAGCTCGAGCGCCGTGCCACCACCGGAGCCGACTTCGAGCCTCGCGACATCCGGGCCGGCGGTGCAGGAGGTCGGGCACGGCGTGCTACACCGGGTGAGGTTGTGCTCGTGGACTGCCGCCCAATCCTCGGCGCGCTTGCGACCCTCCACGAAGTCAGGCTGATTTCAAGGTCGCACCAGGAACGCACGGCCATGGAAAACGCGGCGAAACCCGGCTACACGCGAGGTGTCAGAACCCGCATCAGCACTCGGAAACCCCGCATAGGTCGGCCCCTCCTCACGTTCATGGTAAGGAGGAGCCCGTGGGTTCGAGTCCCATGGGGGGCTTGAAAGGTCCTGCAAATCAAAGGTGCTGTGTTGCCTGTATAGGCGTCGCTGACCCCTTCCGTCAAGGAGGGGTCGAGCTCGGCGTTAGCGGCGACGATGAGGCGCTACGCGCCATAGGCGGGACCGAACTCGACTGCGGACGATCCGAAGCCATGCTGGGGCTTTTCGCGGATGGCGGAGCGTGCCGCGAGCGTAATCCTTTTGACTTCCCGCGCGAGAACAGGCAGCAACTGCGGCAAGGGGAGGCGGCTATGTCCCTTCGTATGTCACGACGACGGTTCTTGCAGTACGGGGCGGCGGGAGGTGCGGCGTTGCTGCTTCCACAGATTCGCCTCTCCTCAGCCCGGGCTGGGGGGAGTCCGCCGCTGCCGAAGTTCGTCCAACCGCTCGCCCTCCCGGGCGCCGGGATCGTGGTTGCCGCCCCGACCGGGACAAACGCCTACTCATTCACGCAGACCGAGATCATGCGACAACTCCATCCCCACCTGCCGCCGACGCCGCTCTGGGCCTACGACGACGGCTCCGGCCTCGCGGGCCAAGCGGGCTCGTTCGGGATGGCGGTCGCTGCGCAAAGCGGGACGCCGGTGACGATCACCTTCCAGAACGAGCTGCCGAAGACCTACCCCGACTGGATCCCCGTCGACACCCGCTTGACGCCGCTCGGAAAGGAGGTGCGGCTGATGACCCATCTCCATGGCGGCTTCGTCGCCGCTGACAGCGACGGCAACCCGGCAATCACGCCGAACGGTTTCGGGAACGGCGACGTGCAAACAGTCGTCTACACCAACGAGCAGCCGCAGATGCCCGCCTCACTGCTCTGGTTCCATGACCACGGCTTGGGCGCAACTCGGCTGAATGTGTTCGCCGGACTCGCTGCCGCCTACATTCTGCGCGACGAGTTCGACACGGGCGAGGAGCCGAACCCGATTGGGATCCCCGGCGGGGCCTACGAGATTCCGCTGGTGATCCAGGATCGGCAGTTCAACCGGGACGGGACGTTCCTCTATCCGACCAGCGACATTCCCGGTGCGACCTGGATCGGCGAGTACTTCGGCGACACGATGCTGGTCAACGGCAAGGTTTGGCCGTTCCTAGACGTCGAGCCGAGGATGTACCGCCTCCGGATCCTCAACGGCTGCAACGCACGCATCCTCAGCCTCGACCTTGACGGCCTCCGTTTTTGGCAGATCGGCGCCGAGGGCGGGCTGTGGGATCGGCCGGTTCGAGGGGACAAGCTCGTCCTGGCGCCGGCCGAGCGCGCCGACGTGCTCGTCGACTTCAGCGGCGTACCCGGTCAGACGGTGATGCTGCGCAACAACAAACCGAGGCCGCCGGTCTCGACGCCCGCACCTGCCCTCTCACCCGTGCTGCAGGTTCGGGTCGGGACGACGGTCAGCAGGCGAGGTCCAACGGCGGTTCCCGCCAGCCTGCCGGGACGGGCAGCGAACTTGGGAAACCCAGTCAAGACCCGTTACATCACGCTAAACGAGATCGACCCGGACGAGCCGACCTGGTTCCTGAACCTGAACGGCTCCCACTTCCAGGAAGGCCCGATCACCGAGACGCCCAAGGCCGGCACGATCGAGGACTGGGTCTACATCAACCTCACGCCGGACACGCATCCGATGCACACGCACCTGGTCACCTTCCAGGTAGTCGGGCGAACCCCCTTCGACGCTGCCGCCTACGACGAGGCCTTGGAACCTTCGTCAGGGGGAGGCGTACCCGGTGGGATCGACCCGACCCCGTTTGCGACCGGGCCGATGCAGCCGCCCGACCCGAGCGAGCGCGGCTTCAAGGATACGGTCAAGGCGAATCCAGGCTTCTTCACGACAATCCGGGCGAAGTTCGACCTGCCGAGCGGCGTTAGCACGCCGCAGACTTACGTCCATCACTGCCACATCGTCGAGCACGAAGACAACGACATGATGCGACCGTTTCAGGTGACGACCTAGATCCTGGGGCAACCGATTGCCGGGGAAGTTCGGCGACGGTTAGGTTCTTTTCGGCGTAGCCCCCGCGCGCCCAAGCGTTGCCGAGAGGATCCGCGATAGCAGCTCGGCGTCCGGCGTCCAGTAGTAGCTCCGGCGCACGACCTCTCCACGTGGGTCGTACTCCACGGTAACGATCGTGCCGTCGTCGAGGATCTCGACCTGCCGCACGCTCGGGGGCCGCTCCGAGCCGTTGTGCTCCACGATCTCACTATCGTCAGCGTGGCGTTCTTGTCGAGAGGACCGTGTGAAACGAGGAGCGGCGACCAAACCGCTGGCCCGATCGCCCCTCGGGGAGATGAGCCAGGCAGAAGACCCCATTTCGGCCCTTGTCACACGCGGTCGAATTCCGCCTGGCTCACTGACTAAGACGTTCGCCGGGAAGCTGCGCGGCTGCTCCAGATGCGTCAAACGTCGCTCAGAACGATCCGATCAGCGCATGCGAGACGCGGATAGCCTCCGCCGGCTGCTATCGGCGAGTGCGGACAGCGCCGACACCGCGAGCATCACGTTGGCAAGCGTCGGCTCGCACTCCTGGACGTAACGCTCGAGCCAGCGCACCGCGACCCTCGGCAGCCGGCCTGGCTCCTTCCCTGTGATGAGGATTGTCAGCTCGAGGGCCGCGGCCAAGCTGATCGGATCAAGTTCGCGGGCGAGGCGTTCGGGGGCATCCACGCCTGAACGGAGAGCGGCCCGATAAACGGGCCGCTCTACGAGCACGCGACGGAGGTTGTCGTGTGCGCTCTTGCGATTACTTAATTGTCAGCTTCAGGTGGTTGTCGTCGGGTGCTTGCTTGACCATCGTGATCGTGTAGAGGCCCTTCGTCTTGAGGATCAACGACGCCCCGACCTTGTCGTGCTTCGTGCCGCCCGGGCCCTTGATGACCAGTGCCGCCTCGTCAAGGTTGACGAGCTTGACCGGCCCGCTGCGCGTGACCGTCTTGGCGTACTTGCGATGGTTCGGCCCGCCGCTGGCGTAGAACCAATGACAGCCCGGGTCGTGCATCGCCACGATGAGCTTGGTCGGCGTGGCCGCGGCATGGTGTGACGCTGCGGTTGCGACCGGTACCGCGATCATCAGGCCGACGATCGCCGTAAGGGTGAGTGTGCGCATTGCTCCTACCTCCATCGCGTTTGCTTTCCCGGATCAGACATGGCCAGGCGCCGCGCTTCGTCCGCGGAGTCGCCGATTCGGCGTGAGGAGAACTACGGATTCGGTGGAGACTCTGGCGCGGCGGGCGAGAGCGCCTACGGCCTAGCCGAAGCGGTGCTTGTAGGCGATCTCCTGCGCCTGCGCTTGCCGTAACGTCAGGGTCCCGTCGCAGAGCTTCCGGTGCTGGACGATCGCCCTGAGCAGCGGCCAAGTCCGGCAACTCACCTTCTCAGACCGGACAAACGTTCCTGGCTATCCGGCCTGGTCGCCGGATAGCCGGCGAATCGCGTTCGACGGCTCCAACTCGGGGATTTGGATCATGAACGCCGATGGAACCGATGCCCACGCTGTGCCCCAGGCCGCCGGCCAGAACCGACCTGGTCAGCCGACGGGAGATGGATCGTTTTCTCGCCCTATCCGCAGAACGGCCTCAAGGCTGTTCAGTCGAGGCGTGGGCTTTGGCCAGTGCGCCTTCCGGTTAGCGGGTCGCGGAACCGATCCTTGTGCTTTGCGAACGGGCTCATTTCGAACAGTGCCCAGACGCCAACGAACAGGCCTGCCAGCACAACGGCGAAGACGATGATGGTGCCGAGCGTGCTCATAGCGCCTCCTTTCGATGCACTCCAGGATCCGACCGCGCCACCGGAAGGTCATCGGTAGCCCCGCTGAACGACGTCGCCCGAAACTACGTAGCCCCTGGCCAAGAGGCTATTCCGGCGCTTAAGGCTGCGGGACGTCCGGAGAGGTAGCTAGGCCACACTCGGTACGGGTGACATTCCGCACGCTGGCCCAGGCGAGCGTGTCGGACCGCGCGCGGTGACGGGCGCACTCCTATCATCGAAGGGGTGGAGGATTTGCCTCAGATCACGAGGCTGGACGCGGCGAGTGAGAGCCGGAGCTTGTCCCTGGGCCGCATCGACCTCATCGAGCTCGGTGGGATTGCATTCGACCGAGCGACATTTGAACCGGGCTGGCGTTGGTCAGAGCACGACGCGAGCGCCGGCGAAGGTCAGCTGTGCTCCCAGCGGCACCTCGGCTATCTCGTCTCGGGACGGATGCGCTTCCGGATGGAGGACGGCACCGAGGTCGAGGCCGCGGCC
>Ga0207702_10004879_pt1 | contig 11809 bp, 7 predicted proteins | sample KBSCornC62_FD_184302 | JGI IMG/M metagenome (GOLD analysis project Ga0207702, IMG submission 184302) | Corn rhizosphere microbial communities from Kellogg Biological Station, Michigan, USA - KBS Corn C6-2 (SPAdes) (version 2) | ecosystem: Host-associated > Plants > Roots > Rhizosphere > Soil ...
CCCGTCGCACCAGGCTGTGCCGGTGCCCCAGGTGCTCAATCGCCATGAAATCGGAAATTTCCACGATGCCTTGCTCTCCCAGAAATCGTGTCAGCAAAATATTTGTGTCCGGAGAGTAACGCTGGCGAAACTTAAACTCACCCGCTTGCGGCTCAATTTGAAAATGTCCTCCGCGACCCGCATCCAGCAATGACGCAAAAATCGTGGGTGAATCGAAACGCGGAAAGCACATGAAATCAATTGAACCATTCATGCTGACCAAAGCCGTGGTCGCCAGGTCACCAATCACTCCATGGTTTTCGATTGGCTGATACTCCATAGTGTCATGAACTTACATTCAGAAGCCACTATCTGCAAACGTCCCGGCGTCGCGAAGGGAGCCGCCGGTACGCAGGTGACGCTTTGGCCGTGTACGTTTCTTCCAAACAAGAATGCAAAGTCGTGTGGAACGCGCGTTCGAATTTACATTATTTCGTGCGCCCGGTTTCAGTTGTGCTATCCTGAAACCCATGCCATTTCATGCACTCGGCCTTGACCCCAAAGTGTTGCGCGCGGTCACCGAAGCCGGTTACACAGAGCCCACGCCCATCCAAAACGGCGCTGTCCCGCCCATCATTGCCGGGCACGATCTCATCGGTATCGCGCAGACCGGCACGGGCAAGACCGCGGCGTTTACTCTGCCCATCCTCACCCGTCTGGCCGCCCAGCCGGACCTACGCCGTGGCACCAAGGTGCTCATCATCGCCCCCACGCGCGAACTGGCGGTGCAAATAGAGGAGAATGTAAAAGCTTACGCAAAGCATCTGCCGCTGACCGTGGCGACCATCTTTGGCGGCGTCGGCGAACAACCGCAGATCCGCGCGTTGCGCGCCGGCACGGACGTTATTATTGCCTGTGCGGGCCGGTTGCTCGACCTGATGCGGCAGCGTTGCGCGGATTTCTCGCAGTTGAAATTTCTCGTCCTCGACGAAGCCGACCGCATGCTGGACATGGGATTTCTGCCGGACATCCGCAGCATCGTGCGGCAACTGCCCCGGCAGCGGCAGACACTGCTGTTCTCCGCCACATTGTCCAAGGAAATTGAATCGCTCACGCGTGAATTTCAACAGGCGCCCAAAGTTATCCAGATTGGCCGGCGCGCCAACCCCGCCGAGACAGTCACCCAGCTTGTTTATGAAGTGCCCAAGCATTTGAAAACATCGCTGCTGCTGCATCTGTTGCAGGACCCGCAGATGGACATGGTGCTCGTGTTCTCGCGCATGAAACACGGTGCCGACCGCATTGCGCGGCAACTCGAGCAGAAAGGCGTGCGCTGTGCGACGCTGCATTCCAATCGTTCCCAGAACCAGCGGCTCCGGGCGCTGAAAGATTTCAAGGAAGGCGCTGTGCGCGTCCTGGTGGCCACGGATATCGCCGCGCGCGGCATTGACGTGGATGGCATTTCGCATGTCGTGAACTACGATTTCCCCATGCACCCGGAAGATTACGTGCATCGCATCGGGCGCACCGGCCGGGCGCAGGCGGTGGGTGATGCCATCAGTTTTGTCACGCCGGAAGATCACCACGAACTGCGCTCGCTCGAACGGTTCATCGGCCGCGGCCTCGTGCGGAAAAAAGCGGAGGGATTCAACTACTCGCAGGCACCCGCGGCATTTCAACCGGCGGACGAACCGCGCCATCCCCGTCACGGCCACGGGCACGGGCAGAATCGTCCGCCACATCGGGGTCACCCTCAGCGCCCGCAGGGACAAGGCGGGCAGTCGCGGCAGAAAAGTTCAGGCCGTTCGCGCTGGCTGCGGTGAGATTTTTTCAGCGGCAGGGGCAACGAGCGTCGCGCCTTTGAGCAGTCGGCAGAAATCTTTTTTGCTCGTATGCTGATGCTTGCCGCCGGAGAACTTGGGCTCCGGCGCGGATATGTATCTGACTTCGAGCCGTTCAAGGTGAACAATGCGCACGTATTCGACGCCGCATTTCCAGACCTGGCCCTGTTGAAGTTTCATAGGAGAATGTTCACCTTTCTTGCCAACGAGAGCAAGCGGCCTTCTTCGAGCCGGATCCGTTAGGAGAGCCGAATAGAGGGGACTGTTACCAGTGCCGTAGTAATCCAAAAAAATTAAATTCTCACCATTCGTCATTCGCCATTTTGCCCTTTGTGTGCTCTGTATTTCTGTGGCCAAAAATCTGTGTTTCATCTGTGAACGACCACCCTCCAGCCACCCCCGCACCCTCCTGTCATATATTTTCAGGTTTGCCTCAAAGCCTTCATACACGCAAAATCTACAAATGCGTTTTCCAAAACTAATCTGGACCAGCGTCATCACCCTCGCTTCTGCTCTCTTTACCCCTGGCGCCTTCGCCGCCGATTCGCCGCGTGAACATCTCTCGCTCGACCTGAACTGGAGGTTCCATCTTGGCGATGACTGGCCGGACGCCTTGCATCTCGACAAAGCCGGCGCGAGCACCGGTCCCGCCGCCGAGAAGTTCAGCGACAAATCCTGGCGCTCCGTGGACATTCCCCACGACTGGGCCATCGAACTGCCATTCGATAAAAGCTCCGATGGCAGCCATGGCTTCAAGCCGGTTGGTCCCGGCTTCACCAAGAACAGCATCGGCTGGTACCGCCGCACCTTCGAACTCCCCGAAGAAGATTCCGGCAAGCGCATCTGGCTCACGTTCGACGGTGTGTTCCGCGACACGACCGTGTGGGTCAACGGCTGGCTCATCAAACGCCACGAAAGTGGCTACTACCCCTTCCGCGAAGACATCACCGACGTGGCGCATTTCGGCGGCAAGAACGTGATTTCCGTGCGCGTGGACGCCTCCAAGTTCGAAGGCTGGTTCTACGAAGGCGCGGGCATCTATCGCCATGTGTGGCTGGACAAGACTGCGCCGGTGGCGATTGCGCCGGATGGAATTTTTGTTCATGCGGATTTCAAGGACAATGTCCCGACGGGTCCGGCGGACGTGCGAATCGAAACCAAGGTCATCAATGATCTTCGCGTTTCCAGTTTCCAAATTGCGCAGGAAATCCTGGACCCCGACGGCAACTCTGTGGCCAAAACGCAAGACAGCTACACCTGCGACCCGTCATCTCTCGATCATACCGTAACCAAGGACGCTTCAACGGCAATCGGCACTCCCATCCTCTGGTCCCCTGAAAGTCCGAAGCTTTACAAGCTCATCACCACCGTCGAATCCGATGGCAAAGTCGTTGACCAGAAAACAACCGAATTCGGCATCCGCACCGTTGGCTTCGATCCCAACAACGGCTTTTTGCTCAACGGCAAGCACTACGAACTCCAGGGCACCTGCAATCACCAGGACATGGCCGGCATTGGCGCGGCGCTGCCGGACTCCGTACAATATTTCCGTGTCAAAAAGCTGAAGGAATTCGGCTGCAACTCCATCCGCACCTCGCATAATCCGCCCACGCCCGAGCTCCTTGAAGCCTGCGACCACCTCGGCATGTTGGTGATGGATGAAAGCCGCCTCCTCGGCAGCGATTCCGAAAATCTCAAGAAGTGGGACGACCAAATCCGCCGCGACCGCAATCATCCCAGCGTCGCCATCTGGAGCGTGGCCAATGAGGAATTCTCGGTACAGGATTCACCGCAAGGCGGCAACGTTGCCCGCACCATGCAGGACTTCGTGCATCGCCTCGATCCCACGCGTCCCGTCACCTACGCCGCGCCGGAGGGCGATACCTTCGCCGGTATCAACGGCGTCATCCAGGTGCGCGGCTGGAATTATCACGTGGGCCAGGACATGGACAATTATCACGCCAAGCATCCCGACCAGCCGGAAGTCGGCACCGAGCAGGCCAGTACCGTCAGCACGCGCGGCATTTACGCAAACGACAAAGTCCGCGGCTACGTCAGCTCTTACGACGACAATGCCCCGAGCTGGGCCACCACCACCGAGCGCTGGTGGAGTTACTTCGCCGACCGCCCGTGGCTGAGCGGCGGATTTGTCTGGACCGGCTTTGATTATCGCGGCGAGCCCACGCCCTATTCCTGGCCGTGCATCAATTCGCACTTCGGCATCCTCGATACCTGCGGCTTCCCGAAGGACAATTTCTATTACTACCAATCCTGGTGGACCACCAATGTCGTCCTGCACCTGCTCCCGCATTGGAACTGGCCCGGCAAGGAAGGCCAGGAAATCCGCGTGGATGCCTTGAGCAACTGCAAGCAGGTCGAACTCTTCCTCAACGGCCAGTCCCTCGGCAAGCAGACCATGAAGCCGAATTCAAAATTAAAGTGGGATGTGAAATACGCGCCCGGCACCCTCAGCGCCAAGGGCTTTGACGACGCCGGCAATGTCATTGCCGAGACCAAGGTCGAAACCACCGGTGACGCCACCGCCATCCGCCTCGTCCCCGACCGCACCACCATCAACGCCAATGGCGAGGACGTGAGCATCTTCACTGTTTCCGCCGTGGACGCCCAGGGCCGGACCGTGCCCGTGGCGCAAAACAACATTCACTTCGCCATCGACGGCGCCGGCAAAATTCTCGGTGTAGGCAATGGCGATCCAAGCTGCCACGAGCCGGACACCTATATTCCGGAAATTCCCTCGCGCACCGTCGCCATCTCCGGTTGGCGCTGGCAGCAAGCCAAAGTGCCGCACCGCGATGCCCTTGTTCCCGAGTACGCCGCCGACTTCGACGATTCGTCTTGGAACACCATCAAGCCCAAGACGGACGGCGACACCGGTTTCCTGGTCCTGCACCAGGGCCAGTCCGCCGTTTATCGCGCGCACGTCACGCTCACTGCCGAAGACCTCGCGAGCGACAACATTCAAGTCCGCTTCGGCGGCATCGACGACCACGGCTGGGTATTCGTCAACCAACAGTTCGTCGGCCAGTCCGCCGACTGGGAAGACCAGCCCGCCTACGACATCAAGAAAGCCCTGCATGTGGGCGACAACATCATCGCCGTGGGCGTGTTCAATGAATCCGGCGAAGGCGGGTTGAATCCGGACGTAAACTTGGAACTGATGGGCAAACCGCTCGCTGCCGCGTGGTCGCGCAGCCTGTTCAACGGCCTCGCCGAAGTCCTCGTCCAATCCACGCGCGACGCCGGTGACATCAAGCTCACCGCCATCGCCGACGGCCTGCAACCCGCCACGGCTACGGTGACAACCGTGCCCGGCGGCGTGCGCCCGAGCGTGCCGTAACATCGCGCAGACATTCTTGTCGGCAGGTTCTGGCGACTTTCCCGTCGCCAGAACCTCTTCATGATTGCCTTTCGCCGGGAATTCTGTTTGGTTGGCAAAAGTACTTTCATATGAACAAGAACATTTTGATTCTGAGCTGCTTATTGGGCCTGGCGGCGTGCACGAATTTCGCCGAGGATGCCAAGCCGCCCGTGCGCTTCGCCATGATTGGCTTGAACCACGACCATGCCTACGGCTTCCTTCCCCGGCTCGCCCACCAGAACGAATTGCAACTCGTCGGCATCGTGGAAACCAACACGGACCTTATCCAACGCTACTCGCGCCGGTTCCATCTGCCGCCCGAGATTTTCTTTTCGAGCATGGACGACCTCTTCGCCCGCACCAATCCCGAGGCGGTTGCCACCTTTACTTCCACGTACGACCACGAGCGCGTTGTGGAAACCTGCGCCGCCCATCATGTCGATGTCATGATGGAAAAGCCGCTCGCCACGAATATGCGCCAGGCCCGCGCCATTCAGGCCGCCGCCAGGGAGGGCAACATCCAGGTGTTCGTGAATTACGAAACAAGCTGGTACCCCGGCAATCACGCGGCCTATGCCGTCGTCCATGAACAACACCAAATCGGCGATATTCGCAAAATGGTTTTCCACGACGGCCATCCCGGGCCGAAAGAAATCGGCTGCTCCACCAATTTCCTCGCCTGGCTGACCGACCCCGTGCTCAACGGCGGCGGCGCGATCAACGACTTCGGCTGCTACGGCGCTGACGTCGCCACGTGGTTCTTCGACGGCCAGAAGCCGGATTCCGTTCTCGCCGTGGCCCGGCAAATCAAGCCGGACGTCTATCCCAAGGTGGAAGATGACGCCACCATCATCCTCAACTATCCCCACGCCCAGGTGATCCTCCAGCCGTCCTGGAACTGGCCCGTAAACCGCAAGGACATGGAAATCTACGGCCAGGTCGGCCAGGTCATGGTCCCGCAAGGCGATCGCATGACCGTGCAGATGTCCGATGCGCCCAAGCCCACGGAATCCACGCCGCCCGCTCTCACCGGACCGGAGGCTGATCCCGTTTCCTATTTTGCCGCCGTCGTGCGCAAGGAAATTGTCCCTACCGGCCTGGCCTCCCTCGACGTTAACATGACCGTCGTCGAAATCCTCGACGCCGCCCATCGATCCGCCAACAGCGGCAAAGAGGTGAAGCTCTAACTACGGTGCGGAAAACCCGCGACAAATTTGGACTGCGGCGGGAAGCGAAGCGCCACGCCGCTTTCGAACGCACGCCGCGGTCACAATTTAATAATCACTGTCGCCCGCTCGAAGCGGTCCTTTAACGCATCTTCACCGCTTTTTCCTCCGCGCCATTTTTAAATGCCACGGGCGTGGCCGCCTTTGAAACATCACCGCCATCAATGGTGATGGCTTCATTCGCCGCGCCTTCCACCTGCAAAAACACCGCCGCCGGTTTCAATAACCGCGGCGAACCCAGCAGGACGTCCTTCGATTCAATAAACCGCAACGCAGACTCCGCCTCGGGCACGCCTTGCACGCTCAGGCCGTCCACGGCTGCATCGGCCACGTGGTCGAACACGATGGAGGGACGCAAATCTGACGAGGCTAAATCGAATCGCACGTTATTCAGCGTCAACCCGCGCACGTTGCGCGCGAACAGCGCGTACGAGGGCGGCACACCCATCGTGTAATACTCGCCGGCCACCTTGGGCACATCGCGCACCGCCGCCTGTTCCGCCGTTCCGCCGCCGGGAAACGTCACGTGCACATTGGAGAAATCGATGTTCTCCAAATAATTCTCGTCGTACGCGTTCAGCGTGATGCAGGAAAATACTTCGCCGGAATTATAGGTGCTGATGTATTCCGCGTCCGTCAACGGTTGCGGCTTGGTCACCGTCACGCGAAGGTTGTTGAACGAAATGTTCCGCACCACCCCCGGCGGCAACGATTTGTCTTCTTCCGTGTTCGTTTCGCTCGCCGACGGCAAATTCGTCTGCGTGAGCGACCCCGCACCATCGGGCGTCCGGCGCCGACGCGCCCCGAGCCCAATGGAAATCGGCCCCGTCACATTGTTCATGACAATGTCGGAGAACGAAATGTTCTCGAAGCGCGATCCCGGCCCGCAGCGCATCTTGATTGGACAGCCCCACACCTCGTTCAGGATGCAGTTGGACACCACAATGTTCTCCGCCACGCCGCCGCCAAAGCGAAACACCGACCAGCGCGTGCTGAACGAGCAGTTCGTGATCGTCACAAACTTGCAACTACCGAACAACGCGCACGCGTCGTCCTGCGATTGCACGTCGCAGTTCGACATGTGCACATACTCGCTGCTGATAAAATGAAACCCGTCGTTGTTGCTGATCACGCGGCCCTTGATGTGAATGCCGTCAAGATACACGAAGCTGCTCTGGATGATGCGCACCGAGTGAAATGCGCAGTCCTTGAGAAAAATGTCCCGCACGCGCAGGTTCTTGCAGCGGTAAAACAGCAAATGATACGGCCGGTGCGATCCGGAAATGCCCGCCGGGGACAGCATGCCCTTTTTCGGCGCACGAAACTGCGAGCCCTGCCCGTCAATCATTCCCGGCCCCTCCACCGTCACATTGTCCGCCTCCACGGCAAAGAGCAGGCCCACATTGCCGTCGCCCAGCGTCGAATCGCCTTCCAGCGGAATTTTATCCGCCGCGTGATACTGTTTGCCATCTGCGACGCCAAGCAGCTTCCCGCCGGCGCAGATATGCAGCGTCACGTTCCTCTTCAGCTCTGTCGTGCCAATCACAAACGTCCCCGCCGGCACCAGCACCGTGCCGCCCTGGTCCGCCGTGCACGCATCAATCGCCGCCTGCAACGCCGCCGTATCCAGCGTCTGGCCATCGCCCTTCGCGCCGAAATCGCGAATATCATAAACCCGCGCGCCGGGGCTGCCGGAAGAAGCGACCTTGTCCGCATCCGCCGCGCGGCTTCTTACCGCCAGGAAAGTTGCGCCCGCCGCCGCTGCCACGGTGGATGCCGACGCCAGCCATTTCCGGCGCGAAAAAGAGGAAGATTCTTTGGTGTGTTTCATTGGTTTGGAATGAGCCATTGTGTTCCACAGCCGCGCCAAAAGGCAGTGAACATTTGTTCAGGGCCGGGCGCCGGCCCCGCAAGGAAAGCCTGCGCCACGGTTCATGGGTTCAATAGGCATGTTCGCGCAGCTCGTATGGGAGCCGTCCGATTTTTCCTCGATGGGTGGTCATAGTTTTATTTTTTTCCAGTTTTTAGCTTAAAATAACTTAAAATAGCTTAAAACGGCCCGGCGGCATTTCCGCTGGATCTGACGCGCTGCTGCGGATCAAATAGCCACGAGCCACGCGTGAAGTTTCGTTGATTGGCCTTAAAATTCATGGTCATAATTTTATTTTTTCTCCAGTTTTTAGGCCGGACTAACCCGGACTAGCAGCCCGTTAAAAAACTATGGACACCGCCGCTGAGAGGATTTTTGGCTCTGTGCGCGGAGCGACGAGGGAGCATATCCGCATGGATCTGCGACCGAGGTGCGACAAAGCACAGAGCCAAAAAAGACCTCAGCCCGGAGGGTTTCATCAAAAACCGGGCGGCGGCTTCGTTGCTCCTCAGTCGAAGACCCATAAAGGGTATTCTCCTTCGTCGCGCCTCGCCGGCACCCGGTTTTTGATGAAACGGCGGTATCCATAGTTTTTTAACGGGCTGCTGGGCAGGACAACCGGGTAAAATCGGCCACTTTTGCCTTGGAGCGCCGGCTTGCAGCCGGCTTAGGGCGTGGCTTCCTGGCGGACACAATTGCGCTCCGACTGTGTTTGCCCTCGAAAGCGGGCCCGTGAGGCGGAGCGAATGCCGTAAGCCGGTCACAGGCCGGCGCTCCGTTTGAGGCGGCTTCATATTTCATGGTGATGATTTCATTTTTTGTGACCCATCGTACAGCAGGGGGGTGGACAAAAGCTGTCCAACCCCTAAAAAAGTTCGAAGGAATTTAACCACAGATGACACAGATGGACACCGATGACCTCCAAAACGATTTTGAACGGTATTGATTGGCCTTTATTTAAGGGTTGCGACCTGGCGGTAACTAGGACCGAGCGCAAAAAGGGTCTTCTTTCGTGGAGCGACCCTCCAATACTATAATACTAGGAACCGCACCTTTACGACCGCTTTACGCCCCAAAATTCTCAAGTCCACGTCAATCATCAAGCCAGCATCAACATGCGCTTCGGCTTCGTGATACCGTGATTTTCCCGTAAGCCCATAGCCCAATAAATAACCGCAGCTCGAAAGGGTGGCGGTTTTTAGTTATTCATATAAAGGATGCCATCAACAAGAGATGTTTTTATTTGTTTAACAACGACTCCATTGCTGGAAAAGAAAATGTTTGGCGTTACACTAAATTGCAGAGTGGTCGTGACTAAATTAGTGACTGTAGCGGACGCTTTATTTTGGATGACATTGGTTGTATATAAAAGGCCAACTCTATTCGTAACAAACTGTTGTTTTGAGGCTACGTCTAAAAAGGTGATTTCATCATCAGTCCTCAGAAGAACAGAAATTGGCCCGAACATTAAATTGGAGGTCGCCATGTTAGTTATACTTCGCATAGCGAGATTGTTTACGATCTGAGTATGTTCAGGCGAAATGCTGAAATAGACTGATTCTGGCTTGCCGCCACCTACGGTTCTTGGAAGTGACTTAAACTGAAATAAGGCAAATACACGTATATTTGATATTAGAAAAAGCATAATAGAAATAGCAATCACTACCCGCATTGCAGACACTGGAACATCCCAAGCCTGTTTCAGTTTCATTCCGGTTGAAAAATTTAATGAGAACCAAAAGAACAATGAAGAAATAACAAAAAAGATATTCAGGTCAGAGTTGAACAGTAAGTTTATCACGGTAAACAGTAGAAAATATAACCCAGGATAGTCAGCAGACACACCGTATTTAAAAAGTTTTGAGTTTTTAACGCGGACATTTCTTTCGGACAACTTGGCATCTTTACCGTTAACAAGCGTTTTAAAAAAGCCCGAAATAATCAGTAGAACCACTTGAAAAGTAATGTGAATAGCGAATATAATTACAAGATATAAGCTGATTCTCGCGCCAATTGATGAAATTTTAGAGCCGGGGAGAAAAATCGAAATTATCAAATTATTGACATAATACCAAACAAAGGAGATTTGTACCCAATGCTTTTCCCATTTATGATAATTTAAAAGCCCATTTGCAAATAGATTGGATTTTATTGTGTTAAGCAAAAGTATGGGCGGAATCGAAAAAGTCAGAAGCAAGAACAGGTAGCAAAGCGATGCTGAAATGTATTCTGTTTGCAGAAAAGAGATAATGCTTACGCCATAAGCCGCTAAGTAAAAATGCCAAATCGCGAAACCAATGGCATAAAGAATTGATACAAACGCAATTATGTATTTAGCTGGTTCATTCAGAATGCTCTTAAGTACACTTTTCCACCAGTCTGCTGGGATAAGCGGTTCGTTAGTGGGTTTCTGGCTGGCTGATACTTCAACAGAAGAGGTGTTCTGTGTCGTGCTTGGTTGCGGTAGTGCTGGCGTCTGACTTTCTGATTCGTTCATGATAATTAAAGCATTTCCTTCTGTATCGCTATGGGCCGTATCAACTCTGGCCCCTCGTTTCCAACGACCGCTTCAGCTTGTGCATTTATCAAAAGGGTTTTGCGCCATACAGGTTGCCACCCCCATTTCATTTCGACCGGTTCAAAGATGTTCGGAAGCAATGTGGGCAACTTCTGTGCTGGGCTCGCGTTATACCGTGCTCGTAATGTGATTTCAAATCCCTTTCCGTTAATGGTGATCACCATTTCTTCTTTGACGGTGCGGTAGCGGGAGCACATAAAAGTGGCTATTCGCTACGTTGCCTTGGTGGAGGTATTAGCATGGGGCAATCAACAAGTGGAAAGTATTTCTTTTTGGGATTTACAAGTTTCCATTCACGGTAATGATCTGAAACCAAGCGAACGAGGTTTGCCCACATTCTTGGCTTAATTGTCCAATTGCCCAAATCAGGCCGGTTTTTCTCCAAAATAAAATCTAACATTCTTGCGTTCATCGGTTGTCTGTTTCCGGTGAAAAAGCGTTCTGCATTTTGTCTCATTGCATACACGTATAAATCCGCAGCCTGAAGCGGAATACATTTGTCGTCAGTTTTAGGGTGACAATCGCCAAATGGAGCACCTTTTGATTTGTAAGCATTGAACGTTTCATTTAACGCTTTCCTCCAATCGGGGTCATCGTTTTTATCAAAGACAAATTCAATTTTATCTCCTTTTCCATTGAATGGGCTATATCGGGTGTTAACCGCAATCAATACGCTTTGGTAAAATAGAAAGTAAGCATACGCCTTTAATGACCCATCTTTAGCGGCATCTAATTTTGGCTTGTTCGGTGCGGAGCTGGCACCAACCGGTATCCCCAACTCACACGCTGCCAAAGCCAAATCAAATAAAAAAGTTTCACGCTTTAATTCATCCCAGCCATCATACGGAGTTTCTTTGTGATACTTATGACTTTTGTCGGCAAAATCTTTGAAATGGAAATATTTTACTCCGTAAAAATCCAGAACGGATTTCCATG
>Ga0207702_10004887_pt1 | contig 11798 bp, 5 predicted proteins | sample KBSCornC62_FD_184302 | JGI IMG/M metagenome (GOLD analysis project Ga0207702, IMG submission 184302) | Corn rhizosphere microbial communities from Kellogg Biological Station, Michigan, USA - KBS Corn C6-2 (SPAdes) (version 2) | ecosystem: Host-associated > Plants > Roots > Rhizosphere > Soil ...
CGCGCAGGCGCTGGCGATTTTCGGCAGCGGCCGCAGCTCGGTGGTGGCGCGCGCGATGTCGCCGGCGCCGGCCGATGCGATGCGCAAGCCGTTGCCGTACGTGCCGAACCTCGCGCCGCGTTTCATGCGGCAGTTCGATACCGTGCTCACCGCCGGCGCGCCGCCGTTCGCCGGCGTGCCGGTGGAACGTATCGGCTTCGAACTCGCGCTGCGCGACCCGGGTCCCACGACCGAAGGCCACCTGCTCGTGATCGCGGATTTCATCCCGCCGGTGGCGCTGTCGTGGCTGGCCAAGCCGGCTCCCGGCAGCTCGATGACCTGGATGCTCGAGGTGCTCGACACGTTCGCCGACCAACCCCTGCGCGGCTGGCGCACCGATTCGGAAATGACCGCCGCGCGCGACGGGTACACCAGCCAGACCACCACGGTCTATGCACCGGACGGTCGCGCACTGGCGCTGAGCCGGCAGAGCATGGTGGTGTTTGCATAAATATTCCACTCTCCCGCTGGCGGGAGAGGGTTGGGTGAGGGTTGGCGTCACGCTGCCCAGGCCTTGCCAGCGCTAACCACCATCCATCCGAAGCCGCTGCACATCATGCCGCGCCGCAGCACATAATTGCTGCATAGAACCATGCGTTCCCCGCTGCCCCGGCCAGATAATCGCCGCCTCGGAAACACGGCGGAGCGGGTGTCATTCGGACCAAGGAAAAAGCCACCTCGATGGTGATCGCGCACCTGGCCGGGGTTTCGCAGCCGACCGTGTCGCGCGCATTGCGCGGCAGCCGCATGGTCAACGAGGCGACCCGCAGCAAGATCCTGAAGATCGCGCGCGAGCTCAACTACCAGGTCGACAAGAACGCGTCCAACCTGCGCTGCCAGCAAAGCGGCACGCTGGCGCTGCTGTTTTTCGAAGACCCGGCGCCGGACGATTCGCTGATCAACCCGTTTTTCGTCTCCATGCTCGCGGCGATCACGCGTGCCTGCGCGCAGCGCGGCTACGACCTGCTCATTTCCTTCCAGCAGCCGAACAACGAAGACTGGCAAGCCGGCTTCGAAGACAGCAACAAGGCCGACGGGATCATCCTGCTCGGCTACGGCGATTACGTCGACTACCGCCCACGGCTGCAATCGATGATCGCGCGCGGAACGCATTTCGTGCGCTGGGGTTCGATCGTGCCGGACCAGGGCGAAATCTCGGTCGGCTGCGACAATTTCAGCGGCGGCCGCGACATCACGCGGCACCTGCTCGACCGCGGCGCGCGCCGCATCGCGTTCCTGGGCGACGCGTCGAACCATGCGCCGGAATTCCTCGAGCGCTACCGCGGCCATTGCGCCGCGTTGAGCGACGCGGGCATCGTGCCGGACGCGCAACTCCAGATCGATGCGATCTCGTCCGAGCAATCCGGCGCCGAAGCGACGCGCCGGCTGCTCGCGTGCGGGGCGCCGTTCGATGCGATCTGCGCCGCGAGCGACCTGATCGCCATCGGCGCGATGAAGACGCTGCACGCGGCGGGGCTCACGGTGCCGGGCGACGTGCTCGTTTCCGGTTTCGACGACATCCCGCTGTCCGCGTTCGTCGATCCGGGCCTGACCACGGTGCAGCAGGACACGAAGATCGCCGGCGCGGTGCTGGTCGACACGCTGCTCAAGCTGATCCACAAGGAACCGGTGGAAAACACGGTGCTGCCGGTGTCGCTGATCCTGCGCCAGTCGACCGCGCGCTGAATCCATGAATTCGTATGCAGGCGGTTGTAGCCTGCGCGGCGCCTGACTACATTCGAGGCATTGCACCGCAATCCGTGTGTGCGGGTATGGCCTTGAGAATAATTGCGGTTTCGATCGCGCCGCTCACACTGCTGCTGGCCGGCTGCGCGGCCGGTCCGCAACCGCCGGCTGCGCCGGTTTCGCCGCCCGACGCCGCCGACTGCCGCGCGGCGCCGCTGGACACGCCGCTGTATCTGCGCGGCGCGATGACGACGTGGACGCTGCGCGAGGACTACGCGTTCCGCTGGGTCTGCAACGCGTACCTGCTCAACGTCGACCTGCACGGCCGCTACGCTTTCCGCATCACCGACGAACGTTTCGACGGCGGTACGAACTGGGGTGCCGCGCCGGGCAGCGCCGCGCCGGTACGCGACATGCCGATGTCGCTCGCGACCGCGGCGCGCCACAGCGGCAACATCGAATTCGATTTCGACGGCGCGTACACGCTGCGCCTCGTGCCCGACGCTGTGCGGCCCACACTGACGATCGGCGCGCAGACCTATCGCGACCCGGATGCCGCACCGATCGAGGATGCGCTCGCGCGTTCGCTCGCGTTCGATTCGCGCGACACCGCAGACAAGACACCGTTCGGCGCCGTCGTCGCCGGCGGCACGGTGGAATTCGCGCTGCGCGCCGCACCCGGCGTGGACGCGGTGGACCTGGTCGTCGAGCGGCGCCGGCTCGAAGGTCCGCAGGAAACGCTGGCGTACGCGCCGATCGCGCGCGTGCCGCTGACGCGCGCGCCGGATGCCGCCGCCGAACGCTGGCGCGGCAGCTATCGCTTCGACACGATCGGTGTGTACGGCTACTGGTTCGACGTGCGCGTCGGGGCGCAGCACTTCGTGTACGGCAACAACGCCGACCCGATCTACTGGACGCGCGAGCTCGGCTCGAACGGCCGCGGTGACGTGGTGCGCGGCGACACCGCGCCGCGCGCGCTGCGCCGCTTCCGCCAGACGGTTTACCGCGGCGACTTCCAGGTGCCCGACTGGGCGCGCGACAGTGTGTACTATTACATTTTTCCCGAACGCTTCCGCAACGGCGACACCCGGAACGACCCGAAGGCAGGTCCGGGCACGTTCCATGACGGTTCGGTCGAGGTGCATGCGAACTGGAACGAGACGCCGTGGCGGCCGCATTCCGGCGACGGATCCGACGAGCGCTACGGCAACGATTTCTTCGGCGGCGACCTGGCCGGCATCGCACAGAAGCTCGACTACATCCGCGATCTCGGCGCGAACACACTGTACCTGACGCCCATTTTCAGCGCGGCCAGCAACCATAAATACGACACCGCCGACTATCGCCACGTCGATCCGCATTTCGGCACGGACGCGGAATTCGAGGCCCTGGCCAAAGCGGCCAAAGCGCGCGGCATCCGCATCGTGCTCGACACCTCGCTCAACCACAGCGGCAGCGATTCGATCTATTTCGACCGCTGGGGCAAGTGGCCGGGCGTCGGCGCGTTCGAGAATGGCGTCGTCCGCCGCGATTCACCGTACGCGGACTGGTACAAGTTCAGTGCGCCGGCAGACGATCCGTCGGCAGCGTATCGCGGCTGGATGGGTGCGCCGGATCTGCCGGAACTGAACAAGTCCGCGCCGTCGTACCGCGATTTCGCGTACCGCGCGCCGGGTTCGATCATGAAGCTGTGGCTCGACCGCGGTGCGTCCGGCTGGCGCATGGACGTCGCGCCGTGGGTGCCGGACGATTTCTGGCGCGAGTGGCGCAGCGCGGTCAAAGGGCATCGCGCGGATGCGCTGGCGGTGTGTGAGACGCAATTCGAATCGTCGAAATTCCTGCTCGGCGACGAATTCGATTCGACCATGAACTACGTGTTCCGCGACGCGGTCGGGGCGTACGCCAACGGCGGCGACGCGCGCGCGATCTACAGCAACATCGAGCTGATGCGCGAAACCTACCCGCCGCAGGCGTTCTACGCGCTGATGAACCTGCTCTCGACGCACGACAGTCCGCGCGCGCTGTTCGATTTCGGATGGCGCGATGTGCAGGCGAGTGCGGACACGATTGCGCTTGCGAAGCGTCGCCTGCGGTTCGCCGCGTTGTTCCAGATGACGTTTCCCGGTGCGCCGGCCGTGTTCTATGGCGACGAGGTCGGCGTCACCGGCGGCGAGGATCCGTACAACCGCGTCACGTATCCGTGGGCGGATCGCGGCGGCAAGCCCGACCGCGCCCTGCTCGACGCCTACAAGCGCCTGATCCGCCTGCGCCATGAGCTACCGGTGCTGCGCCACGGGTCGATCGACGCGCCGCTGTTCCTGGACGCGCACACGATCGTGCTGCTCCGGCACGACGGTGCGCACTGGGCCGTGACCGCGTTCAACAACGACGCCGCGCCGCACAACGTGCGCATCGCGCTGCCCGCGGAACTGCGCGGCGCGACGTTCACGGACGCGCTCGCGCCCGGCACCCACCGCGTGCAAGACGGGTCGCTGGCGTTCGACATCGGCGCGCTCGATGGCCGCGTACTGACGACGACAACGACGACGACGAGGTGACCATGCGGTTTCCGATCGCGCGATTCGCGGGGCTGCTGCTCGCGTCCAGTGTCGCCGCTGCGCTTCACGCCGAAACACGCCCGAGCACCGCGCAGCCGAACGTGCACGTGCTCGCGCCGATGCACATGGCCGGACTGGACCGCGAGCGTACCGTGCGCATCTACCTGCCGCCGCACTACGCGGAGTCGCACAAGCGCTACCCCGTGCTGTACATGCACGATGGGCAAAACTTGTTCGACGACGCTACGTCGTTCGTCGGCGAGTGGGGCGTGGACGAAACGCTGAACACGCTCGCGCGCACGCGCGGACTCGAACTGATCGTGGTCGGCATCGATCACGGCGACGCGCGGCGCATGACTGAGCTCGATCCATGGGACAACGCGAAATACGGCGCCGGCGAAGGCCGCGCCTATCTCGATTTCCTGGTGCACACGGTCAAGCCGTACGTCGACGCGCACTACCGCACGCGTCCAGATCGCGCGCACACCGGGCTGATGGGCAGCTCGCTCGGCGGCTTGATCTCGCACTACGCGATGTACGCGTACAGCGACACATTCGGCAAAATCGGCATCTTTTCGCCGGCGTACTGGTTCGCCCCGCCGGTGACGGAATTCACGCGCACGCACCGGCTGCCGCCGCACACGCGGATTTACTTCTACGCCGGCGGCAAGGAGGACGAGAACATGCTGCCGAACATGAATGCGATGATTGCGCTGTTGCGCAGGCCGGTGTCCGGCGCTCCGCACTTGCAGGCGCATGTCGCGCCCGACGCCGAACACAACGAGAAAGCCTGGCGCGCGGAGTTTCCGCGCGCGGTCGAGTGGCTGTTCGACGGCGCACGCTGAACGCGCCGCCGCGCGGGCAGCGCCGCGCGAATATTTTCCGGTCCCGCAAAAAAATGAACCCTGCCCCGACTCGACACGGGGCAGGGCTCGCCAGGCGCAGTTGCGCTTAGAACTTGTACGTGGCGCCGAGCAGGTAGGTGCGCCCCCACTTGATGTATTCGAGCGGACGATCCTTGGTCTGCGCGTAGGTCTTGTACGGCGAGTCGGTGAGGTTCGTCGCCTGCAGCAGCAAGGTCAATCCGTGAAGGCGGCTGCTGTCGGCGAACGAGTAGCCGAGCTGCGCGTCGACCACGTCTTCGCCGACCACGTAGCGTAACGTACGGTTGCCGGCGAAGTTGCCGATTTCACCGATGAAGTCCGACCGCTTGCGCTCGCTGATACGCGCCTCGAAGCCGTTCATCTCGTAGTAGGCGGTGAGGTTGTACACGCGCTTGGACAGGCCCGGCAGGCTGATCGCGCCGCTGCCGACGCTGGTCGCGCTGTCCGGATCCTTGATCTTGATGCTCGAGTCGTTGAAGCTCGCGCTCGCCTGCACGCCGAAGCCGTCGAGCACCGGCGTGAACATGTCGAGCGGCAGCGCGGCCGACAGTTCGAGGCCCTTCAAGGTGCCGCCCTTGCCGTTGAACGGCGCGGTGAACGTGCCCGTGGGCAGCGCCGCCGGCGAACCCGCGGGCGGCACGTAGCCGGCAACCAGCGCGCTGAAATCGTGGTTGTCCTGCGTCTGCGTGTAGATGTAGCTGGTCAGGTCCTTGTAGAAGAACGCGGCCGCGACATAGCCCTTGTTGTCGAAATATTTTTCCCACGACAGATCGAACGCGTTCGCGCGCCACGGATCGAGGTTCGGGTTGCCGCCGCTGGCGCCGGGCTTGCCGGTCGCGGTGTCGACGCCGAAATCGAGCGAGGAACGCAGCTGGTCGACGCGCGCGCGCGCGACCTGCTTGGCCAGCGCCACGCGCAGGGTCTGGTCCGGCGCGAGCTCGAACGCGAGGTTCAGGCTCGGCAGCACGTCGGTGAACGTCTTACCGCCTTCGAACGGACGGATTTCCTGGCCGGCGGGCTGGGTGTGGTCGTAGATGTTGGAGGTCGACGACTGGTCGGTGTACTGCACGTTGACGCCGACGTTGCCGCGCACCGGCACCGAGCCGACGCTGCTGTCGATGTCGGCCATGGCGTAGGTGGTGGTGATCTTCTCCGACAGCGTCCAGGCCTTCGCCACGAGGTACGGCGCCAGTTCGTTCGGCTGGAACGTCATGTAGCGCGAGACCGCGCCTGGCACGTTCCAGGACGGAATGAAGCCGACGCCGGCGAAACGCAGGTCGACCAGACCATATTCGAGATCCGAACCGATCGGCGTGTCGCCCTGCGACCCGACGTTGATCGACGCTTCGGGCTGGTGCTTGTTCTTGTCGCGGTCGGCGTAATTGACGCCGAACTCGAATTCCGAGAACACGTGCGAGATGCCGTCCGGTGTCGGCATGACCGCGCCCAGACGCACGCTCTTCAGCTCGTCCTCGACGCGCGGCACCTTGCCGTAACCCGAACCGTAGATCGTGTTGCGCAGGTACAGCTGCGACGGATCGGAATAATCCAGCGTCGGCACGAGCTGCGAAAAGCCGTTGCTGCGGTAGCTCAGATCGATCGTGTCCAGCTGCGGCGCGGGCACCAGCTGCGTGTTGTTCTCCAGGCTGACTTCACGCCGGTTCGCGCGCGAGTAGCTCAGGTCCGCCGTGACGGTGGCGATGCCGAACTTGAATTCGTTCTTCCAGCCCGCCGCGTCGATCTTGTCGTTGCGCTTGTCGTACATGCCGCGCACCAGCGGGTAGAGATTGCTGGCCTGGCCGCCGACGAATGTGTTGTTGCCGTCGATCACCGGGTTGGCGACCGAGATGTGGCCGTAGCCGCCGTTGTAGTCACCGAGGTTGACCTCGAACTGGTTCGCGGTGTCCTCTTCCACGGCCTGCGAATGGAACACGTCGAGCGTGCTGGTCCAGTTCTCGGAACCCTTCCATTCCAAGGTGCCCATGGCCGCGTTGCGGCGCGTGTAGCCGGTGCGGCGCAGCGCCTTGATGCCGTCGGAATAGAACGTGCCCGCCGGAACGCCCGGACGCCAGCCGTCGCCGACCGCCTGCCAGGGCTCGTACAGACCGACCTGGTCCTCCTGCACCGGCGTATCCGAATGCGCGAAGCCGATCGCGAGACCGAGCGTGTGATCGAGGAACTGGCCGATGTAGCTCGCGTTGAGGCGATTGCCGTCGGCGTCGGAATTCGCCGCCGAGCCGAGCGAGTTGTGCGAGCCGCGCGCACCCACCACGGCCACGCTGTCCTTGTAGTTCAGCGGACGCACGGTCTGCATGTCGATCGTGCCGGACAAGCCCTGGCCGATCAGGCCCGCCTGTGGCGTCTTGTACACGGTGACGCCGGCGAACAGTTCCGACGGATACTGGTCGAATTCGACGCTGCGGTTGTCGCCGGTGCTGACCAGCTCGCGGCCGTTGAGCAGCGTGGTGGAGAAGTCCGGCGAAAGTCCGCGCACGCTGATCACCTGCGCGCGGCCGTCGACGCGCTGGGCGGAAAGGCCCGGCAGGCGCGCCAGCGATTCGGCGATGCTGATGTCGGGCAGCTTGCCGATGTCTTCGGCCGAGATCGCCTCGACGATTTCGTTCGAGTTCTGCTTGATCGAGATCGACTGCTCGATTGCGGCGCGCACGCCGGTGACGGTGATGCCGGCGAACGTGACGGTGTTTTCGTCGGCCGTCTGTTTCTCTTTCTTCGCTACCGCATCCGGGCCACCGCCGTCCGGCGTCTGCACGTCCGCGGGCGATGCGTCCGCGTTGGCTTCGGCGCGCGCGGCGCCGATCTGGCATACGAGAACCGACGCTACCGCGAGCGCCAGCAGGTTACGCTTGAGCATGATCACCCTCCCCGAGTATGAAGCCCGATCGACGTTTCGCGAGACCGGCGCACAGGTCGCAGGACGCTTTACGTCGCGTTCGAGTTAGGTTAGACGCAAGTGGAAATGTAAACAATTTGTTGCATACGTATTCATGCAACGCGAGCGCGTTGCAACGGCGGGCGACTCGGCTAGGCTCGCTCCGTCAAGGTTCCGGCAGAGGTGAGCATGCGTTTTGGGGCGATATGTTGCGTTGCGGCATCGGCGGTACTGGCGAGCGCGAACGCATGGGGCGCGTGGCGCACCCTGGGCGCCGTCACGGCGCAGCAGCGCGGCGCCGACGTGTGGGAGGCGACCACGCAAAGCGGCGCACACCTGCGCATCGCCTTCGCCGACGCGGACACGCTGCGCGTGCGCCTGGCGCCGGGCGGCACGTTCGAGACGGATCAGTCGTATGCGCTCGCCGCTGCACCGGCGCGCGTGGCGCTCACGCTCCGCGAGGACGCGGCGCACGGCACGATCGAACTCGCGCCGGCCGCCGCGGCACATTCGGTACGCGTCAGCGTGCGCTTGGCCCCGGAACTCGCGCTCACGGTCTACAACGCGCACGGCGACATCCTGCTGGCCGACGACCCGGCGCGCCCGATGGCGTTCGACCCCGATGGCGGCGTGGTGCAGGCGTCCGAACGCCGCAGCGCGACGGAGCTTTATTACGGTTTCGGCGAGAAAGCCCTGCCGCTGTCGCGTCACGGTCAATACATGACGATGTGGAACTCGGACACGCCGGGCTATCCGCGCGGGCTCGATCCCATCTACGAGTCGATACCGTTTTTCATCGCGCAAAACGGCGGCGTCAGTTTCGGCGTGTTTCTCGACAACACGTATCGAACCTATTTCGACATGGGCAAGACCGATCCGGCGCGTTACACGTTCGGCGCGGACGGCGGCGAACTCAATTACTACGTGTTCGGCGGCGGCGCACAGCCGTCGCCGCGCACGGTACTCGCCGGCTATACCGCGCTCACCGGCCGCGCGCCGCTGCCGCCGCTGTGGGCGCTCGGCTACCAGCAATCGCGCTACTCCTATACGCCGGCGGCGAAAGCGAGCGAGATCGCGCACGAATTCCGCGAGCGCAAGATACCGGCCGACGTGATCTATTTCGACATCGGCTACATGGACGGCTACCGCATCTTCACGTGGTCGCCGAGCGATTTCCCGCAGCCGGAAAAACTGCTGGCCGAACTGCACGGACTCGGCTTCCACGCGGTCACGATCGTCGATCCCGGCATCAAGCTCGACGAAGGTTTCCCGATCTACCGCAGCGGCAAGCCGTTCTATACCCGCCGCGCCGACGGCAGCGAATACCATGCTGCGGTCTGGCCGGGCCTGTGCGCGTTCCCCGATTTCACCGAGCCCAGCGCGCGCGCCTGGTTCGGTTCGCTGTACCGCGGCTTTCTCGATCAGGGCGTGGACGGCTTCTGGAACGACATGAACGAGCCCGGCGTGTTCGTGCCGCCCGACTGGAAACTGCCGGTTCTCGTGCACGATCCGATGAAGACGTTCCCGCTCGACAATCGCCACGCCGGCGACGGCTTGCCGGGCACGCATGTGCGCTACCACAACGTCTACGGCATGCAGATGGCGCGCGCCACATTCGAAGGCTTGCAGAAATTGCGCCCGGCGCAGCGTCCGTTCGTGCTCACGCGCGCCGGTTATGCCGGCGTGCAGCGCTATTCCGCCGTCTGGACCGGCGACAACGACGCGACCTGGGACCACCTCGCGCTCAGCATCCCGATGCTCAGCAGCCTGTCGATTTCCGGCGTGCCCTTCGTCGGTGCCGACATCGGCGGCTTCAACGCGACGCCATCGGCCGAGTTGTATACGCGCTGGCTCGAAGCCGCCGCGCTCACGCCGTTCATGCGCACGCATTCGGCGATCGACACCGCGCAACGCGAGCCGTGGACCTACGGCGAACCGTACACCAGCGCCGCGCGCGGCGCGATCGAGCTGCGCTACCGCCTGCTGCCGTACCTGTACACGCTGTTCGCCGCGAACGCACGCGAGGGCGCGCCGCCGATGCGGCCGCTCTGGTTCGATTTTCCGGCCGATGTGAAAGGACTGCTGGTCGAGGACGAATTCCTGCTCGGCGCCGACGTGTTGGTCGCGCCGGTCGTGCACGAAGGCGCCGTCGCACGCCGGATATATTTCCCGCGAGGTACCGACTGGATCGACTGGTACGACGGCACGCGTCACGCCGGCGGCAGTGACGCGGAAATCGCCGCGCCGCTCGCGCGCCTGCCGCTGTTCGTGCGCGCCGGCGCGGCGCTGCCGACGTCGGACGTGGCGCAGGATACGACCGAGCAGCAGAAGCTGCCGCTGATCGTGACGGCTGCCCTGGGTCCCGGCTCGACGACAGGCGACGAGATCTACCAGGATTCCGGCGACGGCCCGACGACCGACGCGGAACGCATTGCGCTACACGTCGACGGCGAACGTGTGCGCATCGATGGGCCGAAGGCGGAGAAATTCCGCCGCATCGGCGCGGTCGAGTTCATCGGCGTGGCCGCAAAGCCGCGCGCCGTGCGGGTGGACGGCAAGGTGCGTGCGGATTTCGACTATGACGCCGGTACGCGTCGTGTGCGGGTGACGATTCCGTCCGGCACGCCGCACGAAGTGATGTTGATGCACTGAGCGCTGTCCCCCCGCTCCCGTTGGCGGGGAAAGGGCTGGGATTGGGCGCTCGTCCCCCTCTCCCGCTGGCGGGAGAGGGCTGGGGTGAGGGTGGTCCTCACGCTGCTGCACCGCCGACCGCCGCCCTCACCCGGCGCGCTGCGCGCGCCGACCTCTCCCGCCAGCGGGAGAGGTGACATCCCAGCATGCCCGCACTTCCTCAGCCGCGCGGTAATTTCGCCATCAACGCGGTCAGCTTCGCCCGCGTGTCCGCCCGCGTCACCGGCCCATCGAAAAAGTACACCGTCACGCCGTGCGCCGGCACGTTCGCGTCGAGGTGATCCGCGACGTCGAGCGTCGCGCCGGTGAACGCGTCGCGCCACGCGCCGGGTTCGAGGTAATCGCGCACGCTGACCGCTTGTGCGGCGTCGCCCTTGTTCAGCAGCACGAGCGCCGTCTGGCGTGCACCGGCGTCGTCGACGATGCGGTAGAACTGCGCCAGATCGCCGGACAGTTTGACGTCGAGCTGCAGACCGCGCTGCAGCGCGATCGAATCGCGGCGCAGGCTGGCGATGCGTTTGAGGTTCCGATGGATCGCGCTCTGCGGCGCGGCGTCGATGCGTTGCTGGCCGAAGTAATTGCGGTTGCCGGCGTGTTCCGGCCGGCCGCGCATGAAGCCGACCTCGGAGCCGTAGTACACGGCCGGAATGCCGCGCGCGGTGAACAGCCAGTTATGCGCGTCGATGAAGCCCTCGTCGCTCGCGTTCAGCCGCGCCATGTCGTGGTTGTCGTAGAACGTGACGAGGTCGTACGGATTGCGGTAGACGCCGTCGTCCAGGTGCAGCGCCGGTTCGAGCCGCGCGAAATCGCTGCCCTTGTTCTCGAACACCGCCGCGATCTGCTGGCGCAGCGGAAAATCGAGCAGCGAAATATTGCCGCCGTCGGCGCGCGTGTACGGCGCGATCTTCGCGGCGTCGTATTCGAAGTTTTCGCCGAACATGAAGAAGCCGGGATGTTTCGCGCGGATGCGGTCGCCGAAGCGTTTCCAGTAGTCGACCGGCGTCAGCCCGACCGCGTCGATGCGGAACGCGTCCGCGCCCTGGCCGATCC
>Ga0207702_10004899_pt1 | contig 11780 bp, 9 predicted proteins | sample KBSCornC62_FD_184302 | JGI IMG/M metagenome (GOLD analysis project Ga0207702, IMG submission 184302) | Corn rhizosphere microbial communities from Kellogg Biological Station, Michigan, USA - KBS Corn C6-2 (SPAdes) (version 2) | ecosystem: Host-associated > Plants > Roots > Rhizosphere > Soil ...
CCGGCGGAATCACGTGGAGCAATAGCAGTTCCGAACCGAAATGTCTCGCAAACGGAATGGCATATTGCAGTGCTTTCTCCGCGCAGTGTGAAAAATCTGTGGGAACAAGAATCTTCTTTATTTGAAATGCAATCAGCCCCGTTGCCACCATGTCGGCCTCGGTGGTCGTGCCCGTTGACGGCGCCCCGCAAGCATGTCCGGCGCCTCCGGTTTTTATTCCAGGGTCCTTCATCATGTGAAACTCCTCCCGCAGGCGGGCCTGCCGGCTCGCCTGCAAGGCAATCTTTCGCGGTTGCGTTGCTCAACTCACTTTGACGTCCACCAGTTTCCGTTTCGCTTCTTCAGTCTTCGGGCAGGTGACCGTCAAAATGCCATCTTTGTAGCTGGCCTCAATGGCCTCGCTCTTGACCGGCGCTGGCATCGGAATGACCCGATGAAAGCGTCCGAAATATCGCTCCGAACGGTACATCTCCGCCGTCTTTTCTTCCGTCTCCGCCTTCCGTTCGCCGGCGATGTTGAGGCTGTCGCCTGTCATATAAACCTCGAACTCCTCTTTCTTCATGCCGGGAAGTTCAGCTTTCACAACGATGCTGTTCTTTTCCTCATGCACATTTACCGCAGGAATCCAGTCTTCAAACAATGGCTCATCGCTGCTCAGCCAGCTTCCGAATGGATATCCGAACAGGCGGTCGATTTCGCTTTGCAATCGCTGTATCGGGGCGAAGGGCGGGAACGTCCTTGAAACCGGAGCCAGCGATCCTTTTTGACTTTCCTGATGTTTGGCTAGTTTCATAATTACTACTTCCTTTCAACTGGAACATACGCCCAAAGAAACTGGATGCAAGGCCCCCTTGAAAGAGCCTTCCAAACACGATGAATCTTAAGCCTTTCGGTCAATGAGAACTTCCCGGCGGCGGCACTGTGGACGGCGGCGGGTTGTTCATTGTATTCGGCGAGGGTGGGGGCCACGGCGGCTTGTTCGATTGAGCCGGAGTCGGTTGTGCCTGGCCGTTTTGGTCGGAGCTTGCGCAACCCGTTGCCACCAAAGCCGCCATTGCCAGAAATACAAAAGCCTTTTTCATAATTATACCGCGCTTAGCCACTCTCTACGCCAGAATGGCCGGGATTTCAACCTGAATTTATGGCGATAAAAGCCGGCATTGACGCAATCTTTGGGACGCGCCATTCTTCGCGCATGAAATTCACCACTGTCATCCTCACGCTGGCGGCTGCCATTTCACTGCAAACTGCCGCTCTGGCTCAAACCGATACCCCGGTACTTCATACCAATACCGCAATAATCCCGGTGCCGCGCACCGGCGGTGCCACGAATCGCCAGTCGCTCGTGCTTCAGCGGGCAAAGGACCATCCCGGCGACTATGACATTGAATTCATCGGCGATTCCATCACCCAGGGATGGGAAGGCGCCGGCAAAAAGGTTTGGCAGGATTACTATGGCAAGCGCAAAGTCATCAACATGGGCGTCGGCGGCGACCGCACCCAGCACGTGCTCTGGCGTTTTGAGGAGGGACAGCTCGATGGCATTCACGCCAAAGTCGCCGTCCTCATGATCGGCACCAACAACTCCAACAAGGACGACAACAGCGAAGCCGACATCCTTGAAGGCGTCACCGCCATCGTAAACCAGATTCGCCAGCGCCAGCCGGATACGAAAATCATTTTGATGGACATCTTCCCCCGCGGAAAAACGTTCAGCGCGCAGCGCGGCAAAATCCTGCAAGTGAACGAGGCCCTGGCAAAACTCGATGACGGCAAAAACATCTTCTACATCGACATCGGGCCGCAATTGATTGAGAAAGACGGGTCCATCTCAACGTCAATGATGCACGACTACCTGCATCCGGGCGAAGCCGGCTACAAGATCTGGGCCGGTGCCATTGAACCCAGGCTCCAGCAATTGCTCCGCAAGAAACATTGGTGGCAGAGAATTGCGTGATGATCACGCCACCGCCAGTAATTCCACTTCAAAGATCAGCGTCGAATTCGGCGGGATGGCGCCCGGATAGCCGTCCCGGCCGTACGCGAGTTCGGGCGGAATGGTCAGCTTCACCTTGTCGCCGACTTTCATCTGGGCCACACCCAGGTCCCAGCCGGCAATGACTTCGCCGGCGCCGAGCGTGAAGCTAAAGGGCTCGTCGCGGTCCACGGAGCTGTCGAACTTTGTGCCGTCCATGAACGTGCCGGTGTAATGCACCGTCACGGTGTTTCCGTTCTTGGGAGTCGCGCCGTTGCCGTTCGCGAGCTTTTCAATCTTCAGGTGGGCTGTGGCCATAATTTAGTGTTGCTGGTCGAGTTCAGGGCGTCAAATAAACGTTTTTGCGAATAAAAAGCGCGGATTTCTCCGCGCTTTTATGTTTCACATATTGGTATTAAGCAGTGGCTTATACGTTGATTGCTTACACGTTGTACGTGCCGCTGCTGGTTGTGCCGCCGCGGCCGGTCCAGTTCGTGTGGAAGAACTGTCCGCGCGGCTGGTCCACGCGTTCATACGTGTGCGCGCCGAAATAATCGCGCTGGGCCTGCAAAAGATTCGCGGGCAACACCGCCGAGCGATATTGGTCGAAGAACGCGAGCGCCGTGCTGAATGCGGGCACCGGAATGCCGCGTTTGGCGGCCGTCGCCACGACATTGCGCCAGCCTTTCTGGGCGTTCTTGATCTCGCCCCGGAAATAATCGTCCAACAGCAGGTTCATCAGCTTCGGATTGTTGTCGTATGCTTCCTTGATCTTGCCGAGGAACCGCGAGCGGATGATGCAGCCGCCGCGCCACATGAGGGCGATGCCACCGTAGTTCAAGTTCCAGCCGTATTCCTTGGCCGCGGCGCGCATGAGCATGTAACCCTGCGCGTAGCTGACAATCTTCGAGGCGTAGAGCGCGCTCTTGATGTCGGCGATGAACGCCTTTTTCTTCTCCGCATTGGCGGCGATGCTCGTGAGGGCAGGGCGGGGGCCTTTCAGTTTGCGGGCCGCCTTCACGCGTTCATCCTTCAAGGCCGAAACGCAACGGGAATAGACCGCTTCCGCCATGAGCGTAATCGGAATGCCCAGGTCCTGCGAATTGATCACCGTCCATTTGCCGGTGCCTTTCTGGCCGGCGGTATCGAGGATCTTGTCCACAAGCGGCGTATTGTCCTCGTCCTTCTTGGCCAGAATGTCGCGGGTAATTTCCACCAGGTAAGAGTCGAGTTCGCCCTTGTTCCATTCCGCGAAAACTTCATGCATCTCATCGGCGCTCATGCCGAGGCCGTGCTTCATGATGTTGTACGCTTCGCAAATCAACTGCATGTCGCCGTACTCAATGCCGTTGTGCACCATCTTTACGTAATGGCCCGCGCCGGCTTCGCCCACCCAGTCGCAGCACGGAGTCCCATCTTCCACTTTGGCGGCCACGGACTGAAAGATGTCCTTCACATGCGGCCACGCGGCGGGTGAGCCGCCGGGCATGATGCTCGGGCCGCGGCGCGCGCCTTCCTCACCGCCGGAGACGCCCGTGCCGATGTAAAGCAGCCCCTTGCCTTCCAGGTATTTCTGCCGGCGGTTCGTGTCATCAAACAGCGAATTGCCGCCGTCGATGATGATGTCGCCGGGTTCGAGCACGGGAATGAGCTGTTCAATGAATTCATCCACCGGTTTGCCGGCTTTGACCAGCATCATCACGCGGCGCGGCTTTTTGAGCATGGAAACCATTTCCGCAATCGAATGCGCCCCGAGCACCTTGGTGCCCTTGGCTTCGTTGGCCAGGAAATGGTCCACTTTGTCCACCGTCCGGTTGTAGGCCACGATGGTAAAACCGTGGTCGTTCATGTTGAGAATGAGGTTCTGGCCCATGACGGCCAGACCAATAAGAGCGAGATCGCCTGTAGGTTGCATAAAATTCAGACCCGCAAAATACAAAATCGACCCCCCTTGGGCGAAGGAAAAATAATGGGGATGTACTTGGACTGGGTCGGACTGAGTTGGACTGGGTTGGACTGGGGCTGATTTTGCCACAGAGGCACAGAGGGGGAAATGGGGCAGGAGGCTTCTTTGAGGTTGGGGCGTCCGGCGGGGCGGAGTGCTGCGGCTGGGCTTTGCCACAGCCGCGGTCCGTAGCCGCAGGCGGCAGAGCGGGGCGGGAGCGGGCAGCGGGAATGTTGTGGCGACAGGCTGTCGCCACCCCGTGTGCATGGTTTGAGCCGAACGTCGGCCTCGCAAGGTTGGACTCGGTTGGACTCGGTTGGACTGGGCTTGACTGGGGGCTGTTTTGCCACTGAGGCGCAGAGGGCACAGAGGGGGAAATGACGAAGCCGAAGCTCGGCCAACTGAATGGCGAATGGGGCGGCGCGGGAGACGGGAGGTTGCAAGTTGCTGGTTGGCCTGTCGGCCTTGCATAGGTTTGACTGGGTTGGACTGAGTTGGACTGGGCTGGTTTTGCCACAGGCAGAGGGCACAGAGGGGGATGTCGTGGCGACAAGCTGTCGCCACCCCAATGCATGGTTGGACTGGGTTGGACTCACTTGGACCCGCCTTGGCTGCGCTACGGCGCTGCAGGCTGGGTTGGAGCATGCCATGTGGCAGGCGGCAGGTGTCAGGTCTGGGGCTGGTGAAAGGTGATCGCATGGAATTTTTTTCCGGAATTTAGCTTAAAATAACTTAAAATAACTTAAAGCCGATGCTCGGCCTGCCAATGGCATGGCGGGAGGCTGGGGTTCCAAGGTGCACGTTGCAGGTTGCAAGTGGCTGGTTGCTCGTTCCGAATTCGTTTACGTCGGGCTCGCGGTGCCCCCTCATCCCGGCCTTCTCCCCCGATGGGGGCGAAGGAGTACGAGCGCTGGCCTGCGGGATGCGCCACGATGTTTATCGAATCGCATGGTCGGCGGTCGGGTTCTGATAAACGTGCACACATAATATTTTTTCGAGTTTTTAAGCCGGACTAACCCGGACTAGGCAGGACAGCGAGGTTGGCTGAGGCCGAACGTCGGCCTCGCATAGTTTGACTGGGTTTGACTGACTTGGACTCGGTTGGACTGGGTTGGACTGGGGCTCGTTTTGCCACCGAGACGCAGAGCACGCAGAGGGCAAAATGTGACGGGAAGTTGCTCGTTGCAGGCAGGTTGCAGGTTGACGAATTCTGGCAGGTCGTCGGATTGAGCGGCAAGGTGGAGTTTGAGCCTCGTCACCTCGGCTGCTACGAGGATAATGGAGTGGAACGCGCGGGGAAAGGGGCGCGGTGGCGGCGGCTCACACTTTGTTATGGCATGATCGGGTTTCATCATGGCACGGTTTGGGTAACCGTGCGGGAGAAGTATGCCATAGTAATATAAAATGTCAAACTTAAAGAATTCTAGACACGAATTTCACGAATTTTAACTAAATAAGCCGGATGTTTGGCCTGAAGGATTATTTGAACAACAAAGGCGCGAAGGAACGAAGGAGGCGGCTAGGGCCGATATATTGCTTTTTGGAGACGGCGGTTGAGGCGGGGTTCGTGCTTTTTGGCGAGTTCGTGTTCCCAGATGCGAAGGACGCGCCAGCCGGATTTCTTCAGGGTCTGGGCGACGAGGCGGTCACGGGTTTGAAATGACGTAACTGTTTATAGCCTATCGCCGCCGGGTATTGGCCAACGCCCGATCGAGCCGCCGCAACAACCGCAGCTCATTCTTCCGGGCCAGCTCATGCTCCCAAATCCGCAGGACTTTCCAGCCAGATTTCCGGAGTGTGCTATTCACCAACCTATCTCGCTTCCGGTTTGACTTCAGTTTATTTTGCCAAAACGAGCCGCTTTTCTTGACGTGTGACGTATGCTTTTTGCACCCGTGCCAGAAACAGCCATCAACAAAGATCGCGAGTTTGAAATGAGGGAATACAAAATCGGGTCTGCCAAAAACCGGATGGTTTCTTCGCCATCCAGTAATACGGTGCAATCGAAACACCTTTATCAAAGCCAGCTCTGTGTTTTTATTGCCGCGGGAGCGTATCCGGGCCATCAATTGACTACGTGTGAGCCCCGAGAATAATTGACTCATGGTGCCAGCGTATAATGTTTCGGCACCCCGAGAAATAGTTCTCCAATCCGTGGTTTTTCAATTTTAAAAAGAGGCCCTTTTTCGGAGACACGGCCATCGATAGTCCGCTTGATCAGGTGATCCATAGTGATCGTGCCGTCCGTCAACAATCGATCGAATTGTTCAACACTCGGCCGTGTGGTATGAGTTACAGATTTTAATCGGAACCATTCGTGTCCTGTTTGCTTGAAGGCTTCTGCTTGAACCCAGAACGTGTCACGATGTTTTTTTGAAAGACGCTCATGTAACCGGTCTAAGCGCCAAATGCAGACGTCCTTAACAGGTTCTGTTGCGCAGAATTCCCGTAACCATTTGTCCGCATCTTTCACTTCAAATTGTAAACCTTGCGAATTTGCCCGACGTGTGCTGACTGTGCAATAAAGCTTAAAATCATCTCCACGTTGATATCCGAATTGGTCAAGAATCGACCGGCTACTTTTCATTACGCTCAGATCCCAATCCGGAACGCATGCAAATAGCGTAGCTCGGTTCTCGCGGCTTGCCACAATAGCACTCCGGCCAGACTTTATTTCAATTCCCTTGTAGTCAGGGTTCCTGCTTGAATTAATCGCTATCCCCAGCGCCGTTTCAATGCTTCGCCCTACGGCCGTGTCTCCTTGGCAGACGGCCTTTATGGGTCCTGAATTGGCCAGTCGTTTAAGTAGGCCAAGCAATTCATTTGAATTCGACGATGCTGCCGATTCTGCGGCTTGGATAAACTCAGTAATCGCATTTGAAACGCGGTTCTGAAGGGCTATTGCCAAATCGCTCTGTGTTAGGTTTAACGCATGAATTAGCCCACCATGTATAAAGACGGCAACAACATCATTTGGATTTGCGAAGCGTCTAAATTCATAAAACCATAAACGAGGATCGCCATGTTTAGTGTTCGGGCGATAAAGCGATACCGATATATCATGAAAGCCCTTATTCCCTAGAATTTTCGCTGGTAATACTACTTTATTTTCAGGTCCCTGCGATTGAAGCGCAAAATCATGGATGTTGATTGCTCGCAACATTTTGCGCATCGGCTCCGTGGCGTCCAAGATTGACTTTCTGAGTCCCGTTTCGGTGAGAAACAGTAACACGCTATTATAACCAGCGCGATTTAAAGCGGTTAGATTCTCCGACTCATTCGCATCAAGGGGACGTGTATTCACGGTTTACAGGTCATTTCCCCACGTAAAATCTTTGCTAAATGTGCGCCTATCTTTTCCGCGAGCATTACGGGGACAGCATTGCCGATCTGTGTATAACGCGGCACATCCCGATCCCATACGCCAATGCTGGGATCTCCCGCCCGTCGTCGACCACCGGTGGTACGCGGTCCTTTAAATTCATACCAATCCGGAAAAGTTTGAATTCGCGCCCATTCTCGGACCGTCGGCCCCCGCGGCTGACTATAGTGGACATAGTCTTCCGGCAGAGAAGTCACTGTCAAGCTAGGCCCATTTTTATCCCATTCGCGAGGGAATACTCGCTGTGCGAATTTTTTTGTTTGAAATCTTTCAGGTATAGCCCCGTTATTCTTGATCATATGCGTGAACTTTTCGCGTATATAATCAGCGTGTGCGGAATACTCCTGTTCTGAAAGCGGATCACCTTTTTCGAGTAGCCGCCCGTTACGCGTCATCCGAAGTACTCTTTGAATTTCGGTTTTTGGGTCATGGATATATTTTACCGTCGCCAAAGAGCGCAAAAAATCAGGATCTTCCAAATCGGACAATAGTTCTACTAACGTCGGCGGTTTACCTGAAGGCTTTGGTAAAAACCCAGATTCTACTGCGGTTGGGGCATCAAAGGAGATTTCGCACAATGTTTGTTGGACCCAATGCGGCAAAATATCTTCACGTATGCCGACCATGATGACACGCGGACGGTTTTGCGGTACCCCATAATCCTTTGCGTGAAGCAAGTCCCAACGAATCCGATAGTCTGAGAGGGTCTTGAATTCAGCAAGGACCGCTTTGAAAATTTCTCCATTTTCGCCGTCCGGGGTCCATTTAGAATTCAGCAGGCCACGTACGTTTTCGAACAAGAACATCTTTGGGCGGACACACCTGATGACTCGAACCATTTCTTGAAATAAATGATTCGACGGTATGTCCTTCTTATCCAGTTTAAAAGTTCGTCGATGACCAATACCCGAGTAACCCTGACACGGCGGCCCTCCACAGACCAGATCGATGTCGTCGATTTGTTTATATCGCCAGTAGGTTTTGAGTAAATTTAGGTCTAGGTCCGTTAGATTATAAACATCTCCGACAGGGATGATGTTCATATCTTTACGGTTTGCTATGTACGTTTCCGCAGCATGCGGGCTAATTTCACTGAACAGTAATGGCGAAAAGCCTGCTTTTTCCAAACCGAGTGACAGTCCGCCGCAGCCGGCAAACAAATCAATACAATAAAGCTGACGTGGCTTTCCGTGCCCGTTCGCGTAATACGGAACGGATTCTTCCTTAAGTTCGAAATGTCGATTTTTATGTGTCTTCTTCAAATATCTACTCCTTTACAAAGTTCTGCCACTGGGACTCCAAGAGCCTTCGCGAGCCGGATTACGGTCTTTATTCCTGGGTTGCGGAGACCACGTTCGACGCCGCTAATAAAGGTGCGGTCGAGATCGGCCTTTTCGGCGAGTTTGTCTTGGGTAAGACTTTTTTCGGCGCGAAGGCGAGCTACGTTACGTCCAAAAGCAATGAGTGTTCTGTCCCGAATCGGCATTATTTTCATAATGCCCAGAATGATGCCCGGAAGTCTGTGGCCTATCGGCTACAATGTTGGAAAATGACGGTTTAGCTCTGGCTTGATTGCGTGCGGAAATGTGTCGCTCTTTCAGAGCTTAGGGCGTGTTTGGGGCCTTAACCCAGGGCTGCGCTTCGCTTTCCCTGGGCTATCACATGCTGGGCTTTCAGCCCATAGGTATTGAGTGGTCGACAACCGATGGGCGGATGGCGTCGGCGGTGAGGCGATTGCTTTTTCCGGAATGGGACGGATGGGACCTGTGGGACGAATGGCGGGAGCGAATTGGGTGGTCAGTCGTGGAAAAATGGCAGTTTACCAAGGGCGTTGATTGCGTGCGGAAGTGTTTCGCTCTTTCAGAGCTTGGGCATTTCGGCGGGGCATTAACCCAGGGCTGCGCTTCGCTTTCCCTGGGCTAACGTATTCCGGGCTTTCAGCCCATAGGCGCAGAGTGGCCGACAACCGATGCGGGGGAATGGTATCAGCGGTGAGGCGATTGCTTTTTCTAGAATGGGACGAATGGGACCTGTGGGACGTATGGCTGGCGCGAATTGCGTGGTCTGGTTTTTGGGCGGGAGGCCAGTCGGGCGGTGACTTGGTTTAGGCGGTGCGAGCCTAATAATTCAAGATGACAGGCGATGCGCCAGTTTCTGGGCTATCGAAATAATACCGGCGAAGAGGAGCAGCAGCATGGTGCTTATCGCATAGGCCCGAAAGCGGACAAATCGCTTAACCGGACGAAATCCCAAATCAAAATATCGCCAAATCCACGATTCAATCCCACGTAACTGGAAGCTGATGGCCAAAACCAAGAGGTCAAAAAATGCGGAATCGCCGAGTATGCCCAAAGCATAAAACTCCGGGGTCAAGACTATCAAAGTGGCCACAATAACCGCCACCAAACCAAGCAACATTTGCCACGACGTGAGACGATGGATCCATGTGGGCCGGTATTTGTCTGGCAAAAAAGCCAGTGCGAAGGCAAGCACTGTCAGTCCGATCAAGATGTTGGGTGATACTTGCATGGCCTAGCTGTTATCCAAAACTGGCTGAGTATGAGGCTGGGCACAAGAGATTTTTCGAGGTGGTGGCTGCGAGATCTCAGAGGCGGTGCTTTGGGTGGGGATTATATATTTCAGGATGGGACGAATGGGGCCTGTGGGACGAATGGCAGGCGCGAGGTGCGGTTGTTAGTCGTAGAAAAATGACAGTTTACCAACGGCGTTGATTGCGGGCGGAAGTATGTCGCTCTTTCAGAGCTTGGGCATTTCGGCGGGGCATTAACCCAGGGCTGCGCTTCGCTTTCCCTGGGCTAACGTATTCCGGGCTTTCAGCCCACAGGCATTGAGTGGTCGACAACCGATGCGGGAATGACGTCTGCGAGTGATTTGTTCGAGGCGGTTTTCTACGGGGGGCATGGGAACACGGGACTGGAAAGTCCCGTGAACCCGCAGAGCCGAACGTCGGCCTCGCAAGGAAAGTCTGCGCTACGTGGGCTCGCAATGAAAGCCTGCGCTACGTCCTACGCAGGCCGAGGTTCGGCTTTTATTACCCTCTCTGCGCCCTCTGCGGCTCTGTGGCAAAACCAAATGTTGGGGCGACAAGCTGTCGCCCCCGGCCACAACCAATGCAGGGGAGCGCGAAACTTTTGGAAAGATTTCAGGAACCTAGAGGCGGGTTCAGTTCTCACAGGTTGGAACTCTGAAAACGTCGATGCAGTAAAAAACAACAAGGAGAATAAAATGAAATACAATATGACGGTTAGAAAGTGTATTGGGTCGCGGGCACCTGTTCGTGCTTGGGCCGTCGCGCTAGCGGCCAGCCTGGCTTTGGTTTCGGTTTCCGCTTTGGCGGATGACGATGATGCGCAAACGTACGCGCAGACGAATCTGGTTTCGAATCTTGCGGGCGTGGCTCAATTGCAGGACACGAACCTGGTGAATGCCTGGGGAATGTCGTTTAGTTCGAGCAGCCCGTTCTGGATCAGCGACAATGGCTCGGGTTTGGCCACGTTGTACGCGGTGACGAATGATTCCGGCGGCAATGCGCATGTGGTGAGGCAGGGATTGAAGGTCGCCATCGCGGGGGACGGTTTTCCGACCGGGCAGATTTTCAATAACACGGGGGCGTTTCATAATGACGTCTTCATTTTTGCGGGTGAGGATGGATTCATTTCGGGCTGGCGCGGGGCGCTGGGGACCAGCGCGGAATTGTTGGTGGCCCGTACGAACGCCGTTTACAAGGGGATTACGCTGGCGACCAACACGGGCACGCCGTTGTTGATCCTGGCGAATTTCCGGGAAGGGACCGTGGATATTTATGATACAAATCTGAATCTCACGCAATTGTCCGATCCGGACGCGCCGGCGGGTTATGCGCCGTTCAATGTCTTGAACATCGGCGGGATGGTGGTGGTGACTTTTGCCAAGCAAAATGACGAGAAGCACGATGATGTGGCGGGGAAGGGAAATGGGTTGATCGATATTCTGGATCTTTCGACGTGGACGTTTCACCGGTTTGCGACGGGGTCGGATGCCGGTGGTCATTTGAAGGAAATTAATTCGCCCTGGGGGATCGCGGTGGCGCCGAAGGGTTTTGGCGGTCACGGCGACCAGTTGTTGGTGGGGAATTTTGGGAGCGGCACGATCATGGCGTTTGAGGCGGATGGCGATTTCGACGGCTTATTGAAGGATACGCATCATCATCCTGTCACCATCGATGGTCTGTGGGGTCTTGCTTTTGGTAACGGTGGCAAGGCGGGTGTGACGAACGCGCTTTATTTCACGGCGGGGCCGGACGGTGAGTCAAACGGTTTGTTTGGGAGTCTTCAGCCGGCGCCGCGGAAGAAGGGCAGGGGGGATAGGGATTGAGTGGGGGGGGAATTTTATAAGGCACGGGAACACGGGACTGGAAAGTCCCGTGAACCCGCAGGCCGAACGTCGGCCTCGCAATGAAAGCTTGCGCTACGGCGGTC
>Ga0207702_10004902_pt1 | contig 11776 bp, 11 predicted proteins | sample KBSCornC62_FD_184302 | JGI IMG/M metagenome (GOLD analysis project Ga0207702, IMG submission 184302) | Corn rhizosphere microbial communities from Kellogg Biological Station, Michigan, USA - KBS Corn C6-2 (SPAdes) (version 2) | ecosystem: Host-associated > Plants > Roots > Rhizosphere > Soil ...
CCCTCCAGCGCGAGCTCGCTGTAGTGCTGGCCGAGACCGAAGAAACAATTAAGCGGATGGGCCTGAAGCCCGCGCCCAAGAAGAAACAAACAAACGTCTGCCCGCACTGCAAGGCAACGTTCACCCAAAATCTCAAGTTCTGCGGCGAATGCGGAAAGGCTATGGCATGAGAGCCCTTCCTCTTCTCTTTATTTTTTCTTCGTTGGTCTTTGCCAGTATTGACGGCATTGTCATCAATCGAACCACCAACATGCCTCAATCCGGCGTGACCGTCACCCTGGTCAAGCCCGGCCAGCAGGGCATGCAGACCCTGGGCACGACCATAACGAACCTCTCTGGTCATTTCGTCTTCCAAAACGATCGCCCCGGCGGCGGCCCGCAGCTATTGCAAGCTACTTACAAAGGCGTGAACTACAACAAGTTACTTACGCCAAATATCCCGACTTCGAACGTTGAACTCGAAATCTTCGAAGCTACGAATTCGCCATCGGTTGCACGCATAGCGCAGCAAATGATGCTGATCGAACCGTCGTCCAGCCAAATCGCCGTCAGCGAAACTTCCATCCTGCAAAACAACTCGACCACCACTTACAACAACGAAAAATTAGGAAGCCTGCGCTTTTATCTTCCGGCCGCCGCTAACGGTCAGGTCCGTGTGAATGTGCAAGGCCCGCAAGGCATGCCTCTGCCACGCGCGGCCGAGAAGACCGAAGAGGAAGGCATATTCAAAGTAAACTATCCCGTCAAGCCCGGCGAGACTCAGTTCGAAATCGCTTACGTCCTGCCCGCCGGCACACCCTTTACCTTCCGCGGAAAACTAGTGAACGTGAAAGGCATGCCCGCCGGTCCTTTGCGCCTGATCGCTCCCTCCGGCGTCACCTTTTCCGGCAGCGACATTCAAAGCGTCGGGACCGAACCTAAAACCCAGGCCGGCATCTACAATGTCTTAGCTTCCAACGCGTTCTCCTTCGACATCGCCGGAACCGGCTCTCTACGCACCGGCGAAGCCGCCGGCGCCGATACCAGCGACTCTCCCCAAGTCACTGAAGGACCGCCGCGCATCTACCAGCACATGATGTGGTTGCTCACCCTTGCCGGCGCCATCCTCGCGATCGGTCTCGTCCTCCTGTTCCGCACCAGGCTCAATGAACCCGGCCATTGAACTGGCAGGTGTCTGGAAGTTCTACGGCGACTATGCGGCGCTGCGCGATATCACGCTGGCCGTCGAAGAAGGCTCGTGCTGCGCGCTCCTCGGCCGCAATGGGGCGGGGAAGACCACCTTGCTCCGCATCCTCGCTGGCCTTTCCTCCTTTGAGCGCGGCAGCGCTCAACTATTCGGTGCTTCCCCGCGCCAGGTTCACGCCGGATTCCTCGGCCATGGCATCGGCGTGTATGAAGACCTCTCGGCCCGCGAAAACTTGCGCTTCTTTGCCCGCGTGGCGGAAGTAGCGCAGCCCGAAAGTATCGCCGCCGAATGGCTGGAGCGAGTCGGCCTTGCCAACGCGTCGGACATGCTCGTTCGCCAATTCTCACGTGGCATGCGGCAGCGTCTTGCCCTGGCCCGCACGTTTCTGCATGCCCCAAAAATCCTTATCTTGGACGAGCCATTCACGTCCCTCGACGATCGCGCCATCGCCATGCTGAGCGAGTTGCTGCTCGAGTCACGCCGGCGCGGCGCGACAATTATCCTTTCCACCCATCAACTTAGAGAAGCAATGGCCATCGCCTCGCACGTCGCCCTGATCGAAAATGGACGCTTGCGGCACGCCGGCGAGCGAACCGAAGCCATGATCGACGATCCCGGCCTCCTGTACCGCCTCCACGCATGAAAACCGTCAAGCATGCGCTCTTGATCGCGCGCAAGGATCTGGCTCTCGAGCTGCGCACCAAGGAATCGCTCAACGCCGCCGGCGCATTTGCCATTGTGATCCTTCTGCTGTTCAGCTTTGCCTTCGATCCGGATTCTGAGATGGTGAAGGAAATCGGCGGCGGCCTGCTATGGCTGGTGTTCGCCTTCGCTGGTGCGCTGGTTTTCAATCGCAGCTTCGCCCGCGAATTGCCGAACGATTGCCTCGATACTCTGCTCGCCTCGCCGCTTTCCCCGGCAAGCCTCCTGACCGGCAAAGCCTTGGCCAATTTCCTCATGCTGCTGGCCATGGAGCTGATCTCGATAGTAATTTTCGGAATCTTCTTCAACGTGAATTGGACGCACCGCTTTGGCGAGCTCAGCCTGGTTTTCGCCCTGGGCACCTGGGGCATCTCGATGCTCGGCGCCGTCTTCGGCGCTCTAACTGTAAATCTACGCCTGCGAGAGCTGATGCTGCCCATCATTATTTACCCGCTGCTGATCCCACTGCTCATCGCCGCCATCGAATTGACAAAGCTGCTGCTGAGCAATCAAGCCCCAACCCCGAGCGACTTCCTCTGGGCCAAGATTTTGGTCGTGTTCGACCTCGTCTTCACGGCCCTTGCCATAATGCTCGCCGACACCATCCTCGTGAATTAGTCAAGATAGTATGAGAGGAGATCATGCGCGACAAATTAGCGATTGGACTAGCCGCCGCAGCTTCCGCTCTACTCGCCAACAATCTTTACCAAATGTTCATGGTGCTGCCCGATGAGGCGCTGCAGGGGGCAATCTATCGGATTCTGTTCTTTCACGCTCCCGCTGCCATGGTCGGCATGATCGGCTACTTCGTTGCCCTGACGTTCAGTGTCCTTTATCTCAGCTCGAAGAATTTTCTCTACGATTCGCTTGCGGCTTCTATCGTCGAAGTCTCCCTGGTATTTTCGTTGGTCAATATAGTTACCGGCAGCATCTGGGCACGCATCATTTGGGGCATTTGGTGGACTTGGGATTACCGCCTCACTTCCGCCCTCGTCTGCATCTTGATCTTCTTCGGCTATCTCGTGATGCGCCGCGCCATCGACGAACCTACCCAGCGCGCCCGCCTGTCTTCGGCACTGTGCATCTTCGGTTGTGTTGACGTTGTCATCGTCTGGAAATCCATCGAATGGTTTCGCAATCAGCATCCGGGTCCGGTCCTCGATTTCAGAACGGGTGGCGGCAAAATGGATCCGGCATACTCGCACGTCTTTTGGCTGAATTTTCTTGCGATCCTTCTGATGGGCGTTGCGCTCGTGCTCATTCGCACCCGTCAGGAAGCTACCGCCCGCGAGATCGATTCATTGCGCCGGCTCGCCCACACTGCGGCATAGAAAGGAATAGTAATGGACGCACGTAATTTCACCTTCATGTTCTACGGCTTTCTCGCCGCCTGGCTCATCGTGATGCTGTACGTCATCGTCCTGGCGCGCCGCGGCGCCCGCTTGAAGAAAGAACTGGACGCCGTAAAAAAGATCGCGAGCCACCCCGAGCAGCATGCCGATCGTCGTTGACCGCCGCGGATTCCTCAAACAGACGGCCGCTGCCGCTCTGTGGGCATTCTCAAAACCTCTCCGCGCCGACGCCCCATTTCGAGTAGCGCTCCTTTCGGACACCCACATCGCCGCCGATCCGAAAGACACATTCCGCGGCTTCTTCCCGCACGCCAATCTCCGCAAAGCGGTCGATCAGGTTTCCGCCGGCCAGTTCCAAATGCTGCTGGTCAATGGCGACATGGCACGCTTGCTCGGCAAGCCCGACGATTACAAGGCGTTCACTTCGTTCATCGATCCGTTGGCCGAAAAAATCCCGCTGGTCGCCACGTTAGGCAATCACGATGATCGGAAGAACGCTCGCGCTGCACTCACCAGACGCGCCGGCGAAACCGAGCCTGTCCAGCAGAAGCTGGTCAGCACCATAGATGCCGGCGACCTGCACTTCATTCTGCTCGATTCGCTCCTTGCCACCAATGTCACGCCCGGTCAGCTTGGAAAATCGCAGCGCACGTGGCTCAGCGAATATCTCGATGCGCAAACCGCCAAGCCGGCGATTGTCTTTGTGCATCACCAGCCCGATCCCGATAATGACGGCGCTTTGGTGGACGCCGCCCGCCTGCTTGAGATCCTCGCGCCGCGGCCGGCTGTCAAGGCACTCGTCTTCGGCCACACCCACGTGTACTCGCTCGATAAGTACAAGGATGTTCATCTGATCAACCTTCCGGCCATCGGCTATAACTTCGCCGATGGAAATCCGGTCGGCTGGATGGAAGGCGCATTCTCGAAACAAGGCCTCGATCTGAAGCTCCACGCTTTCGCCGGAGAGATGAAGGACGACGGCAAGTCTGTAAGTCTTTCCTGGCGGTAATGTTGTTGCGCTTCTCAGCCGTACTCCTGGCCGGCGTCTTATTCGCTTCCGGTAGCAAGCGGCCGCTGACACACGCCGACTACGATTCCTGGCGTCACATTCAAGATCAAAAGCTGTCGAACGATGGCCGCTATCTCGCCTATGCGCTCTTTCCGCAGCAGGGAAATGGGGACCTTGTTGTCCGCGATCTCGCAAGCGGAAAAGAGCTGCGCCAGCCCATCGGCGAGCTTCCTCCTCCTCCGCAGCCGAATTTCACTAATCCGCAGCCCGAGGACGAGCCCCCTCCCACCGTCGGCATTGCTCTGAAGTTCTCCGCCGACAGCCGTTTCCTGGTCTGCACAACCTTTCCGTCGCACGGCGCGCCCGCTGGCGATATCGTTGTTTTGAATCTGCCGTCAGGCGCTGTGTTTCGCGCCCCGCAAGTAAAGAACTTTCAGATCGGAATCGACTGGAGCGCCCATGTCGCATACCAGCTGAACAGTGGCGATCTTGTTCTACGAGACCTCGCCGGCGGTGCCGAGCGCAAATTCCCGAAAGTGAGCGAGTATTCAATCACTCGCGATGGCAAGCTGCTCGTCTACTCGCAAGACGCGAATGGCGTCTCTGCCATTCGCCTGGATCGCAATCCGGCACCCGTGGCACTCCTGACCGCTAAAGGAAAATATGACAAGTTCGCCTGGGATGAAGATCAGAGTCGTTTGGCGTTCTTGAAGGACCATGATCTCTATCGATGGGATCGCGCATCCGCCCACGCGGCGCTCTGCAAACTGCCTCTGCCGTCCGGTTGGACCGTCTCCGATAAAGCGATACTGCTGCTCTCCAAGAGTGGCCGCAAGATCTTCTTTGGTACGACGCCTGCGCCCGATCCACCGGCGCCGAAGCACGAAGTGTCTGTCGATTTGTGGTCTTGGAAAGACGATCATATCCAGCCCATGCAGAAAGTCCGCGCCGAAGTCGAGCGCGCGCGCTCCTATCGCGCTGTCTACGATGTCGCCGCGAAACGTTTTTTGCAACTTGCCGATCCATCCATGAACGAAATTGTTCCGAGCGATGACGGCGAGTACGCCATAGGCATCGATGATCGCGCCTATCGCCGCATCCAGGAATACGAAGCGAGCTACGAAGACTCGTATCTGGTGAATACCGCGACGGGAGAAAAAAAGCTGGTTGCGCCTAAGCATACCAGTCATCTAACTTGGTCGTCCGACTCGCGCCACACCATTTTCTTCGATGGAAAAGATTGGATTACAAGCGCAGCCCCCGCGGGCGGCTCCGTGAATCTCACGTCCAAGCTAAACGTGAAATTCGGACGCGAAGACTACGATGCCGGCGGCCGTCCGCCCGCTTATGGTCTTGCCGGATGGACTCGCGACGGCCGTTTCGTCCTGCTGTACGATCGCTATGACATCTGGCGTTGCCGCCCCGATGGTGCCTCGTGCGATAACCTCACGCAAGGCATTGGCCGAAAAGAACACATCGTGTTTCGCCTGGTTCGCTTTCCGAGCGATGATCCCGCCGCGCGCTGGATCGACTCTGCGCAACCTCTGCTGCTGCGCGCCGAAAATGATGACACCCACACGACCGGCTTCTTTCGGCTCACCTGGGACGAAGGAGCTCCTGAAAAGCTCGTGTTCGAGCCGAAGAACTTTACTCCACCCGCGAAAGCGCGTGACGCCGATGTCTACCTGACGACTGCATCTACTTTCCGCGAATATCCCGATCTGCTTGTTACCGATCATTCCTTTGGTAAATTTCGCAAGGTCAGCGACGCCAATCCGCAGCTCGCCAATTTCTCCTGGGGCTCAGCCGAACTGATTCGCTATTCGAGTGCGGACGGCCTGCCGCTGCAAGGCATTCTGTACAAGCCTGATAATTTCGATCCTTCTAAAAAATATCCGCTGCTTATTTACATCTACGAGCGCCTCTCGCAGGGCGTCCACAACTTCATCGAGCCGCGCCCGTTTCACAGCATTAATGTCAGCTATTACGTCAGCAACGGTTATCTTGTGCTCGAACCGGATATTGCCTACAAGCTCGGTTATCCCGGACAAAGCGCGCTAAATTGCGTGCTGCCCGCCATCCAGGCAGTCATCGACCAAGGCCAGGTTGATGAAAAGGCGATCGGCATTCAAGGCCACAGCTGGGGCGGCTATCAGGTCGCCTATATGGTTACCCGCACCAACCGCTTTCGCGCCGCCGCCGCCGGCGCTCCCGTCGCGGACATGATTAGCGCCTACGACGGCATCCGCTGGGGACCTGGCTTGCCGCGCCAGTTCCAGTACGAACGCACCCAAAGCCGCATCGGCGGCAGCTTGTGGCAATACCCTCTGCGCTACATCGAAAACTCGCCGGTCTTCATGGCCGATCACATTGCCACGCCGCTCCTGCTACTGCACAACGATTCCGACGACGCCGTGCCATGGACTCAGGGAATCGAGTTCTATTTGGCTCTGCGCCGGCTAAATAAGGAGGCGTACATGTTCTCCTACAACGGCGAGTTTCACGCCCTGCGCCGGCGCGCCGATCAAAAGGACTACACCGTTCGGCTACAGCAATTCTTCGATCATTTCCTGAAAGGAGCCCCTACACCCGATTGGATGGAACATGGAATTCCCTATATTGATAAACAATGATGGGTCTATGTGTTACACTCATAGGGTATAAAAATCGAGATTAAGGTAAAGACGAGGAGTATCGTTTCTTAGCATGGCCCTGGCGGTAGAGCAGAAGTCGCAAGTTATTTCGCAGTACAAAATCCACAAATCGGATTCAGGCTCGCCAGAGGTACAGGTTGCTCTTCTGAGTGGGCGTATCCTGCAACTGACTGAGCATCTTAAGTCGCACAAAAAAGACCATCATTCGGAGCGCGGTTTGCTGACCATGGTTTCGCGGCGTCGAAGATTGCTTAATTATTTGAAGGATCGCAGCCCAGAACGCTATAAAGCTCTGATCCAGAGCCTCGGCATCCGTCGTTAGGAACGGCCTCAAGGCTGTCTTGGTAGACAGTTCCCACCCCCGCTCTAAGTCCCTCTCTTAATCCCCAGATTGGGAATATTCATGTTACATACAGTTGAAATTGACCTGCAAGGGTCAAAGGTCTCGATCGAGACCGGCAAGATTGCCAAACAGGCCCATGGGGCTGTGGTCGTGCGCTCCGGAGATTCGGTGGTATTGGTCAGCGCGTGCTCGAATAGCGAGCCTAAACCGGGCGCCAGTTTTTTTCCACTCACGGTGGATTACCGCGAGTACACCTACGCCGCGGGCAAATTTCCGGGCGGATTTATTAAACGCGAAGGCCGTCCCTCGGAGAAAGAAGTTCTCACAAGCCGCCTGATCGATCGTCCCGTGCGTCCGTTGTTTCCGGAAGGCTACAGTTGCGAGACGCAGATCATTGCCATGGTGCTCTCGGCCGGTCCGCAGCACGATCCCAGCACTCTCGCGATCATCGGCGCGGGCGCCGCGCTGGCGATCTCCGACATTCCGTTCGACCACATTCTGGGCGGCGTTCGTGTCGGCCTTATCAACGGCGTCTACACCGCCAATCCCAGTTACGAAGAAACCAAAGAAGCGAAGCTCAGCATCGTGGTGGCCGGCACCGAACAGGGCATCGTTATGGTGGAAGCCGGAGCAGATTCGGCGTCTGAAGAAGAAGTCATTGAAGCCATCGAATTCGGTCACGATTGCTGCAAAAAGATTGCCGCCGGCATTCGCGAGCTGGTGAAGTTAGCCGGAAAGCCGAAGCGCAGCTACACGCCTCCCCAGTTAAATCAGCCCATAATGGACAAAATCTCGGGCGCTGTGCGTACCGAACTGGCGGATGCGCTGAACACCGAGAAGTACGGCAAATCCGAGAGCTACAGCCGCGTGGATGACGCCAAAGAGAAGGCGCTGGCTCTCTTCGCCGACGAAGCGGAGAAAGTCGAAGCTGGAAAAGTATTCGAGTACTTGCGCGAGCGCATTTTCCGCGACGAAATGCTCAAAGACCGCCGCCGTCCCGATGGCCGCGCCTTCGATCAAATTCGTCCTATCACCTGCGAAGTCGGTGTGCTGCCGCGTACTCACGGTTCGGCGATTTTCACGCGTGGCGAAACCCAGGCTTTGGTCACTACGACTCTCGGAACGAAAGACGACGAGCAGCGCATCGAGATGTTCGACCTGAGCGAAACCTCGAAGCGATTCATGCTCCACTACAACTTCCCGCCGTTCAGCGTTGGTGAGGTTGGGTTTATGCGTGGACCAGGCCGCCGCGAGATCGGCCACGGCGCGTTAGCCGAGCGGGCCGTTTCGCGCATCATTCCGGACGAAAAATCCTTCCCGTATACGCTGCGCGTTGTTAGCGACATTCTCGAATCGAACGGCTCCAGCTCTATGGCAAGCGTCTGCGGCGCGACCTTGTCGCTCATGGACGCGGGCGTGCCAGTACCTGAGCCTGTCGCCGGTATCGCCATGGGCCTGGTACTCGAAGGCGACAGTTATGCCGTGCTGACCGACATCGCCGGCGCCGAGGATCACTACGGCGACATGGACTTCAAAGTGGCGGGGACCAGGACAGGTATCACCGCGTTGCAGATGGATATTAAAGTCCCGAACGTCACCACGAAGATCATGCGCGAAGCACTTGCCCAAGCTCGCAAGGGGCGGCTCGAAATTCTCGATAAGATGGTCGCCACCATCGATAAACCGCGCGGCGAACTGTCGCAATACGCACCGCGCATTTACACCACGCACATTCCGACCGACAAGATCCGTGAATTAATCGGACCCGGCGGCAAGGTGATTAAGGGCATCATCGAAGCGACTGGCGTCAAGATCGACGTGACCGACGATGGAACGGTGAACATCTTCGCCTCCGACGGCAATTCGGCCAAACGCGCCTTGCAGATGGTGGGTGACATCGCTGCGGTGGCCGAAGTAGGTAAAACCTATCTCGGCAAAGTGGTGCGCATCGCCGATTTCGGTGCATTCGTCGAAATATTCCCGGGCACCGACGGCTTGCTGCACATCAGCGAGATCTCGGAAAGCCGCATCAAGAACGTTCGGGACGAACTGAACGAAGGCGACCAGATTTTGGTAAAGGTCCTCGCTCTGGAGGGCAACAAGATCAAATTGAGCCGTAAGGCCATCTTGAAGGAACAGCGCGAGAAGCTGAAGGCCGGCGCCGGAACCACGGAATAGTTGGATTACGCGTCGTCTTACCGGAAATTTGTGGCGTCTGTCCTGTCAAGACAGCAGGCGCCCGAAGCCGCGATGGCGGAAGCCGTTGGCGGATACTTCGACGAGTTTAGCCAACTCATGCTCAAAATTCTCGTCGAAGCCGGTCTGAAGCCAGAGCACTATCTGATCGATGTTGGTTGCGGTTCCGGCCGGCTGACCAAGTCGGCCGCGCCATACCTGACCGGCCGCTACTTGGGAACCGATGTTGTTCCCGCTCTGCTCGAGAACGCACGCAAATTTGGTAAGCCCGGCTGGCAATTCGAAGAAGTCTCGAGCGTAGCAATTCCGGAACAGGACGGTGTCGCCGATGTGGTGTGCTTTTTTTCCGTCATGACACACCTGTTGCACGAAGACAGTTTCCGATACCTGCGCGAAGCTAAGCGCGTTCTCAAACCGGACGGCCGGATCGTATTTTCTTTTCTGGAGTTCCGCGTCTACGCGACGCGGACCGTTTTCCGTGAAATGGTCGAGCGCAGGGACACCGGACGCGAGCGGGTCATGGATCAATTCGTAAGCCGGGACGCCATCGAAGCATGGGCCGATGAATTAAATCTGGAAATTGTGAAGATTGCCGGCGGCGACGAAAACCAAATCGTCGAAGACGGCAGCGGCGTCTACAGCCTTGGACAGAGCGTCTGCGTGCTGCAAAGACTTAGGAGATCCCCGTCCAGCGAATAAAGAGAGCCGCGGCGATACCACCGGCTACGGGTCCGAATATCGGCACCCAGGCGTAGCTCCAATCGGATGTTCCCTTGCCGGGGATCGGGAGGAAAGAGTGGACGAGGCGCGGACCGAAATCACGCGCCGGGTTGATGGCGTATCCCGTCGTGGCGCCGAGCGACAGGCCTATGCTCCACACCACCGCGCCTACTAGCACCGGCCCCAGACCGCCGGCCAAGCCGCCAGGCGCGATCCTGTGGGAAAAGAGAGAAGCCGCCAGCAACACCAGCACAAATGTGCCAATCAACTCACTCAGGAAGTTGCTAGGTAGGCTTCGCACGGCCGGGATCGTACAAAAACACGCGAGCTTCTTTCCGGCATCGGCCGTAGGCCGCCAGTGTGGGAGATAAAAAAGCCAGACAAGTACCCCGCCTGTCATCGCACCTAGCATCTGCGCCGGGATATATGTGAACAACCGTTCCGCATGGCCGGTCATGATAACGGAAGCAACCGTGAATGCCGGATTGAGGTGCGCATCCGAATCGCCAATCGAGATCGCCACAGCGACGCCTGCAAACACTGCCAGAGCCCAACCTGTGGTGATTGCCACCCAGCCCGCGTTTTCGGCTTTCGAGTGGGCGAGCAAAACTCCGCCGACTACGCCATTACCCAAGAGTATGAGAGTTGCAGTTCCTACAAATTCACCCAGTACCGCCGGATCTAAATGCATAAGTCAGTATTTAATCATCCCGGCCAAATGTAGCCGCTCGCGATAGATCGGAATTGATCGAGTTGCCCCTGTTGCCAGGCCGAATCGTAACCTAATTCTTCGGCCAGAAGGCGGGCTACTATGGGCGCCGCTTCCAGGCTGGCGCGCGCGTCCAAAAATAATGCGCGTGTTCGTCTGGCGAGCACGTCTTCCACTGTGCGGGCCATTTCTTGGCGCGCCGCCCATCGGACCTCGCCGCGCGAAAAGGGCAGGGCGGGATGCAGAAGCTCCTGCGAAAGAGCGCGTACCTGGGGCGCCTCCGATCCGTACACTCGTTGCCAGGAGCTATCGCCAACGGATTCGTCCGTCCAACCGTGCAGCCGCAAACTGGCCGTGCGTGAAGGCGACCCGCCAATGCGGTCGATGGCATCTTCGGCCATTTTGCGATAAGTAGTCCATTTGCCGCCGGTAATGGTGATTAACTTCGATGGCGAGATAAGTATCGTGTGATCGCGCGAAATCGCCGCGGTATTTGAGGCATCGGCTTGTCGCACCAGAGGCCGCTGCCCGCTCCAGACGCTGCGAATTTCGCCCGGAGCCGGCCGCCTGCCCAAATAGCGTTCCACATGCTCGAGCAAAAACGCGCGCTCATCTGGCATGGCGACCGGCTCGTATGCAGGTTGCGGAACGGGATCGTCGGTAGTGCCCACCACGATGCGATCGTGCCAGGGAATCGCAAACAGGACGCGACCGTCGGAGGTGCGCGGCACCATCAGTGCGGAATCGTTCGGCAAATAATCTCGCGGTAGTACGATGTGACTTCCCTGGCTTACGGCAAGAATTTTTTTGGCATTGGGCGAATCCATCTGGCGCAATTCGTCCGAGAAAATGCCGGTCGCGTTGATGACGGTTTTCGCCGGACAATCAAAACGCTCGCCAGTCTC
>Ga0207702_10004903_pt1 | contig 11776 bp, 13 predicted proteins | sample KBSCornC62_FD_184302 | JGI IMG/M metagenome (GOLD analysis project Ga0207702, IMG submission 184302) | Corn rhizosphere microbial communities from Kellogg Biological Station, Michigan, USA - KBS Corn C6-2 (SPAdes) (version 2) | ecosystem: Host-associated > Plants > Roots > Rhizosphere > Soil ...
CGTCGAAGCTGCCGTCCTCGAAGGGGAGGTCGTGGGCGTCGGCCTCGACCCACTCCAGCTCGACTCCCTCGGCCTCGGCGCGGGCGCGGCCGGCGTCGAAGAGCTCGGGAGTGAGGTCGCTGGCGACGACCTCGGCGCCGGTCTTGGCGGCGACGATCGCCGCGTTACCGGTGCCGGCGGCGACGTCGAGGACGCGGTCGCCGGGGCCGATCTCGCAGGCCTCGACCAGGCGCGGGCCAAGCGGCAGCAGGAAGGTCTCGACCATCGAGGGGTAGTCGCCGGAGGCCCACATTTTCCGGTGTTTCTGTCGCAGCTCGGGGCTGGGGCTGGGTGCGTCGGTACTGGGGGTCACGGTTGAAGCTCCTTTTGTCGGTGACCTGCCCAATATCCACCCGGATCGAAGCGGGATCAACCCCCAAGTCCGGGAGCTCGCTTCGCGAGGCTGAGCCCGCGCTTGACAGCGCCGCCGAGGCCGGCTCCGATCCCGCGGGCGAAGCCGCCGACCGAGAAAGTGGTCGAGTCGGGCAGCGCCAGGCGGCCGATCTTCTTGACGACGCTGCCGAACTGGCGGTGCAGCGGTCCGACGTTGTAGGGGAGGCCGTAGCGTTCGCAGATCTCGCGGACCTCGACCGAGATCTCGGCGTAGCGGTTGGCGGGCAGGTCGGGGAAGAGGTGGTGCTCGATTTGGAAGCTGAGGTTGCCGGAGAGGATGTGGAAGAGCCGGCTGCCGCTGAGGTTGGCCGAGCCGAGCAGCTGGCGGTGGTACCACTGGCCGCGGGTCTCGTTTGCCGCCTCGGCCTCGTCGAACTCGTGCGTCCCGTCCGGGAAGTGGCCGCAGAAGATGATCGTGAACGACCAGAGGTTGCGGACGATGTTGGCGGTCGCGTTGCCGGCGAGCGGGAAGACGAACAGCGGTCCCGAGAGGGCGGGGAAGAAGACGTAGTCCTTCAGCGCCTGGGCGCGGACCTTGGTCCCGATCCCCCGCAGCAGCTCGCCTTTGTCGGCGAGGGTCGCTTCACCGGCGGCGATCCGCTCGACTTCGAGGTCGTGGAGGGCGACCCCGTACTCGAAGAAGGTCGCCAGCAGCGCCGCCCAGAGCGGGTTGCCGAGGTAGTAGGGCTTCCACGGCTGCTCCTCGGACATGCGCAGGATCCCGTAGCCGATGTCGCGGTCCTTGCCGACGATGTTGGTGTGGGTGTGGTGCATGTAGTTGTGGGAGTGGCGCCACTGGTCAGCGGGGCAGGCGGTGTCCCACTCGAACTGCTTGCCCGAGAGCTTCGGGTCGTTCATCCACTCGTACTGGCCGTGCATGACGTTGTGGCCGATCTCCATGTTGTCGAGGATCTTGGAGAGCGAGAGGGCGGCGGTGCCGGCGAGCCAGAAGGGCGGCACGACGCCGGCCCAGAGCAGGCCGCGGCCGGCGACCTCGAGCCCGCGCTGGGTGCGGACGATGCCGCGGATGTAGTCGGCGTCGCGCTGGCCGCGGTCGGCGAGGACGCGCTGGCGGATCGCGTCCATCTCCCTGCCGAGGGCGTCGAACTGCGCGGGGGTGAGGCCGAAGGGGTTGGTGGTGATGCCGTCGGTGGCGGTGCGGGTGGCGGCGGGCGCTGCGGGGGTTGCGGTCGCGGGGTTCATCGAAGTCCTTTCGTGGGAGTCAGATCTCGACGGTGAGATCGCCGAGGGCGGCGGAGGCGCAGAGCTGGATCTCCTCGTCGGGGGCGGAGGAGACCTCGCCGGTGACGAGGTTCTTGTGGGTGCCGGAGCGCTTGCGGCAGGTGCAGGTGTGGCAGATGCCCATCCGGCAGCCGTAGGCGGGGCGGAGGCCGGCGGCCTCGGCCTGCTCGAGCAGCGAGGCGCCGCTGTTGGCAACCTCGAGGTCGGAGCCGGCGAAGTGGATCTCTCCCTCGCCGGGCTCGCCGACGGGGACGAAGGTGGGTGGGACGAAGCTCTCGACGTGGAGCCGGTGCTCGAGCCCGTTGGCCCAGGTGCCGCGGACGGCATCGAGCAGGGCGGGCGGACCGCAGGCGAAGGTCTCCGCCGCGGTGAAGTCGGGCTCGGACTGGGGGAGATGGAGCGGGGTGAAGTGGCCGTCGAGCTCGGCGGCCCCGGGGGTGCGGGTGTAGGAGCGGGCGAGGCTGAAGTTCGGGTGGGCGGCGGCGAGGCGCTCGAGCTCCTCGCGGTAGATGCAGCGCTCGCGGTCGGGCGCGTAGTGGAGGAGGGCGATCGGGCGGTCGTAGCCCTCGTCGAGCAGGGTGCGGAGGATCGCCATCAGCGGCGTGATCCCGCTGCCGCCGCCGATCAGAAGGATGGAGTCGGGGCGCGGACTGGGGAGCTGGAAGTCGCCTTCGCCGGCGGAGAGGCCGACGAGCATCCCCGGCCGGGCGTTGTCAACGAGGAAGTTGGAGACGAGTCCCTCGGGGTGGCGCTTCGTCGTGATCTCGATCGTCGCCCCGGATCCCTCGGCGCTGGCGGGGGAGTAGCAGCGTTGGTGGCGGACGCCGTCGATCTCGACCGCGAGGTTGACGAACTGGCCGGCGCGGAAGCCCTGCCAGGCGCGGTTGGGACGCAGGGTCAGGGTCACGCTCTCCTCGGTCCCGCGCTCGGCGGCGACGACCTCGGCGCGGCACTCGCCGGTGACCAGCAGCGGGTCGAGCTGTTCGAGGTAGGCGTCGACTCCGTGCGGCGTCGCCACGGCCTCGAGGAAGTGAAGGTTGGGACGGGAGAGGAGGCGTGGGGACATGACCTGAGCAAGGTAACACCAAATGACGTCACGTCAAGAAGCGAAACGTCACACAGTGGTAGCTTTGCCGCCGTGCCCAGCTCCACCAACCAGCACCAGAACAGCCTGACGATCGAAGAGCTAGCCGCCGAGACCGGGATGACGGTCCGCAACATCCGCTCCCACCGTGCCCGCGGCTTGCTGCCGGCGCCGGAGGTGCGGGATCGGGTCGGCTACTACGGGCCCGAGCACCTGGCGCGGCTGCGGATGATCCAGGAGCTGCAGGCCGACGGCTTCAACCTCAAGGGGATCGAGAAGCTGCTGAACCGCAACGTCAGCGCCGCCGAGCGTTTCCTCTCCTTCCGGCGCGAGCTCGACGGCTTCGACGGCGAGCAGCCGGCCACCTTCACCCGCGACGAGCTGGCCGAGCGCTTCGGCGCGGACATCGACGAGGCGCTGAAGCGGGCGGTCGGCGTCGGCGCGCTAGTCGCCGTCGAGGAGGACCGCTACGAGGCGCCCTATCCCTCACTGCTGGAGGCGGCCGCGGAGATCGTCGCCATCGGCGTCTCCCCCCGCCACGCGCTGACCGTGCTCGAGAAGGTGCGCAGCCGCAGCAAGTCGATCTCCCAGGAGTTCGTCCGCCTCTTCCTCCAGGACGTCTGGAAGCCGTTCGAAGAGGAGGGCTACCCGGACGAGCGCTGGCCCGAGGTCCGCGAGGCCCTGGACCGCATGCGCCCCCTCTCCCTGCAGGCCGTCGTCGCCCTGCACCGGATGACGCTCTCCGACGAAGTCGAGCGCGCGCTCGGCAAGCAGCTCGAGCGAATGGCGAACCGCAAGAGCTGAGCGAGGCGCGAGGCGTTCGTCTACGCCAGCGGCCGGTCGAGGATGAAGACCTCGACCGCCATGTCGGGGTCGACCTGGTTGTCGCTCATCAGGGCGGTGACGCGCCGCCCGGTCACGGCTTCGATCCTCTCCTTCATCTCCGCGGCCATGCTGCTCTGGTAGAGGCGCCTGATCTGCAGGACCGCCTCGCCCTGCCCGTTCCCGGCGAGCCTGCGCTCCGCTGGGCTCAACACCTCTTCGAGGACGGTGACGAGGACGTTGCCGTTGTGGAACGAGAACGCCTTCTTCGGCCCCCGGCCATGGCTCTCGCTCTGGATGCGGATGACCTCGCGCGTTACTGCGGCGTTCAGCTCCCCGCCGCGCAGCGGCTCTGAATCGGACATAGACAGGCTGTTCAGGTCTGCGCTCGTTATGAGCGGTACCGACGAGCCGAGTCGGGCCTCGAAAGCCCTACCGCGCCCATCGATCAGCGGCCAACTCCGCCGCAGGGCCCCCAAATGGGGTACGCCAGAGTCTCCAGCAATGCTATCGATCCGGAGGCGAGAAGAAGCTGGACGGTCAGTCACTTCCCGTTAACTGCAAAATTTTGCAGTATTTTGGGAGCCGGTCCCGGCGTTCCCTGACGGATCAGCGGCGGGACCCGCCTGAAGCGATGAGCATCCCGAGGGGCAGGCCAGGCCCTCCGCGGCTCGTCCCGCCCTCTCGCCGGGAGCAGTGAACGTGCCGTCCAGTAGTAGCCGAACCGACGATCGTCAGGGGACACCGCGGGACGCGGTCGCTCTCGACGCCAGCCTGGCCCTCGCGCGGATGCTGGCGGCCGGGGCCGATCTGGAGGCCATCCTCGAGTTCGTCGCCAAGCGCGGGAGGGCACTGTTGGCGGCGCGGGCGGTCGTCGTCGCGCTCCAAGAGGGCAGGGAGATGGTGGTGGCGGCCGCGGCGGGGGTAATCCCCGAGAGCCTGATTGGACGGAGCGTTGGCGCCATGCCCGATCTCGCGGGCGAGGCGCGGCTGGTGGTTCCGCTGTGCTTGGGGGGTCGCTCCTACGGCGCACTCCTGGCCTTGGGGAGCGGGTTCTCGCTCGAGGACGAGGAGATGCTCGAGATCTTCGCTGTCAGCGCCGCCGCGGCCGTCGCGAGCGCCAGGACACGCTCGCTGACCGCGGAGCTTCGCCCGCCGGTCCTCGACGAGCTGGGGGTTGGAGCGGCAATCGAAGCGCTCGCCGACGAGGTCGAATCGCCGGAGTTGGAAATCCAGACTTGGATCGACCTTGCCTTCGAAGAGGAGGAGCAGCGGGTCGAGGCCGAGCGTGACGAGGGGCTGAAGGCGGCTGTCTACAGGATCGTCGAGGAGGCTCTTGACAATGCCATTCGGCACGCCCGCCCCTCCTGCGTCGTGATCAAAGTCGTCGACGACGGATCCGGTGTGCGGATTGCAGTCTGCGACGACGGCAAGGGGTTCGACCCGAGGACGGCGAGCAGCGGAGTCGGCCTGAAACGGATCCGCGAGCGGGTCGAGCTCTTCGGAGGGTCGCTGGAGATCGTTTCGGCCGTGGACAGAGGAACCGAGCTACGCGCTGCGATTCCCGTGTCCCTCCGGCCGACGGGATCGCCACCGACCCATCGTGCCTAGCGGCAGTGTCGATTTAGTGGACCTATACGACTACTAAGTCGACACACCCTGGATCAGATCGGCTGCTTTCTCGGCGATCATGATCGTGGGGGCGTTGGTGTTGCCGGAGACGATTTGGGGCATCACCGAGGCGTCTACTACGCGGAGGTGGTCGAGGCCGCGGACGCGGAGGGTGGGGTCGACGACGGCGTCGTCGGTGGTGCCCATGCGGCAGGTGCCGACGGGGTGGTAGAGGAGCTCGCAGCGGCGGCGGGTGTCGGCGGCGATCGCCTCGTCGGTGTCGACCTCGGGGCCGGGGAAGAGTTCGCGGCCGACGACCTCGGCGAGGGCGCTCTCGGCGGCGATCTCTCGCGCTAGGCGGACGCCGGCGACGAGGGCATCTACATCCTCTTGCTCGGAGAGCGAGTTGGTGAGGATGCGGGGCTTCGCCGCCGGATCGGCCGAGCGCAGGCGCACCCAGCCGCGCGCCTTCGGTTTGACCAGGACCGGCCCGCTGGTGATCGCGTGGCCGTCGTATTCGTCGAAGCCGTTGTTGACGAAATAGGCGGGGCCGAAGTGGAACTGGAGGTCGGGACCCGGGAGGCCGGGGCGGCTGCGGACGAAGGCGAAGGCCTCGGCGACCGAAGAGGTCAGCGGGCCGGTGCGGCGCAGCAGGTACTCGAGCAGCGCCTTCGGGGTCTCGGCGTCGGCGAGGGAGCCGCCGCCGGGGACGTCCCAGACGCAGGAGACGTAGGGATGGTCCTGGAGGTTCTCGCCGACTCCTGGCAGCTCGTGGTGCACCTGCACGCCGTGCTCGCGCAGCTGCTCGGCAGGCCCGACGCCGGAGAGCATCAGCAGCTGCGGCGAGCCGATCGCGCCGGCGCTCAAGAGCACCTCGCGCTCGGCCCGCGCCAGCTGCGGCCCGCCGCGGCGGCGCGAGTAGCGGACGCCGGTGGCGGTGCCGCCCTCGATCTCGACGCCGGAGACCAGCGCCCCCGTCACCACCTCGAGGTTCGGTCGCTCCAGCGCCGGTCGCAGGTAGGCGTCGGCGCAGCTCCAGCGTTTGCCGTTGCGCTGGGTCACCTGGACCAGTGCCGCGCCATCCTGCTCGGGGCCGTTGTAGTCGGCGATCCGCGGGATCCCGTGCTCGGCGCAGGCGGCGAGGAAGCGGCCGGTGAGCGGGCGCGGCGAGCGCTCGTCCTCGACCCGCAGCGGCCCGCCGGTCGCGTGATACTCGGAGGCGCCGCGCTGGTTGTCCTCGGCGCGGAGGAAGTAGGGAAGCACCTCGCTCCAGCTCCAGCCGCTCGCCCCGGCCTCGGCCCAGCCGTCGTAGTCGAGCGGGTTGCCGCGCACGTAGAGCATCGCGTTCATCGAGCTCGATCCGCCGAGGCCTTTGCCGCGCGGGATGTAGATCGAGCGGTTGTCGCAGAAGGGCTCGGGCTCGGTCGCCAGATCCCAATCGAGCTTCGTTTTGAACTGTTTGGCGAAGGCCGCAGGGATCTTGATGTTGGGGTGGCGGTCGCGCTTGCCGGCCTCGATTAGCAGCACCCGCACGGAGGGGTCCTCGCTGAGCCGGTTGGCCAAAACGCAGCCGGCCGAACCCGCGCCGACGATCACGTAGTCGTGCATCTCCACCCTGCGGCGAGTATTGCACCCGTGCCGAGACGGGTACAGAAGGGGAGAACACGCTTCGGAAGGGAACCAATGGGCGGAGCAGGGAAACGGATCGCGCTTGCGCTGACTGCTGTCGCCTTCGTCGGCATGCTCCTCGCCCACTCGATCGGGGCGAAGAAGGTGCTCTGCGGCGGGCGCAAGGCGACGATCTCTTCCAACGACCGCCTGATCCACGGCACTCGCGGGCCCGACGTGATCGTCGGTGGCCGCGGGCCGAACAGGATCTACGGGGCGGTCGGCAACGACACGATCTGCGGCGGCTACGGGCGCGACCGGATCTACGGCGGACGCGGCAAGGACACAATCGACGGCAAGAAGGACGCTGACCTCCTCCACGGCGGGCGCGGGTCCGACGAAGTCGACGGCGGCGCCGGCCGCGATCGCGTCTTCGGCGACAGCGGCAACGACAAGGTGCGAGGCGGACCCGGCGACCACGACGAGGTCAACGGCAGCCTCGGCGACGACGACGTCGACGGCGGCCGCGGCAACGCCGACGTGCTGCTCGGCGGGGTTGGTCACGACCGGGTCGACGGCGGCCCCGGCGGCCGCGACATCGCCTCCTACATGAGCGCCGGTGGGCCAGTCACGGTCGACCTGGCGAGCGGGACCGTCCGCGGCGCCGAACAGGAGCGCCTGGTCCGGGTCGAGGACGTGCTGACGGCGCCGGAGGGCCGCCCCGGCGGTCTCGGCGTTCGAGTGGAGCTGGGCAGGGGAGCGCCGGGGTCGAGCCTCGCGATCACCGGCGGCGAAGGTGCCGATGCCGCCGCGGTCGGCTTCAGCAACTCCCGCTACAGCGTCTCCTCCGGGCTCGGCGCGCCGGTCCAGGTCGAGGGGGGCCGGGTAACTTCGATCAGCGCCGCGCTCGGCTCCGGCGACGACCAGATCTCCTTCGCCCGCTCGCTCTCGCCCAACGTCTCGGTGACGATCGACGGCGGGCCGGGCAGCGACTGGCTGCGCGGCGGCCGCGGCGGCGACACCCTCTACGGGGGTGACGACGCCAGCCCCGACGTGCTCCAGGGCGGCGGCGGCGACGACGCTCTCTTCGGCGTCAACGTCCTCCACCCGCGCAAGCCGAGCGGGGCGGCGACGATGCTCGGGGGCGGCGGCAACGACCTGATGGTCGGCGGCCAGCCTTGCGACGGCGACTTCTTCAACGGCGGTCCGGGCGCTAACGACAGCGCCTCCTTTGCCCGCGTCCGCAACGAAGGCATCGTCGTCGAAGCGACGATCTTCGGGCCGGTCCTCGACCCCAAAGTTTCCGGCTGCGCCGTCGGCCGCATCTCCCGCAGCACCGAGAAGATCGAGGGCTCGAGCGGCCCCGACATCCTCAACGGCTCCGCCCGCGCCAACACCCTGCTCGGCCGCGGCGGCGCCGACCGGCTCGACGGCCGCGGCGGCCGCGACCGCTGCATCGGCGGCAACGGCGACGACAGCGCCGGCCACTGCGAGTACGTCCGCTAGCGCGACTCGTAGGATGCGGGGGTGCCACCCCCGCCGGTACAGGGCTCCTTCGAGGTCGCCCGCGGCGTCATCCCGCAGGAGCGGATCGACGATGCGCTGCGGCTGCTGCACCTCGACCTGCTGCAGCGCGGCGCCTCCGCCGAGGAGCTCGGCGAATGGCTGTGGGGGATGCACTGGTTCCCGCACCTAAAGGAACGGGAGGAGATCTTCGCCCTCGCCGAGTCCTTGCCGGAGGAGTGGCGGACGGGGCGGCCATGCGAGCCGCAGATCCTGCTGCAGTTCCCGCACACTGGGCCGGAGCCGGAGGTCGAGTTCCACCTCGACCAGGAGCCGGCCTGGGCGGGGGACAGCACCTACCTGCGGATCGTCGGCGTCCCGCTGAGCCCGTGGCGCGGCGACAACGGCGGCCTGCTGGTGAAGACTGCGAACGGACCGGCGCCGGTCGAAGCCGATCCCGGCGACGCGATCATGATGTCCCCCGACCTGCCGCATTCCGGCGGCGTCAACCTCACCGGGGCGGTGCGCTACGGGGTCTACTTCCGCTGGCTCGCGGACTAGCGCTACTCCCAGTTGATTCCTCTCGCCTGCCGGGGCGGGGGTGGGGCTTCGGCCCGTCCGGCCGGCGGGGGCGCTTCGCCCGGAAGCGCCACGTAGCGGACCCGCAGGGTCGAGAGGGCCTCTTCGGCCAGCGCGCCCGCCGCCGCGTCTTTTCTGGAGATCGGCATTACCTGCATGTCATCGCCGGTCCCTTCCACCGTGGCCTTGATCTCGAGCTCGACCTCGGAGACCGCCATCACGGTCTCGCCCGCCGGCGCTTCCTCCTCGAGCAGGATCCGCTGCGCCTTGCTGAGCGACCGCCCGGCCGCTTCGATGAACTCGCTGAGCTTCGCGCTTTCTTCCACTTATTCCTCGCTTAGGGTCGTCGACCGGGCCGGTTCCAGGCGCGCCGGCATCGGGACCGGTACCAGCGTCGCCGTCAGCTTCGAGTGCGCTTCCACTTTGCGGTTGAGTTTGCGCTCCTGCTGCAGGGTCGTCGTGTCGGCTCGCAGCACGTAACGGGGACGTTCATCGTGGAATTCCGCTTTTTCTTCCACGGTGACGTCCATCGCGACCTCCACCGTGGAGCGCTCGAATTGGTAGAAGGTCGGCGTAATCCCGAGGTCGAGCAGGGAGACCTTCTGCGGACGCACCCGCTCGAAGCTGACCCGGCCCTCGGCGTCGATCACTTCACGCACTTCCGGGACGATGGTGACGTAGCTGTGCGCCAGCTCCTCGACCATCTCGGCGGAGTTGCGATCGAGCTCGCGCTGGGCGTCCGCGATCCCCTCGGCCAGCATCCGCACGAGGTCGGCGAATTCGACCGAGGGGACTTCACGGGGCATCCTGGCTCAGCCCTGCGGTTTCGGCCGGTTGTCGACGACTTCGAGTTTCGGCGCGATCAGCGGTGGCGGGGGAACCGGAACAAGTTTCACCACCATCTTGCTGGTGCCGTGCACTTCCTGTCCGAATTTCCGGTTGAAGGAGGCTTCCACTTTGATCGAGGCGCTCCAGACCGAGAAGCCGACTTTGGCTTCGGCGGTAGCTTTGACGTTCGCTTCAGTCGACGTCGTCGTTTTGATGTCCATCGAGACTTCGATCGTCGTTTCGGAGAACTGGTAGAAGGTCGGGTTGAGGCCAACCTGGATCAGTGACATCGGCACCGCTCCGGCGGCGTCGAACGTGACTTTGCCCTCCTCGTCGATCGTCTCGGTGATCATCGGGACGACGTCGATTTTCTCTTCCGAGAGTGCTTTTGCCGTTTCGACCGAGTTCTGGTCGAGTGCTTTCTGCGCTTTCGCGACGCCCATCGCGAGGTTCAGCACCATGTCGGGAAGAGGTACGTCGAGTAATTCCTGTCCTACGCTCATTGTTCGTTCTCCGATTTGTAGTTAGGGACTTTCTTGCCGCTGCTGGGTTGAAGTCTTCGTCTCCTGCCTTTCCTTCATCCCGATCAGGGTGGTGAAACGCTCGAAGCGTTTGGGGTCGATGGTCACCGGGCCTGCAAGCGCGAGGTCGGGGTGGTTTCGCAGTTGCAGGTGGGCGGAGAGCGGCGCGAATGCCAGTGCGTGGGGGGCGGAGTGGAGGCGGGTAACGATCTCCCCGCCCGCCGAGCGGACGGCGGTGTCGGGCGTTCCCGTGCGGGCGACGACGTAGAAGAGGGCTTGGCCCTCGACTAGGGAGATCTCGGCGCCAAAGGCACGAGCGGTCTCCGAGGAAGCCGGTAACACCTTTTCTGCCGCCGGCATCATCACTGTGTGAAATTAGTTTGTTTATACATATTTAGCTGACTCTCCCAGAGGATCTTCTTCATGTCAAAAACAGTCAGGTTTGCCGCTCCTGACAACCGACCCCAGCGTGTTGTTGTTCAACGCAGCAAGAGTGTTGTTGTTGAGCTCAAGAAGATGCGGTCATATCCTGGGGTTTTCCGCTGCTTTCGATCCTCGGGAAGGCGGGTAGGAAAGGGGATGCCGGCGGGTGCCTACGTGAACGAGACTGAGATCCGCGTCGTCGGGATGTCGCGCAGCGGCAACCACGCGATCGTCAACTGGATCCTCTCCCAGGCGCTGGGGCGCACCTGCTTTCTCAACTGCGCCGAGCCGGGCTGGAACCCGTTCGCGACGACGCGGCCGCGGACGCGCGAGCTGCCAGGTTGGCGCGCCGGTCAGCTACAACGAGTGGGTGACGAGCTCCGACTACCGTCGAGTAGTCGCCGAAATGCTCGGCCTCGAGTTCGACGACCGCGCCGCCCACAAGGTCCCGGCCGCCGCCGGCGGCAGCTCCTTCGACGGCACCGCCTTCGACGGCCGCGCCGAGGAAATGCCCGTCCTGCGCCGGTGGCACCGCTTCGCCGCCGACGAGCGCTTCAACCGCATGCTGACGCCGGAGGTGCGGGAGCTGAGCGACCGCATCTTCGGCCCGCCGGTTCCGCTAGCCGAGCCGGAGCGCGCAGCTGCCTAGGGACGGCGCGTCGCGGCGCGGAGCTCGGCGGTGCGGAGGGCCCGGGCGTAATCGTGGTCGCCGTCGCGCTCGCAGATCCAGACCTCGTGGGCGGGGTGGTCGGCGATGCGGAGGCCGGCGGAGCGGGCCATTGCCTCGACGCAGGCCGGGTCGGGTGCCCACCAGTTGGTCGGGTCGCCGGCGAGCTTGTGCTCGATGAAGGCGGCGCGGGACCACCTGGGCTCGAGCAGGCGCTTGCGTTCGCCGATCTCGATGTCTTCGGGGGTCCCGGGCGACTCCTCGCCGGGCATCGTCAGGGTCTGCAGGACGAGGGTGCCGCCGACCTTCTCGGCGACGACGTCGAGGGCGAGGAGGGGGTAGCGGAGGTGGTAGAGAACGCCCATGAAGAGGACGACCTCGAAGGTCCCGGCGACGTCGACCAGGTCGTAGACGGTGCCCTGGCGGAACTCGACCCGGCCCTCGGGGTCGAGGAAC
>Ga0207702_10004909_pt1 | contig 11761 bp, 5 predicted proteins | sample KBSCornC62_FD_184302 | JGI IMG/M metagenome (GOLD analysis project Ga0207702, IMG submission 184302) | Corn rhizosphere microbial communities from Kellogg Biological Station, Michigan, USA - KBS Corn C6-2 (SPAdes) (version 2) | ecosystem: Host-associated > Plants > Roots > Rhizosphere > Soil ...
TCCCGCGGCAGCCGAAGGCGCCATGGGCGTGGAAGAGATCATGAAGTATCTTCCGCACCGGTATCCATTCCTGATGGTGGACCGGATCATCAAGCTGGAAGGCAACAACATCATCGGCATCAAAAATGTCACGATCAACGAGCCGCATTTCATGGGGCATTTCCCGGGCCACCCCATCATGCCCGGCGTTTTGCAGCTTGAAGCCATGGCGCAGGTCGCCGGCGTGTTGCTGCTCAAGCGCATGGACAAGGCCAACCAAATAGCCTACTTCATGTCGGCCGAGGAAGTGAAGTGGCGCAAACCCGTCGTGCCCGGTGACGTGCTTCAGGTCGAAATCGAACTCACCAAAATTCGTGGAAAAATCGGCAAAGCCAACGGCGTGTGCAAAGTGGCGGGCGAAATCGTGAGCGAGGCCCAGGTGACGTTCATGCTGCGCGATGCCTGACGGTAAAATTCACGATAACATTTCATGAGTTCAATTCATCCCACGGCAATAGTACATCCCAAAGCCCGAATTGGAGAAGGTTGCGAGATCGGACCGTATTGCATCATTGGCGAGCATGTGACCATGGGCGATCAGTGCAAATTGCATTCACACGTGGTCGTGGATGGGCATACGCAAATGGGAAAGGGGAACGAGATTTTTCCGTTTGCGGCCATCGGCACGAAGACGCAGGACCTGAAGTACAAGGGCGGCAGTCCGCGGCTTGAGATCGGCGATCGTAATGTCTTTCGCGAGGGTGTCACAATCCATTGCGCGACGAATGACGGCGAGGCTACGGTAGTCGGTTCCCATAATCTTCTCATCATTAATGCGCACGTCGCGCATGATTGCATATTGGGAAATCATATCATCATGTCCGGTTTTGCGGGACTGGCCGGGCATTGTGTGGTGGAAGACCATGCGATTTTAGGCGGATATGTGGCGGTGCATCAATTCTGCCGCATTGGCAAGCTGTCCATGATGGGCGGTTGCACGAAAGTTGTGCAAGACGTGCCTCCGTTTATGATTGTGGATGGTAATCCGGGTGAGACTCGCACGATAAACAAGGTTGGGCTGGAACGAAATGGAGTGAGCGAAGAGGCCCAAACCGCGCTGAAGCAAGCCTACAAGATCATTTTTCGGGAAGGTCTCACGGTTACAAATGCACTGGCCAAGGTTGAAAAGGAACTTCCGGATCTGCCGGAAATCAGGCACCTGGTTCAATTCATTCGCGCCAGCGAACGGGGCATCAGCAAGTAATCATTTCGTCACCAAATCATCAGCCGTCCACATGATTTTGTCGGGCCCGGCGGATCGAATCTCCGTTTCATGGCCTGAGAGTTGGTGGAAGAAGTAGGGCGTGCCCCAGGGATCTACGAGTTCGCCCTTATCGTTGGTGCGCATTCCCGCATCCGGCCGGATGAAATTGGCGTGCTTTGGATTGTCACCGCTGAGCTGGCTCGTAATTTCGGAATTCTCCCCTATGGGATTTCCGCCAAACATGGAGCCGTAGTCGCTGATGGCGTGGCGCATGTTGTCGAGGGCGATTTCCGGGGCAAAGTTGGTGAATTCGAGCGGATGCGGTTTGCCGGCGGGCGGAAGCGCGGGCCTCGGCGTTGCGTCGTAAAAGACCGTTTGTGGCGGCGCGGCAAAGTTGGAGGAGATGATTGCACTGGCCTGGGGAGGTGCTGTAGAGAGTGCTTTGGCAACCGCCGCATCTTGATTCGATGGCCCTGCGGGAGGCGAGATTTTGAGCGCGCCGGGTGCAAGCCAAAACCAGGCAAACAAACAGAGCGGCAGAACGAATATTGCGGCTACTAGAAATTTGTTCTTCATTGTTCCAAGTCGCTTTTCAGCTGGGTCTCATTTGCTTTTCTTCAGGAACCCTGGCTTCGTTGCTCGCTCGTCACGGATCGCAGTGGATACGTTCCTCGCTCGCGTCTCGCCATTGGCCCAAATCCGGTGCAACTGAGCCACAGCTTAAAAGCGATTTGGAATCAGATAAAGCCCAGGTTGCTGGTGGAAAACCTGCCGATGTTTGGAAAGATAGTGGCGAGATTGCTGTTGTCCACGCCAAACCAGGTGGCGATTGTGGCGAAATATTGGTCAATGGCGGTGGAAGGAATCCACCGGCCAGTGCCCGTGTCATCGGGGCCATTGACGGCGAGCGTGGGGAAGGTGCCGTAGGTTTGACCACCCTTGACGGCTCCGCCGACGATGACGTGATGGCTGCCCCAGCCGTGATCGCTGCCCTGGCCGTTGCTGGGGAAGGTGCGGCTGAAATCGCTGGCCGTGAAGGCGGTGACGCTCTTTGAAATGCCGGGATAAAGCGGCTCCAGCTGTTCCATCGCGCGCTGGAAGGCGTAGATGCTCTGGCTCAGCTCGGAAAAAAGATTCGAATGCGCGCCCGTAAGGACGTTATTCGGATTGTTGGTGTTGTAATTGGTCTGGCCGGTGTGCAGGTCGTAACCGCCGACCTGACAGAAAAAGATCTGGCGCTTCATGCCGAAACCGCCGTTGCTGGCGGCGCGGTGTCCGGCTTCGATGAGGCGCGCGACCATTTGCAATTGCGGCGCCAAGGTGGAGGTGAACTTGTTTCCGCCCACCACTGAATTATTGGTGACGGTTGTCGGGAAAGGGTTCGTCCAGTAACTGCCTGCGGTATTCGTGATGGCGTTATTGAGAACCTGGCCGCTCTGGATGCTGTGTTGCCCGACACCCGCATACGCCTGCTCCTGCAAATTCGGATAACTCAGCCCCAGAAGATTGGTCAAAGCCGCGAGCCGTGCGCCGGAAACTCCCTGCAAGGAAATCGCGCCGCTGGATGAAACGGAATATTGCGCCACGATATTGCCGACTTCGAACGTATTTGAACCGGCAAGTGACACGCAGAGGGACACCGGTGAATTCGGCTGAACAGAATTCAACAGGTCCGCGCAACGTCCACCCCAACCAGTGGTCGGCGGTTGGTCCGGGACGGACGTCTGCCATTGCACCTGCTGGTCGGAATGTGAAAAAAGCTGCGGGGGTTTCTTGATCACACTGCCGAAATAGGAAGAGCGGGTTAATGGAAAGCAAAGCGTGCCCGTGTTCATCATGAAGGCGAGCTTGCCTTCACCGAAAAGCGTGGCGAGTTCCGGACAAGCGGGATGCAGGCCGTAGCTATGACCAGCGTTGTCAGTATAACCGAGTGAAAGGATTGCGCTTTGCGGAATGGCCAGCACGGGCGTGCGGATGGCGGCGTAATTATTGTATTCCGACTGGATGGTCGGAATGATCAGATTGTTTGAGTCGTTTCCACCCTGGAGGAAAATGCAAACGAGAGCCTTGTAATCTGAGATATTCGACTGCGCCAGCGCGGCGTTCATCATCCGCAAGTCGCGAATGGACGCAGTCATGGCCGCAGTGCCAACGGCGGCACAGGCGGCCCGGCGGATGAATTCGCGGCGGGTTATCACGGAGATGTTTTTATCATCCATAAATTCGGATCATCGTTGAATGCTGTAATCGGGGCTGTTGACGAGTTGATGAACCACGGCGCGCACACGGTCGCGCTGCCAGGTGGACGAAGACGTCGGGAAACTATTCGTAACGTAGCTGACGATGTTGGTCTTCACGCCGGCGGTGATCTCTCCGGCCATCAGCACAGAACTCAGCGAATCGACCAGCGAAGCGACATTGGTGTCCGCAGTAAAACTAGTAGACATCCACGGTCCCATGTCCATGGTTATGGCGTTGTTGCCCACATAGAAGCTGCTCAGGCCATTGGTATTGTTGACGTTGTTCAAAATGCCCCCTTCAAGGAAATTCATTAAGAGGGCGATGCCTGTATCCGACGTAAGCTGGAACTCGGGAGTGGTCATGCCGGCCGAGGCAATGGCGCCCGGAAATTCAAAACCCGGATAGAAGTAGTTAAATACCGTCGGCGAACGCAATGGAGTTTGTGAAAGGTTATAGGTGGAACTGGTATCCGTGTAACCCATGTTCCATGTGCTGTATTGCGCGCTAACAGTGCCGTTGCGCGTAAGGGCAGGGGCGTTGAGCGGATAAACGGAGAAAGCGCTTTGCGTCTGGTTGCTGGAAGTCGTGAGATTGATGGTAAAATGCGTCGCGTCTGGAATCGTGGCCACTTGATACTGGCCGTCTGACGGTACAACGGTGGGGAAATTAACATAAAGCGACTCGCCAATGGTGAGGCCATGTGGGCCGGAGCAATCGACGGTCACGACTGTCCCGCTCTGTGTGAATCCGCTGGCTGATATTTTGGGCATGGTGCAGTTGCCGGAGCGCGTGGCTGAATCGGGAGTGGACACCGTGAACGAAGATGAAGAGAGGTTGGTGATGATCGAATAGAGACCACTCGTTGCGCCGCCTGTCGTAAAGACAAGATACGCTGCGTTGCCCGGGAGCAAGCCATGGCTGCTGATATTGACGGTGATAATGTTTGAAGTTTGCGAATAGGTGCCATTCGCCAGGTTTAGCGCATTGACAGTGAAAACATTTGTTCCGGTGCTGGTGACGCTGTAATTGCCGTTGGGCGGAGCTGGATTGCCGGAAGTATCGGTAAATGTGAGGGCGATGGTATCGCCGTTATTCAGCCGGTGATTGTTCGTAGTGGTAATGGTAATCGTTGCCGAGTTGGTTTCAACGTAGGTTCCGCCGTTAGCGGCGGGCGCGGGGAAGGCGCGGGCCATGCCGGTGACCCGCAGCAGGGGCTCACGCTGTTTGCCATAGGTCGGCTGCGAAAGCATGTTCGTGCTGCGCGCCTCGTAATCCAAAAGTATGGCGCTGATCACTGCTTGCATGTTTCCGCGCACCCCCGTGCCATCGTCATTGAACTTCTGAACGACGCGATACAGGTAATCGCGGCTGGGATTGCTGGTTACGAGCCGCTGGATCAATTGCCGGCAGATGAACGGCCCGACGTTTGGATTGTAAAAAATGGCGTCAATTCCCTGTTCCAAATCATAGGAACAATAGTTGTCAAAGTTCGTAAGGGATGAGTTTGCTGCGGCTCCCTGTGCGGCGGGGAGCACAACGTTATTGAGAATTTGTTTCGTTCCCAAGTCATGATGAGTGGGCACGAGCACCATGAAATTGGTGTAATTTGACGGCGGATTAAAATTGGTAGGCAGCCGGCCATTGGCCTGATTCGTCTGGTAATAGTTCCATCCGGTAAAGACCTGCGCAAAGCCGCTGATCACACTCTGGTTATAGGTGGGCACCAGCGAATTCTGGGAGTTCAGCACCAGCGAGCCATCAGGCCACATGCGGTTAAGTCCGATTGAGAAAAGTTGATTGATTTCGCGCGCATAATTTTCATTGGCGTGAACGCCCGTGATGATGCTGCCGGCGGTATTACCCTGCATGTTTAGGTAAACGCCCATAACCGGATGCAGGGTCGCCGATTTCAGGAGCGTCCGGAAATTACCAAAGGAGTTGTCGAGCAACATGTCATAGTAAGAAGAAAGACCGTGCGCATAAAAGTCTGCAAGGGCTCCGTTTTCCGACACCACCATAATTTCGCTCAAGGCGAACGCGACGCGTTGACGCAGTTGATCCGGCGCGGTCACTGATTGCTGCCACCAGGTATTAAACATCAACTGGCTCGGGAAGGGCTGGGTTGGATCAGCGCTCCTGTTGGCCAGAACAATGGGCAAATGATGCGAGACAGGAAGCGAGAACTGGTTGTTGATCCAGCCGGCGTAACCGAGCGATTGTACGGCGGCAATGTCACTGGGACTGGCACCGAAGGTCGCCTGGGTAAGAAAACGAACCGCACCATTCGTCGTGGCTGAGTCATCGACCCACGCAGGCGGGGGCGGCGGCGGGGTGAATGACTGTGAGCCGTTGGCCGGAGTGAAGTGACCGCTGATTTCGCCGGCTGGGAAAGCCGTGCTGTCGACGATAATGTAGGCCTTGCCTTCGGCGATGATTTCCTGGATATCGTTGGTCTGGAGCGTTCCGGTGGCGGTGATTGGCCACAAATAGGTGCCGTTCGGCTGCGGTCGCGATGCTGAAATGTCATAGAGCGTCGCGCCCTGATTGTTGAAATTCAGGTAGGAATCAGACTCGATGGCCTGTTCTGTGGCGGTGCCAACCAGATTAGTGAAGGTGTAGCTCAAGGTGGCTTGCGTGCCCGCAGCATTGACGAGCAGCGTAGCCGTGCCTACGCCCGAGCTCTTGACGCCAGGGACGGCCAACAAGTTGGCGGTGTATAATGTTCCGGCGGAAATCGCCGGTGGCTTGGGATAATATTTGGACAGGACGTATCCCGGGACGATGCCACTAGGTATAGTGTTTGTACCGGTGGGATCTTGCAGCCAACCCACGGACCAATGATCCGGCGACGTTGTGCCGGCTTTGTGCAGCACTTGGATGAAATATTTCTGTCCCGCAGTAAGCGAAAGCCATTTGCTCTGCTGGTTTGTTTGCGTGTTCCAAATATGGATTCCCGTGCCGCCATTTGTCGGCCCCACAAAGCAGCGTTCCAATTGGTTGCAGGCCTCGTTGTCATCGGAAATCCATAGCTGGGCCGAATCGCTGCCGGCAATCCAGAAATAGTAATTCCCCGTGACGGGCGCCGTAAGATAGCCGCGAATGCGTTCGCCGTAATTGTTGCCAAAATTCGTGATACCTTCCAGCGTTCCGAGCGTATTTGTAAAACTTGCGGGCATGCTCAACGGAATGTCGGCGATATTTGTGCCCGGAGCATTCGTCCACACCTCGCGCACTACCGAACTGCCAGTGTCAATCACCTGGATATTTACCACCGATGCGGCTACCCCCACAGTATTGCTCGCAGTGAGCGTGACATAATAAGTTCCTGCGAGCGTGGGTATGCCGGAGATGACACCATTGGTCGCGGTGAAGGCGAGGCCGGGTGGCAGTCCATTGGCAAGGAACTGGAGCGGAGTATTGGCCGCAGTCACCGTATAGCTGAATGGCTGTCCGAGGAACGCCACCGCGCTCAGGGCGCTCGTGATCGCCGCAGGCGCATTGGAGGTTCCGCTAACGTAACGATTTGTCGGATACAGGCAAGAAGTAGGAATGATTTGTTCAGCTTGGCTGGGGCTGTACCAGTTCAAATGCGCCTGTGCTGAGCCACCACTTTGGAGATATTCCAGCCTCAGGTCGTAGCGAGTACCGGCCTGCAGCGAAACCACGTTCGTGGAATGCGTCACGCTCTGCGACTTCCAATCATCAATCAGCAATTTGTCATTAATCCAGAGCCGGCAGCCGTCATCGCTGTACACGTCAAACACATAGTTCTCCGAATATTGCGGCTGCACCTGTCCGGTCCACCGCACGGAATAAAGGCCATTGCTCAAATTAGGCGGCACGTTCGTGGGACCCCAATTGAAATCGATTGTTGGATCGATTCGGGTGAGGAAAAGGTTGGTCGGGTTGAAATTCGCCGCATTCGTGTAGGTTGCGCTGGAATTCGTATAGTATTGGCCCAGCAAGCCGGTGCCCGTGGGCGTCGGCGAGGGATAAAGGACAATTGCTGCGTTGCTCTGTGAACCCACCGCGTAATTTACGCCCGGCAATAGTTGCAGTTGCGCGATGACCGGTGCCTGCAGGTTGGTGTTCGCCAGCGGCACAACGTTGACGGTCGTTGAACTCACCCCAGCCGGAAGAACCGCGCCGGCAGGAAGGCTTCCGGCGAAATCCGTGCCGGCCACAGCATAACCGATACCGGGACCGCCTGCGGCAAGGTTCACGGTGATTGAATCCAGCGGAAACCCGCTTCGCGTAATCATGAACTGTCCGTTCACCGCTGCACGCTGACCCGGGTCCGGCTGTGTCGCCGCGGCGGTCGCAGCGGCGATGGTCACCACATTTTGTGATGCCAGCGCATTCGTGGCGTAAGCGTAATCACTCAACAACTGGCCATTACTATCCAGGTTGCCATTGCTGAACGGATTCATTGGGTCGAGGCCGGTCTCGTACTTTTCCCAGTCATTCATCTGGCTGCCGTCTGTGTTGGTATCGGAAATGAAAACACGGAAATATTTCCCCGCCGCCGAATTGGGTGCTGTCAGGGTGATGGTGGAGCCGGCTCGCACGACCAGGCCGGTTTCCATCATCCAGCTCGTGCTCCCCAGATTGGTAATGCTCATCAGTTGATACACTTTGCCGAGCTGGCACGGAATTGTGACACTGAAATTCGTTGCAGTTGGGCCAAATGTTGTGATGTGGGGATACGAATTGGAATCAAACGGACTGGTTCCTGCGGTGGCCTCGTTCGAATTAGAAACACCGTCAGCGTCATTATCAGCATTAGGGTCCAATCCGAAGGCATTGTATATCCATTCCCAAATATCGCTCATGCCGTTATGGTTCTGGTCAATCATCTGGGCCCGGACCGGGGCGGTGAGACTGAGAAATAAAATGACCATGAGCGCCGTCCTAATTCCAGAATGAGAAAAATGGAATTCCGCCTGAAATCTGCGCTGGCCACGGGAGATGACGTCAGGACACATTATAAAGGGCTTCTATAAAACTAATTATACTGGCTCTGGTTTAGGTGGTTGTCAAGCGATGTAACTGTTACAATATTGAAATAAGTTCCCTGGAGAAAAATATGGAAGACATTGAAAATGTAATCATAGAGGAGGCACCAAGCGACCAGCATCCGCGCTGTCCTTCTTGCGAAAAAGACCTGGACAAAATCTGGGTCAAGAGCTCCGGATTAGGCTTAAAAGGCCAGAAAGAAATCCTGATGTGCCCCTATTGCCGGACCTTTTTAGGCTACAGCGCCTGGAAACGTTGAAAACGGAGTATGGGCATTCATGCTGCCTCACCGTGGTTCCAAAAAGGCGCTGAAACCGGTCCAGAATACCTCACCGACGCCCCAAGCTCATACCAGTCGTATTACCGGTCGCACGCTCTCATATTGGCTGCCGGCATGCGTAAGATGAAGAACCTCATGGGGAATGTCGTGGTGCAATCCCGGTGACGGACCCGGACGTGACTCCTCAAAATGCAAACTCTCCGTCATCAGGAGCATCTGCTTGACTCCCTTTGGCAGGGCTTGAAAGCCTGGATACGTCGCGGCAATTGAACTCAAGGAATACGGGTTCATAACGTCGATCACTACACTTTCTGCGCCCTTGTTTGCGTCAAAGTTTATCCGCCAACCAACCTGCGAAAACAACCTTCACTATTATAGACACTGGAGCAAATAAAATAGTTGCAAGAATTTTGCAATAAATATTTGGCCAATCGGCCCAATCCAAGGTAAACACTAAGCGGCCAAAGGCCAAAAATGTACAAGGTTTTTAAAATTACTCTATTGTTTGGGATCGTCTTGGCCGCGGGGTGCGTCGCCCCAAAAATGGGCATAGTACCCGGCCGACAGCAGGATGGATCGGTGCTTTTGCCAAACCAATGGTCGCTTCGACCGGCGGGAGACCAGGTGGAGCTCGGTGATTGTCCCGTTAATATTGCCGTTCATCCAAACGGCAATTACGCTGCCGTCTTGCACGCCGGGTACAGTGGACACGAAATTATTCTGGTAAGTCTTCAAAAGGAACGCGTCGTTTCACGGGTGCCGGTGAAAGAGGCGTTTTATGGCCTTCAATTTTCCACAGATGGACAACATCTCTATTGCAGCGGGGCAGGGGATGAGGTGGTTCACGATTTCAAATTTGACCAGGGACGCCTGCTGGACGATCAGCAGATTCATTTGCACGATTCACACGACTGTTATGTGCCCGCCGGGCTGGCCGTGGACGGGCAGGGGACAGGGATGTTTGTGGCGAATCTTTGGGGTCAAAGCGTCAGCCGCGTCGCTTTGGGCCAGGCCACTGGTTTTACTGACATTCCTCTGACCACCAATGGCCTGGTTATTCCCAGACTATCAGTTCCTCAGTCCACAAACTTCGACCTTATGGCGGCCACCAAACGCCAGAAGGCCGCGCAGTTCAAAACGGTTTCCGACGATCCGTTGCCGTATGCGTGCATGCTGGATAGAAAACGCAACCGCCTTTACGTGACTCTTTGGGCGCAATCAACAGTCGCGGTTGTTGACCTCAAGGCAAACAAGCTCGTCGCGCGGTGGCCCGTGGAGGAACACCCCTGTGAAATGGCCCTGACGAAATCTGGAAAATATCTGTTTGTCGCCAACGCCAACCAAAACACCGTCACCGTTCTCGAAACCGATTCCGGCCGTGCTGTTGAAAATATCTGGGCTGCGCTATATCCACAGTCGCCGCCCGGTTCCACGCCAAACAGTCTTGCACTATCACCGGACGATAAAATGCTATTTGTCGCCAATGCCAATAATAATACGGTAGCCGTGTTCGATGTGACCAAGCCCGGCGAAAGCCGCTCGCTTGGATTCATCCCGGTGGGTTGGTATCCCACTTCCGTGCGCGTTACGCCAGATGGCAGGCATTTGCTGGTGGCCAATCGCAAGGGCAACCAGCCTCTCGCCAATCCTCACGGTCCCCAACCCGGCGTACGAAGCGACGACCTGCCGGCGGTGCAATATATCGGGCGCCTGTTCCGGGGAACTTTGAGCATCATTGATTTGAAGAATATCGTCGGCAAGCTGCCGGCTTTCACCGCGCAGGCGTACAGTTGCAGCCCGCTGAATGCGGATGCCAGCGTGCGGGTGCGCCAACCCGACAATAGCCCGATACCGCAGCAGATTGGCGGCACAAGCCCCATCAAATATTGCATCTACATCATCAAAGAGAATCGTACTTACGACCAAATATTTGGCGATATCCCCAAGGGCAACGGCGACCCTAAACTGTGTCTATTCCCGGCGGCCGTCACACCAAACCAACACAAGCTCGCCAATGAATTTGTGTTGCTCGACAATTTCTATGTCGAATCCGAAGTGAGCGCGCAAGGGCATGAGTGGAGCATGGGCGCTTATTCCAGCGATTTTGTGGAGAAAATCTGGCCGCTCGACTACGGCCATAATAAGTCAGGCAAATTTCCCTATCCAGCCGAAGGAAAGTTTCCTGCCGCCTATCCAGCCTCCGGCTATTTGTGGGACCGCGCGCTGGCGGCGGGCGTGAGTTTCCGGAACTACGGTGAATTTACGTTTAACCTGGGTTCAACCAACAAGCCTGCGGACACCAATGTCAAATCGCTCAAAGGCCATATCGATGAATGGTATCGCGGTTTTGACCTCGATTATCCGGATGCCCGCCGTGCCGACCGGTTTATTGCCGACATCAAAAATTATGAACGTACCGGTGACATGCCGCGCTTGCAGATTGTCCGACTGGGAAACGACCATACCTACGGAGCCTCTGTCGGCAAGCCTACACCCGCGACCCTCGTTTCCGATAACGATCTCGGTTTGGGCAAGATTGTCCAAGGTGTGACTCATTCGAAGTTTTGGCCGCAAACAGCCATCTTTGTCGTCGAGGACGACGCCCAAGATGGGCCCGATCATGTGGACGCCCATAGAACCGTGGCCTTGGTTGTCAGCCCTTATACCAAGCGCGCCGTGGTGGATTCGACCATGTATTCCACGTGCAGCATGCTGCGCACGATGGAACTTATTTTAGGGATGCAGCCGATGACGCAGTTTGATGCGGCCGCGCGGCCCATGTACAATACCTTTCGGTCCACACCGGATTTACGTCCGTATGACGCAGTCCTGCTCAACGTCGATTGGAATAAAAGGAACGCATCAACCGCCTGGGGCGCGGATCTTCAAGGCCTAAACTTCGCCAAGGCCGATTGTGTGGACGATTTGCTCCTCAACAAAATGGTCTGGAAATCCGTGCGGGGCAACGACAGCGACATGCC
>Ga0207702_10004912_pt1 | contig 11756 bp, 8 predicted proteins | sample KBSCornC62_FD_184302 | JGI IMG/M metagenome (GOLD analysis project Ga0207702, IMG submission 184302) | Corn rhizosphere microbial communities from Kellogg Biological Station, Michigan, USA - KBS Corn C6-2 (SPAdes) (version 2) | ecosystem: Host-associated > Plants > Roots > Rhizosphere > Soil ...
ACTTTGTTATTTGCCAAGCTGGAGAATATATATGTAATACTGATGCTGGTGACCACCATATGGCTTGGCGCGATTGGTTTCCTGGATGATTATATCAAAGTATTTAAAAAGAATAAGGAAGGTCTCGCTGGTAAGTTCAAGATTATTGGCCAGGTAGGTTTGGCACTTATCATCGGGTTAACGATGTACAGCAACTCCAATATCCTGGTTAGGGTTGAAGTGAAGCCACCAATCAAATACAATGTGCCGGTTGATTTTCACATGAAAGGCAATAAGCCGGTGTATACACAGGACATCCGCGCCACAAAAACTACGATGCCATTCTACAAAAACAACGAGTTTGATTATTCCAAAGTGCTCACTGTTTTCGGCAAAGGCTTCGAAAGCTATGGTCTGGTGGTATTTATGTTCTTCGTGATCATCATCATCACTTTTATATCCAATGGCGCAAACATAACGGACGGTATTGATGGCCTGGCCACGGGCACGTCGGCTATTATTGGGGTTACCCTGGCCATACTGGCCTTTGTATCCGGTAACACGGTAATTGCCGATTACCTCAATATCATGTATATCCCCGATTCGGGCGAGCTGGTAATTTTTGCCGGTGCATTTGTTGGGGCTTGCGTGGGCTTTTTGTGGTACAATTCATATCCGGCACAGGTATTTATGGGCGATACTGGTAGCCTGGCCATAGGTGGTATTATAGCAGTGTTTGCGATCATGATCCGTAAGGAACTATTGCTGCCATTGCTATGCGGCGTGTTCGTGATCGAGAACCTGTCGGTTATTATGCAGGTGTCATGGTTCAAGTACACTAAAAAGAAATACGGCGAGGGTCGCAGGATATTCCTGATGGCGCCGTTGCACCACCATTATCAGAAGAAGGGATTTCATGAGGCCAAGATCGTAACGCGGTTCTGGATCATCTGTATCCTGCTGGCAATAGTGACGATAGTGACATTGAAGCTGAGGTAAGTTTTAGAATCAAGAATAAAGAGTCAAGAATCAAGAGAATAAATAGAATGGAATCAAAATCAAATAGACTTGTTGTACTGGGCGCTGGTGAAAGCGGTACCGGGGCAGCATACCTTGCTCAACAGCAGGGCTATGAGGTTTTTGTTTCCGATTTCGGCCCGATAGCTGATAAGTATAAACAACAGCTTACTGACTGGACTATTCGTTTTGAAGAAAACCAGCATACTGAAGCGGAAATTCTGAAAGCCGTAGAGGTGGTGAAGAGCCCGGGTATTCCTGAAAAAGCGCCTATTATCAAGAAATTGAGAGAGAAGGGTATTCCCGTGATATCGGAGATAGAGTTTGCCGGAAGATATACCAATGCAAATATCATAGGCATTACTGGTTCAAACGGCAAAACTACAACCACCAGCCTTACTTATCATATCCTGAAAAACGCAGGATTGAATGTTGGACTGGCGGGCAACATCGGCCAAAGCTTTGCTTACCAGGTGGCTACCGAAAAGTTCGATCACTATGTGCTTGAGCTGAGCAGCTTTATGCTGGATGACATGTTCAAATTCCGGGTGAACATAGCAGTGCTTTTGAATATTACACCCGACCATTTGGATAGGTATGATTATAAAATGGAGAACTATGCAGCTTCCAAGTTCCGCGTAACGCAGAACCAGACCGCGGCCGACTATTTCATCTATTGCGAGGACGATCCCGAAACGACGAAGATGATGGAAGGCCGGAAGATGGATGCGCAGACTTTGCCATTCTCAATTAAAAAAAAACTTTCACCGGGAGCATATCTCGACCAGGACGAACTAATTATAAACACACTAAAGGAACATTTTCAAATGTCGATCAATGAGCTGGCCCTGCAGGGCAAACACAACATTTACAATTCGATGGCTTCAGGAATCGTAGCCAAAGTGCTCGAACTGCGTAACGAAACCATACGCGAGAGCATGGGTAGTTTCAGGAACATCGAACACCGCCTGGAGTTTGTTGCCAAAATATCGGGCATCAGCTTCATCAACGATTCAAAGGCTACCAACGTGAACTCCACCTGGTATGCTTTGGAAAGCATGACCTCACCTGTTGTGCTCATCCTTGGCGGCGTCGACAAAGGCAATGATTACAATATGCTGAAGGACCTGGTAAAGCATAAGGTAAAAGCCATTGTGTGTTTAGGCAAAGATAATCGCCGCATTCACGACGCATTTGATGATGATGTTGAGGTGATCGTAAACACCTTCTCGGCGCAGGAAGCCGTGCAGGTAGCTTATCACCTCGCCAAAAAAGGCGATACAGTATTGCTTTCACCGGCATGCGCAAGTTTCGATTTATTTAAAAATTACGAGGATAGGGGAACACAGTTTAAGCAAGCTGTGAAAGAGTTGTAGAGGTTGTAAAAGTTATAATAGTTAAAGAGGTTTGATTTGGAAATACAATGACTTAATGACCCAATGACCAAATAAAGAAATGAACAGGCTTTTAAATAACACAAAAGGAGATCGGTGGATATGGCTAATAGTCATATTGCTGTCGGCTATTTCGCTGCTGGCGGTGTATAGCTCTACCGGTACTCTGGCGTTCAAAAAGGGCGTGGGCGTTGAGTCGATCCTGATGAAGCACCTGGCGATGGTTGTTGGGGGTATTGTGCTTATGTACATTTCGCATAAGCTTGATTATCGTTACTATGCCGGTATTTCGAAGCTGTTAATGATCATTACCATTCCTTTGCTGTTATACACGTTGGTTTTTGGTATGCATGTGAATAATGCAAGTCGCTGGATATCGATACCCGGAACAGGTTTAAGCTTCCAAACTTCCGACTTAGCCAAGCTGGCATTGATCACCTATTTAGCACGTACATTATCGCGCAAACAGGAAAATATAAAGGACGTTAAAGAGTCTTTCATCCCCATTATGGGCACGGTTTGTTTGGTGTTTATATTGATCGCCCTGGCAAACCTGTCGACCGCCTTGATGTTGTTTGGGGTAAGCATCTTGTTGCTCATCATCGGCAGGATCAGTATCAAGCAAATTGGTATTACTTGTTTGGCAGGCGCTGTTTTGCTTGCCGGAGTAGTTTTCCTGGGGCCTCGTCGTCATGTTTATAAGGCGCGTATGCAAACGTTCCTGCATCCCGAGAAAGCTAATCCCGATAAGTCTTTTCAGTCGGATCATGCTAAAATGGCTATCGCAAATGGCGGCATACTTGGCCGGGGATTAGGACACAGCGAACAGAAGAATTATCTGCCGGAGGCATTTTCGGATGAGATATATGCGGTAATTATCGAAGAGGGCGGTCTGATCAGCGGACTGGCGATAATAGGTTTATACCTGTTCCTTCTGTATCGGTGTATCAAAATAGTCACCAGGGCGCCAAAAGCCTTCGGTGCATTATTGGCAGCCGGATTGAGCTTTAGTTTGACAATACAGGCTTTCGCTAATATGGCGGTGGCTGTTGGGCTGGGGCCAGTAACAGGTGTGCCATTACCGCTGGTAAGTATGGGTGGTACGTCTATACTGTTTACCAGTGTGGCCTTCGGTATCATCCTGTCGGTAAGCAGAGATATAGATGAGCCTAAGAAAGTAGTAGTGGGAGAGATACGGGAAGTGGAAGTGGCTACTGCATAGTTATAAAAGTTATAATAGTTGAAAAAGGTTATAATGGTTTGGACAGTCAAATGACTTAATAACCAATGACCTAATGACAAAATAAAGGTGGAATCAGGAAAGAATAGACGGATAATTATCAGCGGTGGCGGTACCGGCGGGCATATATTCCCGGCGATTGCCATAGCCAACGCGCTGAAGAAGCTTGATCCATCGACCGAGATCTTATTTGTGGGTGCTTTGGGCCGGATGGAGATGGAAAGGGTGCCTGCCGCTGGATATGAAATTGTAGGGTTAGATATACGAGGAATTCAAAGAGGATCGATCCTGAAAAACCTGTTGCTGCCTTTTAAGTTGATTGGCAGCATCATCAAATCGAGGAAGATCATTAATGAATTTCAGCCCGATGCGGCGGTGGGTGTTGGAGGGTATGCTTCGGGGCCGTTGTTATACGCCGCTTCGATGAAGAATGTGCCTTGTTTGATACAGGAGCAAAACTCGTTCGCCGGTGTCACCAATAAACGTTTAGGCAAAAAGGCTGAGAAGATATGCGTGGCATTTGATGGCATGGAGGCGTTCTTCCCTGAGGATAAAATTGTAAAGACCGGCAATCCCGTTCGGCGCGAGTCGGTGAATATTGCTGGAAAGCGTGAGGAGGCTCTTAAAGAATTTAAGCTTTCGCCTAATAAAAAAACGATTCTGGTTGTAGGGGGCAGTCTGGGTGCGCGCACTTTGAATGACAGCATGCTAAACGGCCTGGAGCACATCATCGAAAGCGATGTACAGGTGATTTGGCAAACGGGTAAGCATTACTACCAGAACATCATCCATGTACTGGGCGAGAATTACAATCCGAATATTCGGATACTGGAATTCCTGAATAGAATGGATCTGGCTTATGCCGCAGCGGATATTATTGTTTCGAGGGCGGGCGCGGGTACGATAGCCGAGCTATGTATTGTTGGCAAGCCTGTGATCCTGGTGCCTTCGCCCAACGTGGCTGAAGACCACCAGACTAAGAATGCAAAGGCATTGGTACAGGAGAACGCAGCCGAGTATATACAGGACCGCAAAGCCAATCGCAAATTGGTTACAGCAGCACTGGAACTGCTTGAAGATGATAAACTGCGCAAAACATTAAGCGAAAATATCAGCAAACTGGCCCTGCCTGATGCGGATACGGATATAGCGAAGGAAGTGTTTGGGATAATAGAGACTAGAGATTAGTTAATTAGAGATTAGGAGATGTGCGGATATGCAGATGTGTAGACGAATAAATAATAAAAACTATGGACTATCGACCATGGACTATGGACTAAAAGGATCGGCGTAATCAATTAAAGAAATGGAACTGCAAAACATAAAACGGGTATACCTGATAGGCATAGGCGGCATAGGCATGAGCGGCCTGGCGCGCTACTTTGCGCATTTAGGCTGTATTGTTTGCGGTTACGATAAGACACCGACCGATCTTACCGACCAGTTGCATAATGAAGGTATCAGGGTGATTTTTGATGACCGTGAGGATTTTATTCCAATGAGTTTTCAAACGCCTGATAGTTGCACTTTAATTATTTATACACCTGCTATCCCACGCGATTCTATTATTTATAATTTTTTTCGTAACAGAGGATTTGAGTTATTTAAACGCTCACAGGTGCTGGGGATGATCAGCAAAAGCAAGTTCACCGTGGCGGTTGCCGGTACTCATGGCAAAACGACAACGTCTTGTATGATCGCCCACATCCTGAAAGATTCTGGCAAAGATTGCTCGGCGTTTTTGGGTGGCATTTCGTCGAATTACAATAGCAATGTATTGTTTGGCAAAAATGATATTGTAATTGTGGAGGCAGACGAATTTGATCGATCATTCCTGACTCTCTACCCTGATATCGCGGTGATCACCTCGATGGATGCGGATCACCTGGACATTTATGGTAATCACGATCAGCTTACCAATTCGTTCATCCAGTTTGCATCGCAGATAAAACCAGGTGGTACGCTAATCTTCCATGAGGATCTGCCTTTAACAATTGGGACTACTTATAGTGCTCAGGGACCAGCCGATGTAAAAGGGCAAAACATCCGAATTAAAGACGGAACGTTTTGCTTCGATTTCAAGAATGACGGCATCGCCATAAACGATATTGAACTTGGCATTGCAGGATTGCACAACGTTGAGAACGCCACGGCCGCAATTGAAGTAGCTCTGAAGCTCGAGGTTGAACCAGAATTAATCAAAAAAGCGCTGGCTTCATTCAAAGGGGTGAAGCGCCGCTTTGAATATATAGTAAAGACAAAGGAACATATTTATATAGACGACTACGCCCATCACCCGGAAGAATTGCGGGCGGCTATCACTTCGGTAAAGAAATTGTATCCAAACAAAAAACTTACAACAATTTTTCAACCGCACCTGTATAGCCGCACCCGCGATTTTGCCGATGGCTTCGCCGAAGTACTTGATATGACTGACGAACTGATCATGCTCGACATCTATCCTGCGCGGGAGTTGCCGATGGAAGGCGTAACCTCCGATATGATCCTTGAACGAATGGAATTGTTGAATAAACGGAAATGTGGAAAACAAGAAGCCGTTGATCTTGTGCGAATTGAAAAACCTGAACTACTTTTAACTGTAGGCGCAGGCGACATCGATCAGCTGGTACATCCACTTAAAAACGTATTGGAAAATGTTTAAGAAACGCATCTGGCGGCATATCTTTATTGGTTTTGCCTGGACGGTAAGTCTGGGCGGCCTGGCCGTGCTGATGGGTTTCATTGAGTTTAAGAAATCTGGTGTGGTTTGCAAGGATGTTAAGGTATCTATCCCTGGTAATCAGTATTTCATTGACAGGGAAGAGGTGGATAATATCCTCAAAATACATCGCCATAAATTGATCGGCCGCAAATTAGAGGCGATCAATATTCAAGATCTGGAGCAACGGCTGAAGGCCAATCCGTTTATCGAATCGGCTACAGTTTATGCGGATATGGATGGAGTGATCAGGGTAGAGATAAGCCAGCGGCAGCCGGTGTTGCGGGTTGTGAACCAGTTCGACCAGAATTTCTATATCGATCAACATGGCCTTAAGATTCCATTGTCGGATAATTTCACCGCAAAGGTGATAGCTGCAAACGGCTATATCGACGAGGTATTTGGGGGCAAGCTGGATACAATGCATACGGATATTATAAAACAGGTTTATAAAACTGCCGACTTTATCAGTCGTGATTCATTGTGGAGCGCACAGATCGCAGAGATATATGTAGATCAGGATCATCAGTTAGAGCTAATACCCAGGGTTGGCACCAACCGGATATTGTTGGGCAATGCCGATTCACTTGAATCGAAATTTAGCAACCTGCTTACATTTTATAAAAAGGCAATGCCGCAGGTGGGGTGGGACAGGTATAAAATTATTAATATAAAATACGCCAACCAGGTTGTTGGTGTAAAGAGCGACAACTTCAAAAAGGATTCGCTGAAGGCTGTTGCCCATCAAGATTCGCTTAAACTTAAACAGGATACATCGCAAATAATTAACTAAAATGGACAAAAGTTCGACTCAGGAAAAAAGCGCACCGATTGTAGTTGGGTTAGACATCGGAACCACCAAAATATGCGCCATCGTTGGTCGCCGGAGCAAGAACGGCAAGATCGAGGTGTTGGGAACGGGCAAAGCCGAATCAGCAGGGGTAACCCGCGGTATGGTATCTAATATAGATAAAACCGTGCAGGGTATTATCCAGGCAATTGAGATTGCCGGCTCACAATCCAATGTGGACGTGAAGGTAGTGAACGTAGGTATTGCAGGTCAACACATCAAGAGCCTTCAACATCGTGGTTTAATAACCCGTCGCGATTTGCAATATGAGATCAGCCGCAAGGATATCGATAAGCTGGTGGAGGATATGTACAACCTGGTGATGCCTCCGGGCGAGGAGATCATCCATGTGCTGCCACAGGAGTTTACCGTGGATAACGAGCCGGGTATAAAGGACCCGATCGGTATGGCCGGTGTGCGCCTGGAAGCGAATTTCCATATCATATCAGGTCAGGTGACCGCAATCAAGAATATTGTGAAGTGCGTTAACAAAGCCGGACTGGAAAGCCAGGAACTGATACTGGAGCCGCTGGCATCATCTGAGTCAGTATTAAGCGATGAAGAAAAAGAAGCCGGTGTGGTGCTGGTAGACGTGGGTGGTGGTACTACCGACGTAGCCATTTTCCACGAAGGGATAATCCGCCATACGGCCGTTATCCCATTTGGCGGTAACAGCGTTACTGAAGATATCCGCGAAGGGTGTTCGGTGATGCGCAACATTGCAGAGCAACTGAAGGTAAGATTCGGTTCGGCATTGGCTGAGGAAAATAAAGAAAATGAGATTGTATGTGTTCCCGGCCTGCGCGGCCGCGAACCGAAAGAGATATCGGTAAAGAACCTGGCTTATGTGATACAGGCAAGGATGGAAGAGATTATTGAGCATGTTTACTACGAGATCAAATCATCGGGCTACGAGAAAAAGCTGATTGCCGGTATCGTGATCACCGGTGGTGGTGCCCAATTGAAGCATTTGCCGCAGCTTGTTGAATACGTAACCGGCTTGGATTGCCGCGTAGGATATCCGAATGAGCACCTGGCTAAGAACGAGGTTTTACCGAAGCCGGTGTATGAGGAATTGCAAAGCCCAACCTTCGCTACGGGTATCGGTTTGCTGATAAAAGGCATTCAGAAGATAGAATATGATGAAGTGCCAATGAATACAACTATTAAACAGGATAAGGCAAAATACACTGAAGATAAGCGCCACGGATTGTTTGGAAAGCTGCTCGAAACGGGCCGTAAATTCATCAAAGACGATATTAAGGACGAAGATTTCCTTAAATAAAAAGCGCTATTTATTCACAATCAGCGACTTTTCCACAATATTGACAATTGTGGAAAAACGTTGTTGAAAAAGAGGTAATATTACAGATAGGTTAAATTAATTATTGGTCGTTCACACTTAGCTGAGAATAAGGAATATGCAGTTTGAGATGTTAAAAGAAAAGTCGTCCATCATCAAAGTAATTGGCGTTGGCGGCGGCGGCGGTAACGCGGTAAACCATATGTACAAGCAAGGTATAACCGGTGTTGACTTCATTATTTGCAACACGGATGCACAGGCTCTTGAATTGAGCCCTATACCTAACAAAGTGCAGTTGGGTGCCAGCTTAACCGAGGGAATGGGAGCCGGTTCGATCCCGGAAGTGGGTAAAAACTCGGCTATTGAGAATATCGACGACATTAAATTAATGCTCGGTTCCAACACCAAGATGCTGTTTATTACAGCTGGTATGGGCGGTGGTACCGGAACCGGCGCAAGCCCTATTATTGCTAAAGCTGCCCGCGAGATGGACATCCTGACCGTGGGTATCATCACTACGCCATTCTCATTCGAAGGCAAGCGTCGTAAGATGCAGGCCGAAGAAGGTTTGGAAGAATTGAAGAAAAACGTTGACTCATTCCTGGTAATATCAAACGATCGTTTGCGCCAGGTGTTTGGCAACTTAACATTAGGCTCCGCATTCGCGCAGGCCGATAATATATTGACCACGGCCGCCAAAGGCATCGCCGAGATAATTACTTTGCCGGGCTATATCAACGTTGACTTTAAAGACGTGCGCACGGTGATGAAAGATAGCGGTGTTGCTATCATGGGTAGTGCATCTGCCGAGGGCGATAATCGTGCCCTTAAGGCGGTTGAAGGAGCGTTACTGTCACCATTGTTAAAAGATAACGAGATAGAAGGTGCACGTTACATATTGCTGAACATCAGCTCGGGTGTACATGAGGTAACGATGGATGAGGTAAGTGTGATCACCGACTTTATACAAGAAGAAGCTGGCCTTGCAGCAGACTTGATCTGGGGTAACTGCCGCGACGAGGCTTTGGGCGACAAGCTTTCGGTAACCATTATAGCTACCGGGTTCCAGACCAAAGACGAGCGCGAGAAAGAGCAAAGCAACAAGAAAGTGATTTCGATGCTGGTGCCTGAAAGTGATAACCTGGTTAAACCTGTTGTTAATGAATTTATCAACGTGGTAAGACCTGTTGAGCCGGTTGCTCCATCCGATCTTTATATCAAACCAAAGGAAGAGCAAAAACAAACAGGATTATTCGATCTGTTTGGTGCAAAAGAGGAATTGGCCAATACTTCTGAAGCCATCAGATATAGCCTTAACGAAGAGCCTGCTGCGGCAGAGCCACAAGCGCCTGAAGAGTTTACCTTCAAGATTGCTGATTCGGTAATGCAGTTTGAACCTGTAAAAGAAATACTGCCTGAGCCTGAACCAGAACCGGCGCCGGTTGTTGGAGCAGATGATAATAAGACCGACGAATCAATTGAAGAGCAGTTGCGTAAGTCGCGCGAGCGCATCATGCGTCTAAAAGATCTGAGTATGAAATTGCGTAACGGTAATATCCAGGAACTTGAAAATGTACCGGCTTACAAGCGCAAAGAAATAGCATTGCAACAAACACCTCCGGCTAGCGAAAGCCAGGTATCGAGGTTCTCCCTGTTGCAGGACGACGAAGGCAATATCGAGATCAAGAACAACAACTCGTTCCTGCACGATAACGTGGATTAGATTTGAGATTTGAGACCTGGGCTATGAGATATTTTGTAATCAGAATATCTCATTTTTCGTTATAAGGAGTCTCACATCTAAAATCTCATGTTTCACATCTGAAAAATTATAGCCTATTATAAAAAGTTATAGACTTTGGTGGAAGCCGTTTTAAGGGCTATATTTGTATTTTAACTATTAGAGCATACTACATTGGATCTGTTTGACAAGATAACGAAAACGATGGGTGGGCCGCTGGGCCAGCATCAGAAATGGTCGCATGGATATTTTTCATATCCCAAGCTGGAAGGAGAGATCGGTCCTCACATGCAATTCAACGGCAAAGAACATTTGGTTTGGAGTCTGAATAATTATTTAGGGTTGGCCAATCATCCCGAGGTGAGGGAGGCTGATGCGAAGGCTGCTGCCGATTACGGTATGGCCTATCCGATGGGTGCCCGTATGATGTCAGGCAACTCGGTTCATCACGAGCAACTGGAGCACGACCTGGGCACCTTTGTTGGTAAGGAAGATGCTTATTTGCTTAACTATGGCTACCAGGGCATGGTTTCGATCATAGACACGCTGGTTGACCGTAATGATGTAATTGTGTACGATGCTGAATCTCATGCTTGTATCATCGACGGCGTCCGTCTGCACATGGGAAAACGATATGTATACAAGCACAACGATATCGAAAGCTGCGAAAAGCAACTGGAGCGCGCCACGAAGCTTGCGGAGGAAACAGGCGGTGGCATTTTGCTGATCACCGAAGGTGTTTTCGGTATGTCGGGTGCTCAGGGTAAGCTGAAGGAAGTGGTAGAACTTAAGAAAAAATTTAACTTCCGGATACTTGTTGACGACGCCCATGGGTTTGGCACTATGGGTAAAACAGGTGCAGGTACCCATGAGGAGCAGGATTGTGTGGAGGGTATTGACGTTTACTTCGGTACTTTTGCCAAATCGATGGCCGGTATCGGAGCGTTTGTTGCCGGCGACAAGGAAGTTATCGACTATTTGCGTTATAACATGCGTTCGCAAATATTTGCAAAGGCGCTACCGATGCCAATGGTACTGGGCCTAAAAAAACGCTTCGAACTTTTAAAATCAAAACCCGAATTGCGCGAGAAACTATGGGAAGTCAGCAATGCCCTGCAGTCGGGCTTGCGGGAGCGCGGCTTTAACCTGGGTGTTACCAATACGATGGTTACACCGGTGTTTTTAGAGGGTGACTTATTTGAAGCCACTGCGCTTACACGCGATCTGCGCGAAAACTACGGAATATTCTGTTCGATTGTGATCTACCCGGTTATCCCTAAAGGACTTATCCTGCTGCGTTTAATTCCTACCGCTGCACATAGCCTCGAGGATGTACAGCGCACGCTAAATGCATACAGTGAAATGGGTGAGAAGCTTAAAGCCGGTTATTACAAGGAGAAAAAAATGGCTGTTGCCTAAATAGATACAAAACATTTTTGAAAGCCTTTCGGTTATACGAGAGGCTTTTTTATTTTTACCCCAACCAACTTTTACCTGCTATGCTAAATCGTCG
>Ga0207702_10004913_pt1 | contig 11756 bp, 10 predicted proteins | sample KBSCornC62_FD_184302 | JGI IMG/M metagenome (GOLD analysis project Ga0207702, IMG submission 184302) | Corn rhizosphere microbial communities from Kellogg Biological Station, Michigan, USA - KBS Corn C6-2 (SPAdes) (version 2) | ecosystem: Host-associated > Plants > Roots > Rhizosphere > Soil ...
CGGGAGTCAGTTGCGCGATGCCCTGCGCCAACGCCCAGGAAGCGCCGATGTACAGCACTCCCGCGCGCAGCACGTTGCGACGTGTAAGCTCCCGCCAGAAGCCACTATGGGCCATGTCGATGCGCCAGGGAGCGGAAGCGCGTCATCCATGCTCGTTCCGCGGCGGCATTTTGGCATGGCGCAGGCGCGCCGGTGAGGTTTCAGGTAAGGGTGAGAGAGAACGTCCCGTGCCCGGCCGGGTTGCCGATACCCGCCTTTTCGAGTCGCGCGGATAGGCGGGCGAGCCTATGAGAGGCTGCTCCATAACCGCCACAAATCCTGCGGCTCGCCCTCGAGCACGCCACTTTACCCCCATGCAGTGAGGCGAGTGGCTTCAACTGCATTCCCCAGATGCGCCAGTCGAAGCGTGTGTACATGTCGCGAACGACAAGCAAGAGCGAAGTCAGGCGGCCGGCGAGCAGCGTGCTTCATCATCTCACCGCAGTCCTCGCGAATTTCCGATTTCGGTCGAGGCTCGTCGGTTACCAGACGGCCAACTCCGGTCATTCCCACTCGCCACCCGACTGCTTCAAAGCGGTCGCTGAACTCGCGCCGGTGGGCCAAACTCAGCGAGCACGCCGCTGAGTGACTCACACCAAACAGCCTCCGGAGACCCCGGGGCCGTTCAGTTCAATGTTGACGCGTGTTGTTGTTACTTGATTGCCACCTCAGATTCGCTGGGTTGCCAACCGCCACCGAGCGCCTTGAAGACAGCGACTGCCGCGCGTGCTGATTCCGTTTGCGCCTCCGCTCGCGCGTCTGAGGCTTGCAGTAGCGTTTCGTCGGCATGCAGCACATCAATCTGGCTCGCGGCGCCATGCTGGTACGCGATCGATGAAGATTGGTACGCCCGGCCAAGCGATGCCTCACCCTGAGCCAGCGTGTCGACCTGTTCTTCGCGGTTGATCAATGCGGAGAAGCTGTTTTCGACATCTTCGGTTGCGCGAAGGACTGCTTGGCGATAAGCAGCCAAGGCTTCCGCATTCCGTCCCTTGGCTTGCTTGATCTGCGCGTTGATTCGACCGAAATCGAACAAACGCCAATGCAGACCCAGAACGCCCGCTGCCTGGTTTGCTCCACTGGTGAACAGATCGCCGGTCGAGATCGCCGTGGCACTGCCCAACAGGCCGCGGAGTGAAAATTTCGGAAAGTACTCGGAGATGGCCTCGCCGATCCTTGCATTAGCTGCAGCGAGATGCCACTCGGCGACGATGAGATCGGGCCGACGCTGGAGCAGATCTGCGGGCGAGCCCAGGGAGGCTATCTTCGGTGTAGCCGGTATCGGTGCCGCCGCCGCAAGTTCGGTTCGGTGTGTACCCGGTGGCGAACCCATCATCACATCCAGCGCGTTCATGGCCGCATCGAGGTGGGTTTGGAGGATTGGTACCGTCGCTTGGACCTGGGCGAGTTCGCCCTCGATTTGCCGGACCTGATATTCAGCGGCGAGGCCCTTGCCGTAAAGCAAGCTGACTCTCGACAACAATTCTTGTTCGATCTTGACCTGCCGCCGGGCAATCTCAAGACGGGTCTGCAGGCCCCGAATGGCGATATAGATATCCGCGGTCTGGGCCGCGACTTCCAGCCGCGTGGCAACCACGCCTGCTTGCGATGCCTGATAGTCCGCGAGTGCGGCCTCGCGTCCGCGCCTTAGTCCGCCAAAGATGTCTATCTCCCAGCTCGCGCCCAAATCGGCCTCGTAAGCGTTGCCCCATCGATCGTAGTTGGGCGTGGCGTTGAGCAACTGCCCGAGCGGAGTTTCGATCGACTGGTGTGCCCGGGCGGCCGAGCCACTGATATTGCCCGAGGGAAGCAGCGCAGCGTCGGCTCCACCAAGCGCGGCACGCGCCTGCGTCACACGCGCCGCTGCTTGCGCCAGATCCAGGTTCTGTTCAAGAGCCAGCGATACAAAGTGTGTCAACAAGGGATCATCAAAACCCTTCCACCATTTCGCAAGCTCCGCCGCCGGGGCGGCGTGTTGTTGTTTGATCGCCACTTGCCCCATGTAGTGATTCGGAAGCGGCACGTCAGGCCGTTGATAGTCTGGGCCGACCACGCAACCGGCCGTGGCACAGGCACACAGAAAAAGAACGAGGAAGCGGCTGAGGAGCATGGGTTTCGTCGAGGACAGGGGGTTGTCGTGTGACTAGTATATGAATTAGTCACTAGTTGTCAAGCGCGTTCCCTCGCGGTAAGCTCATGGCATGAAAAAACCGACCAAGCCAACCTCCAACCCCGAACTACGCGGACCACTGGACCACGACGTTCGTACCCAGATCGTCGAAGCTGCCGAGGAATATTTCAGCCATTACGGCTATGAGAAGACGACCGTTTCCGACCTGGCCAAGGCCATCGGGTTTTCCAAGGCGTACATCTACAAGTTCTTCGGTTCGAAACAGGCGATCGGCGAGGTGATCTGTTCCGGCCGCCTGGGCAAGATCATGAAGGCGGTGGGCGTGGCAACTTCCACGGCTCCCAGCGCTTCCGAGCGGTTGCGTCGAATGTTTCGAGCGCTTGTGGAGGCTGGCAGTGACCTGTTTTTCCACGAGCGCAAGCTCCATGACCTTGCTGCGGCGGCCGCCGGTGCGCAGTGGCCGTCGGTGCGCACCTACGAAGGACAGGTCAGGCAGTTGATCGAGCAAATCATCGCCGAAGGTCGAAAGTCAGGTGAATTCGAGCGTAAAACCCCTCTGGATGAGACCGTCAACGCCATCCTTCTGGTGATGCACCCTTACGTCAACCCGCTCCTGCTCCAACACAATCTCGACTTCGCTGCCGAAGCCACGGTCCAGCTTTCCAGCCTGATCCTGCGCAGTCTGGCGCCATGATTCAGACCAAATAGTGACTATTGACTTATTCGGTCACAGGTATAAGAATACGGTCCTGCCTGGAAAGGAAGGGCCTCATGCATCGCCGCCAAATCATTTCGTCCGTCGTATGCCTAGCGCCCCTTGCTCTGGCGGCGTGCGGCAACAAGTCCGCTCCCGACCCGCGTACCGCGACACCGACGGTTGCGGTCGCGCCGGTCACGGCGGCGCCCACCGAATCGCTGTCGTTCACCGGCGTCGTCGGCGCACGGGTCGTGAGCAACCTGGGTTTTCGTGTCTCGGGAAAGGTGCTGCAGCGTCTGATCGATACGGGGCAGACGGTCAAGCGTGGCCAGGTGCTCATGCGCATCGATCCGATCGACTTGCGGCTGGATGCGGAGGCACGGAGAGAATCGGTCGCGGCGGCCCGCGCTCGAGCGAAGCAAACCGCCAAAGATGAAACCCGTTATCGCGGCCTGGTGGCTGCCGGTGCGGTGTCCGCGTCGACCTATGATCAGATCAAGGCGGCGGCCGATTCCGCCCGGGCCCAACTCGCTGCAGCCGAAGCACAGGCCGGCGTGGCGCAAAATGAGGCCAGCTACGCGCTGCTGCGGGCCGACGCCGACGGCGTTGTCGTGGACACGCAAGCCGAGCCCGGCCAGGTCGTCAGCGCCGGGCAGGTCGTGGTGCGCCTCGCACATGCCGGGCCGCGCGAAGCCATTGTCGACCTGCCCGAAACGCTGCGTCCGGTCATCGGTTCCGAGGCAAAGGCAACGCTGTACGGGGGAAACCAACCAGCCGAGTCCGCGAGATTGCGGCAGCTTTCGGATGCAGCAAACCCTCTGACGCGCACCTACGAGGCGCGGTACGTCCTTACGGGCGCGCTGGCCAAGGCGCCGCTAGGCGCGACGGTCACTATCCGGATACCGAAACACGAGGGAGCCGCACAACCTGCCATGCAGGTGCCCATTGGTGCCATCTTCGATCCGGGCAAAGGTGCGGGTGTCTGGGTGATAACCGGCCATCCCGCGCACGCCGCATGGCGTTCCATCAAAGTGCTCGGTCTGACCCAGGACAGCGCGCGTATTGCCAGCGTCGACGATGACCTCAAGACGGGAGAAAAGGTCGCGGCACTCGGTGCCGAGTTGCTGCACGACGGTGAACAAGTCCGGCCCGCGCCCCTCGCCACGCATGCGGCCACGATCGTGGAACGCGGAGGGCTGCTGCAATGAGCGGCTTCAACCTCTCGGCGCTCGCGGTCCGCGAACGTTCCATCACGCTGTTCCTGATCATCCTGATCTCGGTGGCGGGCGTCATCGCCTTCCTCAAACTGGGTCGTGCCGAAGACCCGCCGTTCACCATCAAGCAGATGACGATCATCACCGCGTGGCCGGGAGCGACCGCACAGGAGATGCAGGATCAGGTTGCTGATCCTCTGGAAAAGCGCATGCAGGAGTTGCGCTGGTACGACTACACGCAGACGTATACACGCCCCGGCTTGGCCTTCACGGTGGTTAACCTGCGCGACGATACGCCGCCATCCGAAGTGCCGGAGCAGTTCTATCAGGCGCGCAAGAAGATCCACGACGAATCCGCGCACCTGCCGGCCGGCGTCATCGGCCCGATGGTGAACGACGAGTATTCGGATGTGACCTTTGCGCTGTTCGCCTTGCAGGCCCCGGGCGAGCCACAGCGGTTGCTGGTCCGTGAGGCGGAGGTTCTGCGTCAAGACCTGTTGCGCGTCTCGGGCGTCAAGAAGGTCAACATCATCGGCGAGCGCCCCGAACGCATTTTCGTGTCCTTCTCCCATGATCGCCTGGCGACATTGGGCGTGACGCCACAGGACATTTTCGCAGCACTCAATCAACAGAACCTGCTTTCCCCGGCGGGTTCGATCGACACCAGGGGACCACAAGTCTTCATTCGCCTGGATGGCGCTTTCGACAAGCTACAACAGATTCGCGACACACCCATCGTCGCCTATGGCCGGACCTTCAAGTTGTCGGACGTCGCGCAGGTGAAGCGTGGTTACGAAGACCCTCCGACTTTCCTGGTCCGCAACGATGGCAAACCGGCACTGCTGCTGGGCATCGTGATGCGTGAAGGTTGGAACGGCCTGACGCTGGGTAAGGCACTGGATAACGAAGTTACCAAAATCAATGCCGGGTTACCGCTGGGTGTGAGCTTTACGAAGGTGACCGACCAGTCCGTCAACATCAAGTCGGCAACCAACGAATTCATGCTCAAGTTCTTCGTCGCCCTGCTCGTGGTGATGGTCGTGTGTTTCGTGAGCATGGGCTGGCGTGTCGGTGTCGTGGTCGCCGCGGCCGTTCCCCTGACGCTGGCCGGTGTGTTTGTCGTCATGGCGGCCACGGGGAAGAACTTCGACCGCATCACCCTCGGATCGCTGATTCTCGCCTTGGGCCTGCTTGTCGACGACGCCATCATCGCCATCGAAATGATGGTCGTGAAAATGGAGGAAGGCTTCACCCGGATCCATGCGTCTGCCTACGCGTGGAGCCACACGGCCGCGCCCATGCTGGCCGGCACCCTCGTCACGACCGTGGGCTTCCTGCCCAACGGCTTCGCGCGGTCCACGGCAGGCGAATACACCCACAACATGTTCTGGATCGTGGGCATTGCTCTGATCACCTCCTGGATCGTCGCCGTGGTTTTCACGCCGTACCTCGGTGTGAAGATGCTCCCGGACATACCGAGAATCGAGGGCGGCGAGAAGACCATCTACGACACCCCGAACTACAACCGCTTCCGGCGTGTGCTGGGTCGGGTCATCCGGCGCAAGTGGCTGGTCGCGGGCATCGTGGTCGGAGCGCTGCTGCTCGCCGGCCTCGGCATGAGCCTGGTGAAGAAGCAGTTCTTCCCGACGTCCGACCGTCCGGAGGTGCTGGTCGAGGTGCAGATGCCCTACGGGTCCTCCATCGAGCAGACCAGCGTTGCGACGTCCAAGGTCGAAGCCTGGCTGGCGAAGCAGAAGGAGGCAAAGATCGTCACGTCGTACATCGGGCAGGGTGCGCCGCGCTTCTATCTCGCAATGGCGCCCGAACTGCCCGATCCGTCCTTCGCAAAGATCGTGATCCGGGCGGACAATGCGGAAGAACGCGATGCCCTCAAAGTCCGGCTGCGCCAAGCCATCGCGAATGGCCTCGCGCCGGAGGCGCAGGTGCGTGTGACCCAACTGGTGTTCGGTCCGCCTTCGCCGTATCCCGTGGCATTCCGCGTGATGGGGCCGGACCCGGACAAGCTTCGCGTGATCGCCGCGCAGGTCAAGGCGGTCATGCGCGCCAGTCCGATGATGCGTACCGTCAATACCGACTGGGGGCCGCGCGTTCCCACTCTGCATATCACCTTGAACCAGGACCGGCTGCAGGCCGTGGGGCTGAGTTCGAGTGCGGTTGCCCAGCAACTCCAGTTTCTGCTGACCGGCGTTCCGATCACTGCCGTTCGCGAGGACATTCGCTCGGTGCAGGTGGTGGCACGTGCAGCCGGCGACATCCGTCTGGATCCGGCGAAGATCAACGGCTTCACGTTGGAGGGATCGGCCGGGCAGCGCGTTCCGCTCTCGCAGGTCGGAACCGTGAATGTGCAGATGGAAGACCCCATTCTTCGTCGGCGTGACCGCACGCCGACCATCACGGTGCGCGGCGACATTGCGACCGGGTTGCAGCCGCCAGACGTCTCTACGGCCATTCTGAAGCAACTGAAGCCGATCATCGCCAAGCTGCCGGATGGTTACCGGATCGAAGAAGCCGGCTCCATCGAACAGTCTCGCAAGGCAAACGGAGCCATCGTGCCGCTCCTGCCCATCATGATCGCGGCGACGCTCCTCATCATCATTCTGCAGGTGCGCTCGATCGCGACCATGGTCATGGTGTTTGCGACCAGTCCGCTCGGGCTGATCGGTGTCGTGCCGACGTTGCTGCTGTTCAACCAGCCGTTCGGCATCAACGCGCTGGTCGGCCTGATCGCGCTCTCGGGCATCGTGATGCGCAACACCCTGATCCTCGTCGGACAGATCAAGCACAACGCGGAAGAAGGGTTGGCGCCTTTCGATGCGGTGGTCGAGGCGACCGTGCAGCGTGCGCGTCCGGTGATCCTGACGGCATTGGCGGCGATCTTTGCCTTCATCCCCCTGACCCATTCCGTATTTTGGGGAACCCTCGCCTACACGCTGATCGGCGGCACGTTCGCCGGGACGATCCTGACCCTGGTGTTCGTACCGGCCATGTATGCCATCTGGTTCAAGATCAGGCCGGCCCCTGCGCAAGGCTGATCGTTCATTGCCCAACCTCTCCCATTCGTAAAGGAACCGCCATGTCTACATTAAAAGTAGTTGTCATCACCGGTGTTTCACCAGGCATCGGGCGCGCCGCTGCGATGAAATTTGCTGCCAAGGCGTATGCGTGTAAGCGGTGGACGCAGGCGCCGGTACTCGCCACCCCCAGAGGAAAGTAGCAATGTCTTCTCTCGAACTGAAAATCCCACCGCCGGTTGTGGCACTGCTCGTCGCACTTGCCATGTGGGGGATCGCTCGTCTCGCACCGGCCGCCGATGAGCCTTCGGTGCGCATTGCTATCGCTCTCGTTCTTGCTGCCGTCGGGGTCGCGTTCAGCGTCTCGGGAGCGGTTGCTTTTCGAAGGGCGAAGACCACCAAGAACCCGATGAAGCCGCAGGCGGCATCCGCGCTTGTCATCGCGGGCGTCTACAAGATCACCCGCAACCCCATGTATCTCGGCCTGTCTTTGGTGCTCCTCGGCTGGGCCGTGTTCCTGTGGTCGGTTTGGGCGCTACTTGGTCCGATCGTCTTCATGGCGTACATCGCTCGCTTCCAAATCGCGCCAGAGGAGAGAGTCTTGGCCTCTCTGTTCGGCCGCGAGTACTCGGCGTACAAAGCCAAGGTCCGTCGGTGGCTCTGAGACCTAACCCCTCCGTCGAGCGGACGCCCAAAGCCCTGCCTGCTGCCCGTCTCGAGCGCGTATCGCTAGACGATATTGCGCGCCAGGCCCACCCCCTCCATCCACAACACGGAGCCCACCACCATGAATGACGTCGTCATCATCGGCGGCAGCTTTGCCGGTCTCGCCGGCGCCCTGCAGCTCGGCCGTGCCCGCCGCAAGGTCACCGTTCTCGATACCGGCCTGCCGCGCAATCGCTTCGCCGGCCACTCGCATGGCCTGCTCGGCCATGATCACAAGCCACCGCTGGACATCTTGGCCGAGGCGCGGCAGCAACTGGCGCGCTATCCCACGATCAGGCTGGTCAATGCGCGGGCCGACAGCGTCTCCGGCGCCATCGACGATTTCTCCGTCCTCACCGGCGATGGCGAAAGCCTTGAGGCGCGCCGCCTGATCCTGAGCTATGGCGTCGCCGACCAGATGCCTGATGTTCCGGGCTTTGCCGAAAGCTGGGGCACGTCCATCGTGCCCTGTCCCTATTGCGACGGCTTTGAAGTCGCCGGCCAGCATTGGGGCCTCGTCTGGTCCGGCCCGCAGTCGCACAATCATGTCAGGCTGTTCCACGATTGGACCGACACGTTGACGCTCTTCGCCGATGGTCACGACATTCCGCCCGATATCCGGGCCGATTTGGCGCGCCGCAACGTACCGGTTGTCGATGGCCGGATCATCGAGATCGCCCGTCACGGGGGCCATAAGGCCACTGTCAAGCTCGAGACCGGCGCCAATGTCGCGGTCGACATCCTGTTCGCGCATCCGCGCAACAAGCCGTCCGCAAGCCTGCATGAATCACTGGGCCTCGCCACGGTCGATAGGCCCGACGGCATCGTCCTCAAAGTCGACGAGCGCCGCCAAACCAGCATGCCCGGCATCTACGCCGCCGGCGACCTCGCCAATCCCCTCATGCCCTCGGTCACCACAGCATCATGGCAAGGCGCGATGGCGGGTATCTTCGCCCAGCAGTCGATGCTGGTTTGAGAGCACAGATTCTCTTCTCCTTCGAAGAGGTTGGCGTAGATCGGCGCGGTGAAGGACGGAGCGTCGAGTTTGACGGAATGGTAGTAGCGGTTGTCCTTCGAGGTCCGTCGCCAGGCGGCACGCGATGGCGTGCGGTGCCGGCAGCTGAGCATGGAGGTTTGTGACCAGACTTCCCCAAAGCAGACGGTCGCGACCGTCAGCAACGGGTCGATGGCGGAAGTAGCGATTCTTGTGTCGGTGTCGACTCGCTGTCTCAAAGAGCCGGGCTAGGTGAGATTACGACTCACGCGCCCGACTGCGTACCTGTGAGGCGATTCGTTCGCGCGTGTAGCGTGTCAGCGGTCGCAGCGAGCGATCTACTCTTCAGACCCCGGATGCGCGCATTCGCCAAAGAGCTTGCCTGAAATTCGTTCGTCAACCCCGATCATGGTGCCCGCCACCACGGACCTTTCCCTCATCGTACCATCGAAACCGGAGACGCTCGTCCGGAACATGCCGTCGACAGTCTCGGGTGCGTGGCGCGTGCAGTTCTCCAGGAACGTGACCACGCCGCCTCGCCGCTCAAACGCTCGGCTGGGAATGGACCGACGCGACCGTGATGAAGTGTGATGAGGTGACGCGCTCGACGCCATTCTGCGCGATCCGACGCACCCGACCAGGCTGCGGTCTGCGTACGATTCCGGCGACCACCTGCATCCGGATGACGCCGACAATCGTGCCATGGCCGAGGCGATCAACTTGTCTGCCCTGCTCGGCGAGTGAGCGATATCCCCACTGACCATCAATTCCTCCGGTGTTTGCCAGCGCAGCGGAGCACTCGAGCGGAGTTTGTACTTCCACTTCTAGAATGGCCCGCCACAACGCACAAACGAGGGAGACTTTGATGGCCGACGCTGGTTACCTTCTCGAAAATCGGAAGAAAGAGGCTGCACAACGTCTGGCATTACTGTCTGCATTGTTTGATCCCACGTCGCTGCGGCAATTCGATGCATGCGGCATGAGGAAGGGCTGGCGGTGCTGGGAGGTCGGGGCTGGCGGCCCCACCCTGGTACAAAAGATTGCAGAACGCGTTGGAAATACCGGCAGCGTACTAGCTACCGATATTGATGCTTCCTGGGCGAAAGAAGCCACATCCCATAACGTCGAAGTGCGCACCCACGACATCGCGCAAGCCCCTCCCCCTGATGAATTGTTTGACCTGATACACGCTCGACTTGTATTGGTCCACGTTCCAGAACGGGAACGTGCGTTCCAAAACATGGTATCTGCCCTGAAACCGGGTGGTTGGCTGGTGCTAGAAGACGCCGATCCCGCACTTCAACCTTTGAGCTGCATTGATGCGTATGGCCCTGAACAGGAACTGGCCAACAGAATCAGGCAAGGCTTCAGGACGTTGCTGTCAAGCCGGGGCGCAGACATTTCCTTTGGGCGAAGGCTTCCGCGAATGTTTCGCAACGCTGGCATGACTGGTCTATCAGCCGAAGCGTACTTCCCGGTCGCCATGCCTGAGTGCGTGCCGCTGGAGATCGCGACGATAGGCATGATCCGAAATGACCTGTTGAGCAACGGCATCGCCACGGAACGCGAAATTGAACAGCATCTTGAGAACGTCCAAGCCGGCATTCTGGATCTCTCTCAACCACCCATGATTTCCGTTCGTGGACAGAAACCGGTGTCGTCGTGCTAACAGACGGCGCGTCACGTCCAATCAATGGCTCCAGACGGCTTTCAACCCGTCTCACGACCCGCCGGTAGCTGGACCCAAGCATGAGATCCTCTTCTAGCCCAGCACGTTCATCAACGAGCGGACTCCCATACCGTCATGTCGATGTCTTTGCGCATCAACCGTTCTCCGGCAACGGCCTCGCCGTGTTTCCCGATGCTCAAGGACTCAGCGCCAAGCTCATGCTTCGGCTCACGCAAGAGCTTCGCCAGTTCGAGTCGATTTTCCTGGCGGCCACGGCTGAGACCGGCGTGTTTGACGCGCGAGTGTTTACCGTCGAAGAGGAACTTCCTTTTGCCGGGCATCCTGCGCTTGGTGCCGGCGCCGTTGTCCACGAGGTGCAAGCTCCAGGCATCGATGCGGCTACGTTCTTTCTCGCCCTCCCCGCTGGACGGGTACGTCTCGATTCTGAACGCCTAGGGCCAGGCGCTTACCGCGTCGCCATGGAGCAGGGCCGCCCGGCTTTCGGACGCATGTTGCGCGAGGACGAAGAAGCCCCCTTCCTCGATGCGCTGAACCTTGAGCCGAAGAACCGCGACGGTCGTCTTCCGTTGGAAGTGGTGTCGACAGGCCTCCCATACCTCATCGTGCCCGTGACGCCGGGTGGTCTCGCCCGCGCCCGGATCCGCGTGGCGGACTTCGATGGTCTGCTCGAAAAAATTGGAGCGAAATTCGTCTACGTTTTCGACGCCGAAGGACGAGAGGGTCGGACCTGGGACAACACCGGGGCAGTAGAGGACATAGCCACGGGGAGCGCGGCAGGGCCGACCAGCGCGTATCTCGTCCGGCATCGGATTGTCGACGCTGAAAAGCCATTTGTCCTGCGACAAGGACGGTTCGTGGGTCGTCCGAGCGAAATTCGGGTCGAGGTGGCAGGTTCGGCTGACCTGCCTACATCAGTGACCGTGGCGGGAGACGTGCAGATGGTCGGTACAGGAATGATCGAGGCAACCCTACCGACAGAGGATGTACTGACTCGCTGAATTTCTGCTCAGGTGTTGTTACGAAGGGAGATACAAGAGATCAGACGTTGGACGACGGGTGGAAGTCGGCGCCGGTTGTGGGGTCATCCGAGGAAAGACGCCGACTGCCACGGCTAGGCAGGCGTTTGATAGGCCATTGAGCGAGGCGCTGCGTCGAAAGCTGCATACCTGACCAACTCTGGTCCACGGACTGTCCCGCATCTGGCCGGGATGGCGGCGAAGACTTGCAGCGGCTCGAAGCGCGAGGAGGTTTCAA
>Ga0207702_10004915_pt1 | contig 11752 bp, 9 predicted proteins | sample KBSCornC62_FD_184302 | JGI IMG/M metagenome (GOLD analysis project Ga0207702, IMG submission 184302) | Corn rhizosphere microbial communities from Kellogg Biological Station, Michigan, USA - KBS Corn C6-2 (SPAdes) (version 2) | ecosystem: Host-associated > Plants > Roots > Rhizosphere > Soil ...
GTTGATATCGGGATAAGTCTCGTTTCAGCTTATGAATCAATGCCTTGGTCATATGCTGAAGACCGGCTAAACGAACCCATCCGCTGTGGTTTCGCTGTGGATATCTTCTTGCCCCGAACGACCTCACAGTTTATCCACAAGACAATCTACCCCGTCAACTCGCGCTGCAATTTTTCCCAATCCTGGCGCAGCTTTCCGTCCACTTGGATCAAATCCCGGATGGTTCGGCAGGCGTGCAGCACGGTGGTGTGGTCGCGCCCGCCGAACGCCTTGCCGATTTCCGGCAGGCTGTGTTCGGTCAATTCCTTGGCCAGCGCCATCGCCATTTGCCGCGGCCGGGCCAGCGAGCGGCTCCGGTTCATCGACAGCAGATCCGACAGACGCAGCTGGTAATAGTCCGCGACCGTCTTCTGGATGTTCGACACGCTGACCGCTTGGCTGTGCACGGTCAGCAAGTCGCGCAAGGTTTCCTGCGCGAATTCCTCGTTGATCGACTGGCCCAGGAAATTTGCGCGCGCCGCGAGCGTGTTGAGCGCCCCTTCCAGGTCGCGCACGTTCGAGCGCATGCGCTTGGCGATCAGGAACGCGACGGTTTCGGGTATCTCCAGCCCGCGAGCTGCCGCCTTGCTCAGCAGGATCGCCGCGCGCGTTTCGAAATCCGGCGGATCGATCGCGACCGACAGGCCCCAGCCGAGGCGCGATTTCAGCCGCGGCTCGAGATTGTCGACTTCCTTCGGATAGCGGTCGCAGGTCAGGATGATCTGCTGCTTGCCTTCGAACAGCGCGTTGAACGTGTGGAAAAATTCTTCCTGCGTGGTGTTCTTGCCGGCGAAAAACTGGATGTCGTCGATCAGCAGTGCATCCACGTCGCGGAAACGGCGCTTGAAGTCGTCCATGCGCTTGGTGCGCAGCGCATCGATCATCGCGCTGACGAACTGCTCCGAACGCAGGTACATGACCTTGGTCGCCGGATTGTTCGCGCGGATCAAGTTGCCCGCCGCGTGCATCAGGTGCGTCTTGCCGAGGCCGGTGCCGCCGTACAGCAGCAGCGGGTTGTAGGCGCGGCCCGGATTGTTGGCGACCTGGATCGCCGCCGCCTTGCCGAGCTGGTTCGACTTGCCTTCGACGAACGAATCGAACGTGTAGTGCGGATCGAGGTTGTGCTCGAATTCCGCCGTGTCGCTGATGCCGGATTTCGTCGCCGGACGCGCTGCGGCACGCGGACTGAGCGTGCCGACCTCGCAGCGCACGCGCACCGCCTCGCCCGTCAGGCGCTCGGCCACGGCCGCGATACGCGGCAGGAATTCCGCGCGCACCATGTCGAGCGTGTACGCGTTCGGTGCCAGCAGGCGCAGACCTTCGGCGTCCTCCACCGCTTGCAGCGGCATCAGATAGGTGTGCATGTCCTCAACGCTGAGTTCGCCCTCGAGCCGGTCGAGGCAGCGTCGCCAAAGGTCACTCATTTACGTTTGCCGTTCCTTGCGGCAGGGTGCCGCCAGCAGAGCGGCAGTCTAACCGCGCCGAGGGTGCGCGCCAAGCGCGCTCTGATTGACAGAAACACCACCAAGCTACTATGCTTTCAAGTCTTTTCGCCCATTTAGTTCAAGCCACGAGACCTCTGTCATGAAACGCACCTACCAACCCGGCAAGCTGAAACACGCCCGTACGCACGGCTTTCGTGCGCGCATGAAGACCCGTGGCGGCCGCCTGGTGCTGAACGCCCGTCGCGCCAAGGGCCGCAAGCGCCTCATCCCGTAATCGGGGAGAGCGGGTTGCGCCTGCCCCGCACGGCGCGGCTGCTGCGACCCGCCGATTTCGCCGCGCTCAAGCAGCACGGCAAGCGCCTCACCACGCGACACTTCGTGATCGAACACCGGCCGAATGCCGCCGCTCCGCGGCTCGGCATGGCCGTGTCGCGCCGGGTCTCGAAAAAAGCGGTCGAGCGCAACCGCATCCGGCGCCAGATCCGCGAGCAGTTCCGCTTGAACCAGAGTCGCTTGCCGTGCGCCGATCTGCTCGTGATCGCGCGCCCGAGCGCCGCCGGCCGGGCCAACGCCGATCTGCGTCTTGATCTCGACCTCGCCTGGCACAAGCTCGCAGCATTGAAGGAAGGCGACGCGCCCGGCACAATGCGCGCCGATTCCTGAAGCTCTCGCCCAGCGTCAGCGCCGCCGTTTCGACGGGCCGGCGCTTGCGCGCGCGGCGCCCGTCCACACGCCCTCGCGCGCAATCGATCACTCGCATGCCCAGCTCACGTCCGATTCTGTTCGCCGCTCTTTTCCTCATCGGCTTCATGCTGTGGCAAGCCTGGCAGCAGGATTACAACGCGCCTCCCCCAGTAGCGCCAACGGCGACCGAGACGCCGGCCGCTCCCGGCCAGCCGACGGCAGCCACCGCGGCAACCGATGTGCCGACCGCAGCAACCGCGCCGACCGCCGCCGCCGTGCCCAGCGCGAGCAAGGCACCGGGCGCGCCCGCACCGGCCGCCGACACCGCGCCGGTCACGCCGAGCCTGCACGTCGACGTCAAAACCGATCTGCTGCGGCTCTCGATCGACACGCACGGCGCCACGCTGGCGCAGGCGGACCTGCTCGCCTATCCGCAGGATCCGAAGGACAAGACCAAGCCCGTGCGCCTGCTCGACGACGCGAACGCGACGTTGTTCCAGGCGCAGAGCGGTCTGGTCAGCAACACGGGCCCGGCGCCCGATCACCGTGCCGCATTCAAGGCGGAAAAATACAGCTACGAACTCGCCCCCGGCGCGGACACGCTCGAAGTCCCGCTGACCTGGACCGACGCCGCCTCCGGCATCAGTGTGCGCAAAGTATACATTTTGCAGCGCGGCAGCTATCTGATCGAGACGCGCGAGGAAATCACGAACGGCGGCAGCGCGCCCTGGACCGGCAACGAATACCGGCAGCTGTTGCGCGTCCCGCCGATCATCGCCGGCGGCGGATTCGGCTTCAACAATCCGGAGAAGGTCGCCTTCGCCGGCGCGGCGTGGTACAGCCCGCAGGACAAGTTCGAGAAACTGCCCTTCGACAAGTTCAAGGACAAGCCGCTCAAGCGCGACTTCGCCGGCGGCTGGGGCGCGATGCTGCAGCATTATTTCTTCGCCGCATGGATTCCGCCGGCGGCCGAGACGGACACGTATTCCACGCAGGTGCTCGAAGCCGGCAGCCCGCGCTACCTGATCCGCGCATTCTCGCCGGCGGTGACGGTCGCGCCGGGACAGACGCAGACGCTCGCCGCGCACCTGTATGTCGGGCCGACGCTCGAATCGCAGCTCGCAGCGATCGAAAAGGCGGGCATCGCGCAGAAGCTGGACCTTACGGCCGACTACGGCACGCTGTCGTTCATCGCCGAGCCCTTCCACTGGCTGCTGGTCCAGCTGCACAGCTTCGTCGGCAACTGGGGTGTGGCCATCATCCTGCTGGTGCTGCTGATCAAGCTCGCCATGTTCAAGCTGACCGAGGCGCAGTTCCGCTCGATGGCGAAAATGCGCAAGCTCGCGCCGCGCATGGAAGCCCTGAAGGAGCGCTACGGCGACGATCGGCAGAAGCTGAGCCAGGCGCAAATGGAGCTGTACCAGAAGGAGAAGATCAATCCGCTCGGCGGCTGTCTGCCGATGTTGATCCAGATTCCGGTCTTCTTCGCGCTGTACTACGTGCTGCTGGAAAGCGTGGAACTGCGCCAGGCGCCGTTCTTCGGCTGGATCCAGAACCTGTCCGCGCCGGATCCGTATTTCATCCTGCCCATCCTCAACGCCGCGATCATGGGCGCGAGTACCTGGCTCACGCCGCAGAGCCCGGGCATGGACCCGATGCAGGCGCGCATGATGAAGGTGATGCCGCTGATGTTCGCCGTCCTGTTCCTGTTCTTCCCCGCGGGCCTGGTGCTGTACTACACGGTCAACGGCGGCCTCTCGCTGCTGCAGCAGTGGATCATCAACCGCCGCATGGAGCTGGCCGACAAGGCACGCTGATCGGATGCAGCCGAGCGACACCATCGCCGCCGTCGCGACGCCGCCGGGCGCCGGTGGTGTCGGCATCGTGCGCGTGTCCGGACCGGCGGCCGCGGCAATCGGCGAACGCGTCGCGGGACGCACGCTGCCGGCGCGCCAGGTGCACTTCTGCGTGTTCCGCGATGCTGCCGGCGCGCCGCTCGACCGCGGCCTGGCGCTGTACTTCCCGGCGCCAAATTCGTTCACCGGCGAACACGTGCTCGAACTGCAGGCACACGGCAGCCCGGTCGTGCTCGAGCTGCTGCTGCGCAGCGTCTGCGCCGCCGGCGCGCGGCGCGCGCGCGCCGGGGAATTCTCCGAGCGCGCCTTTCTCAACGGCAAGCTCGACCTGGTCCAGGCCGAGGCGATCGCAGACCTGATCGCCGCGGGTTCCGAAGCGGCCGCGCGCGCTGCCCTGCGCAGTCTCGACGGCGAATTTTCCGCGCAGGTCCACGGCGTGTTCCAGGCGCTCGTGCGCGTGCGCGCGTGGCTCGAGGCAGCGCTCGATTTTCCGGAAGAGGAAATCGACTTCCTGAGCACGCCGCAACTGCACGCCGACATCGCCGCAGTCCTGACGGCGACATCGGCGCTCGCTGCCCAGGCGCGCCGCGGTGCGCTTCTGCGCGATGGCTTGCACGTGGTCATCGTCGGCCGGCCGAACGTCGGCAAGTCGAGCCTGCTCAACGCGCTGGCGCAAAGCGAGCGCGCGATCGTGACCGCGATCCCCGGAACCACGCGCGATCTCGTACGCGAAAACGTCGTGCTGGACGGGATCGCGCTGACCCTGGTCGATACCGCCGGCCTGCGCGAGTCGAGCGATCCGGTGGAGCAGGAAGGCATGCGCCGCGCACGCGCCGAACTCGCGCGCGCCGATGCGCTGCTGCTAGTGACGGACGACGACGGCGCCGCGGCGGATCGAGCGCTGTTGATCGGCGCCGCCGCCGGCGCGACGCGGCTCATCGTGCACAACAAGATCGACCTGCACGGCGGGAACGCTCACCGCGAACACGGTGAAGACGGTGCGATCGATCTTTGGCTTTCCGCCACGACCGGCGCGGGCCTGGACCTCCTGCGCGCCGAACTTGCGCGCTGCGCCGGCCACGACAGCGCCGGTGCCGGCACCTTCAGCGCGCGGACGCGGCATGTCGAGGCGCTGGATCGCGTCGCGCAGCACCTCGATGCGGCGCAGCAGCAGCTCGCTGTCGGCAGCGGGGAACTCGCCGCCGAAGAACTGCGCCAGGCGCAGCAGTCGCTCGGCGAAATCACCGGCGAATTCCGCAGCGACGATCTTCTGGGCGAGATTTTTTCGTCGTTCTGCATCGGCAAATGACACGCGGCTGGCGTTCGCGCCGCGCAGACGCTTTAATGCGGCGACACGAACCCACCATCGCCGGGGAGGCGAGCGTCCCGATGCGTTTCATCGTCGTCCTGCTGCTCGCGTGCGCGAGCGGCGCCGCCTGTGCCGAAGACCTGAGCATTGCGCGCATTTTTGCCAGCCCCGATCTGAACGGACCGCGCCCGCGCGCCGCCAAGATCGCACCCGACGGTACGCGCGTCGCGTTCCTGCGCGGCGCCGCGGACGATCATCACCGACTCGATTTGTGGCTCTACGACGTGAGCGCGCGGCGCGAGCAGAAACTCATCGACGCCGCGGAACTGGGCAAGGACTCCGGCAAGCCGTCCGCGGCGGCACTCGCGCGTAGCGAACGCGAACGCACCGCCGGCGACTCCGGCGTCACGCACTACCGCTGGGCGCCCGACGGCAAACGCCTGTTGTTCACCGAAGGCGACGCGATCTATTTGTATACTTTCGACGCTGCCGCCGGCAAGCAGATCGAGCGCCTGAGCAAGCCCGGCGCCAACATTTTCGACGCACGCATCTCACCGCGCGGGCGTTACGTCTCGTTCGTCAGCGACCAGAACCTGTGGGTCATCGACCTGCGCAAGCGGCACCTGCACCAGATCACGCGCGATGGCGGCGGCACGGTACACAACGCCGAGGCGGAGTTCGTCGCGCAGGAGGAAATGGCGCGGCCCGAAGGCTACTGGTGGGCGCCGGACGATTCTGCGATCGCGTTCGAGCGCTACGACGAAAGCGCCGTGCCGCTGGCCGAACGCGCCGAATTCGACGCCGGCCGGACCGCCATCGTAGCACAGCGCTATCCCGCTGCCGGCGACCGCAACGCGAGCGTCAAACTCGGCGTGGCGGCGCTGGAAGGCGGCCGCGGCAGCCTGCGCTGGGTCGATCTCGGCAGCGATGCGGACATCTATCTCGCCCGCGTCGACTGGCTGCCGGACGCACGCCGCCTGCTGGTGCAGCGCCAGACGCGCGACCAGCGCACACTCGACCTGCTGCTCGCCGATGCGCACGGTGCGCATGCGATCGAGACCGAGCATGCGCGCACCTGGGTCGCGCTGAGCGACGATCTGAAGCCGCTCGACCAACAACCGGCGTTCGTGTGGAGTTCGGAACGCTCCGGCCACCGGCACCTGTATCTGTTCGGCCTCGACGGCAGCGTCAAACAGACGCTGACGCAGGGCGACTGGGACGTCGACCGCGTGCTCGCGCTCGACGAAGCAGGCGGCAAAGTATACTTTGCGGCGAACCGCGACGATCCACTGCAGCAGCAGATCTACAGCGTGTCGCTCGGCGGCGGCGAGGTGCAACGCGTGTCGCAGGGCGACGGCTGGCACGACGCGGTGTTTTCCGACCGCGCCGGCATCTATCTCGACACGTTCTCCGACCCGGCGACGCCGCCGCGCACCACGCTCAACCGCAGCGACGGCAGCGAGATCGGCGTGCTCGAAGCCAACGCGCTCGATCCGAACCACCCGTACTGGCCGTTTCACGCCGCGCACGTGTTGCCGGAGTTCGGCAGCGTCGCCGCCGCGGACGGCCAGAAGCTCTTCTGGCGCCTGTACAAGCCCAGCGGTTTCGACGCGAGCAAGCGCTATCCCGTGTTCTTCCGTTTCTACGGCGGGCCGGGACGGCAGATGGTGAATCGCGCCTGGGGCGACCTGTTCGATCAATACATGGCGCGCCACGGCTATGTCGTGTTCTCGCTCGACAACCGCGGCACGCCGCGGCGCGGGCGCGCCTTCGAGGACCCGATCTTCCGCAAGCTCGGCGAAGTCGAAGTGCAGGACCAGCTCGCCGGCGTCGCCTACCTGCGCTCGCTGCCGTACGTGGATGCCGCACGCATCGGCTGTTTCGGCTGGAGCTACGGCGGCTACCTCTCGCTGATGCTGCTGGCGAAAGCATCCGACCATTTCGCCGCCGGCGTCTCCGTCGCGCCGGTGACCGACTGGCGCCTGTACGACACGCATTACACCGAACGCTATCTCGACGCGCCGGGCGCGAACGCAAGCGGCTACGAAGCGAGCGGCGTGCTGCCGTACCTGGACGGACTGACCGCGCCGTTGTTTCTCGCGCACGGCATGGCCGACGACAACGTGCTGTTCACCAACTCGACGCGGCTCATGGCCGCGCTGCAGCAGCGCGGCAGGCAATTCGAGCTGATGACCTATCCCGGCGGCAAGCACGGCTTGTCGACGCCCGCCATGCGCACGCACGTGTATACCGCGATTGCGGACTTCTTCGACCGGAAGGTGAAGGGCGCGCCGGCGAAGCCGTAGCGCCGGCGCCGTCATCCCGGCGAACGCCGGGATCCAGCGCCTTCGCAAGAGACAAAGTCACTGGATTCCAGCTTTCGCTGGAATGACGAAAGAAAGTGGCACGGAAGCGGTAGCCGGACGACGAGCGGACTCAGTGCACCCAGCGTCCGCCGCGGCGCCGGCGCAGGTTCGGCGAATTTTCCGCCGCGGTCGCGCGGCCTTCGAGTTCGCCCGCGGTCGGCGGATGTTCCTGCCAATAGTTGCCGACATTCGCCACCGCGTTCGGCAGTTGCGCCAGGCACTCGTCGTATTCCTGTTCGGACAGCGGCGCGAAATCCGCGTCGGTGGCGAAGACGCCTTCCTCCACTGCCAGCGCCATGATCGGACCGAGCAGTTCGGTCAGCTGCGAATCCGCACCGAGCCGCGTTTCCCACAGGTGCGCGCGCAAATCGACGCCGCGCGAAAATCCTTCGCACCAGCCGAGCGCGGACAGCGCGGTGTCGCCGTCGTCGAGCTCCACTTCGCCCAGGATCGGTTCGTACGCATCGGTTTCGAGCTCAAGCGTGATGCTCTCGTTCAGGCGCGCGAGCAGTTCCAGGATGTGCTTGCCCTGCTCCTCGTCCTCGAACGGATCGTGCAGTACTTCGGGCAGCCATTCCTCCGGCGTGACGCGCTCCGGTCCGATCGCGACCGCAGTCAGCAGACCGTGCACGCCGTCGAGCAGCAGCGCGTCCTCGCCCGCATGCGAGCGCAGGAAGAGGTCGAGCTCTTCCAGCTCCGCATCGTCCAGCGTCGACGGCCAATCGGGTTCGTTGACGATCTCAGGCATCCGCAAGCTCCAGCAAAACGGGGGCGTGGTCCGAGGGGCGTTCCCAGCTGCGCGGCAAACGGTCGATCGACGCAGCCCGGCAGCGCGCACGCAGCGCGTGGCTTGCCAGGATCAAATCGATGCGCAACCCCAGGTTGCGCCGGAAACCCGCTTGCCGATAGTCCCACCACGAAAATTGTGCGGCCTCCTGCTCGAACAGGCGGAACGTGTCGTTCAGCCCCAAGGCGAGCAAGCGATCGAGCGCCGCGCGCTCGGGTGTCGAGCACAGCACCTGTTCGTGCCACGCGGCAGGATCGTGCACGTCGCGATCCTGCGGCGCGATGTTGAAATCGCCCAATACGACCATGTGCGGATGCCGCTGCATTTCCTCTGCCAACCAGTCGCGCACCCGGGCCAGCCAGTCGAGCTTGTAGGCGAACTTCTCGCTGCCGACGGCCTGGCCGTTGACCACGTACAGGTTGACGATGCGCACGCCGCCCACCGTCGCCGCGATCAGGCGCTTCTGCGGGTCGGCCATGCCGGGAATTTCCGCGACCACATCGCGCGGCGCGTCGCGCGCGAGGATCGCCACACCGTTGTACGTCTTTTGTCCGGCGAACACGCTGCGGTAGCCGAGCGCGGCGAGTTCGCCGTCGGGGAACTTGGCGTCTTCGAGTTTCGTTTCCTGCAGCGCGACCACGTCGGGCGCGTGAGTGCCGAGCCAGGTGCTCAGGTGCGGCAGGCGCACGTTGAGCGAATTGACGTTCCACGAAGCGATCTTCATCGCGCGGATTCTACCAAGTCCGACCGTGCAGGCATGCCGCTGCGGCCACTCACGCGGCCAGCCCGTAGCTGCGCAGCAGCGCATCGGGCTGCGGCTCGCGGCCGCGGAATTCGACGAACGATTCCAGCGCCGGACGCGAGCCACCGACCGCCAGGATGCTGCGCCGGTACGCGTCGCCGACCGTGCGATCGAACACGCCGGCCTCCTCGAAACGCGCGAACGCATCCGCCGACAACAGCTCCGCCCACAGGTAGCTGTAATAACCCGCCGCATAGCCGCCGGCAAAAATGTGCGTGAAGGAATGCGGGAAGCGCTGCCACGCCGGCGGCTGGATTACCGCGACGTCGCGCCGCACCTCGTCCAGCAGCGCGAGCGCACGCGCGCCTTGCTGCGGGTCGAATTCGCGGTGCAGGCGAAAATCGAACAGCGCGAATTCGAGCTGGCGAACGAGGAACATGCCGGCGTGGTAGAAGCGCGCCGCTTGCATGCGCGCGAACAGCGCATCCGGCAGCGCTTCGGCGGTCTGCCAGTGGCGCGCGAACAGGTCCAGCGCGGGCTTTTGCCAGGCGAAATTCTCCATGAACTGGCTCGGCAGCTCGACGGCGTCCCACTCGACGCCGCTGATGCCGGCGACGCCCGGGTAGTCGACCTGCGTCAGCAGGTGATGCAGGCCGTGGCCGAACTCGTGGAACAGCGTGGTCACGTCATCGTGCGTCAACAGCGACGGCTGTGACGGCAGCGGCGGCGGGAAATTGCAGGTCAGGTACGCGATCGGGCGCTCGCTGCGGCCATCGGCCTGGAACCGCGAGCGGCAAACGTCCATCCACGCGCCGCCGCGCTTGCCGCTGCGGGCATACAAATCCACGTACGCGCCGGCAATCACGTTTCCGTTTGCGTCGAACACGTCGTAGAAGCGCACGTCGGGATGCCAGACCGCCACACCGTCGCGCGGCTTCAGGCTCACGCCGAACACGCGCGACACGATGCCGAACAAGCCGTCGATCACCGCCGGCAGCGGAAAATAGGGTTTCAACTCCTCCTCGCTCAGCGCGTATTTCTTCACGCGCAATTTCTCCGACGCGTAGGCGAAGTCCCAGGGCTGGAGTTCCGCGATGCCGAGTTCGTCGCGGGCGAACGTGCGCAACTCCGCGACTTCGCGCTCGGCCACGGGTTTGGCGCGCGCGACGAGGTCGCTCAAGAATGCGAGCACGCGTTCGGCGGTGCCGGCCATTTTCGTCGCCAGCGACTCGTCGGCTGCGTTGGCAAAACCGAGCAGCTGCGCGGCTTCATGGCGCAACGCGAGGATTTCCTCGATGCGCGCCGAGTTGTCGAACTGCCCGGCGTGCGGGCCCTGGTCGGACGCGCGCGTCTGGTAGGCGGTGTAGACCCGTTCGCGCAGCGCGCGGTCGTCGGCGTAGGTCATGATCGCGACCGCGCTCGGCTGTTTCAGCGTGACCAGCCAGCCGTCGAGGTTCTTCTCCTCGGCATAGCGTTTCAGTACGGCACGGTCGGATTCGGACAAGCCTGCCAGTTGCGCCTCGCCGATCGCTTCCGACCAGGCCTCGGTCGCGTCCAGCACGGCTTCTTCGAACTCGGTCGAGAGCCGCGTCAACTGGTTCGCAATTTCCTTGAAGCGCGTGCGCGCCGGTTCCTCCAGCGCCACGCCGGACAGTCGGAAATCGCGCAGTGCGTGCTCGACCAACGTGCGCGCGGCGCGCGGCAGCGCGGCGAAACCGGGAGCGTCCGCCACGGCTTTCACGGCGGCATACAGTTCACGATTCTGGCCGAGCTCGGTGGCATGCTCGCTCAAGCGCTGCTCGGCCTCGCCGTACACCGCGCGCAGCGCCTCCGTGTCGCACACTGCATGCAGGTGCGAAACCGGCGACCAGACCTGTTCCAGCCGGCTTTCCAGGACTTCCTGCGGCAGCATCGTGTTGTCGAACGTGCGCTCGCCGGACGCCGCCGTGAGCGCGTCCACGGCGCGGCGATACTCCGCCAGGGTCGCTTCCACGGCCGGCAACACGTGTTCGGGCCGGATTGCGTCGAACGGCGGCAGGGCGGCGGCGGCGAGCAGCGGGTTGTCGTTCATGGCGGGTCCGGGCGGTCGAGGAGACCTGCAAACTTGGTGCAGTGCGGCGACAAAATCAAGCGCGGCCTGCGCTAGCATGCGAGCGAGCGGGGGAGACATGGACGAACCGAAGGCAACCGACGAAGGCTTCGACGTGCGCAGCCTCCTGCGCGACCTGGAGCTGTTCCGGCACCTGAACGATGCGACGCTGAGCGAACTCGCCGGCCAGCTCGAATGGTTCGCACTGCCCGGCGGCGCCACCTTGTTCGAGTACGGCGATCCGTCCGACGCGCTGTATGTACTGAAATCCGGCAGCCTGGGCGCTTTTAAACCCGATACAGACGGAGCGTTCAAGCTCGACGGCGTCGTCGCCGCCGGCGAGACTGTGGGCGAACTCGGCCTGATCGTGGATCAGCCGCGCTCCGCCAGCGTACGGGCGCTGCGCGACTCGGAACTGCTGCGCCTGTCGCGCCA
>Ga0207702_10004917_pt1 | contig 11749 bp, 11 predicted proteins | sample KBSCornC62_FD_184302 | JGI IMG/M metagenome (GOLD analysis project Ga0207702, IMG submission 184302) | Corn rhizosphere microbial communities from Kellogg Biological Station, Michigan, USA - KBS Corn C6-2 (SPAdes) (version 2) | ecosystem: Host-associated > Plants > Roots > Rhizosphere > Soil ...
GTGGTATCAGTTCCTTGAAATCAGGCCCCTCCAGGGTAATTCCATGCTTGGAAAGAAGGTAGTGATTAATGATCCATTCATTCCCGGCTGGGGCCTCGGCATACAAAGTGCCAAATCCCCACCATGGTCGCGGCCTTGCAGGTGGGGTCAATTCGCGCATGAGTTCGAGAGGAACGTAAGAGCACTCAATCCGGCCTGCCCATTCGGGACAGTTTCTCTCTACCTCCTTGTGCAAGTGCTCAATTGACTTGAGTTCAGCTTCCGTTAATCGATTCCGGACAACCGCCTGCAGATCTATATCACTTCTGTCTGGCCTGAAGTCTCCGTAGGCTAACGAGCCGCACAGATACAGCCCGACAATCTTCTTGCCGAGCAAGCTTTTTAGTCCCTGTTTCCACTCGCTCAACACAGTGTTGATCACAGGATATGGAGTTGCGTCGTTCATCCGTCATCCGTTCATCCGCCAACCTTCCAGAATTTTCTTGGCTCTTCATTCAGCTCTTAATGCCCGCACTGGGTCAACCGAGGCCGCCCGCTGTGCTGGGACAATGCACGCAACCAGGGCAACGACGATGAATAAGCTGCTAACACCCACGAGAATTGACGGGTCCGCTGGGCGGACTTCAAACAACAGGCTTTGCATCAAACGAGTCAGTGCTGCCGCGGCAGAAATACCGACAACGACGCCAAGCGTTACGATCTTTGCGCCTCGCGACAGAACCAGTACGAGCACAGCTCTCCGCTGGGCTCCCAGTGCAATGCGGACCCCCATCTCTTGAGTGCGCTGCGAGACCATGTAGGCCATCACACCGTAAATGCCGACGGAAGCGATCACGAGAGCGAGCAGCGACAGACTGCCGATCAGTGCAGTCTGCACCCGGTGCGGGGCTACATCCGCATCAATGAGGTCATCCAGTGGAAATATGTCGTCGGTCGGCTGATCCGGATCGACGGATCGGATCGCATGACGTAACGCATCCGAGAGGCCCATTGGATCACCTTCGCTTTCCACGACAAGTTGGTGTGGTGTCATGTAGTTGCCGAGAGCCTGCCAGTGAGGGAAATAAATCTCTGGTCCAGGGGGAAGAGAGAGGTCCACTTGGTGCACATCGCCCACGATGCCGACAATCTTGCACCAAGGGCTAAGCGATCCCTCGCCTCCGAATTTCAACCGCTTCCCGACCGCGTCCTGATTCGGCCAGAAGGTACGTGCCATTGTCTGGTTGATTATCACGGCCGGCGGTGCGTCCGGACCATCGCCCTGATCAAAAAAGCGCCCACGGATCAGAGGTTCGCGCATCGCCTCAAAGTAACCTGGCGTGATGACGCGATTGTTCGCGCCGTAGAGAGTTGGATTGGGTGCTGCACCCTCGGGAAAGAAACCGGCTCTTCCTCCAGCCCAGCCAAGAGGTAGCTGGCTAGTGAACCCCGCGTATTTGACACCCGCCAGGCCGCGGACATTTGCGAGCATCCTGTCGAAGATCTGGATTCGCTCTCTAAATTCGCGGGGGTTGTCTGGCGGACTCTTCACGAAGTGTCCCATGATGAGCACATGGTCAGAGCGAAATCCAGGATCCACGCTTCGCAGCCGAAGGAAGCTCTTCAATAAAAGCCCTGCTCCGACCAGAAGCAACAGGGACAGCGCGATCTCTCCTACAACCAGCGCGGCGCCGAGCTTGTTATCCTGCGCCCCGACGCTTCCTCTGGCACCCTCTCTCAATGCTGTATTCAGGTCACTGCTCGAAAGCCGCAGGGCTGGCGCGAGACCGAAGAGAACGCTACTGAATACGGAAACAAGCAAAACAAATCCCAATACATCCAAGTCCATAGAAAGCGAGATTGTAGAGGAGAGATCCGGAGGAATAAGACGCTTCAAAAAACCGAAGCTTATCCAGGCCAGACCGATTCCCAGTACACCACCGCAAATTCCCAACAACGCGCTCTCCGTTAGCAGCTGCCGAATTAGCCTGTTGCTGCTTGCGCCGAGCGCGGCACGGAGGCCGATCTCGCGCTGCCGAGCGACCGAACGCGCAAGCAGCAAATTCGCAAGGTTGGCACAGGCGATCAATAGAATGAAGGCTACGCCGGTCATGAGCAGCAGCAGTCCACGGCGCGAATCTCGTGTGTAGGCTTCTTGCAGCCGCTCTCCAAAAAATTTGTGCAAGGAGCGCTCATACGGATAAAGCTGCCGTGCTTGGTCCGCGAGCACCTGCAAGTCAGAGTTTGCACGAAGCAGTGTGACTCGGTCCTTCAAGCGAGCAAACACCATCAGATAGTGCTCCCCGTGACTGTCCAATTGCTGCTGTGTGAATGCCCGCGGAATCCATATATCGGCATTCTTTTCAGGAAATGCGAAGTGCGCGGGCATGATGCCGATGACGGTGTATTTCTCAACGACAACACGGTTGTCGAGACGTATATCATGACCGAGAATCCTTCGGTCTCCGCCGAATCGATCTCGCCAAAGCCGATAGCTCAACAAAACGACGTGTTCGTGCTCTGGCCGGTCCTCCTGTTCTGTAAATAGACGCCCGTAGAGGGGATTGACTCCGAGCATCGGAAAGAGATTCCAAGTTACGCTTTCGTCCATCACCGTGCTAGCCTCTCCGCCGTCAGCGAGAAGAGAGAATTCATTGCCTCCATCAACTGCCGCTACGTCGTCAAAGATCTGCGTCTGTCGTTTGAAGTCAGCATAGCCTCCGGGTGTGTCAAAGTCGTAGGCTAGGCCGACCCCGGTGCCACCATGGTCTTCATAAATCTCCACCAGACGTTGGGGATCTCGATAAGGCAGGGGGCGAAGTAGTACGGCATGCACAAGACTGAAGATGGCTGTAGTAGCTCCAATGCCTAGCATCAATGTTAAGAGTGCCGTCGTGCTGAAGCCTGGGTTACGCGCCACTAGCCTGGCCCCGTAACCAATGTCTTGAGTTAGGGCGTCGAGAAATGCCGTTCCCCACGCATAGCGGCACTGCTCCTTAATCTGGGTCATACCACCAAAAGCGATGCGCGCTTGGCGAATAGCCTCTTCGCGTGCCATACCGGCTCGCACGTTCTTCTCAACTTGGCGCTCGAAATGAAAAGTCAATTCCGCGTCGAGCTCATCTTCTGAAGCCGTCCTACGAACTAGAACACGTAATCGATACCAGAGGTCGCTAAACATCTCCGCCTCGCTATGAAGTTTCCAAAATCAAAGCCACGGCGGCGGTTAGCATCTTCCAGGAGACTTCTTCCGCCGCCAGTTGTTTTTTGCCGGCCGCCGTCAGCTCATAATATTTCGCGCGCCGATTGTTTTCCGATGATCCCCACTTCGCCTTGATCCATCCTTTACGCTCCAGGCGATGAAGGGCCGGATAAAGAGATCCCTGCTGAACGCGAAGGACATCGCTTGAAACCTGTTGGATTCGCTCCGAAATCGCCCAGCCGTGGTGGGGCCCGAGGGCGACCGTTTTTAGGATCAACAGATCCAGCGTTCCCTGGGGAAGGTCGATTCTTGGGTCATTCACAGGCTACCCCTTTAGCTTCTACAGGGCACTATAGTTGTATTCCTGTCGAAGTGCAAGGGGTGACGTATTTCAGGTGCGAGTAGATGGTCGCCGAGAGATTCAATCTGTCCGGCGGGCGGACTATTTCGCATAACGGGCGGGGTTAGGCGGATCATAAACCTCCATCGGAGATTTCCGATTGGAGGTTTTCATGCTTGAAAATTATTACGTTAAGCCGTCAACCGTCGACAGAGTGCGCGCCAGCTGGTTGCCTCCGCAAATAGAGAGCTATCTGGAATGGCTGGAATCGCACCGCTACTCTCGCCTGGTCGTATATCGCCGGTTACCGCTGCTTTTTCACTTTGCTGAGTTCGCACAGAAGAAGGGCTGCAAAGATGTTGCTTCCTGCAAGCCCTATATAAAGGAGTTCGTATCGCAGTGGTTGGAGCAACATGGGGCCAAGGCAAAGTCTGCCGTTGCAGTGCGAAAGCATACGATCGATGCTGAGTGTGGCGTGCGGCAGATGCTGCAGCTCGCTTGCAAGGAGCCAGTAATACGCAATCGTCGGCGCCGCCCGTTCCCTCTCGAATCAGAGGTTCCGGGGTTTGCCGAGTATTTGCGCAGCGAACGTGGATTCGCTGAAAGCACCATTCGCAATTACCGTCGGCACCTGGATGAGTTTGCTCAGTACATCAGCCGAACTGGCATTACTTCTTTCAGCCAGTTGTCCGCAGCAGTTCTGGCGGCTTTCATTGTGCAGTACAGGCCGAAGGTGGCTCCTCGCACACGCCTCGGTTTCTGCTGCCATTTGCGAGTTTTGTTGCGATTTTGTCACCGCGAAGGGATTACGCGTCGCGACCTCAGTGGAGCTGTGGGAATTCCACAGATATACCGACTCAATGATGTGCCACGTTCCATTTCATGGGATGAAGTCCGCCGGATGTTGGAAGCGGTGGAGCGAAGGACGATTCGGGGACGGCGCGACTACGCCATTCTGCTTCTTTTGGTGACCTATGGCTTGCGAGCGCATGAGGTCGCAAGGCTGACACTGGATGATGTTGACTGGAAGCGTGAACGACTTCAGGTTCTGGCCCGCAAGGCACGTCACGCCACTGTCTATCCTCTGGCGGGCGTTGTAGCGGAAGCGATCATCGATTATCTCAAGCATGGCCGACCTAAGACCGAGGATCGTCATCTGTTTTTCCGCGCCCGTGCGCCGCAGGCTCCGATCACTGCCGCGGCTGTGTCATCCAGTGTTGCCTTCTATCTTTGCAAGGCGGGCATTCAAATACCCAAGGCCGGATCGCACACGCTTCGCCATACCTGCGTCCAACGCCTGATCGACGCTGAGTTTCCACTGAAGACAATCGGCGACTACGTCGGACATCGCTCGCCGGAGTCCACCCGCGTCTACAGCAAGGTGGCAATCGCGTCCCTTAGGGAAGTCGCTATGGGCGATGGGGAGGAGCTATGAACTCTCCGATCTTCCAAAGTTCTCTGGCACTGTTCCTCAATCAGTTCGTGCAATACAAAAGAGCCTTGAATCGAAAGTATTGCGCTGATGCTGAAGTGTTGCGCCAGTTTGACCGTTACGTCCAGAGTAGCGACATCAGCGGTTTGTCAGCAATCGATAGTTCCGTGATCGACGATTTTCTGAGATCTCACCCACGCCGTGTGAGTGCGCGCAGCTACGACCATCTGCTTGGAACCGTTCATCGTTTCTTCGCATTCGCCGTTATGCAGGAATGGATAGAACGGAACCCTGTTACTGCCTCTCCTCGTCCTGAAACGGCAGCTCGGATTCCATATCTGTTCGATCTCCACACTGCAAAACGACTGCTCGCCGTGGCACGCAGTTTTCCGGAGCGGTCCAGGGCACGATATCGAGGACTGGTTTACGAGACCATCTTTGCGCTGCTTTACGGCTTGGGATTACGAGTAGGCGAAGTAGTTCGGCTGACTCTGGCCGATGTCGATGTTAATCGTGACTTGCTTCTCATCCGAGAAAGCAAATTTCAAAAGACACGTGTCGTGCCGCTCGGCCCCAACCTGGCACGGCGGCTAAAACGCTATGTCGAAGAACGGCACGGTACTAATGCTGCACCTGAACTGCCATTGTTCTCGTTCACAAAGCGTGATTGCATCTGTGTGGGCACAATTAATCAGACGTTTCATACTCTCTTACCCAAACTTCAACTCCACATTCCACCGGGTGTGTCACCACCCAGACTTTACGATCTGAGGCATTCGTTTGCCGTGGCCACGCTCCTTCGCTGGTACCGCCAGGGCATTGATCCTAACTGCCGCCTCATGCACCTCGCTACGTTCATGGGGCACGTCGATCCCAACTCAACGGCGGTGTACCTGACCATCACAGAAGAACTCCTGAGTCAGGCTGCCCGGCGCTTCCACGGTTTGGCTCCCAAAGGAGGCATCCAGTGAAAAGCGTGGGGCAGATGATATTCGCTTTTTTCGAAGATTACTTGAAAGCGCAGAAAGGACTCCGGCCGGGTTCGATTCGAAGCTACCGGGATACGCTGAGACTCTTTCTTGCCTATGTCGCAAGCAACTGTCGGCGTCCGATCACACGCCTGATCTTGTCAGACCTGGCTGCACAGCGAGTACTCGACTTTCTGCACATGATCGAAGTCACGCGCGGAAATCACGTGAGCACACGCAACCAGAGACTAGCCGCCCTTCATACGTTCTACCGGTATCTCGGCCTCCAATATCCCGAGATGCTGGCCGAAGCTCAACGCGTGGAGGCGATACCGATGAAACGCACTGCGCCCCCGCAAACTGATTACTTGGAGCGCGACGAAATCGAAACTCTGTTCAAGACCTTGCCACGCCATGGAAGCTTTTCACTTCGCGATCGCGGTATATTCTATGGTTCTCTACAACACCGGGGCACGGGTGCAGGAAATCGCTGACCTGCGCATTGCCGACGTCGATCTGAACGGCCCGTTGCGCATCCGACTCCATGGAAAGGGCGACAAGTGGCGAAGTTGCCCACTTTGGCCCGAAACTGCCGAAGTGTTGAAGAGGTTAACCGCGGACGTTCAGGGAAGCCTCACTCCTTTATTCATGTCTCGTCAGGAAAAACCGCTGACGAGATTCGGTATTTACAAAATCGTAAAACGACACACATCTGGCTTGCGTTGCTCCACTCCAGAAAAGAAATATCACGGCATTTCCCCTCATGTGTTCCGCCATTCGACAGCGGTCGGGCTTCTGGAGCAGGGCGTCGATATCAACGTGATTCGCGCATGGCTGGGACACGTCAGTTTGGAAACAACCAGCCGCTATACGGAAATCACTCTGAGGGGCAAAATGGCGGCTGTTGCGGCCTGCCTTCCTCCCGACGTTACTTCGATAACATCGCGTCGAAGTGATGGATGGCGGAGAGATGAGGAACTGCTGAAATGGCTCAACTCGCTGTGATCGTTATGTGCCGCTCGGAGCGGCCACCGCCAGATGCTACCTGCAGTCTGGCGTACTTGGCCACAAAATCATCAACGGCACAAAACGCAGCTTATGTGCCTGGGCACATAATTCGCCAGCTCCTCAAGACTCTTGTCGTCAAATCGCTTGCGGGGATTGCTGGCGGACTCGATCAGCGCCGCTACCGGGACGCTGCGGTATGCATGATTATTGACTGCACTTTGCGTATTCGGCATTTTTTTCTCCTTTGATTTCGTCGGTTGTGGGTTGGTGAGGGACTGCACAGATTTCTGGCGCGACTGCGAGACGTAGTAGGTCAGGCGGCTGCGGCGAGAGCCGTGGGCTCGGGGGTAATGCCCACATAAGCGCTAACTTAAGGGTTACCCATGGGGACCCTGAACCAAAGGACCCATCGACACAGCATAGAGTGCTCCGAAATAATTGCTCGCGGCGAGTTGGCCCGACTCTCGGAAGTCAAACACGGTATAGGGAGATCCGGTGCGGACGAAAATCGTTCCTGAGACCTGCCAGCCCTCCACCAGAGCATCGGGTCCGTGGCCTCCGAGGGCGGCCTTGACAGGAATTTCCCAAACATAGTTCGCATTGAACGAGTGACGGACATCGTCATCGGCCGAAATTAACAACCAAGCAGATTGAACGGTGCCATCGGCCTCGTTGTTATACTGAGGTAGCCGCATAGGAGGGAATGTATGGGAACCGCTCGGGATTTTGACGATATTTTGAAACAGGAGCTCAACATTCATGCCGCGTGGCTTCCGGTCACGAACACATTCCGATTGGGTGATTACGGGCTAGTGAGTGACGGAGTGTTGGTCGCAGTGGGTAACATTAAAGACGACTTCGGCGTGAATTTCACTCAAGCTCCCGGCCCGGATGTGCAATTAGACTTCGCGTCGAAAGGCACAAGCATGGTTCGCGTTGCTGGCGGTGCAACAGTACAGCAATTCCCCGGCAGCAACGTAGACGCGAAATTGACAGTGGAGTTCAAGCGGGAACGGTCTTTCTTGTTAAAGGCAAAACTGACTGTGTCCCAGATGCAGGGCCTCAACGAAGTGGCTGGCAAACTTAACAGCGTGCCGGAGTGGGAGGGCAGGTTTCGTGTTGTGTCGGCGCTCTACACTGGCACGAACTGCGCGTTGATTTCGTCGAAGGCTGCTGGGTCGAAAATCGAGCTATCGGGAAAAGCAAACGGGCTTCAGCAGCTGGATTTGGCGTCGGCGTTTGTGGGAGTCCAGGTCACAGATAGGAAGGAAATTGGCCTTGAAATTGTTGGTAAGCAGGGCGTCGTCGGCCTGGCGATGTTCAAGCTAGGATGGTTTAACGCTGTTAAGGTTCTCGGTGCCGGGGAAGAAATGCCGATCGAGACTCTGAAAGATTGGCCAGACAGCTTGCCGGACGACATTTAGGGCGATAAGGCACCTTTCGGAGGGGGAAAGCGGCGGCCGTTATTGACCGGTGTGTTCGCCCAATCTATATAACAATCAATGCTTCGGTACAGTGAATAAACGAGGCCGAGGGGATTGTTGTTCATGTCCCATAACTTCCTATTGACTTTCTTTAGCAGCGGTCCGAGCCGTTCCTTTCGAGTGCTCGTTCGATCGAAGAACTTTTCGAAGACTTCCTTGGCGTACTCAACTGCAAACACTGCAGGCACATCGATTTGGGTCCCTACCAAACCGACGGCTCCTTCGTCGAGCAGTTCGACGGCGAAGCTCTGATAGAACATTGTGGTCATCTGGCCGCCTTCGCAGGCATTAATGAAAACGAGCGGACTGGTGGGCAGCTTTTCGCCGCCTGCCCAACGTTGGAAATCGAAAGCAGAAACGGAATCATCCGTCATCTCCAAATAGGGAGGGCTGATGCTCGCGCCACCTCCAGAACCATGTCCATGACAGTAGAAATAGACGATTCGCTCAAGGTCACAGCGCTTCTGCTTAAAAACGGCCTCGAGTTCACTCTTTTTGGTACGTGTAATCTTGGCTCCAAGTTGTCGAAGAAACTCGATGTGTTCATCAATAACCGGCAACTTCATCACCTTCGATATCCGGTCGTCGAAATTAATACTGGCAGGCACTGCACCTGTGGAATCGGGTCGAATCGCGTTCTCGAGCTTATATTTCTCGGAAGTTTGTTGAACGATATGCTGATATCCCCAGAATCCCGCTTTCACCCAGTTTGAACCGTCATCCACGAGCTTTGCACTCCCCTCGGGCTGGGTATAAAGCATTCCCCAAGGCTGAAAGAGTTTATTCGATGTGATAGCGACACATCGTTCCCCCGAGCCCAGGACGCTTCCGATGGTCTCGCCAATTTCCTTGAGGCCTTTATCGGACTTCTGTTCAAAAATCGACGTAAAGAGATTCTGGCCTGCCCGCGCTAAGCGCGGGGCAATATCGGTGAGAATCTCAGGGTGCTCCTCAAAATCCCAATTGACCTGAAAGGGGAACGCGAATTTGGTTTTCCCATCCACTTCCGTCTTACCTTGACGGTCCACAACAGCTGATTTCCACGTCTTCCGGCATTCCTCCGCGAGGGCGAACATTTCGTTTGCACTCCGCTCTGACACTCCGTGTAGATTGAGGTCTGGGTCATTGATCAATGGGCCAAAGAGTGTGAAGTCGAATGGTCCCTGGTCTCCCAATGAAATGATTCGGATTCCGAGGTCGGCCTGCACGCTATCATTGTCCCTGGTACCGGCATTAGAGATCGTTTGGTGTTCCCGGAGATCGAAATCATGAGTCATGTTCGTGCCGCCTGGACAGGTTCTTTGACCGACATTGAAATCTCAAATTCCTGAAGGAGTGTGAGCTCGCGGGCAAAGTAGAGGCTAATCCTCAAAAGTAGCGAATCGCGCCCTGTCGGAGTAATGGCGAAGAAGATTGGATCTGTGTCCCCTGTCTTGGGCAGTGTGAACAGTTGTTGCCTAGGCTCTACCGAAAAGCCCAAACCGCTCAGAACAACCCAAACGGTTAATTCGTAATTGTCCTTCCAATCAAACCCTTGGAGCTTAGGTGCAGCGATGGTGTCCTCACATAACTTTCCGACATTAATGCCGAACCTATAGGTATGTCCCTTTTCGAGAGGCGGCTTGCCGTCCTCAATCCACGCGTTGATGTGGCGCTCTTCACGTCGAAACCCAGTGGTTTTGGTCAGAGGACTACCGGAATCCAGGTGCTGTTTCAGGCGTTTCAGATCAACGCGCATTTCAGCCGCGCTTTGATAGCGCGATTCCTTGTTCTTTCGCAGAGCGTGGCTGATAATCTGCTCCAATTCGACAGGAATCTCGCTGTTCAGTTGAGCAGCGGCTGGAACTGGTTTATGCAGGATGCTGTCGAGAAGCGCTTCAGAAGTATCCCCTTTGAACGGCAGCGTCCCGGTCGCCATCTGGTACAGAACCGCCCCGAACGAGAACAGGTCACTGCGAGCATCGAGTTCAATTCCTTTGACCTGCTCCGGCGACACGTAGGCGACGGTTTCAAGCGCACTGCCGGAACTGGTGACATGTTCCTCTGACTCGACGGTGGGTGTGCTGATGGCAACATCTACCGGGTTCAGAGTGACTTTTGCCAGCCCGAAGTCGACAACCTTGGCGTGGCCCCGCTCGGTGACAAAGACGTTTGCAGGCTTAATGTCGCGATGGATGATTCCGCGGGCGTGAGCAGCGTCCAGTGCATCGGCAATTTCGATGGCGAGGGACAGAATTAATTTGGGCACCAGTGGACGGCCTGTGGTGAGCTCCTTTAGCGTGACCCCATCCAGAAACTCCATCGCGATGAACGCATGCCTGTCCTGCAAATCCATATCATAGATTGTGCAGATGTTGGGGTGGTTCAGTGCAGATGCTATCCGCGCTTCGCGCTGAAAGCGCGCAAGAGACTGGGGGTCTGCTGTAACTTCGTCGGGCAGGAATTTCAAAGCTACCGGGCGGTGCACACGCGTGTCCTCCGCCTCATAGACGACACCCATCCCACCGCGACCGAGTTTCTTGATCAGGCGGTAATGGGAGATGGTCGGAATTACCATTGGATCTCGTGGAACTCCAGAATGACATGTTAGGAGGACAGCGGACTCGAGTCAACGCAGCGCTTCCGATGGTTGTCTTCGCGTGTAATCAGACCGCGTGAAGCCGCGAGGGCGTCTGCTAGAATCCCTTCGATTCCGCAGGTTGCCGACGTTTGGCAGGATTGCAAGACGGGAGCACTTACGCGCAGCGCCAACCGGAAGTAGCCAAAGCCTACGCTAAGGAGTCTGCTGATAGAGCATCGTTTCTCCTCCTCGACAATGCACTTGCCGCAAGTGCGCGGTCGCACTCCGAATGTCGCACGGGCCCTCACGAGTCAGCCCACAAGTCGCTGCCGATACTTAGCAGGAACTCCAAGAAACTCATGGAGGCGTGGAAGTCGATTCCTAACTCGGCCGAGGGCCCTGTCGGTCCCACTTCAGGGGGTCGGTGAACGAGGCCAGCGCGCCGACAATCACACCGAACATCAAAATTACCGCAAGAGCGGGATGGTTTTTCGCTCGTCGAATCCATCGGTCAAGGCGGGTCTCCCGTTGGTCGTCCTCGTCTACGAAGATACCTCCGGAAGCCAAGCTATGGGGCAAACACAGAGAAGAGCTCGCCGTCGCCAGGCGCCAATATCACTTCGGTCTCAAGTGGGCCGAGTGCCAGGCCGCTCCGGTCACAGTCTTAAGTTAGCGCTTATGGGGTAATGCCCCCGAGGATCACGGCAGCGGTGTGCTGAACGGCTTCCAGACTCTCGCGCAGGAGATTGGCATCTCGTGCCAAAGCTGGATGTAGT
>Ga0207702_10004918_pt1 | contig 11747 bp, 16 predicted proteins | sample KBSCornC62_FD_184302 | JGI IMG/M metagenome (GOLD analysis project Ga0207702, IMG submission 184302) | Corn rhizosphere microbial communities from Kellogg Biological Station, Michigan, USA - KBS Corn C6-2 (SPAdes) (version 2) | ecosystem: Host-associated > Plants > Roots > Rhizosphere > Soil ...
CAGGTCTTACTCTTGAAGATTCACGCTTTAAAAAGGTGCGAGAAGAAATTCTTCCTGCCATTGATTATGTTCTGTTTTTAAAATTTATGGGCTGGGGTGAACATGTAATATGTTCAAGTGATAATCCCGATATCGTTTTAATAAATAGAGATAGAAAGAAAATTCCAGGTAGAGCATATGGCATCAATGCTATACCAATAGAAGTAACTTTTATAAAAGACAATGCTCTGGAAAGGGTATCTGGAGCTGATAGTGCTGAAAAATTAGTAAAGGTCCTTGAAAAAAATAAACTGGATAAATCGTACAGTCAACACACAACATTGCTGGTTGTTATCGACGCTATTTTACCGTTTTTAAATTTGGAAAAAGTAAGTGTTTTGCTTAAAAATAAAGCTACAAATTTTCATTTGATAGATTTATGGCTTAATGAAGATGACAATAATAATTATATTATGGCTTCGGTTTACCCAGAACTTAGAACACAAGATATAAATCTTTCTAGAGATCTTTATCCCTTAATGTACTAATAATTACGTAATTGTAAGTAAAAGAGTAAATTACTTTGTGAGAAGATAATCCACTAAAAAGTTGACGGGAAGAGTGTAAGGCTTTTTTACATTTACCTTACACCCACATAACTATACTTTCTGATTGTGTCTTGTCTTGTGGACAAGAACAACCTTTACTGCCTCCTTATCTACAGGAGGAACTCGGTCGCCCTTAATAAGAGTAATCTCTTCTTTGGAAGCAACCACTCGGTAAATACCAGAGGTATCAACCTTCTGACCAGTGTGTATTCTTTTTGCCATAGTAGCTCGGTTAATTAATGCTAGTAATCTTGGAGGAGTACGACCTTTCCACCCCCACTCCAAAATCTCTTAAGATTCTAGAGAGGGAGGAGAAGAGAAGACTTGACCCTCTAAGAGGATAGCAACAGCACCCCAGATGTTCCCGCCAACTTTTTAATGGACTAGTACGTCAGTAGTATATATCTTTTTGAAAAGCCATGAAATGGGAACATAATCCATCTGTGTTTGAAGATGAAGATATGTTAAGGATGGTTATACTAGAGGTGCTAAAAAGTGTCACTTTTGTCACTTTTTGAAGCGCTCGAGTACCGTCGATCTGGTATACTGAAAAGCATTAAAAATAACTAAGCAGGGCTTGACCGACCACGGTTCTAGCTCGAGACGGCCAGCCAAGTTGAGACAGATTCGAACTCCGAGGAATATAATATATGAAAATAATTGGATTTAAGGATACGATTGATTGGTATGACAACAATTCGAAGCAATATTCGGATGGTCTGCATACAACTTTTCCAACCGCTTCTTTTGAAACTTTTTTGAAATATATTAAATCAGGAGACTATGTTCTTGAAGCGGGTTGCGGTCCAGGAAGGGAGACTAAGCAATTTTCCTTAAGAGGTATTAAAACAATTGGAGTAGACATATCAGAGGGTTTAATCACCATAGCAAAAAAGAATAATCCTGAAACAGAGTATATACTGTGTAACTTTCTCCAGCTGCCTTTTAGCAAAGAAACTTTTGATGGTGTCTGGGCACACGCGTCATTAGTACACCTAGAAACAATAGATGAAGTGAAACAAGCTTTAAAAGAGTTTTATCGAGTTTTAAAAAAGGATGGATATGTTCTAATTAAAGTTAAAGAACAAGTAGGTAATGAGAAAACAGCTGTGGTTAGTGATACTCTTTCAAAACACGAACGATTTTTTAGATATTATAGCAGAGAAGAGATGATGAATTTGGTTACAGAAGCAGGTTTTAAGATTGTGGATAATCTAATACAAGAAGATGATCATGGTCGGAAGGAAGTAAGTTGGATACAAATTATTGCACAAAAAAGTTAGTTCCGAGGAGCATCAAAATGCTGTACTAAATTTTATCAAAAAAGCCTTATGGGTCTCATGATAAAATTTTCGATACCGAGGAGGCCAGCACTTGATTTTTTATACTTTCAGTGTTATTTTGAGTTCAAACATTTTCTGAACCCATGAAAAAACCAAATCTCTTTGGCTCGTACACTCCTGCTGGACCAATTAACCCATCAAGCTTTTTTATAGCCAACACCCCACAAATGGCAAAACGTTTCGGTTTGCAGCCTGACGAAGTCGAAGTCCATTGTGGCATGCTTCGCAGTGTACCATCCCTTGTGATGGTTGGAACTAAAGAGAAGCCGCTCTCTATCAATGGGGTTAAGGTGAACCCAGAAATGAAATTGCAAGTTCTCTATAACCTCCCCAAGATGGAACCTGCTTTTAAGCTGATTCAGCTCATTAATAGCGAATTGCTTGTAGCCGGCACTCTCTGGAATTATATTGCAATGGCTTTTCGTGGTTTCATGTACCTTCAGGGGGAAATTCCCCGGAACGAACTTGTCAAAAAAGAGGCTTTCGTCAAACATCGTTTTGTAGAGATACACGACGATGCGATCGCAGGCTTTTTGGCCAGCAATCAATCCCCTGAGCACATCGAGGTCGACATTGATGCACTTTTCTTCGCAAACTATATGCGTTTTCAGGTCATTAAATGGGCGAACGAAAAAAAGTCATTCGACTTCGACGAGTTTGCAAGGATTATCAAGCAAACTCGGCAATCAAACGTAGGGAAGCTGCCCTTTGCCACCATTATTCTTTAAGGTCATTATTTACTCGACAACCCAACGGACCCCTTGGTCCCGCGGGTTTTTTTTATTACATATCTTTAATCATTTTAGTTCCAACTTCGTACCAAATCCTCAGTCAATAGGAGTTAGTATAAATCTAGGTGGGATTCTGTATAATATGAATATGTCTTACAATCCCTATTAATAATAAAATCAGTATGGAAGAAAATATAATAAATAAAAATAATGCCTACGACGCTCGATTCGCTGAAGCCTTAGGTGGAAGCGAATATGAGGATCTTCTTATTGCTGTAGAATATTATAATGAGTTTCAAGCAGAGACTGGAAAAGCTCTACAAGAATATATTACTGAATATTGTCATGACCAAGAAAGTATTCAAGTCCTTGAAGCTGGACCAGGTACAGGCATAACCACACTTGAGCTATTAAAAGCAGACCCTCGGGTTAAGGTTGTATCGGTTGATAATGAACCTAAAATGCTTGATGCTGTAAAAGCTCGATTTGCAAAAATGGAGGGCTTACCAGAACGGGTTAGTTTTGTTTTAGCAGATATCCTTTCATTTCTTGAAACTGTTGAAGATGGTAGTCTCGATGCTTTTGCCTCTGTCTATACATTGCACAATTTTACGCCGGCGTTTCGAAGACAAGTTATTGAATTGATAGCAAAGAAGCCGAAACAAGGAGGGATTTTTATCAATGGTGATAAATATGCAGAAGAGGGAGAATTGCATAAAAAAGACTATGCTGCTGAAATTGCTAACTACGGAAAGTTTGATATAGCTGCAGACGAAGCCGAAAAAGCAGGAGATTTAACACGGGCTTCACATTTGAGGAAAATAAAAGACGAATGGATTGCACACTGTGAAGAAGATGAGAAAAATAAGATTACTGTTGAGGAGCAAAATGAGATTTTTAAGGAGCTCGGTTTTGATCACGTGGTGTGGGGTAAACGGTTTGATTTGGTTACAACGGTAAAAGCTATTAAGAAAGCTGCGTAATGAGTCCAAAGAAATATCTTTTATGCAAAATCTTCCATCGGCTGAGGTTTACGAAAAAGAATTTAAATATATGCCGTGGGGTATTCTGATTAAAGAAATTCAAGAATTCATAATTAAAACTACCCCGAAAGGTTCAAATGTACTAGATTTGTTGTGCGGCCCAGGATACTTATTGGGGAAACTCCAAGAAAAGAGACCAGATGTAAAATATAGAGGAGTGGATCTCGATCTAGACTTTATTGAGCATGCGCAAAAGGTATACCCAGAAATTTCCTTTGAGGTGGGCGATGCTTCAACTTGGGAAAGTGAGAATAAGTTCGATGTTGTGTTGTGTACTGCAGGTCTTCATCATTTGCCCTATGAAGAACAAGAAGCGTTTGTAGAGAAAGTATCTCGATTATTAAAACAAGATGGTTTTGCTCTGATTGCTGATCCTTACATTGATGACTATGCGAATGAAAAGGAGAGAAAATTAGCTAGCGCAAAATTAGGATATGAATACCTAGCTGAAACTATAAAGAGTGGTGGTTCAACGGATGTAATTAAAGCCGCAATAGATGTTTTATCCAACGATGTATTTTTAGTTGAGTACAAGGCTTCTGTTAAAAAGAATAAGACTTTATTTGAAAAATATTTCTCGCAAGTAGAAATGCATAAAACATGGCCAAAAGGGGAGAGCGGTTACGGGGATTATTATTTTATACTTAAAAAATAGGCTTTATTTTGTATATTGACTTATGGAATAATTATGCTATAATTAAAAGTGAACAGTTACAACCCAACACTCTGCTCTACCCAACTGACGTTCTATGAAATTCTGCTTAACCACTCTTGCGGCACTCTTTGCCACGCTCTGCATTCCCTGCGCTTCGGCCCAGGATGTTCTCGAAAAAAATCATCCGGTTCCGAGCCTCACCGGCTCGTTTACCACGGCGATCAATACTGCCTATATGGGCAAGATTGGCACGGTCTTCTATCGTGAACCCACCACCGTTAACTACCTCGATCTGAACCTCGGCAAGGACTGGACTCTTGAGTTCTGGTCCTCAACGGGTCTTGGCAAGGAGCGCTGGGGCACGACATTCGGCGACGAATTCGACATCTTTTTTACCTGGCATCACCAGTTCAATGATGTTCGGGTGTCCTTAACCGGAGCCTACTTCTTCATCGAGGACTTGGGTCACACCAAGGACGACATCTGGATCGGCGAAGGAGAAGTCTCCTACACCAAGTATCCGTGGCTGCAGCCTTACATCTCGGCCCGCTACTTCGGTCAGGTTACAACTTCGAGTCCGGAAAGCGGCTGGTTTTACTGGCTCGGTGTTCGTGGAACCTACCCGACGCCGATTAAGCAAGCCAAGCTCACTGTTGAGCTTTCGGCCGCCTATTCGGACGGCGCCTTCGGACATACTCCAGGTCTGGTTTTTGGGCGAGCGGTGATCGGCTTGCCGGTTTCTCTCTCGAAGCGCGTGACGCTCACACCATCGGTTCTGCTTCAGACTCCGATCGGTGACCAGCGCGATCATGCTGTCCGATTCACTGATCGGAATGAAGCCGTGGGGAGCCTTGCGCTCCGAATCGACTTCTAACCCTTCCGGGAGAAAACTCATTACAGCCGTCTTGCTTTCGAGCAAGGCGGCTTTTTTATATAAAAAGAAGGATTGTCAGTTTGAGGTAATCTATTACTGATATAATAAATACATGAAAGATATAACCTTTGCTAATCTTCCCGAAGGCTCTTTTACAGAGGCGTTACTCAAGGAATCTTGGGGTGATGTGCGTGGAATTCAGGGTATACAAGAGGGGCGTTGTTCCATTGTTAAAATTGATGGAGAGAACGTGCTCGAGGTTCTGTATCCTGAAGGAAAAGTTGGTACATATGGAGGAGGAGCAAAGTGGAATTTAAAATTTGATCAGCCATACGAGGAATATGCATTTGAATATAAATTGCGCGTGCCTAAGGACTTTGATTTTGTCAGAGGTGGAAAGTTGCCAGGATTGTTCGGTGGGTCTGGCCCATCAGGAGGAGCTAGTACTAAAGAAGCCGATGGGTTTTCAGTTCGAACCATGTGGCGAGAATTAGGCGTGCTTTGCCAGTATGTCTATAACATGGATAAGGAAGAAGATAAAAAATGGGGTTCTGATTTCATATGGACGACTCAGTCAAATAAAAATATGCCCCTTACAAAAGATATGTGGAAGGACATGAATACACGTTTTGATGATCGAATTTATCTTACGCCGGACACCTGGCACACACTTAAGACATACGTAAAAATGAACACTCCTGGCCAAGAGGACGGAAAAATAATTTGCTGGTTTAATGGAATGGAAGTAGTAAATTTAAATTTACGCTTTCGGCCAGATATGTCGTTTGGAATTGACCAATTTAAGTTCACTACTTTCTTTGGCGGCAATGACGAAACATGGGCTCCTAAAAAGGACGAGAGGCTGTATTTTAAGGACTTTAGGTTTGAAGCATCGCAAGATTAGAAGTGTAACTAAAATTAAAAAAACCAGCCGCCCCCTTGTTGCCTTGGGGCGGCTGTTGTTCGGATGATCTTACAGAACACTTTTTGCTTGGGCGTCGATTCGATCGAAACATGCCAGGGCTTGGCCGTAGCGTTCCTCCGCTATACCTTCTGGTGACCGATCATACAGGATCCATTTATAGAAGGTGTCACCAAAAAATAATTCTGCTTCCATTGAATTAACTTCGAATTCTGTTCCTTCGGCGACGATCTGCCGCAGCGCCTCATTCTCGAGATACACTGCTATGGCGAGTGCGCGGAGGAAATGTTTCTGAAAATAGAAATGCGGTAGAAAGAAGTTAACCTGAAACCTCCAAGCACAATATACCTGATTACCTTTGGGGGTTTTGCGGAGGAAAGCCATGAGGTCCTCCAGGCCGGTGGAAGTAAATGCTCGAAGGGGATGATTAATGGGGTGATAAACCCAAAGTACATCATCCTTCTTTATTTTATGCATTATCGCATGAGAACTAATAATTTCGGTGCCTGCGGGGACCGCCTTATCCATAGCGGTTTGCCAGTGAGAGGGAAGTTTTTGCCAAGCTTCTTGAAGATAGGAAAGATATTCGGGAGTGTTGGTAGTATCAGTGATGTTCATTAGGACTCCTTGTCTGGTGAGATACTATAGTAAATACCCGTTAATTTCAATGTAATTGATTTATAAATAGATTGCGCGTAGTATCTGGAGCATGGAGCTGCCCTATAAATTTAAGTTAAAGGATTTCACCAATAAGATAACCATATTGGTATTTTTTGATGTGCTATTTCTTATTCTCCCAGGCACAGCTGTTATCTATGTAGTAAAACCAGAACTTTTTGTTTCCCTTGATTGGCTGAAATTGGTAATGCTTTCCGCTGCGATTACAACACCCTTTGTGCTATCGAATACTCTGGCTTTGGCTATACAGGAAAGCAATAATCCAGATGAGGAAGATAAGGATGAATTATTTTTTATTTTTACTCTGGCCACCTTCATCACTGGACTATGCATTTATCCTCTCTTGGGCGTCCATTATTTTTTTGGAAAATCCATACATGACATTCTCATTGTTGCTATTATTCTTGAACTTCTATTTTTCATAAAAGTTCTCTGGAAAGATCGAAAAAATAATAGATTAGAAAAGGAATAATAACTGTATATTATTAAAAAAACTGATACCATTTAGTTATGAAAGTAAAAGAACTGAAAGACCTGCTAAGTCACGCAGCACGAAAGTATGTCACAGCCGAGGAGGCAGATTATTTTGCCAATGAAGTTGTTGAAACGGATATTCGCAAACCTCCTCGAAAGAAATATGAGACGGGTTTGATTGCTGATATTAAATCCTGGTCATTAAAGACCGAAGATGTCGAAAAGACAATCGATCTTCCTGGATTTACCCAATTTAATTTCCACGAACTCGGACCATCGCTTAAGATCAAAGAAATTCATGATGAGCTGGAGCGAAAAGCGAAAGCAAACGGTATTTCAATGATAAGTGTTCTTAATTCTGGTGGCATGCATACCATGCATCTATGGACTCAAGGTTTAGCGAAGAGAGGTTTATTTGCTTTGTGTTCGTGGAACGGAGGCCCGGATGCTGTAGTGCCTATTAATGGAACTAGAGGAGTATTTGGCACTAATCCATTCACCTATGCGTTTCCGAGTGATACAGGTGGTGTGGTAGTAGACATGGCAACTTCAGAAATTCCTTTTTTCAAAATTATTGAAGCTGAGAAAAATAATACCGCACTTCCTCCTAATACTGCAGTGGATAATGATGGGGAAGTAACAACTGATCCGCATAAAGCAATTGATGATAAAGAGGTATCGAATTTACTTCCAATGGGAGGAAATTACAAAGGCTATAATATTAATTATTTGATGGAGGTTATGACCAGTGCTCTCATCGGAGCTCGGATTAGTTCAGAAATGAGCAATGGGTATGTTGAGACAGAACACGGAGGATTTATTATTGCTATAGCAATCGATAAAATAACAAACCGTTCAAAGTTTGATGCTTCTGTAAAAAGCATGAATGAAAAGATCCGAGCTCAAAAAGCAAAGAAAGGAGTAGATAAAATCCAGGTACCAGGAGACAGAAATCTTGAAAGAATAAAAGGTGTAACGGACGATTCGGAAATTGAAGTAAGCGAAGACTATATCAAGATGTTGAATGATTTAATCTAATGATCAAATTTTTACACACACGGTTAAAAGTGGCCAGTTTGGAAAAGAGCATTTCATTTTATGAAATGCTTGGGTTTAAATGTGTAAAGAAATCCGATTCTCCTCAAGGCAACCAACTAGCTTTTATGGAACTCGAAGGAAATGCTCATCAGATTGAACTTACCCATACTAAAGATTTTGTGCCGAAAGTACCGGAAGATTTAGTACATACTGCACTTGGGGTGCCAGATCTAATTTCCTATTGTGATGGTCTTGAGAAGCAGGGGATTGTTATTTGGCCAGATGGTTGGAGAGAGAAATTTAAAACTGAAAGGAAAATGGCTTTTATCACCGACCCAGACGGATATGAAGTCGAGCTTTTGGAAAAATTGATATGAATACTTCAATAGTTTTAGCATTCCTTGCTCCGCTTTTTTGGTCTCTTGCAAACTATGTAGATAAGTTTGTTATTTCAAAATATATAAAAGGGCAGAACGGCGTAGGTTCGCTAGTCATCTTTACAGGGCTTACTGGATTTATCATGTCTATCGGGGTGATACTTCTTGGACATAATCCGCTTTCACTTCCGTTTATAAATATTCTTTGGATTATGCTTGCGGGTGCTGTGCTGGTTGCTTCATTTATTCCATATCTGCAGGCGCTTCAGATCGAGGACTCAAGCGTGGTTGTGCCGCTATATCAACTCATTCCTGTGATTAGTTATTTTTTGGCTTTAATTTTTCTTGGTGAAACTTTAACAGGGCAGCAGATTGTTGGCGGTATATTAGTAATTTTTGGAGCAATATTTATTTCTATAAATTTGTCGCATAAGTATAAACTTAACTTTAGGGTCTTAGGGCTTATGATCCTTGCTTCTCTTGGAGTTTCAATCAACGCATTAATGTTTAAGTACTTCTCGTTAGAAAATTCAAATGGCTGGACTACGGCTTTTTGGGAATACATTGGAGCAGGTATTTTTTCTGTACTGCTTTGGATTTTTATTAAGCAATATCGCCAGCAATTTAATTCCCTGCTTAAACAAAATGGAGCAGTAATGGTTGGTCTTAATGTGGGCGGAGAAGTTTTAAATTTAAGTGCCAAACTGCTTATGGGTTTTGCTTCTCTTGGGGCACCTTTGGCACTTGTTACTATAATTAATGGAGTACAGCCTTTAATAATATTTATTATAGGGCTGATACTTACTCTGTGGATGCCAAACATTATTGAAGAAAAGATAACCAAGAAATACCTCCTTCAGAGAGGGTTTTCAATTCTGGTTATTTTTGTTGGGATTTATGTGCTGCTGGGATAATTTAGAGTATTAAAGAGTGTTCTGCTATAATTTAGCTATTAATCACTAAGTTAAATATATGAATATTTTAGCGATATTGATTGCAGCATTGGCTTGCTTTGTGCTCGGATTTTTATTCCACGGACCGCTTTTCGGGAAACTTTGGATGAAGCTTGCTAACGTAACTCCGACAGGAAACGAAAAGCTTTCTGATATGACAGGCCAGATGGTCTGGAATTATGTAGTGAATGTACTTATGGCGTTTGTTTTGGCGGGCGCTCGTTGGATCGCAGCATCTTCGCCGCTTATTGGCGGTCTAACCTGGTATAAAGGTGCAATTATCGGCGCTTGGCTTTGGCTTGGGTTTATTGCCCCAAGTTCGTCTATTGAAGTTATTTGGATGAAGCGAAGTTTTAAGCTTTGGCTATTCGAAGCCGTTGCATCTCTTATTTGCACCGGAGTGATGGGAATTATACTTGCAGTCTGGAGATAGGATAAGTAGATCACTATCTGTGAAATCTTTTATTTATAAAATCGGCTATCCGGTACTTAAAATATACTGGTTTATTTTCCGGCCCAAAACCCAAGGTGTTAAGTGTCTGATAGTAAGCGGAGACGAAACGCTTTTGATTCGCCATACGTATGGCCATTCTGCTTGGACGTTGCCAGGCGGAGGAATCAAAAAGGGTGAATTAAAAGAACAGGCAATAAAAAGAGAAATAAAAGAAGAGCTGGGTTTTGATATTGAACCAAAGTATATTGGAGAGTTTACTCACAATACGGAATATAAGATCGACACCGTTTATTGTTTTGTAGCTAATGTTGAAAAGAAAGATCCTGTTTTACAAGAAGCAGAAATAAAAAAAGCTGGATGGTGGAAGACAAATGGGTTACCAGAAAATCATTCTACTGGGTTAGATAGAGTGTTAAGGATATATACCGAATTCAAAAATCTAGAGCATGTAAATTGATTATTTCATCTGTATGAAACTTTGGCTTCTTCTAACTGCGGCTTTCATTCTTCAGGAACCTGTTACTACAACAGGCTTTCTTTTAAAGGCGTATCAAGCGCACTACAACCTGTGGATTATCCACGGCCTTTTTGTTGTAGCGACAGTAGTAGATATTGCAGCCGGTTATTTACTTGGAAAAGTTTTAAATAATAAACTTGGTACTACTAGGTTTATTAGATACCTGCATAAGCAGTTTGATAGGTTCAAAAAATTTGCTGGAGAAAAAGGAATGATTATTGCACTGCTTTTGTATTCGCCGCTTATATTTCCGATTTCTGCTATTTTTATTCCTTGGCTTGAGATATCAATAATCGAGGCAGCCGCGTGCATATTTTTAGGTGAACTAGTTTTTTGGTACGGGTATATTTGGCTGCTAGTATTAGGAGCAAATAGTTTTGTTTCGACAACACATACTTTGTTTTACATTGCTATTGGAATATCTTTGTTTGTCAGTCTGGGAATGGGCTATTACTCCAGAAAAAAAAGCTCATAATTTTACTATAAAGAAAAAACCGCGTAGTCAGAGACTACGCGGTTCAGAACAATTTCTATAAAGCCGTTCTGCTGGGCCAGGGAAGAGCTAGCCTTCCATGAGAGCTTTGAGCGCCATGTCCCAACGTTTGCCGATGCTGTTGAAGAACAGCACCTTCTGTCCGTTGACGGTCGCACCCTTGCGGTTGTCGAACATGGCCGAAACCCAGCCCTGATGGTGGTTGCCATCGGTGACGACGGCGACCGGAAGTCCGCGCTCGGTGGCTTCCAAAATGGCAGCGAATCCATACTCGACTGTCTGGGTAATCCCATAGCCCTCCAGATTGAGGGCGGGGTAGAGCTTGTCGGGGCGCATCTCCATGTCGGTGAGGACCGCGTCGAACGCTTGTTTTTCCATCAATTCAACGCCGGCCTTGAGACTGCTCGCAATGGTCACCTGGTGATCCTGCAAAGCAATTTGAGCAAAGCGGAGGTTGCGGACGGTGTCGTCGATCACCAAGACGCGGTATTGCCCGCCGAAAGTTTCAGGATCCGAGATTGTCGGAAGCTCTTCGGCAGAGACGCCTTTCAGGGCCTTTTCCGTTGTGTAGGCATCCAGCATCGTACTGAATTTCTGGATGCTGTGTT
>Ga0207702_10004921_pt1 | contig 11745 bp, 6 predicted proteins | sample KBSCornC62_FD_184302 | JGI IMG/M metagenome (GOLD analysis project Ga0207702, IMG submission 184302) | Corn rhizosphere microbial communities from Kellogg Biological Station, Michigan, USA - KBS Corn C6-2 (SPAdes) (version 2) | ecosystem: Host-associated > Plants > Roots > Rhizosphere > Soil ...
CTAATTTGGTCCTGGCGATGTGCGAATGGCAGCAAGGTCACGTCGAGAACGCTCGAGTTTACTTTGATATCGGGAACAAACACGTCGAGGACATTAGACAGGCTGGATATCCCCCAGGAAGCACTTCAGGCAACTGGTTCGACTGGGTATTCGCCCAGATATTGCGCGAAGAAGCCCGCACTTTGCTGAAACAGAATTGAGCCGCTGCCCCGCACGCCATAGTGTCCAAATATTCGAATTTGTATTTTGCCCTTTGCGTCGCCTGCAGACATTAGACTAGATCCTGAATCTCTGCTTTGGTGCAAGGCGTAATGTCCAAAAACTCAAACGCGACTATCTCTTAGCATCCCGATTACTAATTTAGGAATCCGCCGAGTCGATTTCGAGCCGGATCCTTCCAATACAGAGAAACCCCTTCGTTCTGAACACCTGTGGCTACCACTTGAGCAAATGCCTCCAACCTTGGAAAGATTCAGAACGCGCACATGGAGCCAAACGGAGCCAGGGTTTCGACAGCAATTATCCCCGCGTATTTATTAGGTTGCACGTCTGAATGGCATTCAGAAGGTCATGAGTTCGAGCCTCCTTGGCTCCACCATCTTAAACGGAAGGAAAAACCCTTGTTCTCGTTGAGAGACAAGGGTTTTCTTATTTCCTGATTCAATTCTCAAATTCTGAGTTGTTGAGGCTTGTCGAGGCTTTTGCCGAACTTTTCGTCGAAACAAACGGAGACAATCAGAGCGCGCTAATCCCCAAGTTTAGCTTCTCCATGATTTCTAAGACAAAACCTCTCGCCCCAGACCATTGAGCAAATCTATATTATAATTTAAGTTAGTATGGTTTTGACAAAAAGCATTCCGACTAACTTCGTTCGTTGGCTTCGCTTAAAAGCTCCTTTTAGGGAATCTATAATTACGATGGCACATTCTTGCTGTCAACCGAGACATTTTGCAGAAACGGGCAGCCATTATTTCAGATATTCTGGAACCAAAAAGTGATCAATCTCAAAAAAGGGGAAAACAAAATGGGAAATCGATTTCAGCTTAGTCGATACCGGCGGCCGTCGTCGTAGTCTGTTTGACAAAGACAAAGAGAGGCAAGCGAAGCCATTAAGACATATGAAAAAAAAGCACCGGCTTCACGCAACGGCTCCCGACTTTGCTGGTTGCCTAGCGCGGTTAAAACCAAAACGAGGGCATTCAGCCCTGGTTCTTTGCCAGTTCGGTAGCGATGGCTTGGGCGAGGTCTTCGAGCTTGAATGGTTTGGTCAAACGAGCATTGGTGGCGGGTTCGAGGTCGGAACTGGTGGATCCGCTCATGAGAATAACCGGGAGCGAAGGCGCGCGCGCTTTGAGGAGAGGAATGGCGGAGAGACCGTCCAATGCGGGCATATCGGTGTCCAATAGAACGATGCTCACTTGCGAGATTTCTCTTTCCAAAATTGCGAGGGCTTCAAGGCCGTTGGCAGCGGTGAGCACGCGATAGCCCTGCACTGTCATTCCAATCGAGATCATTTCGCGCACGGAGGATTCATCGTCCACGACGAGAATCAGCTCCCCATTGCCAGGAGGCGTGGCCGGTGGCAGGGCCGTTTTAATTTCTGCGGCAACTACGTGCGTGGCACTGGGCAGATAAACTTCAAAAGTGGTTCCACGGCCGGGTTCGCTTCGCAGATTCACGAAGCCACCATGCTGATCCACCACGCGGGCGAGCGTGGAAAGTCCGAGGCCAGTCCCCTGCCCTGGAGGCTTGGTAGTGAAAAAAGGTTCAAAGATGCGCGGCAAATTTTCCGGAGCGATGCCTTCGCCGGTGTCAGAAACCACCAGCATGACAAAGCGGCCCGGTTTACCGCGGGGAATGCGAGCAGCTTCGTCGGGTTCGAGTTCAGCGTTGTCGGCGGCCAGTGTGAGTTCGCCTCCGTGAGGCATGGCGTCGCGCGCATTGACGCAGAGGTTCAACAGAACCTGATGCAACTGCGTGGCATTTCCGAGAATCGGCCAGAGGTCCGCCGGCACCAACGCGGCGACGTTGATGGACTTGGGGAATGTCTGCCGAACGATACGTTCCATTTCACGGACCAGAGTCCCTACTGCGATCGGTTCGCGTTCAGCAGAACGACCACCCGAAAATAGCAGCACCTGCTTCACCATGTCTGCGCTGCGATGAGTATTTGCCTCCATGACGGAGAGCATGCGGAGCGTTTCCTCGTCCGCGCGTTGTTTTTGAAGCAATTGGAGTCCCATGAGAACGGGCGCCAAAGCGTTGTTCAAGTCATGAGCCATGCCGCCGGCCAGGGCGCCGATACTTTCGATACGTTGCGCGCGGAAGAATTCCAATTCCAAACGTTTCTTTTCGGTGATATCCGTATTGATGAACAGAAACGATTTCGGAGCGCCGGTTTCATCCTTAATAAGAGTGCAACGGCTGGCCACAGTGAATTTCCTGCCCCCGGTTGTAGCTTGATCCATTTCACCTAGCCACTCGCCGTGGGCCATCGCATGCTGGCGTGCTCCGGCCCATTGCGTTTCAACATTAGCATTTGGATGGCGAGTCGAGCCATTGTGCCGAAGGCTGGCGACAGTCCAGCCGTACAGCTTTTCCGCGCTGGGATTGGCATAGATGATGTGGCCGTGAAGGTCTTCTACAAGAATTGCGTCCTGCGCCTTCTCAATGAGCGCCGCTTGTTCGCGAATTTTCTGCTCATGGGTGTGCTGTTGTTCTTCAAGCCTGCGCTTTTGCCGATACCATTCGAGCGAACGAAATAAAATCGAACCAGCCAGAGTGCACGGGATTTGTACGGCGCAGATGATGAGCCACGGAAACCAAACTCCGCTCGTGGTAATCGCCGTGACGGCAAGGCCGAGCACGCCCAACTCTGCGACAAGGGCGATGCCCGACGCAGGCAGGGGCCTAAAGCTAAAAAGCGCGAGGACCATGACGATAGCTGAAATAGCCAGGATGGCAGACTCGCCCAGCAGAGGAAGGCGGTGCAATGAATCGTGATTGAGCAGGTTTAGGAGTTGTGTGGCGTGGACCTCGACAGCTGGCATGAACAGCTCGCGGTCTCCCCAAGAGGTAAGCGGGCTGCGAAATTCATCTTTTCTTTCCAGCATTGTACCCGCCATTGGCCTGGCCCCCACGAAGACGATTTTTCCGCGAAAGAAATCGTCATTTACCTCGTCGTTGCGCAAGGCTGCACTGTAGCTAATGTGAGGAATGGTGAGGGGCCGACCATAATATCGCAGCCATCCGGGATTCGAGGCGGCATTCGTTGTATCGGATGAGGCCTGTTGGAAAGCCGCGAAGGCAAGGCTCGGTTGGTTCCGCGACAGCAGACCGTTGAATTCGCGGCGCACGACAAAGTCATCGTCCATGTTGGCATTGGCAATTCCCCAGGCTGCGGCGGCGTCGAGAAACGGCTGGGAAGGCAGCGAAAGTTGCGTGGACTGAAATCCCTCAGCGGTGGCTGTAATGCGGCTGGAACGCCCCAGTTCCGCCGCCAAAATCACGTGTCGGTTCTCGCGCATTGCTTGAGCCAGAGACGCATCGGCCGCCGGGTCAGGGCCCGGTCCGCTGAAAATAATATCAAAGACGACTAACTTGGCCCCTGCCTCCGTCAGGCGATGGAGCAGTTGGGTGTGTAGTGCGCGGTTCCATGGTTCCGCCGGGTTTTGTTTTTCCCGGAGATAAGAATCGAGATCAAGATAGACGATAGTTACCGGTGAATCGCGCAGGTTTGGGGCGGGCAGCCATCGTTGAGACTCATCGTAACTGGCGCGACTTAGAATCGTGCCCATGCGGGAAGCCGGAGAAAGCGGCCATACGCTGGCGATTGCCATGAGCAAAGCAAAACCCGCGAGCATGGTTGCGCGCGCAGGATGATGAAAGCGGGAAGGCGTCACTGGAATTAAAAATTTATTCGCAACGACGCCGTAAACGTTCTGCCGCGCACAAGGCCATATTCTGAATTCAACGGATTGAGATGGTAATCCTGATCCGCCAGGTTTAACAAGCCGAGGCGCAGTTCCGCGCGACGATGTGGGAAAACATAACCGGCGTAAATGTTATGCTGCCAAAAATCATCTCCGGGCACGGCCGGAGAATAACCGTGGTTGGATTGAAGGTACCAGTCAGATGACCATTCTGCAAAAAAGCCGGATGGATGATTATAGATGAGAAAAATCTGGCCGTGATTGAGCAGGGCCCGTTCATTTTGATCCACCGATGAAACCCCGGGTACTCCCGCGAGCGCCGTTAGCGAGGTTTGCAGTTTTGCCTCGGTCAATTCATAGCGGGCGCCGGTGGCCCAATCGCATCCCAACAATTGATTTACGTACACATCAACTCTTCGTTCACGGTAATCCAGAGCCTGCGGCGTGGAAGAGGGTGCATTCGGTGCTGGAATGAAGGGAATTGAATTGGAAAATGCCCCCACATCGCGGACGGCGTCCGAATAAAGGAATTTACCTTCGATGCCAAAATAAGTGTTCGATGGCAGGGCTTGGTCGAATCCGATGGACCAGGAATCGAATCGAGCGCCAGGCACCACACCTTCAACAGATTCCGGAACGAGGCTGCGAAAGGCGCTGAGCTCCCCGGCCACTTGGGTTGGTTCGAGCCTGATACTGTTATCAAAAAAGAGTCCGCCTAACGAACGGGTCCACGCGCCATGAACCCAGCCACCGCGCCATGGTTGGACGCTGAAGCCCACTTTGGGGCCGAGCAGTGAGCGATGTGACTCGCCGGTCTCTACCGGCGGCAAATCGACGTTTTGCGGATAAGTCAGATGGTCGTAGCTTAAACCGGCCGTAAAGCGGAGAGCAGTGATGGGACGCCATTGATAATAGGCGTACCCATTCAAGCGCTCCAGATCCGGCGATGCGGTTTGGTCAAAAGATTGACCGAATAGACGCGTGAGATTCGCGTGCGTGTCGATTGTGCCATGCTGGTAACGGCCACCGATAATGAACGCCTGCCGTTGCGACTCCCAGATTTGCTGTATCTCGCCCGAATAAAGCGTGAAGTTTTCCGCCTGACTCAGTGAAAAGTACGGGTCTGGCGCCACGCCGTAGAAACCCGGGCCATCCTGAGCCATGAAAAGGACACTGGGCTGGGGATTTGTCAACGAAAGACGATCGGTAAGGCGCGAAAGTAAAAACAGCGTGTGACTGCCCGGGGACCATTCATGAGAGCCGCCGAAAAAGAGGTTGGGGCGTTGTTCTTCTATGGCGTGGAACGAAGGGGAGGCGCTGTTGGGGTCGTAGTAGGGGGCCACGTCGCCGTTATCGCCCCGGAAATATCCGACTTGAAGATAAAGACTGTCACGAGACGTGATTTGTTGCTTGGCTTGGACCGAAAACTGGCGGTCCTCCAGTTTATTATTTAGGCGATCTCCATTTTGAGAAATGTACTGGGCATCGAAAGCATAGCTGAAATCGCCGACGGAACCGAAGGCGGTGGCGGCCTGGTTGAAGTTGCCGTGACTATCGTAGGCGCTTAGAGAACTGACGCCGAAGGGCCGCAGGTCGAAATATTGGAGGCGATCCTGTTGCGAGAGCAATTGGGAGAGGTTTCCGCCTCCCGACGGCGCCAACAGATTGGCGACCAGTTGTTCGCTCTCACGCGCCGTCTCATTGCGCAAATCGTAGCGCTGAGGATCCTCTTGTTGTGCCAGGCTATCCGCAAGAAAGAGGTGTCCAGCAAAATCGGAGTATGACTCTTCTACGGCGCGACTGGCGGAGCTCTGGCTTACCTCGGTCATTCCGGCGGCTGAATAGATTGCTGCCAAATCCGCACTGCGCGTGGCGCGGTCCTGATCCAACTGCAATCGCGAGCGAAAAATGGCGCGATTGTCGTTGAGTGCCTTGGACTGTTCCAAATCGCGCACGGCGGCGTTGACTTGGTGCGTTTGGAAACGTTGCAAAGCGGAATACAGCCACGCAGTGGGATCGGCCGGGTCCAGGTTTTTGGCCATGGAGAAATCCTTTTCCGCGAGCCGGTCATTGCCTGTCTGGCTCCATGCTTTGCCAAGATAGGTGCGGAACAATCCGCGCGTGGGTTCAAGTGTGGCAGCGACTTGAAAATTACGGCGGGCTTCTTCGTTGTTTTGCAGTTGGGCTTCGGCCAGTCCATGTCCAACCCATGCGCTCGGCAGGGAGCCATCTGTGGCAATTGCGGTGTCGAACCAGTTTAATGCAAGATGCGGATGATTTTGCGCGAGAGCAATAAAACCTTCCAGCGCGATCGTCTGGGCGTTGGCCGGTGAAAACTGGCGGGCGCGAGCCAGAGCCGCGCGTGCTTCAGAAAAATAGCCGGCGCCAAATTGAAGTTCTGCAACCCGGGCCCAAGCAAAGCCAAATTCGGGGGCCATCCTAGCTGACTGGCTGGCGGCGGCGAGTGCTTCCTGAAGTTGTGACCGGGATTGCAGGTAATATGAACGAGCGAGCCAACCGCTGCTGTTGGTTGGCACCCCCAAAGGCGATACGGTTTCAAATTTAACGGCGGCTATTAGTTCGCGGAGAACGGTGGCGTTTTCGTCATTGGCTGGAAGTAACGATTCGGCTCCGTCCACCTGGCCGGCCGCAAGTTTGAGGCCGGCATAATAGGTCCGGACGGCATCCGATGCCGGAGAGTTCGAAATATCCGACAGCGCTGCCAACAGATTGCCTGCGGAGTAGTCAGCCAGAGATTTGGCGAGCGCAGTATCTTCCGACGGTGTGAACGGGATGTCTTGCGGATTTAAAACAGCAGGGTAATAGAAGCTCCATTGAATTAAATTGACGGTGGACAAAACAGCGGTCATCCGGACGGGCTGGCCGGCTTCCAGGAGAACTTCCTGGCCGTTGGTGAGGTGCAAATTCTCATTTGTGGTCTGGAGTTCCACCACACCGTCGATTATGGCGAGGCGGGAGGCGCCGCTTAATGGATCGACCTGCAATAGAAATTCGGTGCCGCGAATGGCGCCCGTTGCGAGAGGTGTTTCGAATTCAACATCGGCGGGCTGCTCGCGATCCAGGAAGTAGAGAACACCCTTTTTCAAACCGAATCGATGGCGGGCCGGCGCGGCGGCCGGTTGGATTTCGAGAAGCGTTGACTGGTTTATTCGAATGACACTGCGGTCCGAGAGTTGAAGTGTTGCACGGCTGTCGATGCCGGTTCGCACGCGGTCGCCGGGATGCAAGACGAGGTTGGTTTGGGCGGGATGCCAGTCATTGGTCCCGGCCAGAGTAATTTCAACGATTCCCGAGAAGCCGACCAGCCGGCTGGACGTTTGCACGGTTGTTGCGGTCGGTTGAGCGGCGGCCATCGACGCAAAGGCGCAAAAAGCCAGCCTCGCTGCCAGCCGGAAGAAAGAGGCCGAACGTATGGCAATTAGTTTACCAATCATCGTTCTGATCCATTTGAGCGAGCACTTGTGATGCCGCTGCAAATTCCAATCCGAATACCGTTTTCACGCTGTTTTCAGCCGGCCCAAAGGGAGCGCTGGTCCATGTCCGCACCAGTGTGTGCCGGGAACGGACCACAGCGTGCACTTTCAAGCCGCGTGCGAGCTTACCTGCCGAAGTTCCGGCCATTTTTCCAGGCGGCGCAACAATGCCTGATGCGTGATGCCCAAACGGCCAGCCGCACGGCGAATGCCTCCGCCTTCATTTTGTAATGCCTGTTGTATGAGCCGGTATTCCTGCAATTCAATCGGGTTGAGCTCGCGCCCGGACGGCAGCGGCGGCGGTGCTGCGGCGGGTTCGGTACGCACGGCGATTTCCTGACTGCTATTTATCCAAGCCGGATCGAACACCAGCCAGGCGACATCTTCCGGCGTGCGCAACAAGGCGCGTTCAAGGAGGTTGCGCAATTCGCGAACATTGCCCGGGAATGGATATGACCTGAGCCTCTGAACGTCATCTGGTTTCAGGTACGGCATCTTCCGCTGATATTTCCCGACAAGCTGCGACAGCAAATTCTGGACGAGCAATTCGAGGTCTGACATGTGCTCGCGCAGGGCAGGCATCCGCACTGTGGCGACTGCGAGGCGAAACATCAGATCTTCCCGAAAGCGACCACGTTTTACTTCGTCGCCCAGTGAGCGGTTTGTGGCCGCCACGATCCGACCATTGAATTGGCGCAACTGAGTGCTGCCGAGCGGGCGATATTCACGCGATTCCAGAAAGCGCAAGAGCTTGGCCTGTTGCGAGATCGGCGTTTCCGTAATTTCATCAAGGAAGAGCGTGCCGTTGGCGGCGGTCTCGATGAGGCCTTCGCGGCGTTTGTCCGCACCCGTAAAGGCGCCTTTTTCGCTGCCGAACAATTCAGATTCGAACATCTCGGCGGGAACTGCGGAACAATTCAGCGGTACATAGGCGGCAGTTGGTTTCTCTCCGAATGTCCAACGATGCAGGAGGCGCGCGGCGAGGTCCTTGCCGGTGCCCGTTTCGCCCGTCAATAACACCGTGGTGCCCGGGTGCCGGGATGCCTGGCGCAAGGCATTCAGCGCTTCGCGCAGAACTTGGGAATCACCAACGAGTTCACCGGCATCATCGGTGCGATCCGGATGATTTAGCCGAAGCTTGACGCGTTTCAGGCAGGCCGTGAAATCATCGACATTCAACGGCTTGGTCAAATAATCAAAAAGTCCGTTGCGGGTGAGTTCGACCGCCTTGGATAACTCGGGCACGCCGGTAATCATCACAACAACTGCCGTCGGACACAGCCGGCTCAATTGCGGAAAAAACTCAAAGCCGGTTCCGTCTGGAAGCCGGTCGTCTAGAACAATGAAATCAAAGGAACGGCGTTCGATTTCGGCGCGGGCCTGGCTGAGATCGCTGCAATGAGTAACTTGCCCGCTTTCGCTGCTCGCGACCTTTGCGAGCATTGACGCGAAATCCGCATCGTCATCCACAATCAAACAGGAAAATGGTTCCGGGCTGGTCATGTTCTGAAAGACTGTTGTCAGAAAACGGAGGAGGAATCAAGGTGTATGCACATTTTGAAGCTGGAATCCGGAAGAAGCTGGGTAATTTGTGAGCCAGATGACTCCGCCGTAATCCGGGAAGGCATTGGTCCAGTGGAACCAACCCAGCCATACGGGATTGGTGCAATAATCCACCGAGTATTGGAAACCGCGGATCGCCGGAAAGCCGGAAATTAGCGACTGTGAAACGGGGTCATACTGGATGACAGGAGTCGACATGACGTTCAGCAACGCGGGAGCGCTGGTGACGGCGCCGGAATAATTGGTGACCACGACTGAATAGCTGGCACCGTCCGAACTCTGCGGCGAGCGGAACAGCAGAGTGGCGTTTGTCTGCTGGCGTATCACATTATTATTTTTGCGCCATTGATAAAAAAAAGGCCCGGTGCCGGTTGGAACCACGCTCATCATTACCGCCGTTTGCGTCGCCACAATCATGGATTGTGGTTGTGCGGAGAGCGCCGGCGGGATAGGCGGCACGCCGGCGGTCAGCTGATAGTTGAGATGAGCCACGCCACGAGCGCCATTGACGCCACCGACGACGATGAAGTAGTTCGTGCCAGCCACCACGGGGAACTGTACCGCGCTAAAGTTCGTGCCGGTGCCGCCGTTATTGTTATCACAGGCTACGAGGATGAGATTCGTATAACTAACCAGCGGGCCATTGTAGGTAAAAACGGCAAGCAAGGTGGGAAATGCACTGTTAGTCGTATCGATGCTCATCAATCCGCTGCTGGGCGCTTGGTAGGAAAACCAATAGGCTGCGCCCGGTGGTACGCTGCAAATTTGAGGCGCGTTGGGATCAACAATGGCGTTCGTGGTATTGAATATTTGGGTGCCGTTATATCCCAGCACAACGCCTCCGGAGAGACCGGACAACGCGGCATCGGCAATTTTATTGTGGGCCAGTACTTTGGGAAGTCCTTCGGAATTAACCTGAATCTCAATGGACGAACTAAAGAAGCTGTCGTCGTTCAGATAAAACTTTAGCGCGTAAAAACCTAAATTTGTAGCCTGCAGGCTGGGAATCACCAGCGTAGGCGAAATCGAATCGTCATCCTGGCCGGCGACCGGACTTCCGTTCAGAAACCAGCGAAATTGCAGGTTCGGGCTCGGCAGAAAATTGATTGTGAGAATGAGGGGATCGCCCAGCCGCAGCGACTGATCGGCCGGCACGCCTATGATCGTTGGCTGCAGGTTGGAGGAGGCAAGAAAACTAAGTTGTAAGAGCACGTCTCCGGTTGCGCCATTAAATCCATCCACGGCGATTTGATAAGTTTGACCGGCATTGGCGCCGAATTGCAAAAAGGAGGTTTCCTGCCCGCCGGAGTCGTCGTTCGCGGCGATATTTTCCAATCGTGAAAGTACCGGCCGGCCGGGGTCGAGAATGTAGGTGGCCAGCAATGTGTCGAAAGTGCTGCCGGCAGTGTTCAAGGTGACCAACCCATCTGCGGGCGCCGTCCATGCAATCCACAACGAGTGACCGCCGATTTTGTTGGCGTGCAACGGTTCGCCCGGTTCAATGGTGGCGTTGGTGTTGGAGCCGGTGATCGTTGCGGATAAAACGTTGGTGAGAACCTGGCGATTGGCAAACATATCCGAAAAGCTTTGCGGCAATGCCCGGCCGGCCAGGAAAAAGCAACAAAGCAAAAGAATACGCGCGATAGCTCGTCGTCGACTCACGTTCGCACCGTAGCACCACTATTTTGGATATTCAATAGCAATGAAGGACTGCGGCATGAATTGCCATTGTTGCGAAAACTGAATGTCGAAATTTTCCGGACCGATTCCGGACCACGCGGTTTGATAACGGACCAAAATAGCGGACCAGCCTCTTTCTTCGTTACAGAATTCCGCAACAAACAGAAGGAAACAGGCCATGGCATCGGCTCTGCTTAGGCGGAAAAATGGCGAATGACGCCTGAACTCAAAATGGAGTGTCCTGCTTTTAAAAAATTTGTGCCCACCGCGGTGGGCGCTCCCGGCTGCCAGCAGAGGAAACCGTTGGCCGTGTCTGCGCTATGAGTGTGAAACTGAAAACATATTTCGGAAGCGGAAGCGTACTGCTGATTGTATTAAGCGCCTTCTTCGCGGGCGCCTCATTGTGTTCGGGTACGCCGCTTCTGGAGGAAGGATTCAATTATCCCGCAGGAACGGGACTGGCGTCAAATCCACCGTGGACAGGCAGCGCCAGCACGGCACTTGGCGTGGTCAGTGGCAATCTGTCGCTGACAAACCTGGAGCCCACTGTTCCGGCGGGAAATGAGGTGCAAATCAATGGCAGCAGCAGCCGGACGACTTACCGCACCTTTGGCAGTTATGCCATTACCAACGGAGCGGTGTATTGCTCGATGCTTTTGTATTGTGCAGTTGCTCCAACCAATTCGCAGCTTATTGCCTGTTTGATGCAAACCGGCAGCACATCGCCTAACGCGCCTGATGATCCTTTGGATTTTTACATCACCACAGCGACGAACTCGGTGACAAACGGATTTACTTTCCGCATCGGCCACACCGGTGACGACCCGGCGACCGTGCGGAAACTTTACACGACGAATACGCTGCACTTCGTCGTGCTGAAGTACACCTTTAGCGCACCCGGGTCGGCGAGCATCTACGTTGATCCCGTGCCGGGCACACCGGAACCGGTGTCGCCGGATGCGAGGACTTCCGGGGATGACGGAGGAAATACCAACACAGTTTATTTGCAGAACATCCTTTTGCACTCATTCGGTTTCGGACCAGGAAATATTTTGCTGGACAGCCTGAGAATTGCA
>Ga0207702_10004922_pt1 | contig 11745 bp, 9 predicted proteins | sample KBSCornC62_FD_184302 | JGI IMG/M metagenome (GOLD analysis project Ga0207702, IMG submission 184302) | Corn rhizosphere microbial communities from Kellogg Biological Station, Michigan, USA - KBS Corn C6-2 (SPAdes) (version 2) | ecosystem: Host-associated > Plants > Roots > Rhizosphere > Soil ...
AACGTGGTCAACGCGCGCGGCGAATCGCGCGACGCGCAGCAGCACGCGATCGTGTCGGCGATCAAGGTGCTGCTCGACCGCGTCGCGAGCCTGGACGAGGACCGCATCCTGCGCGGCTTCCTGGGCGTGATCCAGGCGACGCTGCGCACGAGCTTCTTCCAGACGCCGGGCGGCCGCGCACGCGAATACATCAGCTTCAAGTTCGATCCGTCGCGCGTGCCGGACTTGCCGAAGCCCAAGCCCTACCGCGAGATCTTCGTGTACGCGCCGCGCGTGGAAGGCGTGCACTTGCGTTTCGGCCCGGTCGCGCGCGGTGGCTTGCGCTGGTCGGATCGCCGCGAAGACTTCCGCACCGAGGTGCTGGGACTGGTCAAGGCGCAGATGGTGAAGAACACCGTCATCGTGCCGGTCGGTTCGAAAGGCGGTTTCTTCGTCAAGCGCCCGCCGGTCGGCGGCGATCGCGACGCGCAGCTGGCCGAAGGCGTGGCCTGCTACCGCCTGTTCATCAACGGCCTGCTCGACATCACCGACAACATCGTCGACGGCAAGATCGTACCGCCGGCCAATTGCGTGCGCCACGACGGTGACGATCCGTACCTGGTCGTCGCCGCGGACAAAGGCACGGCGACGTTCTCCGACATCGCCAACGCGGTCAGCGCCGAACACGGCTTTTGGCTCGGGGACGCGTTCGCCTCCGGCGGTTCGGTCGGCTACGACCACAAGGCGATGGGCATCACGGCCAAAGGCGGCTGGGAATCGGTCAAGCGCCATTTTCGCGCGATGGGCCGCGATTCGCAGAGCGAGGATTTCACCTGCGTCGGCATCGGCGACATGTCGGGCGACGTGTTCGGCAACGGCATGCTGTTGTCGCATCACATCCGACTGCTGGCCGCGTTCGACCATCGGCATATCTTCCTCGACCCTAATCCGGATGCGGCGAAATCGTTCGTCGAACGCGAACGCATGTTCAAGCTGCCGCGTTCGTCCTGGGCGGACTACGACGCGAGCTTGATCAGCGCGGGCGGCGGCGTGTTTGCGCGCGGCGCGAAGACGATCCCGGTGTCGGCGCAGGTGCGCGCCGCGCTCGGCATCGACGGCGACGCGGAACAGATGACGCCGAACGACCTGATGCGCGCGATCCTCAAGGCGCCGGTCGATCTGCTCTGGAACGGCGGCATCGGCACCTACGTCAAGGCCAAGACCGAGACCAACGCCGACGCCGGCGATCGCGCCAACAACGCGATCCGCATCAACGGCGAAGAACTGCGCGCCAAATCGGTGGGCGAAGGCGGCAACCTCGGCTTCACGCAGCGCGGCCGCATCGAAGCCGCACAGAACGGCGTGCTGCTGAACACCGACTTCATCGACAACTCCGCCGGCGTGGATACTTCGGACCACGAGGTCAACATCAAGATCCTGCTCAACGACGCCGTCACGCGCAACGAGCTGACCTACGATTCGCGCAACACGTTGCTCGCGTCGATGACGGACGAAGTCGAGCGTCTGGTGCTGCTCGACAACTACCGCCAGAACCAGGCGATCAGCCTGATGGAACGCATGTCGGTGTCGCGCCTGGGCTCGAAACAGCATTTCATCCGCACCCTCGAATCGCAGGGACTGCTCGACCGCGCGATCGAGTACCTGCCGTCCGACGCCGAATTCGCCGAGCGCAAGGCGCGCGGCATGGGCCTGACGCGGCCGGAGCTGTCGATCCTGCTGTCGTACTCGAAGATCGTGCTGTTCCAGCAGCTGCTCGATTCGGACGTGCCGGAGGATCCGTACCTGTCGAAGGAACTGCGGCGCTATTTCCCCGAGCCGCTGCAGGAAAAATATGCCGAGCACATGGAGCGCCACCGCCTCAAGCGCGAGATCATCGCGACCGCGGTGACGAACTCGATGGTCAACCGCATGGGCGCGACGTTCGTGCTGCGCATGTGCGAGGACACCGGCAAGACGCCGGCGCAGGTCGCACGCGCCTTCAACATCGCGCGCGAAGTGTTCGATGCGCGCGAGATGTGGGCCGCGATCGAAGCGCTCGACGGCAAGGTCAACGGCAACGCGCAGATCGATGCGCTGCTGCTGATCTGGGCTGCACTGCGCAATTCCACCCGCTGGGTGTTGAACCACAGCGAAACCACGCTGGACATCGCCGCCGCCGTGTCGCGCTACCACCAGGGCATGCGCGACCTGCGCGGGCACCTAGTCGAGGCGATCACGCCGCGCGAAAAACAGCGCTACGAGGCGGACCGGAAACGCTGGCTCGCCGTCGGCTTCCCGGAGACGCTTGCCGCGGACCTCGCCGTGCTGCCGACACCGGGCTCGGGCCTGGACATCATCCACGTCGCCGCCGAGCACGGCCTCAAGGTCGAGCGCGCCGCGGAAGTGTATTTCGCGCTCGGCGAAGCGCTGCACCTGTCCTGGCTGATGGCGAAGATCGAGGACCTTCCGGTCGAATCGCGCTGGCACGCGCACGCGCGCGGCAGCCTGCGCGACGAGCTGTACACGCAGCACCGCGCGCTCACCGCGCAGGTGATCGAGCGCGGCGGTACCGGCAAGGGTGCGGAACTGGTCGACGGCTGGCTCAATCGCGACGACCCCTCGCTCAAGTTCACGCTCGGCATGTTCGCCGACATGCGCACGCAGGTTGTCGCCGACTACCCGATCGTGTCCGTCGCCGTGCGCCGCCTCGCGCAACTCGTGCAGACCGGCGGGCATTGATCGTTTCACCGTACGGGCGGCCGCAGCCGCCCGTACGGTTCGCGCGCTGCCGGCCGTTTGTTTGCAGTAGCCGTTTTCGACCACTGGGGAGAGTGTAAATGGCACCGACGATTCCGTCCGGCAACGTCGCCGGCACGCTGTTGAAGTCCGCGCGCACGATCGTGATCCTGTTCGTGCTGCTCGTGGTTTTCCTCACGTTCTGGCCGTTCGTGTCGGTGCCGACCGGCTCGCGCGGCGTGCGCACGCAGTTCGGCGCGATCAAGGGCATCGAACCCGAGGGCCTGGCGATCGTGCCGCCGTGGCAGCGCATGGCGCTGTTCAGCATCCGCGCCGAACAGGCGCAGATCGACAACGCCGACGGCAGTACCAGCGACACGCAGCCGGTCAAGGTGAGCCTCACCGTACGCTACAGCATCGCGCCGGATCGCGTTTCCGAGGTGTACGAGAAATACAGCCACGACGGCAATTTGTCTTCGTACGTGCAGACCGCGACGCAGGAAGTGTTCAAGGCGGTGACCGCGAAATACACCGCGCCCGACCTGATCGCCAAGCGCTCGCAGGTGTCCTCGGACATCAACCTCGCGTTGAAACAGAAGCTCGAAATGTACGGCGCGCAGGTGATCAACATCGACATGCGCAACTTCTCGTTCTCCGACACCTACATGCACGCGATCAACGAGAAGGTGACGCAGGAACAGCTGCGACTCGCGGCCGAGAACAAGGTGAAGACGGTAGAAGCCGAGCAGCGCGCCAAGGTCGTCACCGCCGAAGCCGAGGCGAACGCGCTCAAGGCGAAAGCCGACGGCGAGGCCTATGCCACGGTCAAGGCGGCGAACGCGCAGGCCGAGGCGCTGCGCGTGCAGAACGACGCGATGGCCAAGAATCGCGACGTGTTGGAGCTGCGCCGCATCGAAGTCGAACGCGTCAAGGCCGAACGCTGGGACGGCAAGCTGCCGCAGAACGTGTATGCCGGAGCGCCGATTCCGTATTTCAACGTGCCTACGGGCAAAGAATAGACGCGCCCACGGCGCTGTTTGCGAAACGTGCCGGGCGAGCCCGAGGCTCACCCGGCTCTGCAACTCGCGCCTAGCGCCGCAGCACGATCAGAATTCCCGCGGCCAGCGCGAGAATTCCCATCAGCACATGAAGGCCGACGAAATTCAGGCCGAGCAGCGCGACGAGTCCGCTCAAGATCAGGTAAACGCCAAGCAGCAGCAAGCCGAGGTTCTGCACGAACTTCGCCATGGGATCTCCCGGTCAGTGTGCGCGGGAGTATTGCACGGCGACTGCGTCGCGGCGCGCCGGCCGATGTCGGATGGCGCGTTTGCGGCGTCCATCTTCAGCGCTCGCTGAAACACACGGCTTCGACGTTGTTGCCGTCCGGATCGATCAGGAACGCGGCGTAGTATGTCGGGCTGTAGTCGGCGCGCAAGCCTGCCTTGCCGTTGTCGCGGCCGCCGGCCTTGATGCCGGCCTTGTGGAATTCGTCGACCGCTTTGCGCGTGGCCGCCTTGAAGGCGACATGCGTTTCGCCGTTCGCATTGTCGACGCGGTACAGCCACAGCGCGGGCGCGCCGGGCGGACCGAAGCCGGCGCCGTTGTCGTCGCGCGAAGCGAGCACGCTGCCGAGCGGCGCGAGAGCGGCACTGTAGAACGCCACGCTGGCGTCGAGATCCTGCACTTTCAAGCCGATATGGTCGTACATGGGTTGCCTCCGTGGTGAGTGAGGCAAGCCTAGACACGCACGATCGGGCTGACTTGGAAAAAATTGCGGCCCGCCAGGGACGGCATCGAATACCGCCGTCGCGCGCCAGCGCGACAATCACTCCCCCTCTCCCGCTGGCGGGAGAGGGCACGGGGTGAGGGTGGCCTTACAGCAGCGCCGCCTTTTCTGCCCGCGTTCCGCGTGCCGCTTTGCGAAATTCCCGCGGCGAAACGCCTGCCGCGCGGCGGAACGTGCGCACGAAATTCGACAAGTCGGCGAATCCCACGTCGAGTGCGATATCGGTGATCGCCCGCGCGGGGTCGGGTAGCAGCCGCGCGGCGCGGCGCAGGCGGGCGCGGACCAGGTATTGGTGCGGCGTCACGCCCAGCACGCCAGCGAACACGCGCAGGAAATGGAACGGACTTAGGTCGACCTGCGCGGCGGTGCGGTCGAGGTCGATGTCTTCCGCCGCGTGCGCGTCGAGCCACATCGCCGCCTCCACGGCGCGGCGGCGATCGCGCGGTGCAGCGGCGAACCGGGTGCGGCCAGCGCTGCCGAGCACTTCGGCCAGCCGCCTGCCCAGCAATTGACCGACTTCATCCAGACCGAGATCGCTGCGCCCGTCGGCGACGGCCTGGCCGAGTTCGCCCAGCACCGCCATCTGCGGCAGCGGCGGCAACATGCCGATGCGCCAGCCGCGACGTTGCACGCCGAAACGTTCGGCCGCTTCCGGCGCGAAATGGAACGACAGGCATTCGTCGCCGCCGGCGTGATGATCGTGCGTGCATACGAATTCGTCGCCGGCGCAGCCGATCAGGAAGGCGCCCGCGACGAGCTCGTGCGCCACGCCGCGCGCGCGGTAACCGAAGCTGCCGCGACGCACGTACGAAATCGAAAACGCGCCGTGCAATTCGGCGTACGGCGTCGCCTGCGGCCGCGCGTCGCAGCGGTAGTCGATCACCGCGATCGGGCCGGAGCGAAGGCGCGTGGAAAGAGGCATGGATTCGAAATGCGTATTCGGTATTCGGCGGACGCCAGTCAGCGACATTCTAGCGCCGTCGCCTCGGGCAGCGCGTAGGTTCCCGCTGCGTGCAGCGACGCGCTGTTGCGAATGCCCGATCGCCGATGCTAATCCCGAGCCTTGCGGTACGTCTGAATCGCATGCCCCGGAATGCTGCAGGCGCGGCGTTCGCCGCCCAGGTCGAGCGCGAAGTCGCGTGCTGCGTCGCCGGGATTGCATACGACGGCGACCAGCGCCTCGTCCGGGGTGGCGAACGCGAGTGCCTGCAGGCCGGCCGGGATGTCCCCGAGCGTCAGCACGGTCGAGCCGGGCGGGGCGAACTTGCTGAAATGCGCGATGTAGTGGAACGACGGCTGGAAGTGCGCTTCGCCGCGTTCGGTATCGATCAGCACCGGCGCGTGGCAGAAATTGCCGACGTGGTTCGGCCCGCCCGCGAGATCCAGCGCAATGTTCCAGTCGATCCAGCCGCACACGCCGTTGCTCAGATCCCCGATGATGTTGCGCGCGTAACGTTCGGCCGGCTCCCACGCGTCGCGGTGCGGGCCACCTTCGGCGCAGCCCTCGGTGAACAGGATCTGCGCGTCGGGGAAGCGCTGCAGCACGCGCCGGCTGGCGGCGAAATCTTCCGTCTGGTACCAGTGCACGGCGAGGCCGGCGAGATACTTCGCGCTGCGCGCGTCGCCGAGCAGCACGTTCGCGCGTTCCTCCAGGCCGTTGCGGTTGTGGTCCCAGCCGAACAGCTTCACGCCGAGTTTCGCTTCCTCCAGCGCCGGCCCGAGCGCGTCGGCGATGAAGCCGCGTTCCTCGTAGGGGGAATACAGGCAGGATTCCCACGGTTGCGCGGCGTCGGGCTCGTTCTGCACGGTCAGCGCCCACAGCGGCAATTTCTCCTCGTCGCGCATGGCGCGCGCGAAATGCACGTAGTGCTGCGCCCAGGTTTCGGCCAGATTCGGTTTGAGCCGGCCGCCGTGCGCCATGTCGCCGTTCGTTTTCATCCACGCGGGCGGGCTCCAGGGCGAGCCGAGCAGCTTGAACTTCGTCGCGCCGACACGCTTGTACACGTCGTGGATCAAGGGCAGCTGGCGTTCGCGCAGGGGCCTGAGCGAGAAGTGTTTGAGGGCCGTGTCGTTCGGTTCTTCGTCCAGCGACCAGCTGGCGCGCGAAAAATCGCAGCTCGTGAAATGCGTGCGCGCGAGCGTGTAGCCGATGCCGTCTTTCGCGTCGTAGTAGCGCTGCAGCACGTCGTTGCGCCGGTTGCGCGGCAGCTTGTCCAGCACGTACGCCGACGCTTCCGTCAGTGCGCCGCCGAAGCCGACCAGGCGCTGCGCGCGGCGCGCGGGATCGACGACGAGCGTGTCGCCGCCGCTGCCGTTCGCGAGCGGCGGCGGATCGATCGGCGCCAGGCGCTGCTCGGTGCCGCGCACGGTGGCGAACGCGCTCCAGCGCGCGTTGCCGCCCGCGCGCAGCGGCGCGAAACGTGCCGCCGCGGTCAGCGCGAGCGCGCCGCCCAGCCATTCCCGGCGCGAAACGCCGGCGCCCGATTTCGCATCGCGCATGTGTGAACCCCGCTGATCCGACGAGTGCCGATGTTCGCGGCGGCGGCCGCGGCGCGTCAAGAGATGCGCGCGGTCGGATCGTTCGCGTGGCGCTGCCGCTCGCAGCGGCCGACACCGTGGTGGCGCAGGATCTTCTGGATCTCGCCTTCGAGCGGCCGCGTCGCGCTGCCCTCGAGCATCAGCAGCGACACGCGCCGCGCGCCGAAACATTGCGCCGCGATCACCGGCTGCGTGTGGATCTGCGCGGTCGAATTCGGATCGTGGAAATCGAGATAGAACCAGATGCCGTCCGCGTCCGGCTGCGGCACGCCGCTGCTCCAGCCCGGACCGGGCGCGGCGGCGTGGGTGTGGAAGGCGTAGGTCAGGCTCGGCACTGCCGCGTCCAGACGCTGTGCGTCGAACGCGGCCAGTTGCGGGAACACGGGTTTGAGCGCGGCGATGTCGCGCGCGATCGCACGCAGCGCGGCGGTGTAGTCGGTTGCGTCCGGCACCGCCGGTGCCGCGGCTGCAACGGCGCCGGCCAGCGCGGCAAGCAGGCCGGCGGCGAACCGTTGCGCGACGCTGCAACCGCGACGCATGCGCGAACTCCGTGACGTGAGCGCCCGCTCACCAGTGGTAGTGCACAGTGTAGGTGATTTTCGCGCTGCCGTCGGCGGCGATGTCGACCGGAAAATCGATCGTCTGTGCGTCGCGCTTGGCGAAGTCGTGGTTTTTCGCCGTGATTTCCCAGTTGCTCCAGCGATACAGGTATTCGCGCACGACCACCGCCGCGGCGTCCTTCTTGCGGTTGCGCACGGAAATCTCGAAGCTTTCGTCGATCGTTTTCGCGCTGGTGTCGATGTGGAACTCGGTCTGCTTGCGCTCGCCGACGATGTCGAACGCGTTGCCGAGCTTGATGCGCAGCGTCTCGTTGCGCGGCGTGTGCTTGATCACGTCCTCGCCGATGAATTCGAGCGCGCCGTCGCTCGCGTTCGCCTGGTTCACGCGCACGCGTCCGGCCGGCAGCGGCATGCCGAGCTTGTTCGCCTCCTTGTTGTCGAACTCCAGGTACGAGCCGACCGTGCCCTGCGACGTCGCGGCGTAGCCCTGGTCCGAGATCGGCGCCGACCAGTAGCTCCACGGTTGCGGCGCCGCGGTGAACACGAGCTGCTTGCGGCAGGCGGCCTCGTGCGCGGCGGGGAACAGTTCGAGTTGCTTGGTCGAATTATCCGGCAGGTCGGTGCGGCGGCCGAGCGTATACAAGTGGTACTCGGACAGGCTCGATTCGCTGAAACCGGCGACTTCGTCGCGCTCGGCCACCATCGCCTTGCGCAGCATGGGCGCCTGCAGGGCGCCCGCCGCCGCGGCCGGCGCGCGGTTCACTTCGCCCGCGACCAGTTTCAACTGCGCGTTCGGGTAGCTGCCGCCGGACTGGTTCACCAGCGTGACCCAGGCGGCGAGGTCCATGGCGCAGTTGCCGTTCGCCTCGTGCAGCGTGACGTTGTAGTCGGTCCACCAGGTCACACCCTGCGCCTGGTAGCTGACGCGCGCGTCCTGCGCACCGCCGGTCTTGCTCGCGACTTTCCAGACCAGGGTCGGCTGCGTGATCAGGCCGCCGGGCAGGGCGGGGAATTGCACGTCGCTGTAGCCGTTCAAGGTGACGACTTCGCCGGATTCCTTCTGCAGGATGATGCCGCCGTTGGCCGAGAGCAATTTGCCGCTCACGCGTTCGACCTTGTCGCCGCGCGTCTGGCCGATGCTGATCGACTGGCCGATGTAGCGGTCGAGCAGTTTGGCGTTGTCGACCAGGTCGTACTGGTAATTCTGTTCCATCACGCGCGTGCCGGCGGGATCGGACAGCGACTCGAACGCGACGGTGGTCGGGTCGATGCGCTTGGCGACGTCGGTGAACTTGATCTCGCCCACGCCCTGCGGCAGCGTCATGCGGCGTGCGTCGCGCACCAGGGCGTAGCCGGGCAGGTTGGCGCCATATTGCGCGAGGCTTGCGGTACTGAGCTGGCCGGGCTGCGCAGCGCTGTAGACGGTGAGCGAGTAATCCGGTGCGTCGGCGGCGTTGGCGGAGGCGCACAGGGCGAAGGCGATGGCGGCGGCAAGTGGGCGTGACATGCGGGTTTCCTCGAGTGGACTGCGCGCATGCAACGGTACCCCATCGGCGCCGGGGTTGCCCCACTGTGCGCCCGGCACGCGCGTCGCGTAGAATCCGGCGTATGCCAGCCGAACACACCACGATCGCGTTCGTCGCCAGCAAGACCGACGAAGCGCAAAACGCGCTCGCGCAATTGCGCCAGCGTTATGCCGAGGTGCCGATCGAACAGGCAAACGTGATCGTGGCGCTCGGCGGGGACGGCTTCATGTTGCGCACGCTGCATCGGCACATGGCGCTGAACAAGCCCGTGTTCGGCATGAAACTCGGCACCGTCGGTTTCCTGATGAACCAGTTCCATGCCGACAACGTGGGCGATCGCATCGCACGCGCGCAGCCGACGCTGCTCAAGCCGCTGGTGATGGAAGCCGTGAGCGAATCCGGTACCACCACGACGTCGCTGGCGTTCAACGAAGTGTCGCTGCTGCGCCAGACGAAACAGGCGGCGCACATCCGCGTTTCGCTCAACAACGCGGTCAAGATCGACGAGCTGATGTGCGACGGCGTGCTGGTCTGCACCTCGGCCGGATCGACCGCGTACAACTTGTCCGCGCACGGGCCGATCCTGCCGCTCGGCGCCGACGTGCTGGCGATGACGCCGATCAGCCCCTTCCGCCCACGGCGCTGGCGCGGCGCGATCCTGCGCGCCGGCACCGAGGTCAAGTTCGACATCCTCGATCACTACAAGCGCCCGGTCAGCGCCACGGCGGATTCGAACGAAGTGCGCGACGTGGTCGAGGTGACGATCCGCGAATCGCGTGAGAAGACGGTCACCCTGCTGTTCGATCCGGAACACAACCTCGAAGACCGGATCCTCAACGAGCAATTCGCTTCGTGAGCGGCATGCGCGGACGCTGCGCGCTCGCCGTGTTGCTGAGTGTCGCCGGCGCGGCCGCCGCCGCCGATGTCGCCCCGGCGCTGCGCACGCAGGCCCTGACGCGCGGCGACGTGGATGCGCTGCTGGTGCTGTCGGATCAATCCGTACCGACGCTCGCGCCGCTGGCGCCGAGCGCGGATTACCGCGTGCGCCGGCGTGTGCTGGTCGACGCCTTGCGCGGACGCAGCGACGCCGCGCAGCGCGCGCTGCGCACCTGGCTCGACGCGCGCGGCATCGCGCACCGCGATTTCTGGATCGCGAACGTGATCCAGGCGCGAGTGCCGGCGGCGCTGCTCGACGAACTGGCGGCGCGACCGGAAATCGCACGCCTGGCCCCGAATCCCGCGATCGCCAACGCGTTGCCGCCGGTCGAAGCCCCCGCGCCGCGCGTGCAGCAGCAGGCCACGACCAGCATCGGCTGGGGCGTGTCCAAGATTCACGCGCCGGACGTCTGGGCGCTCGGCTTCACCGGCCAGGGTGCCGTGATCGGCGGCGAAGACACGGGTTACCAGTGGGATCACCCGGCGCTCAAGCCGCAGTACCGCGGCTGGAACGGCGCCACCGCCGATCACAATCACAATTGGCACGACGCGATCCACGACGCGACCGGCACGCTCGTGTGCGCGAACGATTCGCCCGCGCCGTGCGACGACGACAGCCACGGCACGCACACCGCCGGCACGTTTGCCGGCGACGACCACGCCGGCACCGAACCCGGCGTTGCGCCGGGCGCCCGGTGGATCGGCTGCCGCAACATGGATCGCGGCACCGGCACGCCGGCGCGCTACATCGAGTGCATGCAGTGGATGCTGGCGCCGACCGACCTCGCCGGCAACAACGCCAATCCCGATCTCGCGCCCGACGTGATCAGCAATTCCTGGAGCTGCCCGGAGGCCGCGCCGCCCACCGGCGAAGGCTGCACGCCGGCCGACGTGCTGGAAACCGCCGTCGCGAACCTGGTCGCGGGCGGGATCCTGTACGTCGCCGCGGCGCAGAATTCGGGCCCGAATTGCGCGACCATCTTCGATCCGCCGGCGATCTACCCGGAAGCGTTCGTGATCGGCGCGACCGACGCAAGCGACGCGCTGGCGAATTTCTCCTCGCGCGGTCCGGTCGGCAGCAGCGGCCCGATCCGGCCCGACGTGTCCGCGCCGGGCACGGGCATCGTGTCCTCGGTACCGACCAACTCCTACGCGACCATGAGCGGCACCAGCATGGCGACCCCGCATGTTGCGGGCGTCGCCGCGCTGCTGCTGTCGGCACATCCGAAACTGAAAGGCCGGCCGCACGCGCTGGAAGCGATCCTGCGTGCGAGCGCGACGCATGCGGTCACCGATCCGGCGCTGCAGGCCTGCGGCGGCACGGCGATCACGGATTGGCCGAACAACATGGTCGGCTACGGACGCGTCGATGCGCTGGCGGCGTGCCGCGAGATCATTTTCATGGACGGCTTCGATGGCTGATCCCGGCGCCTACGCGCGGGGCGCCGACCGGTCGGATACGGACCGGCCGGAAACAGAACGGCTCGTCGTGGCGATCTCGTCGCGCGCGCTGTTCGATTTGTCCGAAAGCCACGCGTTGTACGAGCGCGACGGGCTGGAAGCGTACCGTGCCTACCAGATGGCGCACGAGAACGACCTGCTCGCGCCGGGCATCGCGTTCCCACTGGTGCAGAAACTGCTGCGCCTGAATCCGCCGGCGCCGGCGGCGCCGCGCGTCGAAGTG
>Ga0207702_10004923_pt1 | contig 11744 bp, 12 predicted proteins | sample KBSCornC62_FD_184302 | JGI IMG/M metagenome (GOLD analysis project Ga0207702, IMG submission 184302) | Corn rhizosphere microbial communities from Kellogg Biological Station, Michigan, USA - KBS Corn C6-2 (SPAdes) (version 2) | ecosystem: Host-associated > Plants > Roots > Rhizosphere > Soil ...
CAACAAACTGAAGTTTGTTGGACATTTTTTAGCTCGATTTGCCTTGTTTCGCGAGCGATTCTTTTATCTTTTGCACCAACGCCTGTTTATGCTCATCCGGGCTGAGCGTGCGATATACCGGCCTGGCACCCGAGGCGATCTGGCACTCGACAATCTTGTCCCTCACGAGCTTGTCGAACTTAAACTTCCGCATGCGTTTACTATAGCAGCCGCGGGGTTGGAGTAATGGCGGCAAACAGGAGTAGAATAGCTCCATGAGTGAAAAAGTGAATCAGGACTCCACAGTAGCATTTCGGGGAAAATTATTCGAAATAGTGCAGACTACCCAGCCGGATGGCCGAGTGTTCGAGCGAGCGGTGCGGGCGCCTGGTGTGCGACTGATTATCTCCGACAAAGAAGCCCGCAAAGTGCTGCTGACCAAAGAGTTTCGCAGTGAGCTGAACGACTGGGATTACCGCTTGCCCGGCGGCAAAGTATTCGACAGTCTGGCAGAGTTCGATGAGTTTACGGCCAGTGGCGCGGATATGGCAGACGCTGCACGGCGCAAAGCCGTGGCAGAGGGGAGCGAAGAGGCAGGAATCAACATCAAAGATACGCGGCTGTTCAAAAAGTCCACGCTGGGTGCAACGGTGGAGTGGGATTTGTGGTGTTTTGAAGTGACTGACTGGGAACGATCCGAGGCCGGGCAACAGCTCGAAGCTGGCGAGCAGATAGAGGCCGATAACTGGTTCGGCTACGACGAAGCCCGCCAGATGATCATTGACGGGCACATGCAGGAAGAGCGTGTGGCGCTCATTCTTCTCCAGTGGCTGGAAGGACAAGGGGGAGAATAAGATGGCGGAAATAACGCAACGGGTGGCATGTAAGGCGGTGATCAGCCTAGGCGGCAAGGTGTTGGTACTGCGCGAAGGCTCGACATACGAAGAAGGTACGCAGATCGAGCGGTGGGGTTTCCCGGGCGGGCGTATTAACCCCGGTGAGCCGTTTCTCGAGGGCCTACGCCGCGAAGTGCTCGAAGAGACCGGCCTGAGTATCGCCAATCAGGAGCCGCTGTACGTTGGCGAGTGGTTCCCGAACATAAAGGGACAGGCAAATCACATTGTGGCGATCTTTTTTGTCTGTGAGCCCACTGAGGGCACAAAAGAGGGCGATGTGCTCCTGAGCGAGGAGCATGACAGCTATAGCTGGGTGACTGCAGCTGATGCCAAATCAATGGACTTCATGGCTCCTGACGACGATGTACTGGCGACATTTTTCAAGAAGTACCCTTAATAGCTACGCTGGGTCGTAGTCGGCTTTTTCACAGACATTTTACAGAGGTAATAGCATACTTACATCGGTTGCGGAGTGGAGTCTTTTGTTGATGCGTTTGCCAGCGTCTCGCTCCACGGCAAAAGCGTAATGTGGAGGAATAGCCATGAGTGTAGAAACATTACAACGACCAGCTGCGGACGATGGCAGCGGCAATGAGCAAGACTGGCGCCAATGGGGCGCTGAAACAGATGGCATGGGCGAGCAGCCCAACTACGGCAAGGTATACGTGGCACGCCCCGTAGGGCGGGCAAGTGTCTTTGGCGTGTCCCCGGGTGTAGCGCCGGACGCCTACCGTGGATGGGTCATGCCACAGCTGGCTGATCCGTCTGTGATTGGTGCGACCGTGCTCCGTGGGGGTATTACCCCTAATTAGCTCTCAGGGTGCGGTTTTTCTCCCGGAGGTGGAGTAGTATTGCCATAAGTAGTTATTTGTGGTAAAATACCGTTGATTACTTATGGAATCACGTGATTATATCCGACCTCTTTTGGCACTGCTCGTAGGCATAGGCCTGGTTGTGCTTGTTATTGTGTTGCTGGTAAAAGCCTTTTCGGGGGCGCCATCGGCTCCTTCGAGCCAGGTAGATATTACCAAGTACGATAACGCTGCTGCCAATGCGACGCTGCTTATCGACGCGCCGACCATGATCGACCAGGACCACCGCCAGGTTAAAATTACCGTTGGTGGTACCGGTAACGAAATTGACGTTATAAAGGGCTACCAGAGTACCGTTATCCAAAGTCATACCTACCCCAGTAACACCTCTGCCTTCGGTACATTCCTGCAGACCCTGAAACTGATGAACTTTTCGAAGGGTGCGACCTCGAATGTGGACTATCGCGGCTACTGCCCGACCGGCGACCGCTATGTGTTCACCTTCAACAACGGTGAAAACAACGTGTTTAGCTACTGGGCGACCAGCTGTGGCGGCCAGGGTACGTACAAGGGCGCGCTGGACCCGGTGCTGGTGCAGTTCAAAAAGCAGATTCCAGAGATGGATTTTGACCATCTCACAAACACCATCCCCCTAGGTTTCTAGCTGCCGCTCGCTCTGTTTGGGTGTATTTTCGGCGTAAACCCGTGCTCCCTATTCCGTCGTACCTCTAGTACGCCTGCATTCCGGTGCTCGTTTTCCATCCAAAACTACACCCAAACAGAGCGAGCTCGTCCGTGCCATTTTCTACTTTTCAAACAGAGTTTCGTCCCTGTTACAATGGAGGGGTGATTAGCGCGGTTATTTTTGATTGTTTTGGAGTACTTGCATCGGATGGCTGGCTGCCGTTCAAGGCGCGGTATTTTCAGGATAGCCCCGAGTTGAACCTGCAGGCCACGTTGCTTAACAAAGCGGTCGACGCCGGCACAGCCAGCTACAACGACTTTATACACCAAGTAGCCCAGATGGCGGGTCTGCCGGAAGATGTGGCGCGTCACCAGATAGAAAACAACATTCCGGACGAAAAACTGTTCACGTATATAAAAGAGCTGAAACAGCATTACAAAATCGGCCTGTTGTCGAATGCTGGCGACAACTGGCTGGGTGATATCTTTACGCCGGAGCAGGTTACGCTCTTCGACGCGGCCGTGTTTTCGTACGAAGTCGGCACCATAAAGCCAGATGCGCGTATGTACGAAACAATTGCTGAGCGCCTGCAGGTGAAGCTACAGGAGTGCGTTTTTGTAGACGATCAGCCACGGTATGTCACTGGCGCGCAGGCAGTGGGAATGCGTGCGGTGCTGTACGCTGACGCCGAGCAGTTCGAGCAGGAGTTGCCTGCGCTACTTGCCGATTCGTAGCATAATGCGCTTATCGGTACCGGCGGCGCTCTCTAACTTTGGCAGGTTCATGCGCAAACTGCCTATAAGTGCGGCGGAGCGGGCCGAAACAACGATGGCATGTGCCTGCATGCTCACGCTTACGTCGGCGTCGTAGTAGCGGCGCACGTAGTCTTTAATCGCACGTACCTCTGGGGGTACGTCAAAATCTTTGCGAGAGAGAATATCACCTAAACCATCCATGTCGAGGATGTATTATAGAGGTACAATGCCGGAGTTACCAGAAGTCGAAACAGTGCGAGCGGGACTGAATGAACTGCTGCCCGGGCGAGTGTTCGCCACCGTTACACATGATACCGAAAAGTCATTCCCAAACGCGGCCACCGATGTGAATGCGTTTCTTATCGACGCCTCGGTAACGGTTGTAAAACGGCGCGCCAAAGTGCTCATCATTGAGCTTTCCAGCAACTATTCGCTCGTGATTCACCTGAAGATGACTGGCCAACTGGTGTTTGTATCACCAGAGACACGGTTTGGAGCCGGCCACCCGAACGATAGCCTGGTGGGGCGTTTGCCAGATAAATCGACTCGCGTTGAGTTCACATTTAAGGATCAAAGCAGGCTCTTTTTTAACGATCAGCGAAAATTCGGCTGGGTGCGACTGCTGCCAACGGCAGAGGTGCCAAACATCGATTTTATGCGCAAAATCGGGCCAGAACCGCTCGATGCCGCGTTCACTGCACGGGAATTCGTAGAGCGGCTGCAGCGTCGTAAAAATACCAGCATCAAGGCTGCGTTGCTTGACCAGACTGTTGTAGCGGGTGTGGGCAACATTTATGCCGACGAAAGCCTGTGGGGCGCCAAAATTCACCCAGCCACACTGGTCCGTAATGTTTCGCGCCAGAAGCTACACACACTTTTTAACGAACTTCAGTACGTGCTAAACCTTGCTATTCAAAAGGGTGGTTCATCGGACAAGAATTATGTTAATGCAGAAGGTAAGAAGGGCAGCTATCTGAGCTTCGCACGCGTGTTCCGACGTGAAGGCCAACCGTGTCCGCGCTGTGGCACAACCATCGTTAAGCTGCGTGTGGCGGGCCGGGGTACGCACATTTGTCCGAACGAACAACGGCTGGTTAAGCACCAGGTAAGCCCACACAAGGGTGGTGTTGCTGTATAAGAATTTAAATTGTATAATAATCTCGTACTTTGTCGAATACTGTCAAATGTACATAGATAGGTAGCAAGCGGCGGTATCGACGCCTCGAAAGAACAGAGAGGACAGTCCTATGTCCGAAATCAAAATCCTGGACGGCTTTCAGCCCAATGAGGCAGGGAGCGAATCTCCGGTAATCGATGCAATGACCCGTCGGGTAACCGAAGGGCGTCGTCGTGGCAGTGAGGGGCTTTTCCCCAACGGGGCCATCGACTGCTGCGGCGAGTACATGTTCATCCGCGCTGTGACGCTTACTGTCGATGGCGCGACCATCAGCATGCCGGCTTGTGTCGTTCACTTCATTGCGCATCACCGTGACGAGGCAATGAGGTTCGACCCCGGTCTCGAGCAGAAGGTGGCGTTGCTCCCCGAGCCCGGTACGCCCACGGCGAACGAACTCGCAGGAGAGCATTTCTGACGCCCAGGGCGGCAAGCGGGTACTGCAGAAATGCACACCAACACCACTCGCTTGCCGCCCGGACTGTCTACCTATCACTTTATCTAATACCTCAGAACTTACTCAGCAGACCTAATACTGCCGTGACGTCCGAAAGCCGGAACCGGGCGTACGTGGCACCGTGACCGACTTTTATGCTGTACGCACCGGGTGGCAACGCGGCGAACATGTCTTCGTCGGTCGTATCGTCGCCGACTGCCAACACAAAGTCGTAGTCGTGGATGAGCCACTCCTGCGATACCCGCCCCTTACTAACATCGGACGGACGTACCTCTAACACCTTGTGCCCCTCGATTACCTGTATGCCGTAGGCCTTGGTGAGCGGTTTTAGTTCCCGGCGGAGCGCCACCAGATGTTTCTGGGCGTAGTAGGGGCTGGCGGTACGGTAATGCCACACTATGGCCCACTCCTTTTGCTCTACGAATGCCCCAGGTGTCTTATCGGCATAATGCCGGAACAGAACACTGGTAGGGTGGCGCCATTCGGTGTCACCGCTTGTCACTTTGTGCCAGTTTTTGCCGCCTTTGCGCCGGAAGACAGCGCCGTGTTCGGCGGCCAGCGCAATCGGCAGCTTGCCGAACCACTCTGTCAGATTGGATTTGTCGCGTCCACTAACGATAACAATATCATTTGCTTTGTTGTTTCCCAGCCGCCGAAGCAGTCGAAGCAGCTCGGGTGATGGTATGGCTGCCGTCGGGTCCCGGGTGAATGACCGCAGCACGCCGTCGTAGTCCAGTAGAAGTAGCCGATGTGCGGCGCTGCTATATGCGTCCAGAAGCTTTTTTCGATTACTGGCGTCCAGTGCGCGGGTTATAGGGAGTCTGGCGGCGTGAGGGCGCTGCAGTTCCTTCATGAAGGTGTCGGCCCAGCGGTCGACGGTGTGATGTTTAAGGTGCTGACGCATGACGCTCGTGCGTCGTCGCAAGTCCTTTTTCGGGAGTGCCAGAGCCCGGCTGAGACCACGAACGAGGGTTGGAGGCTGCGCTGGATCAACCCGGATTGCATCCTTTAATTCGTCGGCCGCACCGGCCGTCTTGCTCAGCACGAGCACACCGTCACGGTGTTGCTGGCTGGCCAGATACTCTTTGGCAACCAGGTTCATGCCGTCTCGAAGCGGTGCGATGAATGCAACGTCTGCGCGCTGATACAACGCCACCAGCTCGGCAAACTCCATACTGCGGTACATATATTCCACCGGCTCCCAGGTTTCATTGCCGTACCGGTTGTTTATGCGCTGCACGATTTTTTCCATGCGCATTTTGAGCTGCTGGTATGTGGCAATTTCCTCGCGCGACGGAATAACGAGCATTATCATGGTAACTTTTCCATGTAGCTGCGGACTGGTCTCCAGGAGCTGCTCGAATGCTTTGAGCCGTTCCACGAGCCCTTTGGCCGGGTCCAGCCGGTCGACAGTGGCAATAATCTTACGTCCGCGATGGGCCCGTTCCAGTTTTCGCCGCTCTGTCTTTACATGGCGCTGGCCAGAGGCATGGGCGAATTTCAGGTAATCTATGCCCATCGGAAATTCAGAAACGTGCACAGCCCGCGCCGGCAGTAGTACCTTGTCGCCGGCAATCGTGCCGAACTCCAGCTGCTTGCAGCTTTGCAGAAAATTCTGTGCATAGCCACTGGTGTGCAACCCCACCAGGTCCGCCCCCAGCACACCCGCCAGCAGGCTTCCGGCATGCTTGTTGGCTGTAAACACATCGGCGGCCGGGAAGGGTATGTGTAAAAAGTAGCCTATGTGATCTTCGGGTCTCTCGGCCCGTAAGTATTGCGGCACCAGGAGCAACTGATAGTCATGCACCCACAGCGTGTCGCCCGGCTTGCTCAGCTCCAGTGCCACCTCCGTAAACTGGCGATTAACCGCCTGGTAGGCCTGCCAATTCTTGGCACTGTCGCCAGTGCGTACCTGCAGGTTGTGAAACTGGGGCCAGAGCACGCTGTTACTGTAGCCGTTGTAGTAGTCGTCTACCTGTTTCTTGGTGAGGAATACCGGATAGCAGTGCTTGGCTTTGAGCTTCTCGGTGATGATCCGTTTGTCTTCTTCGGTCAGATCGTCGCTTGGTAATCCCGGCCAGCCAATCCACTTGGTGCCTCGGCGCCTGGTGTAGCCCATAAGGCCGCGCGCCAGCCCGCCAGAGCTTAAATAGACCTCTATAGACTTACCGGTTTTCCGCACACTTACCGGCAAACGGTTCGAAATAATGACCAGATCTGCCATTGCGCTCCTACTCTAGCACTCCCCCGTGCAAGGCGAAGCGAACTATTTTACAGTTACATCGTGCGGACAGGAGCTGTCAGATATAATAAAAGGGATGATTACGACACTGACCGGGGAGAACGATGTACTGCGCCAAGAGGCTCTGCACCGGATTGTCGAGAGCTTTCTAGCAGAGCACACCGATATGGGGCTGGAGCGTCTGGACGGCGAAGACGCCGATTATGCCCGTATGCTTGGGGGCGTGCAGAGCCTGCCATTCCTGGCCAGCCGCAAGCTGGTCGTGCTGCGCAGCCCCGGCGCAAACAAGGAGTTTGCCGAACATTTCGAACAGTTTGTGGGCGACATACCAGAGACAAACGATGTCGTTATAGTGGAACCGAAGCTCGACAAGCGCCTAGCCTACTACAAACAGCTCAAAAAACTGACCGATTTCCGCGACTTCGCGGTGCTGGATGCCGGCGGTCTGGAGCGCTACTTAACAGATTACGCCAAAACACAGGGCGGCAGTTTGACCTCTGGTGATGCCCGAGTGCTCGTTGACCGCATTGGCACCAACCAGCTGGCCCTCAAACACGAACTCGACAAACTGTTGGCGTACGACCCAAAGATAACGCGGTCGAACATAGAACTACTCACCGAACGTACACCTCAGAGCAGTATCTTCGAGCTGCTGGACGCCGCCTTCGCCGGTAACACCCGTCGTGCCATGCAGCTGTACGATGAGCAACGCGATATGCGCGTGGAGCCGCAACAGATCATTGCCATGCTGGTGTGGCAGCTGCATATCCTGGCAATCGCCAAAGCAGCAGGGCCTCGAAGTGCTGAGAATGTTGCCAAAGAGGCAAAATTAAGTCCGTTTACGGTCCGGAAGAGCCAGGATCTAGCTCGTCGTATCGGCGGCCCACGACTTAAGCAGCTCATCACCGAATTACGTGTGTTCGACGTGCGTCTCAAAAGCGAATCTATAAGCGCCGATGAGGTGGTCAGATACTACCTCTTGAATCTTTCCGACAGGGATAACGCAGCCTAGTATATTGCATTTTTGTCACTTTTATGGTATTATGTACCGACTCGCTGAGTAAGGAGTTACTCCGAGGTACATTGACAAGCAGTCAGACAGACAAATTCCGCCGGAAAAGGTACGAAGTCGCAAGCTATTGTTGCTTCATACCTTTTCCGTGATTGGAAATTGTCCGCAGTACAAGGAAACCAGGAAAGAGGTCTCACGATGGGAACCGAATTCGCTCAGTTTCACACCGCTACCGTCATCGCAGGGTCAATCGGGCGCACGCTCATCATCCCGCTCAGCCACCAGCTGAAGCTCTCGCGGGTGCAGCGGCTGGCCATGACCAAATACCTTCGCAAGATCGACGGCGTCCGCGAAGTTCACTTCAACGACACGTACGTTCGCGTGATCTTCATCGGCAACCGCATGTACACGCGGGCGCTCTACCGGATCGTCACCGACTTGCTGTTGCTCGCCGAAGCCGTTCCGGCTAACGCGTTCGATGGACTCCCGGTGGAGATCAGGACCGTCAACCCCACAGCAGGGGTCTTGACCGAGATGGCCGCGCTGGTCGCATGAAGGGATCGCTCGGGATCTGCGGGCAGTAGGCGAGAGACAACGTTGTCTCTCGCCTGGGGGGCGAGCAGCCAGAATGGTGCAGAATGCACTGGAATGGCTGCGGCGTCCTTGCGACTCCAACCCCTTCCTTTGTTTCTGCCCCGTTCTGACTGCTTGTTCTTCCATGTTTATTACTAGAACCCATTGCAAAATTCCATTCCGGCTAAAAACCGCAAGCTTGCACGCTGCCGCACGCGCACCACTCGTCATCGTAACCACAGTTACGCTTCCGTCTGTTGCGCATACGGCAGCCCGCGATCTGCAATATTTAGCTCGAAAGCGAACTTTGGATAGGTACGAAACTTCACGGTTACGCGTTATACGAAAGCAACAAAAAACCGCGATCGGGAACCCGACCGCAGTTTGTGTGGGCAGGGTAGATCGTACTACTTCTTGCGTGCAGCAGTCTTTTTGGCTGCCGGCTTCTTTGCTGGAGCCTTCTTTGCTACGGCCTTTTTCGGAGCGGCTTTCTTGGCTGCCGGTTTTGCGCCGGAGGCTTTGGCCTTAGCGGCCAGCTGCTTCTTCATGCGGGCGGCTTTATTCTTGTGGATTACGCCCTTTTTGGCGGCCTTGTCGACATGGCTCTGGGCTGCGCTGTGGCTCTTGGAGTCGCTCTTTTTTACAAACGACTTCAGCGCGGTCTTCAGGCTGCGCTTGGTCTTGCTGTTACGCACAGCAGCCTTGTTGGCAACCTTTACGCGCTTTTTGGCTGATTTAATGATTGGCATGGTGCTTTTTCGTCCTTGTAGTTATGTTTAACTCACAACGTAATATAACAGGGGCCAATATGAATGTCAAAGGAAGGAACTGCCATAAGCGGAAACTTCTCGACAGCGTGTGTAAAAATATGCTACTATGCCCCCAAAGCATTACCGGATAAAATAAAAAATACCGATGGACCAGCAAGAGCAATCACTCATCGACCGCATCAAACAGGCGCAGAACGTGCTGGTGACGGTTAGTGCGAACCCAAGCGTAGACCAGCTGGCGGCCGCCATCGGCCTGACGGTTGCACTGAACAAGCTGGAGAAGCACGGCACAGCGGTGTTTAGCGGCCAAATACCAAGCACCATCGAATTCTTAAAGCCCGAAGAAACGCTCGAAAAGAACACCGACAGCTTACGCGACTTCATCATAGCGCTCGACAAGTCCAAAGCCGACAAACTGCGCTACAAAGTCGAAGACCAGGTGGTGCGCATTTTTATTACCCCGTACAAGACGTCTCTAAGTCAAAAGGATCTTGAGTTCAGCCAGGGAGACTTCAACGTCGACGTGGTGATTGCGCTGGGTGTTGGCAATCAGCAGGATATCGATGCCGCCATTTCGGCGCACGGCCGTATTTTGCACGACGCTACCGTAGCCAGCATTAGCCTGAGCAAAGGCGACCTGGGAACTATAAACTGGGTGGACGGCAGCGCCAGCTCGCTTTCGGAAATGATGCTGGGCCTAATAGACGGCTTGGACAAAAAACTGCTCGACAACCAGATTGCCACAGCGTTGCTGACGGGTATCGTAGCCAGCACCGACCGTTTCCGCAACGAGAAGACAAGTCCGAAGGCCATGAGCGCCAGCGCTGAACTGATGGCTGCCGGCGCCAACCAGCAGCTGATTGCCACAGAGCTCGAAACGCCGCCACCGCCCCCGCCACCTGCGCCGGAGCCAAAGCAAGAAGCCCCGACAGAGGCTCCTACACAGGAAACCCATGACGAACAGCCGCACGAGCCCGGTGAACTCGACATTATTCACGACGACGAGCAGAAAAAAGATGGTGGTACCGATGGCTCAGGGCCGGATCCTGAGCCCAAAGAGCCCGAACAGCCACAGATACATGTTGACGACGACGGTAAGCTGAGTGCAGTTGGTGGTGAAGAGGGATTGGATCTGCCACCCTTGCCACCACCCCCGCCACCGTCCGTGCCGCCACAGATCTCGCAGGTGCACGGTGTTAATCCTGACGGCAGGGGGGATAACGGGGAAGGCCGAGACAACAAAGATGGTAAAGATGGTAATTCGGGTAGGCGCGGCAGAAAAGGGCGCCGCGGCGGCCGCATGATGGATCCCCCCACAATGGGTGATGCCAGTCTGACCGCCAACACACTACCGGACGAGAACGATACGTCGACCGAAGAGCTCAGCCTGCCGCAAATGCCGCCGCTCAACGCGCCGCTGCTCAAACACAACGAATCAGTCCTGCCCGCCGAGCCGAGTCCGATGTCGGCGACGGTCGAGAATCCGTTTATTCCGCAAGAGCCACTGCAGCCCGCACCGCAGGATTGGACTGCGCCCGAGCCTCCGAAGTCTGAACCCGAGCCTGAACCGGCCCCATTGCCACCACCCCCGCCAATGCCCGATCCAGTGCCAGAACCGCTTCCTCCGCCACCGCCGTTTGAACCGCCAAAATTCGATCCGGCACCGAGCCCTGCTCCTGCACCATTTCCTGTGCCGTCATCAGGACCGACTGCTGATTTTGCACTGCCACCAGCTCCAACGGCTCCGGCTCCACCCCCATTTGCGCCACCAATGCCGTCTGCCGACTCAGGGCCGCTGGTGTCACTGCCACCACCCCCGCCATTCAGCCCTCCGACGCCCATGTCACCTCCGGAGCCGCCGGCGTTCGCAGCGCCGCCGTTCCCGAATGCTCCCATACCACCTTCTCCGGCGAGTTTCGGCTCTAACGACACTTTAAGCCAGATTGAGCAGACAGTCAGCAGTCCCCATCTACAGGGTGCACCGGAAGCGGGGAGCCCCGCCGCCCAGGCAAGCAGTGTGAACGATGCCCGCAGCGCCGTGGAGGCAGCGCTGAACGCAGCTGCCGCGCCCAGCCCGTCTCCCGAACCTATTGCCGCCCTGAACGCTCAGCCACTTGGTATGAACCTGCATAACGACATACCCATGCCTCCGCCGGTTCCAATGCCTGCTCCGCCGAACGCAGGTTTTAGCGAACCAACACCGGGCAACACACCGGCAGACCAAACACTCGACATGCCACTGCCGTCGAACCCGTTCGGCCCGCCACAATCACCCATACCGTCTCCGACAACTCCACCAAGCGCTTTCCCGGGTATGCCGCCGGCCCCCGGTGCACCGTCCGGAGGGGCTACTCCTCCGCCACCGGTTCCGCCTCCAATGCTTCCGCCT
>Ga0207702_10004924_pt1 | contig 11741 bp, 8 predicted proteins | sample KBSCornC62_FD_184302 | JGI IMG/M metagenome (GOLD analysis project Ga0207702, IMG submission 184302) | Corn rhizosphere microbial communities from Kellogg Biological Station, Michigan, USA - KBS Corn C6-2 (SPAdes) (version 2) | ecosystem: Host-associated > Plants > Roots > Rhizosphere > Soil ...
CCCTCGCCATCGTCCCCTTTCAAGGTAAGGGCTTCACTCGACCGCTGGCGATCCTGCATCGCAAAGGCCGCGTTCTGACGCCGGCGATGAAGAAATTTATCGAGATCCTCGGCATGGATTTTACCCCTGCACAAGAAACTTAAACGCGGTGCGTAGGTCCGCTGCGTTTTCCTCAGAGACATGCTCGAACGCCCTGCAGCCTTGACCCTGTCGCCAAGAATCCACTTCTCATAGCTATGGCCAATGTCGTCATGGTGCTTTATGCACTCGTGCTTGCGGGTTTAGGCTTCTTTGCCCTTCACCGCGTCAAGATGCTTTGGCTCTATGCAGCGGCCGCCCGCCGCCCAGCGCGTCCGCAGCCGCAGTGGGTCGGTCCGTTGCCCTCGGTTTGTATTCAGTGTCCGCTCTACAATGAGCCATTGGTCGTCGAAGCCCTTTTGGAAAAAGTGACCGCCATTCGGTGGGGAGGGACGTTGGAAATCCAGATTCTCGACGACTCCACGGACAGCACGCCGCAAATCATCGAGCGTTGGCTGCAAGGGCATCCCGAAGCCGCATCATGCGTGCGGCACATTCGCCGTGAACGCCGCGTTGGATACAAAGCCGGCGCGCTTGCTTATGGCATGGAGCGCTCAACGGCCGAATTTTTCGCGATCTTCGACGCAGACTTTCGCCCGGAGCCAGATTATCTCGAGCACCTGTTGCCGTATTTCGACAATCCGAAAATCGGTGTCGTCCAAGCGCGCTGGGAATTCAGTAATCGCCGCTCGAGTATTCTCACGCGTTTCCAAGGCATTTTTCTCGACGCGCATTTCGTGATCGAACAAGTGGCGCGAAGCTCGGCCGGATATTTTTTCAACTTCAACGGGACAGCCGGGATTTGGCGCCGCGCGGCGCTTGAAGACGCAGGCGGCTGGACACCGGATACCGTCACGGAGGATTTGGACGCGAGCTATCGCGCTCAGCGTCGCGGATGGAAGTTTGTGTATTTGGCCAACTATTCCGTGCCCTCGGAATTGCCGGAAAATCTCACCGCCTTCAAATCGCAGCAGCACCGTTGGACCAAGGGCGGCATTCAAGTTGCGCGCAAACAGCTCGGTGCGATTTTCCAGAGCGATCTTCCCGGCCGGATCAAGCGAGAGGCGTTCAACCATCTCACGATCGGTTTCGTGCATCCCTTGCTCGTGGCGTTTTCCGTGCTGTTCGTTCCGTACCTTTACCTGATGGGGCACGTGCATCTCGCGTGGATGTGGATCGTGGTCAATCCCGTGGTCGTGTTGATCACCGCGGGTTCGACCGTGGTGCTCTACATCAGCGGCCAATATTTTCGCCAGGCGCAATGGTTGGAGGGCTTCATCGTTTTGCTCTCCGCGCCGCTGCTGCTCGCATTTGGTCTGGCCATGAGCGTGACCTGTTGCGTGGCGATGCTCGAAGGCCTTTTGACCAAGGGCGGAGAATTCGTGCGCACGCCGAAAGGCGGCCGCGCCGTCAAATCGGGAGGCATGCTCTCCTCGTTGCGTGGCCGGCCCCTTTTCGCCACGGTCATTGCGATCGAGTTGATCATTGGATCGGGCATGCTTTTAGGCGCACTCTATTTTGGCCATCACGACATGATCGCTATTGCCTGCACGCTGTTGGTGAAGGCGTCCGGATTTCTCGGGCTCGCAGCGTTGTCCACGCACGACCTGTGGCCTCGCGGTGTGCCTGCCCGGATTTGAGTGACCTAACGCATTGAGATGAGTCGCGCCTGCCCGGCGATGGGCGAAACCGGGCGACCAATCGGTTTTCGATCTGGCGGGACGCGACACGCCTTTGGTCGCAGACGGCAGCGTTGTTGATTTTTTCCTCAGATGGGGAATTTTGCGCGGCACTCGCGGCTCTTGTAGTCGTCAGAATCTTATCAACCTCTTTTTTTTTCATGAAAACCTTCTCCTTCCACGCGGTTGCCGGCCTTTTCAGTTTCGCTCTCGCGACCTTGAGCCTGAGCACCGCCGCTCGCGCGGCGGCCGTCGATGTCGGCTCGCCCGCTCCATCGTGGAAACTGACAGACATGAGCGGAAAGACGATTTCGAGCGATGACTTCAAAGGGAAGGTGGTCGTGATCGATTTTTGGGCGACGTGGTGTCCGCCCTGTATCGGCGAGATTCCGGGATACATCGAGTTGCAGAAAAAGTATGCCGACGAAGGACTGGTTTTCATCGGCTTGTCGGTCGACCAGGCGGGTCCCGAGGTAGTGAATAAATTTATCGCGGATCACCACGTGAACTATGATGTCGCTCTTGCTGACGAGAAAACGCAGGCGGCTTTTGGCGGTTTCGACGCGATCCCGACGACCTTCGTGATCGATCGGACCGGACACATCGCGAATATGAAAACCGGTTCGATGCGCGAAGCAGCATTCGAGGCACTGCTGGAGCCGCTGCTGAAGAAGGGCTGAAGGCTGAAAGGCTGAAGGACTGAAAGCTGATCGCTGATCGCTGATCGCTGATCGCTGATCGCTGATCGCTGATCGCTGATCGCTGATCGCTGATCGCTGATCGCTGATCGCTGATCGCTGATCGCTGATCGCTGATCGCTGGTGGGCTCTATATTAGAACGTGGCTGCAAGCGAGAGCGGTGCAGCTTGGTTATCGGAAAAGTCAGGGGAGAGCGAGTAGCGTCGCGCCAGCAAGATTCAGCCCTTCAGCCTTCAGTCCTTCAGCCTTTTGCTCACCAGTCGTCTGTTCGAAAAGGCCGCGCCGGTAGTCCTGCGCCGTTGTACAGATTTGCGGTGGGATCGTTGAACCAGGCGTAGCGCACGGCGACAGGGGAGGTGACATCGCGGGCGCTGACCACCACGGTTTCGCCCTGGATTTTCGCCGTGGCCGGATAAAATTTTCGATCGAAACCGGCGATTTGAAAACAAAACAGGGGGTGATCCTCCGCCGTGAGGCCCGTGCCGGCGTGGGTGAAATGAATTCGAAATGCGGTGCCGTCGCGCTCGGCGCTTTCGAAAATGGGACCGCAATCGTCTACGTTCATGCCATAAACTTCTTTACGAGCGATCAGCGAGAGCCGTCGACCGACTTCCTGCTTCTCGCGCGGATGGATGTCATCCGGATTACCGATGTCGATCGTCACCGCCATGCCTGTGTTCGGAAGCGAAAGAGCCTCGGCTTGCTGATCGCGCAAGATTGCCCACTCGATTCCGGTGCCGTTGCCGTTTTTGAAATTGGGCAACTGCACGTAATAAAATGGTAGATCGCCCTGGGCGAAATACAGGCGCCACGAGCGAATGAGCAGTTCGAGATAGGCCGCGTATTCGCGCGGCCGATACCAATTGGCTTCGCCCTGGTACCACAGAAAGCCGCGGAGCGCCGTGGGCACAAGCGGTGCAACCATCCCGTTGAAAAGCGAAGATGGCTCGCCCTTGGGCCCAAACATCACCGGCTCCTTTGGTTTCGGCGTGAGGTTGCGCTGATGATGGGCGCGCGCGGCGTTGTCCTGTGCGGTCCACGCGTCGAGCTCTGGGCGGTAGCGTTGCATTGCCGCTTCCCATTCGCTGTGAGCTTTGAGCCAAGCGGCATGGGTGTCTTTCAAGGCGGGATCGTTGGCCAATGCTTTTTCCCCGATCCACAATTCGATCTCCGTGCCGCCAACACTGCTGTTGATCAAACCGATCGGGATATTCAACCGCGGCTGCAGATCGCGCGCAAAAAAATAGGCGACCGCGCTGAAATTACCCGCCGTTGCCGGACTCGAGGGGATCCAACCGCCCGAAAATTTCTCGGCTGGCGCTGGCTGGGCTGAGTTCGCCACCGTGAGTTGCCGGATCAAGGGGTGATTGGCCGCGGCAATTTCTGCGGCGGCGTTTTCCGACTCGCGCACAGGAAAGGCCATGTTCGATTGCCCCGAGCAGAACCAAATGTCACCGACGACGACATCGCTGATCGTCAATGCAGTTTGACCGACAACGGTGAGATCCGCGCTCGCCGATGATGCCGGTATTGGCGCGAGCACTACAAGCCACTTGCCGTCTTGGCTGGCGGTTGCGCCGACAGTTTGACCCGCGAAGCTGACGTTCACTTTTTCGCCGGGCGCGGCCCAGCCCCAAATCGGCAGCGGCTTATCGCGCTGCAACACGGCGTGATCGGTAAACAGCGGCGCCAACGACACGTCCGCGCGAAGGGAAAGCGCGAGCAGGAAGAAGGTGGCTAATTTACGCATCGAGCAAGGATGGCGACGGGAAGGAATCCAGCGCAACGGGATTTAGGGAAATACGCCGGTGGAAAATACATCGGTGGAAATACGGCGCTGTGGAAGTATGCAGATGTGGAAGAAAATATGCGGGCGTGGAAGTATGCCGGTGTAGAAGTGTGCAGGCGCGGGGGAGTCAACGCCGTGGCAATAGAGAGCCATGCGGGGAGTCGTCTAGCGCGCACCATGATCGCTGTCCTGGTGCGGATACGACGATGTCCTGGTTGAAAGCGCGATGGGAGATTTCCCTGCGCCAAGTCCGCGCGTTAAGACGCGCAGCTACGAGTGCGCGCGAAGCCCGCACGCTAAAGCTCGCTTGATGAGATTCGAAGCCCGTGCGCTAAGAGACGCGCACAACGGGATTTGAAGTGCGTGGGATACGACACGCGTAACGAAGTTCGAAATCCCGCGTTAAAAGAAGAGCGCAAGGGGATTTCAAGTCCCCGCATCACGACGTGCACCGCGGAATTTTGGGTAGCCGCGTTCGTGAGAACGCGGGCCCTGCGCGCTGCGATGGCTAAGGCCCGCGTTCTTACGAACGCTGCTACGATCGGATGCTGCTCGGATGGTTAAGGTGAGTGAAAGACGACGAAGGTAAGAGAAAAACGTAACGCGATTCGAAGCCCGTTCTCACGAACGCGCCTGCGAAACGGCGATCACTCCGTTGGCTTTTCTTCGCTCGGGCTCGCCGAGGGGGAGGGCCCTTCTTCCTCGTCTTCCGCGACCATTTGCAGCGCGTCGTCCAATTCGATCGCGTCCGCGCGCGCTGCGGCCACTTCGTCCGGCGTGTCGGCCTCTGGCGCGGTTTCGATGATTTCCGTAGGTTCGCCACTCGCGTGTTCCTCGTTCTCGCCGCTGCTCTCCGCGAGTTTACCGCGATGCAGAAACTGATGGAGTTCCGCGGCGAGTTTGGGGCCGAAACCATCGACTTCGCGAATTTGTTCAACGGAGGCCGCGCGCAATTTATCGATGTCTCCGAAATGGGTCATCAACGCGGCCCGCCGCACCGCGCCCAGCCCGACGAAATCGTCGAGCACGGATTCGCGGATCTTCTTCGATCGCAATTTTGCGTTGTAAGTATTGGCGAAACGGTGCGCCTCGTCGCGCAGGCGTTGCAGTAGTTGCAGCCCCGGATGATTCAGCGGCAAATTGAGCGGAGCGCGTTCGTCGGAAAAAATGATGGTCTCGTGCTTTTTCGCCAACCCGATCATGAACGGCGGAGTGATGTCGGCGGCGATAAACGCTTTCAACGCGGCGCCAATTTGCCCGCGCCCGCCATCAATCACGACGAGGTTGGGAAACGACTTTTGCTCTTCTTGGAGGCGTCGATAGCGCCGGCCCACCACCTCTTCCATGGCCCGAAAATCGTCGTTGCCAATGAAACTTTTGATCTGAAAACGCCGGTAATTATTCTTATCCGGCCGGCCTTGCGCGAAGTGAACCATCGACGCGACGACGAACGTTCCCGAGATGTGGGAGATGTCGAAACACTCCATGCGTTCGGGCAACTCCGTCATCCCGAGTGCAGCTTGGAGCGCGGTCAACGCCGTCGTGTCGATAATGGACACGTTTTGCTCGCGCTCGAAACGGCGGGTCCGCGCCAGGGTTTTTTCTAGCGCGAAAACGACGTCGCGCAGCTCCGCGGCTTTTTCGAAATCTTGCCGCTCGGCCGCCGAAGCCATTTCACCGCGCAGCGTTTCGAGCCACTCGCGCGATTTCCCTTCGAGAAATTGGCACGCGTCTTCGACCCGGTGGCGATATTGGTCAGTCGTGACTTCGTTGGGAAAGCCATACAGCTCCTGGCGAACATCATCGTACATCTGCCAACGCCCGTCGGGCAGGCGGAGCGGATTCGAGTCGGCGAGGAGAATGCCGTATTGGCGGCGCATCTGAGCGAGCGTTTTGCGCAACAGACCCGAATGCGCGAAAGGACCAAAGTAACGCGATTTGTCGTCTTTTTTGAAACGCGTTAACCGAAACTTGGGCAACTCTTCGTGCTGGTCGACGCGCACGAGCAGGAAGCGTTTATCGTCCGTGAAATCGGTATTGTAGCGCGGCTTCCACTGCTTGATCAATCGGCCTTCGAGCAGCAGCGCCTCCGGTTCCGATTTCACCTCGATGGTGTCGAAATCCGTGATCAAGTCGATCAGCGCCCGGATCTTGGGATGGAGGGTAGAGAGCGGGCGAGACGGTTGAAAATAAGACGAAACCCGTTTTTTTAAACTCTTGGCTTTGCCTACATAAATGATCCGACCGAGCCGATCCTTCATCATGTAGACGCCCGGCTTCTCCGGGAGCCTTCGCACCTTTTCCTTCAAAGTAAGTGTCTCGCGGTTATCTGACGGGTCGGCTGGCATTTTCTGCAGATTAACCTAATTTTTCAGACTGCAAGTATGGTTTCTCCTCTCGCTACTCCGCCGACCCACAAACGCTTCGAGCTGCTCACGCTCGGCGACGAGTTGCTGATTGGCCTGACGGCGAACACACATTTGACCTTTATCGGTGCGCAGCTCGGTCGGCGAGGCGTCATGTTGCAACGCAATGTCACGGTGACCGATGATGCCGACGCGATCGTGCAAGAGTTCGCGGGGAGTTGGGCGCGGGCCGACGTCGTCATTACCACGGGTGGTCTTGGGCCGACGTGCGATGATCGCACGCGAGAAGCAATTTCCAACGTCCTCGGACAAAAACTCGTTTTTGACCCCACGGTGGAAAAAGCGATCGTCGAGCGTTTTTCGCGCCTGGGTCGAAAGATCACCGAGAACAATTTAAAACAAGCATATCGACCGGAGAATGCGGTCATCTTGCCCAACGCAAACGGCACCGCGCCCGGTCTCTGGATCGAACAGAGCGGCAAAGTGCTCTGCATGCTGCCCGGTCCGCCGAACGAGTTGAATCCCATGTTTGTCGACCAGGTTTTGCCGCGTTTGGCCAAGCTAGGTTACTTGTCGGAGCGCGAGGCCTACGTCCAAATCCGCACGGCGGGTATCGGCGAGTCGATGCTGGAGACAAAGCTGCAGCCCATCTTCGACCGTTATGGTGAACCGCTGAGCATCGCCTTTTGCGCGCATCAAGGGCAGGTGGATTGCCGGGTGAGTTCGCCGACGGACCATTTTAAATTGGCCGAGCTCGAAGACATCGCCGCGCTCTGCGCGCAGACATTGGGGGAAGATTTTCTCTGCTACGGGCACGATTCGCTCGCCAAAGTCACGGCGGATCTCTTGCGCACGCAGGAAAAAATGCTGGCGATCGCGGAAACGGTGACGGGAGGTTTGCTGGCCAACTGTTTCACCGAGATTGCCGGTGGGCCGAAAATTTTTGCCGGCGGAGTGGTTTGCAGCAGCAATCAATCGATCATGGAGCTGCTCGACGTCCCGGAATGTTTGCTCTCTCAACATGGCTGCGTGAGCGCGGAAAATGCCGTGGCGATGGCCACGGGCGCGGCGGAGCGATTGGGCGCGGATTACGCGTTGGCGGTGACGGGCTACGGTGCGCCTTGCGCAGGCAACGCAGAAAATCCGGTCGGCACGATCTATGTGTCGCTCTATTCTCCGCATGGTGTCTGGTCGAAGAAACTTTCTTTTCCGGGCCCGCGCGCGACGGTGAAGGTGCGAGCGGTCAACGCGGCGCTTGATTGGCTGCGCCGCGAATTATTGCGCGGCCATCGGCCTGTATCCACGCGGGAACGACAGTTGGGGCCGCAATAATTGGCTGCTCGGCGAGCCTATCCAGGGAGCCTGAGCATCCTGCCGCCGATGATTTTGAGTGAGAAAAGCTCACGTTTTCATGAACTAGTCACGAGCTTTGCTGGATAATTGGGTCGCGGGCAGAATAGGCATGCTCCCAGGCGCGAGGCCTCGCAGGCCACCGTTTATTTAAAATGGCTCAGCTCCACTTGGGGGCGAAGCTGCTGGGCTGCCGTCCGCTTCTCCGTTGCTTTAGAAACCCTCGTTCGCGCCGATGTTGGATTTCCCTTTCTATGCCTGGAATCACCGACGCCCAATTTCAAGCGGCAGCCGAGCGCCTGCCCTCGACCCCTCTGGTTTTCAGTCGATTGGGGATGGCTTTGCACGACCCTAACGTCGATGTGGATGATATCTCGGCCATTTTGAAATTGGACGCCGCTCTCAGTGCGCGTCTTTTGCGACTGAGCAATAGCGCGGGCTTTATGGCTGATGAGCCAGCCAGCGATCTAACGGAAGCGGTTCAACGCGTCGGTTTTCGTGAGGTTTTTCGACTGGTGGGCTTGGCCATGAGTTCGCAACTCTATATTCAAGGCCTTCCGGTTTACGGCATGGCGGGCACGGAACTGTGGGAAAATTCTCTCGCCGTCGCCCTCGCCCTCGAGCGGCTAGCGCTGCTGGCCGGCGATGTCGATGAGCGCAACGCCTACACCGTGGGCCTTCTCCGTCCCATCGGACGTCTGTTGATCCAGCGACTGGCTGCCACGAACGGCTGTGCACCGTTGGCTGCGCGCAAAGGGACGACGTCGCTGGTCATTCAGTGGGAGCAACAAACGTTCGGCCTGACCAGTGTCGAAGCGGCGGCGCGCCTTTTTTCGCTTTGGGGTTTACCGGCGGATCTGGCGGCGACACTCGGCTACCAATTTCGTCCGTGGGATGATCCAGCAAAATCTAAACTGGGCGCATTGGTCTACCTTGCCGGCTCGATCGCGGAATCGTTGGGCAAAGGCCTCAGCATCGAACACGACGCCTGGGGCCGAGCCTCGGAAGCGCTCGAACAAGCCGGTCTTGTGCAAGCGCAGATCGACAGTTGCGCCGCATCCACCGCCGGCGCGGTCGCGGAGCTTTCGAAGCTCGTAGTGGCGGCGTAAGTACGTCGGTTAAGCGGGCTGCCCCTCCTCTCCCTGGGGGCGCGGACATTTTGTCCGCCAACCGATAAAAACGAGCCACTGGCTCGGGCATTTAACAGCAAGAACTTCGCTCGCGGTCTCAAAGCACCCGACCCGATATCATGCTCCGAGGTCGCCCTCATTTCACCCCAGCAGATTCTTCAGCGCGGTCAGGTACTTCTCTTGCGTGCCTTTGATGACTTCAGCCGGAAGCCGTGGAGCGGGTGGTTGCTGATTCCAACGAATCGCCAGTAAATGATCGCGGACGAACTGCTTGTCGTAGCTCGGCGGCGACTGGTTGGGCGCGTATTGATCTTTCGGCCAGTAGCGCGACGAATCCGGTGTGAGCAATTCGTCGATCAAGATCAGATTGCCCTGCGCATCGGTGCCGAATTCGAATTTTGTATCCGCTAAAATCATACCCGCGCGTTCGGCGCGATCGTGGCCAAGGCGATACAGGGCCAGGCTCGCTGCTTTCACTTTCTGATAAAGCGCTGCGCCGACGAGGGCGGAGGCTTGGTCATCGTTGATCGGTTCGTCGTGTCGGCCTTTGGGCGCCTTCGTCGTGGGCGTGAAAATCGGTTCGGGGAGCCGGTCCGCTTGGCGCAGACCTTTGGGCAACGGGATGCCACAAACCGTTCCCGTCTTTTGATAAGAGGACCAGCCGCTGCCTGCGAGGTAGCCGCGGACGACGCATTCGATCGTCAGTGGTTTGAGCTTTTGAACGACCATGCTGCGCAGCGCGAGATCCTGGGAGAGACCGTACTTTTGTTCGAGCAGCGGACCTTGGTTCGGCAACAAATGGTTCGGTAAAATACCACCGGCCTGCGCGAACCACCAAAGGCTCATTTGATTCAAGATAATGCCCTTGCCGGGAATGCCATCCGGCAAAATGACATCGAACGCCGAGAGGCGATCGCTGGCCACGATGAGCAAGACGTCTCCCAAGTCGAAAATATCGCGCACTTTACCCGAACCGATCCTCGGGTAGGGCACATCGTTGATTTGAGTCGTGGCCTCGAGCGGCAAGGCGGCGGCGATCTCAGGGAACGTCATAGGCCGACTGGTCTCGTGAAAAAGCGCGCGGCGGGCGAGTCTTTTAGTGCATCCGCTCTGGCGAGTTTTACCGACCCGAAACTAGGCTGCGCTCCCGATTTCATTTCCGCCGAGCGTGACTTAATTGGTCTTGCCATGATTCGCTCGCATTCTCGCGTCATTGTCATCACTGGAGCTTCTGCAGGCGTGGGTCGCGCTGCGGCCTTACACTTCGCCAAGACTGAGCATGCCTTGATCGGGTTGATCGCTCGCGGCGAAGAGGGACTGGAAAGTGCGGCGCAAGAAATCGAGCGGTTCGGCGGGCGCGCACTCGTGCTCCCTTGCGACGTGGCGGATGCCGCAGCGGTCGACGCGGCTGCGGACCAGGTGGAGCGCGAGCTCGGTCCGATCGACGTATGGGTGAACAATGCGATGACGAGTGTGTTCGCGATGATCAAGGACACGACGGCAGCGGAGTTCAAACGTGTCACCGAGGTGTGCTATCTCGGCTATGTCCACGGCACACTCGCAGCACTCAAGCACATGCGCCCTCGCAACCGGGGGCATATCATTCAAGTCGGGAGCGCCCTTGCTTATCGCGGCATCCCGCTGCAAGCCGCCTATTGCGCGAGCAAACACGCGATTCAAGGATTCATGGATTCTCTGCGCGCGGAGTTGATTCACGAGCACAGCGGCGTGGTGGCGTGCATGGTGCAGATGCCGGCGCTGAACACCCCGCAATTTGATTGGTGCGAAAATAAACTTCCGCAGCGGGCGCAGCCGGTCCCGCCGATTTATCAACCGGAGATTGCGGCCGAAGCCATCGCGTTCGCCTCGAAACATCGTCGCCGTGAAATTTATGTGGGCGCGTCCACAGCGATCGCCGTGATCGGCAATAAACTTCTGCCTGGAGTTGGGGATATTTATCTCGGCCGCACCGGTGTGAAAAGCCAGCAGGCCGCGCAGCCGAGAGATCCCGCACAGCCGAATAACCTTTATCAGCCTGTGCGGGGGCACGCTCGAGCGCATGGGCGATTCGATCGCGAGGCCAAGACATCGAGCGTCCAACTCTGGGCGACGACTCATCGCGGAGCGACGCTTTTTGCCGGTGCGGTGGCCTTGGGTTTGGCGTGGTTCGGATTACGTGAGCGACGTCTTGCGAGGTAAGAATGGGGTGGATGTGGTGTGGAAGGATGTGGCGTGGACGAAGGGTGGAGAGACGTGTGAGTGCAGGGAGGTGATTTCGCAGCGGGGCGCAGGGCCCGCGTTCTCACGAACGCGGCCACCTTAAAACCGCCGCGGACTTTGCGTGAGGAAAATAAAATTCTCGTCGTAAAAACGGAAGGCGACGTCGGATCCGCGCGTTAAGACGCGCAGCTACGGGGGAGCGAGCCGATCCATGGAATTCGCGTTCTAAGGAGCGCCTCTGCGGTTCCGACGAAAGCATTTTGAGTGAGGGTCTGATGCTTCTCCCCGGGAGCGCGGGCATTCGGCGCAGTGACAGTAAATCGAGGACACTTACTGCCACAAATTCGAGGACAGTTGTATTGAACAAACAGCTACAAAGCTGGGGAGGGTTTAAGGGAGGGGGCTTGGCTCCCTCCCTTTTTCGGAACCT
>Ga0207702_10004931_pt1 | contig 11728 bp, 10 predicted proteins | sample KBSCornC62_FD_184302 | JGI IMG/M metagenome (GOLD analysis project Ga0207702, IMG submission 184302) | Corn rhizosphere microbial communities from Kellogg Biological Station, Michigan, USA - KBS Corn C6-2 (SPAdes) (version 2) | ecosystem: Host-associated > Plants > Roots > Rhizosphere > Soil ...
CCATAACCCACCCAGGTCCCCGCGATCGGCCATAACCGGCGAAGGCCACCGCCCTGTAACGGTGGACGGGCGGCGATAAGGTCGGAATCGCTCACCGAGGCGGTGTCGGACAATCCGGGAGTCGCCGCGGCGGCGGCCCCTTGCGTATGGAAAAGCGGATTTTTGTCCACGGCGCTGCCAGGCGGGACATGGTTCGGGCCCGGCGATGGCAATTGCGAGGCAGGTTCCCGGATCTCGCCAGGGAACAAGACGGGATTCGGATCCGGCACCGGCGGGCGTGGGACGAAGCGTGTCGTCCAAGCGGAAAAGGTGGCACTGAGGTCGAGGACCGCCTTGCCAAAGAGCTTGAGGTCCTGAAACAGGGCTGGAACAGCATCGCCAAGGATTGTGCCGGCGAAGGTCACGAGATAGCTGCCGTCTGGCTGGACGACGGCCACGCCGCTAAAGCTCCGCTGCTGAGAAGCGCCGTTCGCATCGATGTAAAAGCTGGACAGGCTGACGTTAAGCTCCGCTAGCGGGATCGGTTGGAGCCGTACGCCTGGATTTGTTGCCGAGAATGCCAGAGCGTCGTCAGGTTCGCCAATGACGACGCGCAAATTGAGCGCAGCCGTATCGAAAGGCTGACCGTTGGCTTGCTGGCCGGTTTGGCTTGCCGAGAAAAGGAAAGCGGGATCGACATCCGGGGCGAGCGACAGGCTCGGCAAGTACCAATGCAAACCCGCGTCGAGCGTGTCGGCAAAAAGGTTGCCTGATCGACTTGAGAGCAGGGGCTCGCTTTGCGCAGGGGACGGCGGCCTAGGCAATATCGGCTCAAACATGATCGGCCCAGGCGTCGCGGCCGTCACATGCGTCAGGCCGCCGACAAAAAAGCTCGCACCAGGGGTGGAGATATCGCCCATCAGTCGGCAACGCTGTTCAAATCGTCGCCACCCCCGCCGCTTCCTTCTGCGTCTCCAGCGTGAACTTCGCTGCAAGCGCTGCCTTGACCGGATCGGGGCAGGGAGGGACGGATATGGTGCAAGGCACGATCCGCTTGATGCGCCCCACACCGACCGCGACAGCCTGATTACCGCTCCAGGTCACGGAAGAGCTTGTGAAGTCGGACGGCGGCGGCGCGACATCAACGTTGATCTGGACCTTTGCGACGGCTTCGTTGAAATATTTGTCCGACCACACCTGCCAGGCCACCTGCGGATGTTGGAGAGGGTCGGTCGCGACGAGGGTGAGCGTGTCCGTCCGAGAGCCCAAGGTCACGACCAGCGTCACCGTCTCGTTCGGTGCGATCCGACGATCCAGAGAAAACAAGACATAAATATAGCCGACATCGGCTGGCCCGATAACCGGAGTGTGGTCGTTGCCGGTTGTCGTAACGACCATTTCGGGGGTGCCCGTAGACAGATCCACACGGGGGTCGTCGGTATGATATTCCAGCTTCTTGGTGATGACCACCTGGTTCGGGTCCCAGTTGGTGGACCCGGGTCCCATTCGCATGAACGAAATGTTGATGATGTCGCTCGGATTGTCCGCTGTCCAACGCGCGAGCGTGCTCGGCGCCGACAGGTTGATCGCGCTCGGCGTGTAATGGAAGCCGTCGCCCAGCGTCTTCAGCACCGGCTTGCCGTCGGAACCAACCTGGGCAGAGCCACTTGTGTCGAGAATCGGATAGCTCACTTCGATTGATGCCGACGCGATTGGATCAGCCGTCTTATCCGCCGTGGAGAAGTCGATGTTCGCGGTTGCTGCAACTTGCAGCTTCTGGAAAAATTCCCCGATATCCACGATCGCCAGATACTTATTCAGGTCTGCCTTGATCGCGGGCTCGAGCTCATTCAGGGTGCCTGACTTATCGTCAAGCTTGGTCACGGTGTCATTCAAGGTCCAGTTCTGCGTGAAATGAACGCCGTGCTTCTGGTACCCGAATTTGAGCGCGACAGCGGCACCCCCGCATGGGCCTGCATCGGCCTTTGCCGGATCATCGGGCTTGGGTTGCCAATCGAATATTTCATTCTTGACCAGATCCCAGGCCTTGGTCTGCATGTCTCCGACCTGCGTGTCGATCATCTTCTTGAGGTCAGCGTCCACCGCTACTTCATTTTCATTGATTATCGTGGTGATCGCTCCGCTCGTGACGCAAGACTGGTAATTCGCCGACAAGTCGGCCTGCCAAAAACCAAAATTCGCATTAACGGCGCCGGAAAACTGCGTGAATACCTTGTCAACATCGATATTCATCTGGATTTGACACGCATTCATGTAAAACATCTCGGTGAGCTTGTAATGCACGGTAAACGGAGAGTTGCCCGCTTTCAGAGCGCCAACGATCGCACCGGCCGCTTCCTGATTACAGGTAACGAGGAAGCTACTTATACCTGACGCCTCTATACTCCCCTGTCCTTTGCCCTGAGCAGAAATAAACCAAGGCGACTTGTCATCCCCCGCCCCGGGCAATTGCGGCACCTCGATCGTCACCTGATTGTCGGCGATCGGCACGACACCGAGCAGCGGCGCCGGGTCGCTTGCGTCGCGCGCAAACAGGTTGGCGATGCGCGGGGGCGGCGGGTCATGTTGCTGGGCCTTCAGCATGGCGAGCGCACTTGCGACGACACTGTCAGGAACCGCCATCGTGGTTGAAAAGGCGACGAATGCACCGCCCGCATCGGCCTCCCCGCCAGATGTCTGCATGCCGCTCACTCCGAGCGTATCTTCCGACGTCATCAGCCCCTTGAACAAGGTCACGCTGAAATCGAAATCGCCCGAATTATCTTCTTTCTTCGCCAGATAAAGACTTTTAGGCATGTAATAATATTGCATCGGCAACCCGTTCGCTTTCAGCGTGGGATTGTTTGCATCCGGAAAGACCTCGAGCTCGAAATTCCCAGAGTTGGCATCCTGAACTGTAATGAGCAGGAAGTCCGGGCCGAAGAGCGGCCCAAGAGGCTGAACAGCAAGATCGGCCATGTCCCACCTATAACAAGAGTGGCGAAAAACGGGTCTGCTTCGAAAGGCCTCGCCGCGAAAGGCCGCGCGCCTTTCCCGATGAGTCGACTCAAGATCATAAAAGAAATCATCTATTCGCGAAACGCTTTTGTTGAGCGCGAGTCGATGCTATGAGCCGGCCAGAGTAATACGACTCGGCACGACTCGACCTATTCTTGGATTGCATATTCGTGGGCAAAATTGCCCATGAGGATTTGCGTCTGGCATTTTGGGGGAAGCGAACCACGTCTACCCCCGTTTACAATAGTGGGAGGCGGTATGGCGCGTAAACCCAGCAGCTCAGCTAAGGCTTTGACTCACGCCGATATTCGGCCGGTCAAGGAGCGCATCGAAGACCAACTCCTCGCGCTTCCCGGCGTCACGGGCGTCGACATCAACGATAAGGTTTCGGATGGCAAATCGACCGGAAAACTGGCGATTGTCGTGTACGTGGCCCAGAAAAAGCCGGTCTCTGACCTCGCCCCCGGCCATGCGATCCCATCGCAGATTGACGGCATTCCGACCGACGTCAAGGAAGAGCGGGTCGAGCTTCACGCGGCGCGCTACGAGCTTGTGGAAGAAGACGCGGCCGCGCTGGTCGATGCGGCGAAATATCCAACTTTGCACGGCGGCATCAGCATGGGGCCGTGCCGAACCATCCATATGGACCCGCCCGATGTTCCGACGTCGGGCGATTACAGCTTTGTCGGCACGCTCGGAGCGATCGTTTCCGATCGCTCGACCAAGGCGAAGATGGCGCTCACCAACTTCCATGTCGCCTGTGTCGACAAGAATTGGCACGCGGGCGATATCATGTGCCAACCGGGCCTGAATGATGGCGGATCCTGCCCCGCTGATAATTTCGGCACGCTAACGCGCGCCACGCTGAGCGACGCCGTCGATGGCGCAGTCGTCACAATCACCGGTGGCAAGGCCACAAGTTGCACCATCGAACAGATCGGAGACATCAAGGGAAAGGCGGCCGCGGCGATAAACACCGCAGTGCGCAAACGAGGCCGAACGACCGGCCTGACCTATGGCAAGATCACTTCGATCGACGCAAGCACGACGATCAATTATGGTGACGGCCTTGGCAGTCATACGCTGAAAAACCAGATTCGCGTCGAGCCGGATACATCCAAGAATGCCGGCTTCAGCGATCATGGCGATTCAGGATCCATGGTCGTCGACAGTGCGAATAACGTCGTCGGGCTTTTGTTCGGCGGGAGTACGGACAGTTCGGGCAATCCGGTCGCGACTTACGCGAATCCCATCAACTCTGTGCTCGATGCGCTCGGAGTCGATCTGTGCCTTGCCAGTGCACCCGCGCCAAGTCCCGGACCTGGCCCCCAACCGGCGCCTACACCCGCGCCGTCACCTTCACCTTCACCTTCGCCCGCACCTCATCCGGCCCCGGCACCAAGTCCCGGTCCCTCGCCCACCCCAGCGCCGTCGCCCTCCCCAAACCCTGCCCCGAGCGCGGGCTCAACCGGCGAAACGTCCACGTCGTGGATGCCCCCTCCTTATCCGCCCTATCCGGTACAGTCGCCGTTGCTGTCTCCGCCCCCGTCCTACGCACCGCCGATCATGCCCTCGCCCGACGGCAATGCGCCAAGCGGAGCGGCAGACCATCGCAGGCTTGGCGTGCTCAGCCTGGTCGGCCTGGTCGTCCTCGGTGCCGTCGGAGTATTTGGATTGACGGAAAAGCCGTGACGGGTGCGCATCCGGCCGCCAAGCATCCGCGCTCGGCGCGGTATCAAGCGGACAGGATGACCGGTGACACCGATAAGTGTCATCGTACCGGTTCGCAACGAAGGCGAACGGATCGCTGCCATGGTGAGATCGGTGATCGCCGGTCGATCAAACACCTTTCCGCTCGAACTGGTCGTCGTCGACGACGCGTCCACGGACGGCTGTTGCAACCACCTGCACGGGCTCACGGACGGGGCGCCGCAGGTGACGCTTACACTGCTTCGCCTGGAGACCTGGGCCGGCGTGCCAACGGCAAGAAACCGCGGCGCCGCAGCGGCACGCTATCCGATCTATGTCATTACCGACGGCAACACACTCTTCCCGCAGCGCTGGGACGTTCCGATCCGCAATGCCTTCGTGCGTCACCGACTGCTTGCGATCACCATAAGCGATATGGGATCGCCATTTCGCGGATATGGTTGCCAATTGCAGCTTCCTTCGATGGGCGTACGCTGGCTCGCCGCGCCGGACGTTTACGGGGGCTTTGTTCCAATCTCCGCCTGTACCGGGACGGTCATCGATCGGGACTTGTTTCACCACCTCGGCGGTTATGACGAAACGCTGCCTGTTTACGGCGCGGCGGAGCCCGAATTCAGTCTTCGCGCGTGGCTTTCGGGCTATGAGATCACCTGCTTGCCCCAGCTTGAGCTTGCGCACCGCTTCCGCCCGCGCGCTGAACATCGTTCATACCTTGCGGACATACGCCAGCGGCAGCTTGCGAACTATTTACGGTTCGCGACCTATTATCTTCCCGACGAACTTTTGGAACAAACCTGCCTCTATTATCAGCGGCGGGAAGCCGACCTTTTTCCGAGCGTCTGGCGTTCGCTTGCGGCGAGCGACGTCTGGTCACGCCGCGCCGTGCTTGCAGGGCTACCCCGCAATTTCGCCTGGTTCGCCGCATGCTTTCCGCTGATGTGGCAAGCATGAGCGGAACCGGCCAACCCCTCACTTCGGCCAGCTCAAGACGCACGCTCATGGTGATCGTCGCCGCACGCAACGCCGGACTGTGGCTGACCGACTGCGTTCGAGCAATCCTGGTTCAGGAGCTGCCACCAGGCTGGTCGCTTGGCGTGGCGGTCGGCATCGATTCCTGTCCAGCGACGTTGGCCAGCGCGACACAATTGCACGGCCATCGCAATCTCGCGATCCGATACTTCCCTGACCATGTCGGGCCCTATGTCGTTTACAATTCGCTTGCCTGGTCAACGCGGTCAGACGTGCTCGTCCGTTTTGATGCCGACGATCTGATGCTGCCCGGCTACCTCGCTCGGCAATTGGCGAAACTCGACGCCCGTCTCAGCCCGACGGTAGTGCGGACATGGTCGCGATATGTCGATTCCGCGCTTCGGCCGATCGCCGCACCTCTTGCGGGCGGCGTACGCACGCCTCGCGATGGCCGGCGGGCTCGGCCGTCCGACGGGCAGTTCATGATGACGCGGAATGTCTTCGACCGTCTTGGTGGGTTTCAAGCGTGGCGTTGTCACGCGGACACCGAATTTTTGCAACGGGCTCGTTTTGCGGGCGTGCCGTTTACCGTGGTCGAGGATTTCCTGTATCTGAGGCGGGTGCATCCCGCGTCGCTGACGTCAAGCGGCCAGACCGGCTATGTGTCCCTTTATCGGGGGCATCGTGCGCGACAGCTGGAAGCGGCGCGGCTTCATTATGCTTCCGGGGGCATACCCGAGCGCATCCAGCCCGCCCTCGCGCGCTATCTCCCTTGTGGCGGATGCGCATGAAAATGACGCGCCCGGCATGCTGACCGTCGTGACCTTGAACTGGGCGCGCCCCGCTTTTCTGCTCGAGAACCTGCGTCACTATGCGGCCTGTCGAATTGTCGACCAGATCCTCTGCTTTAACAATGGAGCACCGCTCGATCGCCGCGCGGTTCCTAGCAAATGCGTGCTTGTCGAGGCGTCCTGCAACCTCGGTCTATATCCGCGGTTCGCCCTCGGCGCTCTCGCGCGGACCGAGGCGATCTTCCACACAGATGACGATATCCTTGTGCCGGAAGCCTCGCTGGAGACTCTTGCATACTGTTGGCAGGCCGCGCCGGGAAGTTGCCACGGGTTATTTGGACGTGTCGCACAGCCAACCTATCGTTTCGGCAACGTGTTCGGACCTGTCGAAGTCGTGCTCACCCGCGCGGTCGTTTGTGGTCGCAGGGCCAACAATGCAGCCCTATCGGCTACTCCAATGTTCGATGACCTTCCCGGTAAGCCGCACGGCAATGGAGAAGACATCATCCTCTCGTTCGCGGCCATGGCGACCTCGCGGACGCTGAATCTGGCCTATCGTCTGTCCGCTCGCCAGCATGGTCACGAGGACGCCACCGCTATTCATCGCAGTTGGGCCGGTCACCTCCAACATCGCCAGCGTGTCGTCGAACGTTGCCGATCCGTGTTCGGACTGTGACTTCCTTGCAGGCTCACTCCGTGGTGGCATGTCAGCCAGGCAGGGCGTCGGCGTGCTATTCTTCGCGATTACCGATCATACGTTGCCAGGAATTCCTTGTGGCAGAGGAACTACGTACGCTGTTTGCGCATACGATCGCCCAGGCCGCCAATTTTGCTTCTTCGCAGGTCAGCGACGCGGGTGGGCACGGAACAAGCGATCCCAACCAGCGCCGTTCGCGTGTTCTGTTCGAACTCGGTCCTTTTGGCCCTCCTTTTTTAGAGCGACTGCGGTTTGTATTGCCGCACATACTTTTCATGCTCGGACGCCCGCACTTTGCGGTGACCCAATTGGAGCTTCAGCTCACGGCTTCGAACGACGGTGACTTTTTTCGACCCCATAGGGATACCGGGTCCGGTGCGACCGCTGCACGCGAGCTTACCTTCGTCTACTTTTTTCACCGCGAGCCTCGCAGATTTACAGGCGGCGAACTACGCATTTTCGGTGAAGGAACCGACCCAGACCACAAAGTCGCTCCGTCGGTCGTCGTCGAGCCCGCGCAAAACGAAATAGTGTTTTTTCCAAGCCATCTCTTGCATGAAGTCCTGCCGGTATACTGTTCCAGCCGCGCGTTTGAAGACAGCCGGTTCACGGTAAACGGCTGGTACCGACGATGAGCGTGAACCGCGCTTCGACCTATCGTTGCCTTCTCGACGAGCAACCGGGCTATCTGGTCCCGCCCAGGCTACTCGCGCGGGACGTCGCAAATGCTTCATTTGTCAATCGACGATGCTGGCTTTCCTGGAAAAGCGCCCGGGCCAAACAGCTCCGCCCGGCAGATCCATTTCTCGGGGCGAGCACGTCCTCCGAAGAAATTGCCTGGGTCGGCGATCCCGCGACCGGTGCCGTGTGGCCCTATTGGATCGGTCCGGAATGTTTGCCTTTTATCAAGAGGCTTGTACCGGGCGAACCCGCGCCGAGTGATTTGCCGGAACGGCTTCGTTGGACTCTGGCAATGGCGGATATACTTTTGCCCTGGGACCAGGGCGCCGCGCGGCGGCGCGAGTGGCTCGACGTTCGGACCGATCGATCAATCCGTTTTCACCGCGACTTTGCCGTGGTCCCGCATCTCATTCCACCGTTTCATCTGGGCGCCATGCGTCTCCATTATCGGCGTCAAATCCGGATGGGAAATTTCATCCTCGGAGATGAGCAAGTGACGCGTCGATTTGCGGCGCATGACGATCCGCTCTCGCGTTTTGTCCAGGCGCAACTTACGCGCGCAATAAGCGAGATAATCGGAAGGCCGATCAAGCCAACCTACACCTACTTTATCGCGTACCAAGGCGGCGCGCTATTGGCGTCGCATAGGGATCGAAGGAGCTGCGAATATAGCGTGACCCTGCTAGTCGATGCTACGCCTGAACCGCATGAACAGTCGCCATGGCCTTTTCAAATCCAAACCGAATCAGGAAAAAGCTCGGTGTGGCAATATATTGGGGAAGCCGTCTTCTATCGTGGTCGGTCGAATTCGCACTGGCGCGACCGACTAAAGGAAGATCACACCTCATCATCCCTGTTGATGCACTTTGTCGATAGTTGCTTTTCTACTGGCCCTTCATAAAAGAGCCCGTTCGCAAGTTCGCAGATCGACCAACTCCGGCCGTGCACCGCTTCAACTCGGGCTCTGACCTATTAACGGGATGAACGCGCTCCAACGGCGAAATTGCGGCCGGTCCCGCAACGCTGACGCCCTAGCTATGGAGAGTGTGGACAAGGATGCCTGCGTCGAAGTCCAGAGGATAAACGATCCGAACATTGGGGCAGAATGGAGCAGGCCGGCGCACGCGTGTGCGCGTTCCTCATGTCGCCGACGTTGCGCTCGTGAGGCCCATGGAAGCTGAGAAGGAGGCTAACCACGGCCCTGTGCGCTTTTTCCGCTCGGCTTTTTCGGCGGCCTCCGCCTTGCGCTCAGCAACGATATCTCGACCGAGATCGCGACACTCGGCGATTTCCAGTGCCCACTGCCGGGCCGCTGCATAGCTGTGCGCCGGGAAACGGCCGAGTTTATGCGTTACGACAGCCCCCGCTATGCGGCCGCGCCAATAACAGGTCTTTGTCGCCCGCGGAGCCGGCTCCACGTACAAAGTGAGGCCCGGCACCGCATCGTCTCTGAACGATTGCCGCTTGTTCGATCCCTTCAGACTTTCGAGCTTGGTGACGGTCATCCTCACGACCCTCTCCATTTCCATTGCACAGCCATTGCACAAATTGCGGGACAAAATGGCGCAAGGTGGCCTGAGGTGAAATCTTCATAGCACAGTATAACATACTGATAAGCAACGTTTTATTGTCTCAGAACATGTCGGGCTGTCCCATGATGAAACACCGGGTAGGCCACTTTTTAACGATCTTATAACGCGCAGGACGTCGCGGATTGACGCGTGATTGACGCCAACGGCCGAAAGGGGGGGGGCCACCGCAAGCGATGCGGGGATCGGCCTCAGGAGGTTCGGGTGAAACAGCGCATTTGGGGAGCACTGCTCGGACTTTCCGCCGTCGCGACGACCGGGATTGCCATGCCCCCTCCGGGGCGTAGCGCTTCCGGGACGCAACGGCCCGTTGCTGACTCCATCGGTTGCCACTGTGAAAGGGTGGTTCGCCCGTCAAGTCCGACGCGGTAGGCGCGCGGTGGTTGCGCCGCCGGATGGGACTTGATCGATAGGGGGAGAGGCCGTCGGATCGCATGCCGGCGGCCTCATTCCGAAATAGACGATCAGGCAGTGCCGCGGCGTCAGCCATTTTGTCGATCCGACCCAAGTTGGCCGCAGGCAATAATTCACGAGCGGAGCACATGTTCGATGATGCCGTGGGATCTTCTTGTGTTGCTGTGCATGCTGAGAGCTTGGACGTCAGCGAAGGGTCGTTATCCGCTAAGGAGCAAACCGTGATCTATACGTCTGCTTTGCGGTGGCCTCGAACCGCTTTAGTCCGGCAGGTTCGCCGGTGCGTATCGTCTGGCTCTAAGCGCAGCGTAATATGTGATCATGCGTGGGGGCGTTATTTCTTTGTTATAAGCGCTCCGCGGCGGCTCCGGGTGGTTTTCCTTATACAATGAATGCCGCATCATGATCGGCATCAGGAGGAGGAAAATCGATGGTTGAAACCGCCAAGACCGAGCCACCATTGCCGACGCTTTTCGTTATTCGCGTCACCGATCCCGCGCGGGATCATGCCCTTCTCGGCTATTCTTTCGTTCAGCAAACCGCGTTCTTCCCGGCCCAGGACAATGTGGAATCCTCGCCCGAAATCCGCGTCACGCTCGAAGGATTGCAGAAGCTGTTTGAAAAAGGCGGCGAATACGCATTCGCGGCGGTTCCATTCGCGGGCGGACACGATCCGAAGACCGGTGCGATGATGATAGGCGCCAACGTCAGCGGCGCGAACGTCGACCCATAACATCCAAACGCGATGCTCGCCCAGGTCGAACAATGTCAGGGGGGCCAGGCCCCGGGTTTGTACCGGCTCGGTACATACCGGCGCGTGGCACCTCGGAACACGCTCGCCGCTATCGTTCCCATCGCCAAGAGCTTCGGTGTGACACGGCTGGCCGACGTAACCGGACTGGACCGGATCGGCATTCCCGTTTTTCAGGCCATTAGGCCGATGGCGAAATCTATCTCAGTCTCGCAGGGGAAGGGCGTAACGCGCAATGCCGCGCGGGTCTCCGCACTGATGGAAGCGATTGAGCTTCATTGCGCGGAAATGGTCGCGCCAGGTGGATATTTCGTGGCGTCAGACGGTGAGGGGGAAGGGCCCACGGATGCTGCCGCGTGGTGTGCTGGCACGGAGCTTCTGTCGGGCCGGGCGGCGCAAGTGCCCCATGCCCAGATTTCAATGGACTATACGAATCGTATCTCGAACAGCAGCAGCAACGGCCTCGCTTCGGGTAACGACCGGACAGAGGCCATTGTCGCGGCCCTGTGCGAAGTGCTGGAGCGCGATGCCCATGCGCACTGGCTCGCGCGACCTGCTTCAGTCCGCCAACGGACAGCGATCGATCCCGACACAATCACCAACCCGATTGGGCTGCGACTGCTGCGATCGATACGCGCCGCTGGCCTGGGGGCTCGTCTGTGGTCGTTCGGGGACGACCATGGTGTCGCCGCAATCGCCTGCGCTGTTTACGAGCTATCGTCCGACTCCAGCCTCGTATTACCGCCGACGATGGGAGCGGGCGCCCATCTCGAGCCTGCCATCGCCCTGGCTCGGGCGGTGACCGAGGCAGTGCAGATCCGCGCCACCCTGATCGCAGGCGCGCGCGATGATTTGACCGTTCTCGACTATGCAATGCCCGAGCTGTTGCGTCTGCGCTTCCTCACAGAGAGTATCGGCCCGGCGCGCCCATCGATGCCCTGGGCCTCTTTGCGTTCGCGCTCGTCCGGCTGCCTGGCACGCGACTGCGAGCGGTTGTTTGAGGCTGCGGCGCGTGCGGGCGCGCGGCGGATCGACTGTGTCGATCTGACCGGCCCCAACTTATCGGTCGCTGTGGTCAAACTCCTCGTGCCTGGATTTCTGGGACATACGGAATCGCCCGATAAGTTGG
>Ga0207702_10004934_pt1 | contig 11721 bp, 10 predicted proteins | sample KBSCornC62_FD_184302 | JGI IMG/M metagenome (GOLD analysis project Ga0207702, IMG submission 184302) | Corn rhizosphere microbial communities from Kellogg Biological Station, Michigan, USA - KBS Corn C6-2 (SPAdes) (version 2) | ecosystem: Host-associated > Plants > Roots > Rhizosphere > Soil ...
ATGCCGTCCACGGGCCGGCGCGCGATGCGCAATGGGCTCATGCCGCGCTCACGCGCCGCCACACGCGCCAGCCGTGGCGGCGGCGGAACAGGATGCCCTCGCCGCTTTCGAATCGCAGCGTGAGCGCACCGATGCGGCCGGCCCGCATGGCGTCGTCGACCGCGGCCACGGCGCCGGACGGATCCGTCGCCGTGGCGAGATCGAGCAGTACCGCGCCGGTGTCCGTCTTCGGCGCGAACGCCGCGACCGGCTGCAGCGCACAGCGTGCGATCGCGGCGAGTGCGCGAACGAGTTCGTCGTCGCTGTAGACCTGGGCGTACGGCGTGCGCACCCACGCCGGCAGCGTGCCCGCGCCCCAGAACCAGAGGCTGTTCGCGGTCACCTGTCCGCGCTGTGCGCGGCGCTGGTTGACCGGATGGTTGTGCAGGATCACCTGCGCCTCGTTCAGCAGATGCCGCCATTGGCGTTCGTTCGTGCCGTGCGGCAGATGCGGCAGCAGGTCCGCGCCGAGGACCGCCTGCGGCGGTTCGAATGTCGGCAGTTTCGCCTCCGGCGGACAGCGCAGGTACCAGCGCTGCGGCGTGGCGGCCTCGAGCAGGAATCCGGCATCGCCGAACAGCGGGCGCAGCGCACGCGCGAACTCGGTGTTTTCCTCCGCCGTGAGCGCGAGGTTGTCCCAGGCGAGCATGCGCACCGCCGCGGCATCCGCCATCACGTGGCACGGATCGGCGCGCAGCCAGAGCGCGCCGGCGGCGTCGTTCGCGTCCAGGCTGCGCGTCAAGGCGGCGGCCGGCACGCCGGAGCCGAGAAATTCGAACGCGCTTCGCAGCGCGGATTCGCGCCCGCGCGCGACGTCGGGCAAGCGGTCGCCGCGCGCGACCCAGCGCCGCACCGCGGGGTACGCTGCGACGCGGCGCAGTTCGGGCAACAGCAGGGTCAGCTCGGTCATCGGTACGGCGCGGGTCGGTTCAGCGCATCTCAACGCGGCGCGTAACGCAGGTAGGCGACGAATGCGCGCGTCAGCTGCGCGGCGAATTCCTTCGGCAGGATGCGCGGCGCAGTATGCCACACGGATGCCTGCTCCAGCGCGTACGCTTCGGCCGCGCTGAACGCCTGCAGCACGGCGAAGCGCAAGGCGCGCGCCGGCGTGCGGTGCGCGATCTCGGCGCGCAGCGGCAGCAGTACCTCGACGATCGTGTCCACGTTCGCCGCCATGCGCGCGCGCACTTCGCGCGCGAACGGGCCGTCGACATCGGCCTCGACGAAGCGCTGCAGCGCGCGCAGCAGATGCGGATGTTGCCGGTACTGCGCCAGCACGGCCGCGATCAGGCGGCGCGCGGTCGCTTCCAGCGTCGGCCGCAGCAGCAGACCCGGCAGGCGCTCGCGGTTGCCCTGCCCGCTCAATTCCAGCACGTGCAGGAACGCCGCGCGCAGCAGTGCGTCCTTGTCGCGGAAGCGCCGGTAGATGCTGGCCGGCGCGACGCCGGCACGCTGCGCGATCGCGGGCACGACCGCGGCATCGAGTCCGCCGGCGTCGAGCATGTGGATCGTAGCGTTGAGCAGTCGATCGAGCGTGGCGCGGCTGCGCGCCTGCTGCGGGGCCGGAGCGGCGGCGGTTTTCGGGTCGGTCATGGGCGAATTCCGTTGACAACCGATCCTAACCTATGCGAATGTGAATTCCCATTCGCATTTTGGAGAACGGCATGCAAACCGCCACGGCGCTCGCGCTGGCTCAGGATCTGGGCGTGCTCGCCCTGTTCGTCGTCACGCCTTGGCTCGACGTGCCCGCGGCGCGCCGGCTGCGCGCGCACCCGGATCCCGCGGCGCGGCTGCGCCTATACCGCCGAGGCTTCATCGGGCTGTGGCTCGGCTTCGCCTACGCCTGCTTTGCCGCGGCGGGCCCCGCGCGCCTCTGGAGCCTCCTGCGTGCCCCGGGCGAATGGACCTGGCTCGATCACCCGCTCGGCCTCGGCGCGGCGACATTCGTGTGCCTGGCATTCGCCGTCGCCGCCATGATGCCCGGCGTACGCGGCCTGCAAGGTCCCGCGCAGCGGGCGCGCTATGTCCGCGCGATGCAGCCGCTCGCCTTCTTCCTGCCGGATTCGCCACTGCAGCGACGCTGGTGGGTCGCGCTCAGCGTCGCCGCCGGCGTGTGCGAGGAATTCGTGTTTCGCGGATTCCTGATCCACTATTTCCGCGGCACATTGGAAGGCCCGTTCCATCTGGGACTGACATCCGCGGTGTTGATGTCGACGCTCGCGTTCGGCCTCGGCCACGCCTACCAGGGCGTCGGCGGCATCGTGCGCACGGCATTTGCGGGCCTGATCTTCGCGCTGTTGACGGTGCTGAGCGGCAGTCTGCTGCTGCCGATCGTGCTGCACGTGCTGGCGGACCTGACCGCGATCTTCGTCTACCGGCCGGATCGGGACGCGGCCGATGCCGGCCGCGGCGCCGCTCAGGCGACGTAACGGACCGAGACGATCTCGTAGTGCTTGGTGCCGTTCGCCGCGGAGAATTCGAAACTGTCGCCCTCGGCCTTGCCGATCAGCGCGCGCGCGAACGGCGAAGAGACCGAAATCAGGCGCTGCTTGATGTCCGCCTCGAGCTCGCCGACGATCTGGTACGTGACCTGCTCGCCGGTGTCCTCGTCGGCCAGTTCGACCGTCGCGCCGAACACGATCCTGCCGTTGGTCGACAGGCGCGTGACGTCGATCACTTCGGCGTAGCTGAGCGCCGCTTCGAGTTCCTTGATGCGGCCCTCGGTGAAGCCCTGCATTTCGCGTGCGGCGTGGTATTCCGCGTTTTCCTTCAAGTCGCCGTGCGCGCGCGCTTCGGCGATCGCGGCGATGATGCGCGGGCGCTCCACGCTTTTCAGGCGCTCGACTTCGGCGCGCAGTCGCTCGGCGCCTTTGGCGGTCATCGGGGCTCTTCTCATGGATCTAGAGGCTCTGGAAAATTAAAGGTCTGTCCGAGGCCGGCGCTGTTCTGATCGTTTTCGCGCCGTCGCTTCCCGGGCAATTGGATAGGGTTTGACGGTGTTTATCAAGCCCCAAAAAGCTCGTCATCCCGGCGCAGGCCGGGATCCAGCGACTCTGCGGACGACGCGAAGACACTGGATCCCCGCGTGCGCGGGGATGACGAAGGTTTTCATGAAGCCAGCTCGCGATGCAGCTCCTGCAGGCTGTGCACGTCGCCGCCGCCGCGGTGATCGAGCGAATTGAGCAGCGCGCGCGCACCGGCGATCGTGGTCGAGTACGTGATGCGCTGCTGCAGCGCCTCGCGCCGGATCGAGAACGAGTCCGCGATCGCCTGCTTGCCTTCGGTCGTGTTGACGATGAACACGATCTCGCCGTTCTTGATCAGGTCCACGATGTGCGGGCGCCCCTCCAGCACCTTATTGATGCGCTCGCACGGGATCCCCTGCTCGATCAGGAAGGTGCAGGTGCCCGACGTGGCGACCAGGCTGAAGCCGCGCTTGATCAGTTCGCGCGCCACAGGCAGCACGCGCTGCTTGTCCGGATCGCGCACCGAAACGAAGGCCTTGCCGACTTTCGGCGCGGTGATGTTCGCCGCCTCGTGCGCGCGCGCGAACGCGGCGCCGAAACTGCGGCCGACGCCCATCACTTCGCCGGTGGAACGCATTTCCGGGCCGAGGATCGGATCGACGTTCTGGAACTTCAGGAACGGGAAGATCGCCTCTTTCACCGAGTAGTACGCCGGGATCACCTCGCGAGTGGCGCCTTGCGCCGAGAGCGTCTGGCCGACCATGCAGCGCGCCGCGATCTTGGCCAGCGGCACGCCGGTCGCCTTTGACACGAACGGCACCGTGCGCGAGGCGCGCGGGTTCACTTCGAGGATGTAGATCGTGGCGTCGCCGTGCTCGTCGGTCTGGATCGCGAACTGCGTGTTCATCAATCCGACGACCTTCAGTTCGCGCGCCATCTGCGTCACCTGCGCGCGCAGTTCGTCCTGGACGCGGGCCGACAGCGAATACGGCGGCAGCGAACAGGACGAATCGCCGGAGTGCACGCCGGCTTCCTCGATGTGCTCCATGATGCCGCCGATCAGCACGTTGCCCTGCACGTCGGCGACGACGTCGACGTCGACTTCGACCGCGTTGTCGAGGAAGCGGTCGAGCAGCACCGGCGAGTCGTTCGAGACGCGCACCGCCTCGGTGATGTAGCGGCGCAGGTCCGCGTCGCCGTGCACGACTTCCATCGCGCGGCCGCCGAGCACGTAGCTCGGCCGCACCACCAGCGGATAGCCGATTTCGCGCGCCAGCGCCAGCGCCTCGTCCGGATTGCGCGCGGTGCGGTTCGGCGGCTGGGTCAGGCCGAGTTTCACGATCATCTGCTGGAAGCGTTCGCGGTCTTCGGCTAGGTCGATACTGTCCGGACTTGTACCAATAACTGGCGCGCCGTTCGCCTCGAGCGCGCGCGCGAGCTTCAGCGGCGTCTGCCCGCCGTACTGCACGATCACGCCTTTGGGTTTTTCCTTAGCGATGATCTCGAGCACGTCTTCCAGCGTCAGCGGCTCGAAATACAGGCGATCCGACGTGTCGTAGTCGGTCGACACCGTTTCCGGATTGCAATTGACCATGATCGTCTCGAAGCCGTCGTCGCGCAGCGCGAGTGCCGCGTGCACGCAGCAATAGTCGAACTCGATGCCCTGGCCGATGCGGTTGGGGCCGCCACCGAGGACCATGATCTTGTCGCGCCCGGACGGCGCGGCCTCGCATTCTTCCTCGTAGGTCGAATACAGGTACGCGGTCGTGGTCGCGAATTCCGCCGCGCAGGAGTCCACCCGCTTGTACACCGGCCGCACGTTGAACGCGTGGCGCAGCTTGCGCACCGCCGCCTCGTCGGTACCGACCAGGGTCGCGATGCGCGCGTCGGAGAAACCCTTGCGCTTCAGCCGCAGCATGTGCGCGGCGTCGAGCAGCGCGAGGCCGCCGCTTTTCATCTCGGCCTCGATTTCGATCAGTTCCGCGATCTGGTCGAGGAACCAGCGATCGATGCGCGTGAGCGCGTAGATTTCCTCCAACGACAGGCCGGCGCGGAAACCGTCGGCGACGTAGAACACGCGTTCCGGTCGCGGCTCGCGCAGCTCGCGCTTGAGGCGCGCGATCTCGTCGGCGTCGTAGGGACGCGCTTCATCGCGCCCGCTGGTTCCCGCCGCCGGATGCAGCAGCGGATTGAGTCCGTCCTTGCCGGTTTCCAGGCCGCGCAGTGCCTTCTGCAGCGATTCCTGGAACGTGCGTCCGATCGCCATCACTTCGCCGACCGACTTCATCTGCGTGGTCAGGCGCGCGTCCGCGGCCGGGAATTTCTCGAACGCGAAACGCGGGATCTTGGTCACGACGTAGTCGATCGTCGGCTCGAACGAGGCCGGCGTCTTGCCGCCGGTGATTTCGTTGCGAAGCTCGTCCAGCGTGTAGCCGACGGCGAGCTTGGCCGCGACTTTCGCGATCGGGAAACCGGTCGCCTTGGACGCCAGCGCGGACGAACGCGACACGCGCGGATTCATCTCGATCACGACCACGCGACCGTCTTCCGCGTTGACGCCGAACTGCACGTTCGAGCCGCCGGTGTCGACGCCGATCTTGCGCAGCACCGCGATCGAGGCGTCGCGCAGGCGCTGGTATTCCTTGTCGGTCAGGGTCTGCGCCGGAGCCACCGTGATCGAATCGCCGGTATGCACGCCCATCGGATCGAGGTTCTCGATCGAGCAGACGATGATGCAATTGTCGGCCGTGTCGCGCACGACCTCCATCTCGAATTCTTTCCAGCCGAGAACCGATTCCTCGATCAGGACTTCGTGCACCGGCGAAAGCTCCAGCCCGCGGCCGACGATCTCGACGAATTCCTCGCGGTTGTACGCGATGCCGCCGCCGGAGCCGCCGAGCGTGAAACTCGGGCGGATGATGGTCGGGAACCCCACTTTCTGCTGTATTTCCAGCGCCTGGTCCAGCGTCTTGGCGACTTCCGCCTTCGGGCATTCCAGGCCGATGTCGATCATGGCGCGGCGGAACAGCTCGCGGTCCTCGGCCATGCGGATCGCCTCGCGCGAGGCGCCGATCAGCTCGACGTCGTATTTCTCCAGGATCCCGGCATCGGCCAGGTCGAGCGCGCAGTTGAGCGCGGTCTGGCCGCCCATGGTCGGCAGCAGCGCGTCGGGTTTTTCCTTGGCGATGATGCGCTCGACCGTGGCGCGGTTGATCGGCTCGATGTACACCGCGTCGGCCGTTTCCGGGTCGGTCATGATCGTGGCCGGGTTCGAATTGACCAGGATCACGCGATAGCCTTCCTGTTTCAGCGCCTTGCAGGCCTGCGCGCCGGAGTAATCGAACTCGCAGGCCTGGCCGATCACGATCGGGCCGGCGCCGATGATCAGAATGGTTTGGATGTCGGTACGTTTGGGCATGCGTCAGTCCGCAGACAAGATGGCACAGGCGCGCGCACGCGCCGCGAAAATCGAAACCGCGCGCAGGCTGGCCGGCACGCGGCGACGGCCGACGCTCATGCCGCGGCCGCCGGATGCGCCTGCATCAACTGGATGAAGCGATCGAACAGGCCGTCGACGTCGTGCGGGCCGGGACTCGCCTCGGGATGGCCCTGAAAACCGAACGCCGGCGCGTCGGTCAGGCGGAAGCCCTGGTTGGAACCGTCGAACAGCGAACGGTGCGTCACTTTCACGTTCGGCGGCAGCGTCGATTCGTCGACCGCGAAGCCGTGGTTCTGGCTCGAGATCATCACGCGGCCGCTTTCGAGGTCGATCACCGGATGGTTCGCGCCGTGGTGGCCGAATTTCATCTTCAGCGTGCGCGCGCCGACCGCGAGGCCGAGGATCTGGTGCCCGAGGCAGATGCCGAACAGCGGCATGCGACGCGCGATGCATTCGCGCGCCGCCGCGATCGCGTAGTCGCACGGCGCCGGATCGCCCGGGCCGTTGGCCAGGAACACGCCGTCGGGTTTGAGCACCAGCACATCCGCGACCGGCGTTTGCGCGGGCACCACGGTGAGTTCGCAGCCGCGATCGACCAGCAGGCGCAGGATGTTCAGCTTGACGCCGAAATCGTACGCGACGACGCGGAATTTGCGCGCCAGCGGCTTGAATTCGCAGCGGTCGAGGTCGTAGCTGCCGGACTTGAACGCATACGACTGCGCGACGCTGACGACCTTGGCCAGGTCCATGCCGTTCAAGCCCGGGAACGCGCGCGCCTTGGCCAGCGCGTGCAGCTCCGACGGCGCCTCGCCCGCGACGATGCAGCCGTTCTGGGCGCCGGAGTCGCGCAGGATGCGCGTCAGGCGGCGCGTGTCGATGTCGGCGATCGCGACGATGCCGTTGCGGCGCAGGTAGGCGTCGAGCGGCTCGCGCGAGCGCCAGTTGCTCGCCAGGCGCGGCAGGTCGCGGATCACGAGCCCGGCGACCTGGACCCGTCCCGATTCCTCGTCCACCGGATTGCAGCCGGTGTTGCCCACGTGCGGATACGTGAGCGTCACGATCTGCTGCGCGTAGGAGGGGTCGGTGAGGATTTCCTGGTAGCCCGTGATCGCCGTGTTGAACACGACTTCGCCGACGGTCTCGCCCTCCGCGCCGATGGATTTGCCGCGGAAGATGCTGCCGTCTGCGAGTGCGAGGAGGGCTTGGGTCATTGCGTCGCCTTGAAGTCTTGAGAAACGTAACCTTCGGGTGCAAGCAGACCCGCGGGCTGGCAGGGACCAGTCCGTGGGCGCGGGTTACGGGCGAGTGCGAATGATACTGGCTGCTGGCCTACCCTGTCCATCGCGCTAGAATGCCGGCTGTCGAATTTCGAGTACGCGCGATGTCCGCCGTGGTCCGCGAAAACGCCTTGGCTCCCACGCTGTTCGACCCGGCGCGGCTGGCGCGCACCGATACCGTCGTGGCGGCGACGCCGTTTCATTTCCTGATCGCCAAGGAACAGCTGCCGGCGGAAGCGGCGGCGGACCTCAAGCGCGATTTCCCGAACTACGCCGGCGCCGGATTTTTCCCGTACGAAGCGAAGGATTGCGGGCCGAGCATCAACCGCCTGATCGCCGAACTGACCGAACCCGCCGTGGCGAGCGAGGTCGGGCGCCGCCTCGGGATCGAGGATCTCGGCCGCTACCCGACGCTCGTCACGCTGTGCCGGGCGCTGAACAAGCGCCACGGCACGATTCACACCGACAGCCGCTCCAAGATCGCCACCGCACTGCTGTACTTGAACGAATCCTGGCCCGCGACCAGCGACGGCTGCTTCCGATTCCTCAATCGCATCGATGCGATCGACGACTTGGCCGCGCCGGAAATCCCGCCGCTGTACGGCCATTTCGTCGTGTTCAAGCGCGCCGACAATTCCTTCCACGGCCATCTGCCGTTCGAAGGCGAGCGCCGCGTGATCCAGGTCGCCTGGCTGGTCAGCGAAGATGCGAAGGCGCGCAAGACGCAGCGCGGCAAGTTGTCGCGCCTGTTCAAGAAGCTGTTCGGCGCACTCGACCGCAAGTTCGGCGCCGGTCGCGACAAGAATGCCGCGCACCCGGATTGACGCCGCGGCGGCGCCGTTCGCCTGCTCTCGCCTGCTCGAAGGCGGCGCCCTCCGCCGCAGCGAATAAATTTGATGACGCCGTTCGCCTGGCACAGCGTGTTCGAAGTCGGCGCGTATTTCGTCGGCATGCGCCTGTTCCTGTGGCAGCGGCGGCGGCTCGCGCTGCCGGTCCTGAGCGACCGCGACCGCAGCCTGTGGATTGGCGTGGCCGCGATCTGCGGCGCGGCGCTCGGTGCCAAGCTCGGCTACTGGATCGAAGACCCGCGCAACGCGTTCGCGGATTTCCCGGACTGGCGCCGCCTGCTCGAAGGCAAGACCATCGTCGGCGCGCTGCTCGGCGGCCTGATCGGCGTCGAGGCGACGAAACGCGCGATCGGCGCGCACGGATCGAGCGGCGACGCATTCGCGCTCCCGCTGCTGGTGGGGATCGCGATCGGCCGCATCGGGTGTTTCCTGTCCGGCCTGGCGGACCACACCTACGGCAATCCGACCGCGTTGCCGTGGGGCATCGATTTCGGCGACGGCGTGCCGCGGCATCCGACGCAGCTGTACGAAGTAATCTTTCTCACGCTGTTAGGGGCGTGGCTGGTCACGCGCGGCGCACGGTTGCCGCAGCCGGGCGATCGGTTCCGCGCGTTCATGATCGCGTACCTGCTCTGGCGCCTTGCGGTGGATGGCATCAAGCCGATCCCGTATGCGTATTTCGGCGTGCTGTCCGGCATTCAATTGCTGTGTCTGGCAGGACTCGTCTACTATCGACGCGACGCGGTGCGCATGGCCGGAGACGCATGGGCGCGAAGCTGAGACCCTATCTCTTCTACGACACGGCCGTGTCGGTGTGCAGCCATTGCCTGCGTCGGGTCGAAGCGAAAATCCTGATCAAGGACGAGCGCGTCTTCCTCGAAAAGTGGTGCCCCGAGCACGGCCGCGAACGCGTGCTGATCGCCGACGACGCCGCGTACTACCGCAAGGCGCGCGAGGTGTTTATCAAGACGCCGGAAATGCCGCGCCGGTTCAACACCGAACAGCGCTGGGGCTGCCCGTACGACTGCGGCCTGTGCCCGGAACACATGCAGCACAGCTGCCTGTCGCTGATCGAGATCACCGATCACTGCAATCTCAAGTGTCCGATCTGCTACGCCGATTCCGGGCCGCACCGGCCGGAGTTTCGCGATCTGGCGACGGTCGAAGCGATGCTCGACGCCGTGGTCGCGAACGAAGGCGAACCGGACGTGGTGCAGATTTCCGGCGGCGAACCGACCCTGCATCCGGATTTCTTCGCCATTCTCGACGCCGCCAAACGCCGCCCGATCCGGCACCTCATGGTCAACACGAACGGCTTGCGCCTGGCGAAGGAGCCCGATTTCGCCCGACGCCTGGCCGAATACCAGCCGGGTTTCGAGGTGTACCTGCAGTTCGATTCGCTGCGCGACGAGGTGCATCTGGACCTGCGCGGCGCGCGCCTGAGCGAGGTGCGCCGGCGCGCGCTCGACGCGCTGAACGAACACGACGTATCGACCACGCTGGTGGTCACGGTCAAGCAAGGCGTGAACGATCGCGAACTCGGCGAGATCGTGGAATTCGCGCTGACGCAGCCGTGCGTGCGCGGCGTGACGTTCCAGCCGATCCAGGCCGCCGGCCGGCTGGAAAACTACGACCCGGCGCGCGACCGCCTAACGCTGACCGAAGTGCGGCGCCGCATCCTGGAACAGACGGCCACGTTCGCGCCGGAGGACCTGATCCCGGTTCCGTGCAACCCGGACTGCCTGGCGATGGCGTACGCGCTCAAGCTCGGCGGCTCGGCGGTGCCGCTGACGCGTTTCGTGACGCCGGAAACGCTGGTGGCGAAGGGCCGCAACACGATCGTGGTCGAGCGCGACGATGCGCTGCGGGCGCACGTGTTCGAATTGTTCGCGACCAACCATTCGCCCGAATCGCAGGCGTGCTCGCTGTCGGATTTGCTCTGCTGCCTGCCGCAGGTGCAGGCGCCGGCGGATCTCGGCTACCGCAACGTGTTCCGCGTGCTGATCATGCAGTTCATCGACGCCTACAGTTTCGACCTGCGTGCGGTGAAAAAATCCTGCGTGCACATTGCGCAGCCGGACGGCACGCTGATCCCGTTCGATACGTTCAACTTGTTCTACCGCGACGGCCGGCGCGCGCAGCTCGAGCAGCTGCGGGCGGAAGTCGACCGACGCGTGGCTTTCGTCTGAGGAGCGCGCGATGAACACGCCGAACGAGCCGCAAAATGGACCGCACGATCCGTACACGCCGCCGGCGGCGACACCCGAGGCCGCCGCCGCGCCGGTTGCAGCCGGCGCGCCGCGCCCGGTGCGGCCGCCGCCGCCGAGCGACACACGCGGCTCGATCGGCCTCGGCATCGGCTTGGCGTGGGCCTGCCTGATCGGCGGCTACACGATTTTCGGATTCCTGATCACCGCCGTGTACGCCGTACTGCCGCTGGACGCACGCGATGCGGTCGCGGTGCTGCTCGCGCTGCTGCCGTGGCTGATGATGATCGCGCTGATCGTGTGGATGGCGAGCAGCGGGCAGTCGCGAACGGCCTCGGGCATCGGCCTCGGCATCGCGTCGATTTTCGGCGTGGCCTTGCTGCTGGTGGCTGCGTGTTTCGGCTTGTTCGCGAGCGGCGGATTCCGCTGACCAACCGTTGCGCTGAGCGTCGCCGGGGCGGCGGAGTCGAAGTGCTGCCTGCGGATTTGCGCCCCTTCGACTCCGCGCCGGCGGCGCTACGCTCAGGGTGAACGGGCTGAAAGAATTACGGCACCAGCACCTGATCGAATGTGTACAGGCCCGGCTCGCGCCGCGCGAGCCAGATCGCGGCGGCAAGCGCGCCGCGGGCGAAGATGTCGCGATCGCCGGCACGGTGCGTGAGTTCCAGTCGTTCGCCCTCGGTCGCGAACACGAGCGTGTGCTCGCCGACCACGTCGCCGCCGCGCAGTGTGGCGAAACCGATTTCACCGTCCTTGCGCGGACCGATATGGCCGTGACGCTGATACACCGCGCTCTCGGACAACGTCACACCGCGCGCCTCGGCGATCGCCTCACCCAGCGCGAGGGCCGTGCCCGACGGCGCATCCTGCTTGCGCGAATGGTGAATTTCGACGATGTCGCAATCCCAGTCTGGCAGCGTGCTGGCGATACGGCGCGCACAACGC
>Ga0207702_10004936_pt1 | contig 11720 bp, 24 predicted proteins | sample KBSCornC62_FD_184302 | JGI IMG/M metagenome (GOLD analysis project Ga0207702, IMG submission 184302) | Corn rhizosphere microbial communities from Kellogg Biological Station, Michigan, USA - KBS Corn C6-2 (SPAdes) (version 2) | ecosystem: Host-associated > Plants > Roots > Rhizosphere > Soil ...
AGATCGTCATTTATCACTTTCTTGGCCTCATAATTGGAATCCGTAATTACAATGGGATAGAAATAACCACCATCCTCTAAATATATCATTGGCGAGAGGAGTAGGTCCTGCAGCCAGACATATTCTTCATCCGTCAGGATATCACTGTTTAAGGACATCTTTTCTTTCCATAAGCTACTATATGTACTGCGCTCTTCGTTGAAAACGCCATTCAACGAACTATAAGACACTTGTCCTGAACCGTCGACTGTATAAGGCAGCCGACCGTAATCTTTGCGCTCGATCTCCAATGTCTTCCTGCTAACCTTGCTAAATATTTTGCTGTCGAAACCTCCATATTGATTCAAGAAATGGATTGTGTACGGCTGATAAATAGGTTCGCAAAAGAGCTTAATAATATATGTCTGCGATCCTATTGTCACGGAATAGGATGCCGTGCCTGTGGTTATGCAGCCAGCATGCAACGCATTTAGTGCGATAGGCGACACGTTAAGAAGGTTCATATCCACAAGCGTAGGGGTGAACGTTGTAGAGAACGCAGATCCGCCACCAGAAGGAACCACACTGAACGATACCGCGCCGCCAGTATATTGGAAGTAAGGAATGAATAGATAACTGCTATTCAAGAAGGCATATCCAGTTGTAGGGCGATTACTTGTTACCTTTTGATTTTTGGCCGCCACCAAACTGGTGGCGCCAATGAATCGCCCATTATAGCTATTGACAAAACTGCGAGGCGTATCGCCAAGTATGTTATATACCGGCGTATAGTTCCATTCTTCCCCAAAATGCACGTCCACGTTGACATAAAATTCTCCTTCTCCGAATGCCTGAGCTATTAAAATTCCGGGAGCAGGATTGAAGGCGGTGCTTAAATAGGCCCGGACAATGGAAGCGACATTGAACACGCCAATACCCGTAACTGGATCAGGGACGCGCTTTATCCTGGCGATTAAATTGCCTCCGATATAAATGTCCCCAATGAATTTGAAATTGGCATAAGTGGCAGGATCAGCGACCTTGTCGGCATCCGCAACCGTATAGATAAGGTCGCCATGGATGGAACTATATATGGGAGGCGTGTAGTTAATCGTCAGTGCCATGTCAGATGTTAGAGAGTGATTGAATGATATCTACCTTCAGTCCTTGGCCCAATCGGTTGCCTATTTTCGTCCGCAGGGTTGATACGGCCTTATCCAAAAAGCCAGTAGGCTTTAGACCATGTTGCTTTATTGACCGGGCGACAGCATAAGCCTTATCCAATTGGGCAATGCTCTTCATCTTCACCTCGTGCCGGCCATGACCCTTATATTTCTTAACTGTACGAGTGGTGATCTTTCCCAGGTCCATCCATTTAGAAATAGCGTCATACATCTTCCTGGATACGATTTCGTTTCTGAAGGAATATCCGGCCGTGCTCCTGCCGCTCCTTGTGCCTTTGACGCCCTTATTTACGAACAGGCCATAATACGCCATCATCATATCCACCTGCATAATGGACCCCACCTGGTAGGGTTCGTTGGCTATCAGCGATTCGCTGAGCTTGCCGCTGGCTACCTTATTCGAAGCATTGAGATTGGTCTGGCAGTCCTGGATGAGCTCACCGACTAGCAGGATGGCCTCAGACAACGTCTCTTTCGGGCGCAAGGAATCCTTGCCTTCCGTGCCGATGGTATCTAAAAACCCTTCGGCCAGTGCTTCCGCCTGGGCTTTGCTGATGCTCATAGCATTAAATATGCATGAGCCTTATTTGTTTCTGGGGATTAAGAGAGAGGGCGGAGATGTAAAAGCCCGTTCGTTCCGCCTATGACTTCGTGGCGGATGCCACGGTCGGCGGTATAGATGAGAAGACCATCCGCATTGATGGTCAGGCAGTCAGATAATTGCATGGACGGGGAAGGTACAAAAAATATATTGGCTATGATTTTATTCATAACTCATTGCCGGACAATGCGAAATATAAATTCTGAAGCTGATGCACATATTTTATATGATTCAAACATACTCCGCTGAATTGCTGACCCTGATCAAGGTCTATGTAACACACGTCGTTAGCGAAAGTTATAATAGGAGCAACATTTAGCCTTTCTATCCAATCAGGTGTAAGTGGAATGCCAGCAAGGAAACCATAATCCAAGTGCAGAAAGGCTTGGCTGAGATGGCTTTCGTTGGGGATAAAAATGTCATCCTCGAAATAACGAACCCATAGCCCTATTCTTAGTTCCTGTTTGCTTATCATAGATGCAAAGTTAATAAACACTTATCTCATCCCCGCTGATCGCGCAGGTTTGGTACTTATGCCACGCCAGGGCCAGGGAACATACGTCATCGTCATGGTCTCCTTCCGGCGCGGAATACTTGACCCCCGTCCGGGTATACACCACTTCGAACTGTTCCAACTGGTGCCGGATCTTGCCGGTGCCGCTGACTACATTATCGTCGTCAGGGATGTAGATTTTGCGGGATTGAATGGCCAGAGCCAGTCCTTCCATGAGACGCTGCTTACTGATCTGGCTGAAGATGTACCCCTCCACCTGGCTTTGGGTTTGCTCCACTTGGGAAAGTATCGCGTCGCCCACACCGGAGCTGTCCATGGCCATAGGTTTATTGGGCAGGTACTTGATCCGCTCTACCGTATGGGGCCAGGATTGCTTGGTAAAATTGTCATAATGCGAGACGTGCCCCAGCTTGTCCAGTCCCATGATGGAAACGGAATCGATCTTCCGGGCAAGGTCGATTCCATAGCAGATGGCCGGTTGATCTGACAAGCCAGGCACACAACAGGCCGCAATGTGTTTGAGACCGAAAGGATTGCTGCCATCCTCGGAAGGTTCCGCCAGGTAAAGCTCATTGAATACGCTTTCCGGTAGATCCCGCTTCGCCGCCTCGATCTCTTCCAGGAAAGGCCGGCCGTCCTTCGTCTTCATGCCGGCTGCAGCAGCGTCGTAGGCGGTAATCTTGTGGTATTCAAAATCTGGGTCAGTGCCCGACTTCGCCCTCATAGCCAGTTTATTGCCCCAGTTCTTTTTATCCTTCGCGTTGCCGATGAACTTTCCTTTACCGCCAGTGCTGGTGATGGTGGACCGCAGGGCATGCCAGGCACCTTCCCGGGCACGGGTAAACTCATCAAATACGAAAGCGTATACGTCGTCCCCGTAAAGGTTATCCGGCTTCTCGCCGGTTTTAAATTCGATCTTTACGCCGGTCGCAAGGGTGATGATCAGGTTTGTCTCATTGGCTGTAAAAAGCTCTTTTTTATCCATGGGCTTCCCAGTGTCTGTCTCGGTTGCCCGCAGTTGAGCCTTCATGCGATTGAAAGCGATCTTTGCCTGTCCGAAGGTAGGGGCTACCCACCACACGGATTGATTAAGGAGCTCGGGGTCTTCGTTGATGATATACACAACCCTTGCGCCCTCTTTGACCAATTGACCATTTTCATCCACAACCAATCTTTCCCGGCGCATGGTTGGATCTCTGGCACATTGTAGCGCCTGTTCGAATAGCCATACGATATGCGAGGCTGTTTTCCCGCACTTCGTCGCAGCTAGGCAAACGGTGTATCGGGCCGCGCTATCGATTATTTTCTTCTGATACTCGTAAAGGAAGGGCCGGTTATATTCAATTTCCAGGCTTTGATTGTCCGCTTTCTTTGATCTGGTTACGGCCATTCCGGAAGATTGATGGTGTAATTGTTGTTGCGGTCATATTCCTCTGTTAGCCTCCCCCACTTTTCCGCCGCCGCAGTAAGTCCCGCATCCTTCATTGTGCGGTATTCGGACCCATTACCTACATCGTGGCCGATATGCTCAGACTTCAGCCCATGCAGATAGTAGTTGATATGGCCTGTCTTGTTTAACCTGAAGGCGTAGTCGGCATCCTGCATGCCGTAGGGGTCGTACTCCTCATTGAAGCCGCCGATCTTGTCGACGGCTGAAAACGGGATCAGCGCATTGCCAAAAGCTGTAAAGTTCGGATGCACCAGGACGCCGCCCATGTTCACCGGCGCCGGGCTTTCTAATCCTTCCACGCAATGGATGCCACACATGCCGGTATTGGGTATGGCCTGCGCAGCGGCGACCATAGCAGCCAGCCAGCCGGCTGGCATAAGGATGTCGTTTGCCATCGTAACAATGGCGTCATGGCCCCGGGATCTTGCAATACCCTCATTTAGAGCTGCAGCAATGCCCTTCCTGTCCACTGTCACCAAGCTGAAGTCATAGCCTGCGTTGCCAAAGTTCTGGGCCTTTACCCGGACCGTGTAGTCGTGGCGCACGTAGTCCAGGAAGATGATGGAGACTTTCATAATTTATCAATGTAATTTTTCGCCGAACTGATGGCATGCTCGACAGGCGAATAAGTGTTATCATACCAAAGGGAGTTTTCCACCACAACCCCATTAGCGTCCTTTATCTCATAGTGACATTTTTTATAATTTAGGTATTCTTCGGTTTTGATTATATATCCCCTATACTCAATTGTTTTTGACATGGAATAGCTGCGGTGTGATGTATTTTCGCGGAGAAACCTAGCGGGATTTCCGACATATACTCCGAATTCGACTGTCTTAAGGCCCTTGGTGATTACCGCCCCCATACCAATCATGCTACATGCCTCTATCCGTTGCCGTTGGTGAATGACAGCATTTAGGCCAATATTTACACCGGACATTATCTCCGCATGACCACCGATCTTGGCGCCACAGCTTACTATAACGTCCTCAACCAAATTAGCGTCATGCCCGACATGACTGTGCTTCATGAGATAGCACCGTTCTCCGATTACCGTCTGCCGCTCTACCCCACTGTCGACCGTCACCAGCCCCGTTAATCGCGCTCCCCTGCAGATCAGGACGCCCTTATCTTCCGGCTCCCTGCCCTTCCATTCCGCCGGGAAGCCAATAACACATAGGGGTCCGATATATACATCGTCCTCTATCTCTACATTGGGGCCGATGACTGCTGTGGGGTGTATGGTTACCATATGGTTACATCGTTGGGTTTATGCTCAGGAATAAAATAAAAGCCCTGTTTAAAATGATCCTTTGTAGCCAATAGCGGCCATTCGCTTTCATATGCATGGCCGTCTGAGGGCGTCAGCCTTACGCGGATAGTATCCGTTGATTCATCCATAGAAACTATCTCCGCCTCGGCCCTGAATGTTTTTGACCTGAATTTCAGGCCAGCTCTTAATGGTATCTCTTTCATCGGCGAGGATGCTTTTTGTGTGAAGGGAAATTGGCCTGTACTTGTAATGGCTTAACTGTTGTCGTATTTGCCGCCTCCTCCAAGGCTTTGGCCATTTCCTCCATTGCCTGCTTTTCAGCTTCGGTAATTTGAATTAGGACAGGCGGATTCGAGTTTATCGAAGTCATTACTTCTTGGAGGGCTTTTTCCTGGGCCGCTTCCCATTCCTCGAACCTCCGGTACAGCGTTGCAATCATCTCCGACACACACGGGGCACACCATAGATCAGCCGTGTACCCTGGCTGGAATTCTTCGGACATAACCTGCACCATGCGGCTGCGGGTATTTCCGTCCAGGTGACGGAGATATTTCGCATCGCGGAGAGTGATCCAGTGCTTTCTGTTTTCTTCGAGGAAGACTTTATTTTCCGGTTTCATGAAAGCTTCACTATTTTGGGATAATGGTATAATATCGATCCTTCATTTGAAGAAAACCCCACTTCTAATGCCGATCCGTCAGAAAGATGGATTATTACCCCTTCTTCTTTGTTGGTGTTTTTAGTCACCGAACAAATCATTTTTCCAGACAACAGATCGGTTGCTTCCCTATGCTCATTCTCGTCTCTTAATGAGTTTAATACAGCGCTCATGCGTTTGCTTTTGTAGCGACGTACTCCAATATCTGGCGCCGCTCGTTATTGATCTTGTGGAAGTTAAAATGTTTCTGGCAATATTCTGCCAGCCGTTGCCCCTCTTCTTCTCGCCGGGCAGGCCATTGCACCAGCCTTTTGATATGACCGATCCAATCCCGGCTGTTCTTGCAGAAAGATACTGGCATGCCGAGATAAGGATGCACCCCGGAAGCGATGACGGGCAGGGCCATATTCGCCGCCTCCAGGATCTTCAGATTGCTTTTCATCCGGTTGAAAGGCGAATTGACCAGCGGGACCAGGCAGATATCAGCATGGGCGTAGGCGGCATAGTATTCGTGTACGTCGGCCCCGGCGATGAGCTTGTAAATGTGTTTCAGGTTGTAAGTGTATGAATGGGCGATATCATGCCATTCCTGTTCATCTTCATGATAGCCAGCCAGGACCATCTTGATCTTGTCAGAAATGGGCGCCAGAGCTTGAATGGGGCGCTCCAGGAGGCGTATATCCTCCCGGTGAGTGATGGAGCCTTGCCAGAAAAGACGGACCTTATCGGAATGCGTGCGGGTTGTATTGAACTGGTCTTTGCGCAGGATGGCATTAGGGCAGACGTGGACCCCCGGCTTTGAATATGGGGGGTATTGATAAGGGGCTCGGCCGGGGGCTATTATATCCTCAATGGCATCGGCCAACCGTTCATGCGTCGTCAGAATCACATCGGCCGCCCGCAGGTGCCTTATCTGCTGTTCGGCAAATCCGTGGTCTATGCTTTCGCGGTAAAGAATATGATGCGGATCCAGCTCCCAGAAGTCGTCTATATCGACGCAAACACGGAAGCCGTACTTTTCCCTCAGCCGGTTGAATTGCTCCATACCTTCTTCCGGCAATACCCGGTTGTACATAAAGAGGTCGCACCCTTTTTCGAAGTGTTCTTCCTTCAGGCAGTTAGTGATGAATACGTCTGGACCGTCCATGTTCATGAGCGGCATATAGATCCGGTGATAGGCCGGACCGTTATTGGCGGGAGCATAAGCGATGATCCTCATAACCACCTCATTTTAATTGCTTCAAACATCGCCCCTACAAACACCCCAAGCGGCAGGTAAACGATTTCATCCCAGCCAATCGACCAGCACCCTATCGCCAGCGCATACCAGCCGGTCATGCAACGAATGCAATTGAATGGCTTGACCGATCCGAAGTGCAATACCTCCACCTGACAGAACGCCAGGGAAAGGGCGATGATTAAAATATTCCAGTTTATCATAAAATCTTTTGACGTATTTCCTGAATGGATTGAGAGACCGTTCGAAAGCAGGAGACATAGGGCACTCTCGTCGCCTTTTCTACCGCCCTGTAAGTCCCGTGCTCGATATATAGAGCCAACATCTCTTTATGATACCAGTAAAGCCCTTCCGCCTCTTCCAGCGCCTTTACTTCCTTTTCCTCCCTTGTGGTTCTCCTATCCAACTCGTCCGCTTCATCGAGAAAAGAGGGCGTGGCAACTGCCGGGTTTCTGTTTTCTCCATGTCTCGGCATCCGGTTGTAATGCTCCAGGACTGTATAAACATCCTCTTTCCCATATTCATCATATACCACATTGCCGGAAGGCACCCTGAACTTCTTATAGAAAGGGCTGGTATTCGATTGGATAAGGTTGAGGATCACCCGCACCACATAAAAATCAAGCTCCTTCCGCTCATGCAATCCTCTGATCTTCTCGTCATTCCATTCACAGACAATTGCAATTACCTCCATCTTCAAATCGTCTTGTAAGTGCGCCGGCTCCATTCTACCGATACAGTCGTTGAAGTTCTTCCCGGTGAATAGCTGGTTGATGATGGCGTCCCTTGTCATTGGCTCAGCTCAGGTTTAAGGTTACGGATATCTTCTTTGCCGTTTGGCCCTTGCCGGCGGGGGCCGTTACTTCCACCTTAGCGGTCGTTCCTGTCCAGCCCGCCAATTCGCCAATCTTCGCTATGGCTGCCGTTCTGGATTCTCCCTTCAGCTTCTTGTTTAGACCCAGCTTGCCGTCCGCTGTCCTGACTTCCGTCACTTCAATGGAAGAGATCGCCCTGGCTGTGTCGTCGTCCAGCTCGGAGATCTTTTTCATCGTTCCGTCTTCGTTGTAGATTTTTCGAATATCCAGGTCGGCAAATTGTTTGAGACGGGTCATTGCCCACTCTCGGCTTATTCCTAGCCTTCTACAGACCTCTTCGGTTTGTTCGGCCTGTACCTTAGCCCGTATCTCTTCGTCCCTTTCTTGCCACTCCTTTACGATCTGACGCGCATCTTTGATGTAGTTGTCGGCGGTCCTTGCCTTAATGCCGTAACTTTTTGCAAAGTGTTGCACGATGTCTGCACGTTGTTTGCCTTCGTACAGCAACTTTGCGCAAATTTCAACGCCCTTGGCTTTATTTATTGCATCCTTACTGCTCACTCATTGCACATTTTAGCACAATGAATGTACGAGCATTGCAAAATGTTCCACAAAGAACTAAACAAAAGGATTAGGTGAAATTGGCGAAACGCCTATAATTAACCGCCGCCTCTGTGGTATTGGCGCAATGCGTCTTTTTGATGATATTGTGACGGTGGACCTTGGCGGTGTTTACGGTGATACCGTATTTGGCTGCGATCTCTTTTGTGCTCATGCCGTTGGCTATGTCGATAAGTATTTCGGCTTCCCGCTGGGTTAGTCTGTCTCTCTTCTTAATGGGCTCTTCCATAGTATTGTCTGCTTTTTAATAGGTTATCTCATTTCAAGTTAAAATACCCCTTGATGCCGTCGGAGATAATCAGAGAATCCTCGTACATCATATCATGCGCCGTTGTCTTCGGCTGTGCTCCGGAGCAGAAAGATGGTCGCTTTGGCTTCCAGGATCCGTCCGGCCAGAGGTACGAGATGGCGCCTTCCGTGAATCTGCGCTTTTGCCCGCACCTGGTGCATTCTTCTATGCCGGTGGGACCGACGGGGCCCCTTGGATATTTGTGATTTAGCATATCGCGTTGTTTTACTTCAAAATACCCTTCCTCCACGCCACGCTGACCGCCTGGGCCATGGTCTTTGCCCGGAGCTTGCCCAAAATCCGGTAGCGTATGCTTTCTACGGTCCGGATGGATCTGTGGACCTTGCCGGCTATCTCCAGGCTGGAATATCCTTCGGCGCATAGCTGCAGGACGATAGCTTCCAGGGGGGATAGCGGACCGCATTTATCCGGGTCAAGGTCTATAGCCTCGTTCTTGATCATCTCCTGGGCGTAGCGCAGCTGGGTTATGATGGCTTCTATGGGGTCGGTCATGGGTGGTTTGATTTAGCTGCCCTATCCTGTATATAGATCAGGCAATTGGCACAAACTTTAAAGCGTGCATAAGCTCCCTTAAAGTCTTTTTTCAATAAAAAGTATAGACCCTTAAAGCCGTTCACAAAAAACCTCCAATAAAGGCGGTGGATTGGTGGATATATCCTTTTCATTGTATATGAGGTTTTTATCGGTTTGATTTCAAGCGTTTTGTCTGTTTAAGGTCCCAGCCGCCGCAATTCACAGGCCCAAGATAATAGCGGCCTATAAACCACGCTCTTGGGTATATGGTCCATTCATATATCCGCTTGTACCTTTCCAGCCAGATCAATCCCTTGTCGGTTCGGACCGGCCACCAGGCGAAGCGGATGTCCACCCGGTAGTCTCCTGGCTCAGGTTCTCTTTTCTTTGGTTTTGGCTTTTTGAGGATCATGTGTTTTGTTTATGCCCTTGGGGGCGGTTAATTTGCTTCGTCACTTTTTCTTTTGGGCCGAAATTGAAATAGGCCCGATTGCCGATGCATACAATGAAACTGTCGGATTCAAGTGCCGGTTTAATCGCGGCGGCAAATGCGGTTGCATAGTCTACCGGTAGATTATCGAATCGCTCGGACGGGTCGGTGTTCATTGGTGCCATTATATTACCATTTTAATCTGTTATTGATTGTCAAATACTTTGACCGCGTTTTCTCCTTCCGGCCGGAATCCCCTTTTCTCGATCAGATGCCGCCGAAATCGGTCATTGAAGAATTCCAGTAGGCGCAGCTTTTTGCCATCCCGTCGGCAGGAGTTCTCGAACCATTCCATCACATCCTCAAAATGTCCGTTCCCGGGAACTTCATTATCCACCACTAGGATTTCGTAGGCGCCGTCAGTAGACCGCCAAAGGCCGTGGCAGGTTCCAATCTTGAATCGCATCCAAGTTGGGTCTCTCTCCCAAGGACAACAAAGGAAGTCGAGGTCATGGGTCGATGAAAAAGGCTTGGGTTCACTTATATTCACAATTGTTCCTCCGGATTTTTATGCTGATCAATCCTCAACGTATCCTCCATTACCTGTTCCGGGGTTCTTCCCGGGGGTTTCATGTTTCTGCAGGCGTTGGATGCGGAGAAGATGATCCAGGCGATTAAAACACTCGCGATAATTATTCTGGCCAAGGTCACGCCCTTGTCTGATTTGTTGTTCATATGTGCTTATTTAATAATTTGCCTCTCAATAAGTTGATTGCTCGTGTTTTTTGATTCAAGGCGTTCTGCCGGCTGATCCCTAATTGCGCCATGATTTGTTCTGTTCGTCTACCTTTCCAGTACAGGACAAAAACATTTCGGCAGGTATTCGGTAATGACTGGATGGCTTCGTGCAATCCTGCAAGGACCATAGCCTCTATCTGATATTGCCGGATATCAATTTCGTCGTCCGGGCATTCCGGGTCTTCAATGAGGGCTTTTTCCGTTTGGCTCACATATTTCCTGTGGCGGCAGACATCAACAGCTGCATTTTTGACCACCGTCCATAAAAAGGCCCTTTGACCGTCAGTGTCCCGGTCGCAACTCCATAGCTTTATAAATGCATCCTGGACGATCTCCTGCGCATCCTGCTCATTCTTCACTCTTTTGATGGCGAAGATCAAAAGCTCGTCGTACCATGCTTTATAGGCCATATGTAGATCGGTCTGCGTCACTTTTCTTATTTTTCATTGGCATCTTTACATCCTATGCCGTCCTCCGCACTGCCTTTCGGCTCCCCAGGAGGCTGGGGATAAGTTTATAAACCAAAGACTAACATGGCGGCATCCCGGCTGTGCTTGCTTGTCAAGGGCGCCCATCCAGTTATTTTCTTAAAGGCCATTGGCGTCAATTTGGTCGTGTTATTTTTGGGGGCGACCATTTCGAAGTCCGCACCCAACCAAGTGAGGAAATCTTCCCATATAACCGCGTCTCGTTTAACGCTTCCGGCGCCTTCCCGGCGGCCTCGTTCGCTTTTCTCCGTGCGCTGATAGGGTATCCATTTTCTTTTTCTTGCATCTTCCACCCGAACGAAAACCTGGCCAGGAAAGGACTGAACAAGGTCTTTCACATATTCCATAGCCATGTGAATCTTTATTGTCCCCATATGGGTTAAGTCTTTTTTCTCCTTGTCCCATTGGGCATAGCCGGTTGACACTCCGCAATCGATGCCTATGTAGAAGCGGTGGATCATGCGTTGCCCTCCTTTCCACCCAGCTTGATCACCTGAAGCCTGCATTGTTTGTCGAATGTGCCGCCCCTATCAGACCTGCATTTCCTGGTTGCAGTACCTGCTGCGCGGTTAAATTCCGGTTCTCCCGTGACGGTAAAGCGCTCGGCCTTTTGCTTGTCTTTAGCGGAAGCTGCAATGAATCTTTCGCCGATTTGTAGGTCGCGGAGTATCATAGCTTTTCGAATAAAAGTTTCTTTTGCGTCGGATGTTTGTCGATTCGCGGCCGGCTGGGTGTATTCCACGTTCCGCCGCCGCGTTCCCCGATAAGCCGCCAGCCGGCCGCATGAAGCGATGTTCCCATCTCTTCGGCAAGGATATAAGTGATAAGGCGGCGATATCCCATTTCCCG
>Ga0207702_10004938_pt1 | contig 11718 bp, 11 predicted proteins | sample KBSCornC62_FD_184302 | JGI IMG/M metagenome (GOLD analysis project Ga0207702, IMG submission 184302) | Corn rhizosphere microbial communities from Kellogg Biological Station, Michigan, USA - KBS Corn C6-2 (SPAdes) (version 2) | ecosystem: Host-associated > Plants > Roots > Rhizosphere > Soil ...
AGCTGATCCGCACCCTGCTGGAGCGGAACATCGCTCCCGATGCAGAGCAGGCCGAAAAGGTTCGGGAACAGGCCCCAGAGCGCGTCTCCCAGCTGGTCCTGAGGCGGATCGCGCGGCTGCCGCCACAGGCGACGACGCTGGCGCGATCGCTGGCCGTGCTCGGCGATGGCAGCGACCATCAGCTCCTGGCCGCGATGGACGGGATCGGGCCGGATGAGACCCACGAGGCCGCCGACCAGTTACGCGCGAGCGCGATCCTCGAGACCGGGTCCGCGCTGCGGTTCATCCACCCGCTGGCGCGCAATGCGGTCTACGCGGACATACCGGTCGGCGAGCGCTCGGACGCGCACGCGCGAGCGGCGGCGCTCCTACGCGAACGCGGGGAGGGAGCCGAGCGGATAGGCACGCATCTCCTCGCGACCGAAGAGTGCGGGGAGCGAACGACGGTCGAGGTGCTGCTCGCGGCCGGCGAGCAGGCCCTCAACTCTGGAGCGCCCCCTTCGGCCATCGCCTACCTGACCCGGGCGCTACGCGAGCCCGCACCCGCGGACCTGCGCTCGGCGGTGCTGGACCCCCTCCTCACCGCCTGCTTCCGTGCCGCCGACCAGCCGGCCTTTGCCTCAGTCGAAGAGGGCGTGCTGGCGGAGTGGGCGCGCGACCCGTCGCTGCGCAGCCGCTGGGCGATCCAGCTGACGATGTTGATGGCGCTCTCGGGTCGCTTCGAAAAGGCCGCTTCTATGCTTGTGGAAGCGGTCGAGGTGGCGGCGGCCGAAGACGACGTCGAGCGCGCGTACCAGCTGAAGGCACAGCTGAGCACCCTGGCGGCGATGGTGCCCACGGTGCCGGAGGTGGACGTCGGAAACCTCGGTGCCGATATCGATCCCGACAGCCCCACCGGGAGGCTGGCGGCCGCGATGGAAGTCCGTTCGGCTGCTGTGAACGGGACGGCCCGTCAGGTGGCCGATGCTGCCAAGCGCGCGCTCGGCAACGAGGGCAGCATCTTCGCCGAGGAGCCGGAGCTCGCCGCCGCCTCGATCGCCGTGATGACCTTGGTCGCCGCCGATGAGATGGAGGCCGCTCAGCACGGGGCTGAACGGGCCATGGCGATAGCTCAGGAACGGGGGGCGACCCCCGAGCTGGTGCGCGCGCGCTTCCTCAAAGGATTCGTCTCCTGGGGCTACGGCGACCTGGTCACCGCCGAGGCGGACATGCGCCAAGCGATCGACCTGGCGCGGATGGCAGGGATCGTGCCGCTGGTCTTCATGTACACGGGTGCGCTGGTCGAGGTGCTGGTCGAACGAGACGAGCTGAAGGCAGCCGAAGCCGAGCTGCAGGCGATCGGCATGGCGGAGGGTCCGATCCCGGCCAATCCCGTGTTCGGGCTGCTGACCATGACCCGCGGTCACCTGCGCTTCGAGCGCGGGGAACTCGAACGGGGCATCGAGGATTTCGAAGCGGTCTCGGCTGAAGCGGAAGAGAGCGGGATGGGGCCGGGACCGATCGCCTCGGCTAGTCCCTTCGCGGCGACCGCCCTGGTCGCCCTCGGTCGGCGGGAGCAGGCTCGGGAGCTGGCCGAAGAGATGCTGACCTGGGCCGAGAGATGGGGCTCGGCCTCGAGCATCTCTCATGTCCTTCGGGGGGTCGCCATTGCCCGGGGTGATGAAGCGGCGATCGAGGTGCTGGAACGGGCGGTGGCGCTGGTCGAGGATTCGCCCAGGCGCTTGGAGCGCGCCCACGCGCTGGTCGAGCTCGGCGCCGCCCTGCGTCGACAAGGTCGGCGCGCCGAGGCCCGCGCGCCACTGCGCGAAGCGTTCGATCTCGCCCGCCGCTGCGGTGCCGCCAGGATCGCCAAGCGCGCCAACGCGGAGTTGCAGGCGACCGGTGAGACCGTGCGCCGGTATACGCCGACCGGGATCGAATCCCTCACGCCCAGCGAGCGACGGGTCGCAGACCTCGCCGCCTCCGGGATGACCAACCGGCAGATCGCCCAATCGCTGTTCGTCACCGTGAAGACGGTCGAGGCCCACCTCAGCGCCACCTACCGTAAGCTCGACCTCGAATCGCGCCGCCAGCTGGCAGACGCTCTCGCGGAGACCACTCGCTCTCGAGGCTGATCCCGAAGAGGTGGCGGCGCTGGCCGCCCGCTACGGCCACGAGCTGAAATTCGAGTCGGTTCCTGAGCTGCTGGAGCGCTTCGGCCTGATCGTCGGCGAGCAGATCGCGGCACCCCTTCAGCTCGCGTAGCTGCGCAAATAGCGGAACTCGTAAGACGGGCGCGCGGCCGCAGGGCGCTGCTACTCTCCGCGGGTAGGCAGCCAGTCTGCCTGCGCGTCCGTCTTCGACCAGCAGCGAGGAAACGCGCTTTTGACTCCCAAGCAGGGGTTCAGCTTCGATTCTGAGGAGCCGCGTGAGGAATGCGGCGTCTTCGGCGTATACGCACCGGGGCATGACGTCGCCCGGCTCGCCTACTTCAGCCTCTACGCGCTGCAGCACCGCGGCCAGGAGTCGGCCGGTATCGCCACCTGCGAGGGCGGGATGATCACGACGATGCGCGATGCGGGGCTGGTCTCCCAGGTCTTCGACGAGGAGAAACTGCGGGCGCTGCAGGGGGACATGGCGATCGGCCACGTCCGCTACTCGACCACCGGCGGCGGCTCCTGGGAGAACGCGCAACCGATCTGGCGCGACGACGGCCGCGAGGTCGCCCTCGCCCATAACGGCAACCTCACCAACGCGGTCGAGCTCTGGGGTGAGCTGAAGGAGCGCGGTCTGCATTTCCGCGGCACCTCCGACTCGGAGATCATCGCCGCGCTGCTCTCCTCCCACGACGGCAAGATGATCGAGGACGCCGTCACCGAGGTGATGCCGCGGCTGCAGGGCGCCTACTCGACCGTGGTGATGACCAAGCGGGCGATCGTCGCCTTCCGCGACCCGCACGGGATCCGGCCGCTCAGCCTCGGCCGCCTCGGCGACCGCTTCGTCGTCGCCTCCGAGAGCTGCGCGTTCGACATCATCGGCGCCGAGCTGATGCGCGAGGTCCACCCGGGCGAGATGGTCTCGCTGACCGAGCGCGGGCTGGAGACGCGCCAGGTGGTGAAGACCGAGCGTCGGGCCAGCTGCGTCTTCGAGCACATCTACTTCTCCCGCCCCGACAGCCGCCTCGAGGGCAAGGTCCTGCAGCAGGCGCGCGGGCGGATGGGCGAGATCCTCTGGCGCGAGGCGCCGGTCGAGGCCGACCTGGTGATCTCGGTACCGGACTCCGGCAACCCCGCCGCCGCCGGCTTCGCGCGCGCCTCCGGGCTGCCCCGCGACGACGGCCTGATCAAGAACCGCTACGTCGCCCGGACCTTCATCCAGCCCGGCCAGGAGCTGCGCAAGCACGGTCTGCGGCTGAAGTTCAACCCGCTGCCGGAGATCGTCGCCGGCCAGCGCCTCGTCGTCGTCGACGACTCGATCGTCCGCGGCAACACCACCCGGCAGATCGTCGGGATGCTGCGCGACGCCGGCGCCAGCGAGGTGCACCTGCGGATCTCGGCGCCTCCGATCCGCAACCCCTGCCACTACGGCGTCGACATGTCGACCCGCGAGGAGATGATCGCCCACAACCGCTCGGTCGAGGAGATCGCCGACGAGCTCGAAGCCGACTCCCTCGCCTACCTCTCGATCGCCGGCGTCTACGAGGCGATCGGCGGCGACCCCAGCGAGCACTGCGACGCCTGCTTCACCGGCGACTACCCGCTCGGCGATCCCGACGAGGCCGACGGCAAATTCGCGCTTGAACAGATCGCCGCTGCCACCGCTAGCTAGACGACGCAGAAATGCGAAGTGCCACGTTCCGTCTAGTCGTCCTCGCCTCGGGCAGCGGCACCAATCTGCAGGCGATCCTCGACAAGCTGCACGGGCGCGAGGGGATCGAGGTAATCGGGGTGGGCTCCGACAAGCCGGCAGCGGGGGCGCTGGAGCGGGGGCGCCGCGCGGGGGTCGAGACCGGGGTCTTCCCGGCCGCCGACCACCCGGACCGCGCGGCGCGTGACGCGGCGATGGGCGACTGGATCGAGTCCTGCCGTCCGGACCTAATCGCTCTCGCCGGCTACATGCAGCTACTGAGCGCGCCGTTCGTCGAGCGCTTCCGCAACCGCATCGTCAACATCCACCCCGCCCTGCTGCCGTCCTTCCCCGGCCTCGACGCGATCGGCCAGGCGCTCGCGGCCGGAGTCGAGACCACCGGCGTCACCGTCCACTTCGTCGACGAGGGCGTCGACACGGGACCGGTGATCGCCCAGCGCGAGGTGCCGGTGCCGGCGGGGGTCTCGCGCGAGGAGCTGGAGGCAGCTGTGCACGCGGTCGAGCACCAGCTCTATCCAGAGGCGATCCGCATGATCGCGGAGGGCCGGGTTAGGATCGACCCGAGCAACCCGCGAACGCTCGCGATCGCTCCTCCCAATGACCGAACCAGCCACTGACACGACCCCCGAGACCGTCGGTAACGGGCAGGTCCGGGTGCGCCGGGCGCTCGTCTCGGTCTCCGACAAGACCGGCGTCGCCGATTTCGCCCGGGGCCTGGCGGCACTCGGGGTCGAGATCCTCTCCACCGGCGGAACCGCGACCGCGCTGCGCGAGGCGGGGCTCGAGGTGACCGACGTCTCCGAGTTCACCGGCCAGGAAGAGATCCTCGGCGGCCGGGTGAAGACGTTGCACCCGCGGTTACACGCGGCGCTGCTGGCGCGGCGCGGCGACCCAGAGCACATGGCGACGCTGGAGCGCGAGGGGATTGAGCCGATCGACGTCGTCTGCGTCAACCTCTACCCGTTCGAGGAGACCGTGGCGGGGCCCAAAGTCGCCCACGAGGTGGCGATCGAGAACATCGACATCGGCGGGCCGACGATGATCCGTGCGGCAGCGAAGAACCACGAGAGCGTCGCCGTCGTCGTCAAACCCGAGTCCTACGACGCGGTCCTGGCCGAGCTCGAGGAGGGCGACGGCGAGATCTCCGCCGCGACCCGCCACTGGCTGGCCAACGAGGCGTTCGCTCAGACCGCCCGCTACGACGCCGCGATCAGCCGCTGGTTCTCGATGGAGTACGAGGACTTCCCGGAACACCTGGCGGTCGCTTACGAGAAGGTGCTCGACCTCGCCTACGGCGAGAACCCGCACCAGCGGGCGGCGCTCTACGCCGAGTCGGGCCTGCGCACCCACATCCTCGCCCGGACCTCGAAGCTGCACGGCCGCGCCCTCTCCTTCAACAACGTCCTCGACCTCGACTCGGCGCGGGGGCTGGCGGAAGACTTCGAGCAGCCGGCCTGCGTGATCGTCAAGCACAACAACCCCTGCGGGGTGGCGATCGGCGCCGACGCGCTGGAGGCCTACCTGAAGGCACTGGCCTGCGACCCGGTCTCCGCCTACGGCGGCGTCATCGCCCTCAACCGCCCGATCGGCCGCGAGCTCGCCGAGGAGCTGCACAATAACTTCGTCGAGGTGCTCAGTGCCCCCGGCTATGAGGAGGGCGCGCTCGACGTGCTGACCCAGAAGGAGGCGATCCGGATCCTCTGCGAGGAGGAGCGCCGCCAGGCCGACCCGAGCGAACGCGACGTCAAGCGCGTGGTCGGCGGTCTGTTGATCCAGGACCGCGACGGCGACCCCGAGCCGCGGGAGATCATGGAAGCGGTCACCGGCAACGAGCCGAGCGAGGAGCAGTGGCAGGACATGCTCTTCGCCTGGACCGTCAGCCGTCGCGTCCGCTCCAACGCCATCGTCATCGCCAAGGACGGCGCCACCCTCGGCATCGGGGCGGGCCAGATGAGCCGCGTCGACTCCGTCCGCCTAGCGGTAGAGAAGTGCCGCGAGGCCCGCGGCGCCGACGCCGACGGCCTCCTCACCGGCTCCGCCCTCGCCTCCGACGCCTTCTTCCCCTTCGCCGACGGCCCCGAGCTGGCAATCCAAGCCGGCACCACCTCGGTGATCCAGCCCGGCGGCTCCAAACGCGACGCCGAGGTGATCGAGGCCTGCGAGCAGGCCGGCGTAGCGATGGTCTTCACCAAGCACCGGCACTTCCGGCATTAGCCAGAGCTTTCTGACTATCTGAGCCGGCCCTGAGCCCTCGTGACGTGGTTTCATGCACCGCTGTTACATCTGGCGAGTTGCGAAAAGTTCAAGGTGGCCACGATCAATGGATAATTCACAACAGGTAGTATCGGCACCTCCGGGCTCTCGCTGGAAAGCTTGGGCAATCCCTGTTGCCCTTTGGTCCCTTGGTCCTCTGCTCGGTGTGGTCTTCGGTTGCAGAGAGGAGTGGGCACCCCACGACCACACTTCTTTTTTCGAGGTCTGTGGGTTGGTCGAGCCGATCATCGGGCTTGCGGTGTTCGTCGACCTCGTTCTCGTCTTGGGACCCGTCGTCAATCATCAAGGCCCGACCAACGCCAATGAGAGCCTCGTCCGGGCCGTTGTACGCGGGAATGCAGGCCTCTTCTTCGTTTCGCAGGCGGCAGCGCTCTATGCAATCGGTAGCGACTCGTCCTCAGTCTTTTTGCTCTTTTCAGCAACGACCCCGATGGTGATTCAGATCTTCCTGTTGGTTGACTGTGCCTATCAGCGCGTGGGTATCAGTCGGATCCGGAGAGGGTGAGAATGGAAAGTCCCGACTTTCGAGAGATACGCATGCCCAAGGAGGGCCTCTGGCGAGCCGGACGCTGGACCGATGTGGAGCAGTTTCCTCCACCTCCCCGCTCCATCCAGGCCTCGATCTGGTCAGGACCAGAAGTTCTGGATGGGTACTTCTGGGAAGACGTAACCGGCCGATTCGCAACCGTGAAGCTTTCGGCCAGTGACGAGGCGGCAGTCGGCCGAACCCTCGCGCGATTCCGAGGGCGCAAAATCGAGGGCGTGAGCATCTTGGACAAGTTCAAGTCCTTCCTCACCAATCCGGGAGACAACCCGGCGGAGCCGGAACTAACCTATAACCGGGTTCCGGAGGCTTACTTTGAAGATGCGCACCTGCTCCACCTTGACTGCGATAAAGACATCCACTTCATCGACATTGAGCACCAGCGGACTCGGGACACTCTGGCGACGCTACTTGCGAGACCTCTGGAAATAATGGGCTACACCATGGAAGAGGCCCTGACCACGCAGAGGGATCGGCGAATCACGAGGCTGGTGACTACCACGCTCCATGACATCTGCACTGAATACAAGCAGGATCATGTGGCGGGGCTGCGATATAAGGCCCCGGAGAAACACTGGGATGCGTATGTCATCTGGGATCGGCCGGCTCGAATAGATCTACGTCAAGCCGCGTCGGTCGAACCGCTCTTCCCAGACCATCCGGCCGTGCAGAAGGCCGTGAAGAACCTGGGCCTCGAACTTCCGGAAATCTGAGTGAAGTCCTAAGCCGCGGTGGCGAAAGACTCTGCCGCGTCACACACGGTGGAGTAGGCCTCCGACGCAACCAACGCGAGCGGCTGTGCTTCTGCCTGCGCAGTACGCGTTACGGGCTTGTGGTTCTCCTCGTGGAGAAGCTCGACCGGAGCCTGATCCTCCAGCAGAGGATTGGCCCCCAGCATCCACGCACGGATGGTTTCCGCCGTGTCCCTCGTAGTCAGGATCTGAGTGATCACGTATAGATGGCGCAGTCGGTTGTCCACGCCCCCCCGCGGCTTTTTGACCTCTCCCCGCGCGTACTTGCCTATCGCCCGAGGATCTTGGACGCCCACCGCGTAGGCGGTAATTTGTTGCCCGAGGATTTCCTGAAGCTTCTCCGCGATCGCGGAAAGCGGTAGCTGCATCGCCTCACGATGAGCTCGTTCCCGCATTGGCGACATTTTTTAACGCTCTCCTTGCACTGATTTCTCGCTTTCGGCCGCGGGCAGTCTATTCCCGGCGGACAGCGAAAAATAGCACATCAAGAACATTTGAGCACTCGCTTTGCTCCCAAAATGCACCGGTCTTGCACGGACTGTACCGCGACGCTAACCAGGCTCACGGACGGAAGAAGCCCGTTGCTGCTCGCTCGCCCGAATCACGTGCTTGCAGACCTCCATCGGTTCGTCGGCGACGACCAGGAGCTCTTTGTCGCCGGGGGAGATCAGGCCGTGGTCCTCGAGGCCGCGGTCGATCCACTCGAGGAGGGGGTCCCAGAACTCGGAGTCGACCAGGATCACCGGGAAGTGGTAGATGCGGTGGGTCTGGATCAGGGTGAGCGCCTCGAAGAGCTCGTCGAGGGTGCCGAAGCCGCCGGGCATGATCACGAAGGCGCGGGCGAAGCGGACGAACATCAGCTTGCGGGCGAAGAAGTAGTGGAACTGGAACTGGCGGTTGACGTAGGGGTTGATCGACTGCTCGCGCGGCAGTTCGATGTTGAGCCCGACCGAGAGGCCGCCGGCCTCGGCGGCGCCCCGGTTGGCAGCTTCCATCAGGCCCGGACCGCCGCCGGTGATCACCGAGTAGCCGTGGTGGGTGAGGCAGGCCGCGGTGTCTCGGGCGAGCTCGTACCAACGGTGCCCCTCCTCGACCCGCGCCGAGCCGAAGATCGAGACCCCTTCGTCGATGTCGCGCAGGGCGTGGAAGGCCCCGCCGATCTCCTTGCGGATGCGGTCGAGCCGGCGCTGGTCGTCGCTCTCCTTGTCGACCGGGACGCGCAGCAGCCGCTCGTCGTGCCGCCCCCCGTTGCCGTTTGATCCGCCCCCGCCCGCCATCACTCAAGTAGACCACACAGGGGCGGGGCGGGAACCGGATCGCTGCCCGTGGGCATATTGAGTTGATGGCAGACGACCTGCAGCTCTGGGAGCGGGCCAGATCCGGGGACGCCGAGGCGTTCGGCGACCTCTACGAGCGCCATGCCCGGGCCGTCCAGTCCTATTGCCTCTGGCGCACCGCCAACCTGCAAGGCGCCGAGGACGCGACGGCGACCGTCTTCCTCGAGGCCTGGCGCAAACGCCGCCGCCTCACCCTGAGCACAGGGAGCGCCGCGCCGCTCCTGCTGGGGATCGCCAACAACGTCCTCCGCCACCAGTGGCGGAGCCAGCGGCGCTACCGCGAGACCCTCGAGCGGGTGCGGAATATCGGCCAGGTACCAGCCGACCTTGAGGCCGAGGCGATCGCCCGCCTCGACGCGATCCAGCGGGTGCGGATCGGCGGCGAGTCGATCCGGCGGCTGCCACGGCGCGAGCGCGAGGTGCTGGCGCTATTTGCCTGGAGCGACCTCTCCTACGGGGAGATCGCCGAAGCCCTCGGCCTGCCGATCGGCACCGTGCGGTCCCGCCTCGCCCGCGCCCGCGCCCGCCTCGGCGAGGCCTTTCCCGATCTGACCGAGACCAGAGAAGCGGAGGAAGTCCTATGACCGATTCCAAGACCGATCTTTCGCCGCTGCTCCCCGACGACGCCGGCGTGAAGGCGCGGCGAGCAGTGCTCGTCGACGCGGTCGGCTCGGGTGGGCGGGATTCTCAGCCCTCGCCGAGATGGCGCCGGCGCGCGCCGCGGCTGGCCGTGGGCGCGGCGGTGGCCCTGGCGGTGCTCGCGGCCGTGCTCGTCTTCCGCGCCGGCGGCGACCCGACTCCGGCGGCGTTCGCGGTCGAGCAACGCCAGGGCGGCGGGGTGACGATCCAGGTCTACAACCTCGAGGAAGCTTCCGGTCTGGAAGAGGCGCTGGGAGACGCCGGGATCCGGGCGCAGGTGACCTGGCTGCCTCCAGGGAGGACTTGCGACGAAACGCGCTTCACCCCCTCGGTCGTGAAGCTGCCCGGGGGCGGCAATCTCGGCGGCGCCGTGATCAGCGGACCGGGGACGTTGACGATCTCGGTCGGCAGCACCAAGAGCGCACGGCGGAGTCTCCTCGCGAACATCAACCTCGACCCGGCCGCGTTCCGTCCGGACCAGAGCCTGGTGCTCTATGGATCGCCGAAGCCGTTCGGCGGCGCCCCCAAGGGTGGATTCGAAGCTCACTTCCAGGTCGCCGAAGGGCCGGTCCTCCCGTGCACGCCGGTCGCGGCGCCGGCCGGCAGCGTCGGCTCGATCCCGGTACCGCAGGGCGCCGGGGCCAAGCTACTGGACCTCACGCCGCCCGGTCCCGGCCAGTTCCTCTACACGAAGACGAAGGTCCTCCAGCTGCAGGGCTGGGACGCCGACGGGCCCGGGGCAGGGACGAAAGCCGACCCGAGGTACTTCACGGCAAACCTGCTGGGCCCCGAGAGCAATGCGCTGCCGGCTCGGGTCGCGACCCTGGAGGAAGTCTGGACGGCTCGGGACGGGACGACCCGGGAGAGGGAAACTCTCGACCGTGTCGAGTTCCTCTTCCCCGCTGATCAGGAGCGGTGGGAAGAGGCGGGCTCCCCACCTCCCTTCGCCTACGACTCGGCAGAGCACCAAGTGAAGCGGGACGGCTCCGGTCGCCCCCTCAAGGAGTACGCCTCGCGATCCTGGCGGGGCAGTCACGAATTCGCCAACCTCCCCAAGCTCTCCAAGCTCCCAACTGAGCCGCAGGCTCTGCGGCAAGCGATCGAAAACCAGCAAGACGCCGGCTCGGCGACCGATCCTGCGCCGGCTTCCTCGGAACGGGGCGCGGCGACGGCCGAACGGCTGCTGGAAATCCTCGGCGAACCGATTACCAGCTCCGCCCTTCGCGCGGCCGCAATCGGCGCCCTCGCTGAAATCCCCGGTATTGAGCTCGAACGCGACGTTGTCGATGGCGCCGGGCGCGGCGGCGATGCACTCGCATGGAATCGCGAACGGGGATTCGGCCGCAGGATCGTCTTCGATCCCCGCAGCTTCGACCTCCTCTCCGAGGCGGAAGTGATCTTCAACGCGCAAGCCGCGGAATACCCCGGGGTCCCCGACGGCACCGCGTACCGGGAAACCGTTTACCTGGGCTCCGGAATCGTCGACTCCGACCATGAAAGACCCTCGCATGCCGGCCACTGAGGTGACGCGCCGACGCCCGGGAAAGATTGCCCCTTAAGGCCGCGCGAACTATGTTGAGCGGATGGCGGGGCGAGCATCGGCGGCTGCGGCACTCTGCCTGCTCCTGGCGGGGCTCACCGGATGTGGGAGCAGCGGGGACGCGAGCGGTGAGCACCCGAAGCAGGAACTGCGGCAGTGGTACGTCGGTGTTGAAAAGAGCGTCGCGGCGATGGAGGCGAAACAGCGAGGCTTCACGAAATTCAGTGTCAGCGAACCGCCGGAGAAGGACGGGATCGTCCAGCTCAGCCCGGCGGGAGCCAGGGCCGGCGAAACCGCCGCCGAAGCCTCCCACCAGCTCGACACGGCGACCGCCCTGACCCCAGGCGAAGCCGCCGGCCTCTACTGCTACTTCTTCGCCTTCTACATCGACCTCGAATCCTCTCCGGACAAGGAGGAATTCGAGCTGGTGATCCACAACCTCGTGAAGGCGGACTTGCTGCCTTCGGCGACGGCGGACGACATCCACCAGTCCGCCGATGCGCTGCGCGAATCGATGTTTGAGGCGGAGAAAGCCGGCGGTCAGGGCGGGGAAGTCGCCGCGGCAGTCTTCTGTTGACGGCGCCCAACTGTTCGTGAGAGCCTGCCCCTGGGCGGGGTCAAAAGTATGAAGAACTGGAGGCTGCTATGGCGCTCGCACGGGTTGTTTCGTTTGACGGAGTCGGCCAGGACCGGGTCGAGGAGATGAAGGGCCGCATCAACGAGGGGCCGCCTGACGACATCCCCGCACACGAGATCGTGATGCTCTACGACGCCGGAGCGGAAAGG
>Ga0207702_10004940_pt1 | contig 11714 bp, 9 predicted proteins | sample KBSCornC62_FD_184302 | JGI IMG/M metagenome (GOLD analysis project Ga0207702, IMG submission 184302) | Corn rhizosphere microbial communities from Kellogg Biological Station, Michigan, USA - KBS Corn C6-2 (SPAdes) (version 2) | ecosystem: Host-associated > Plants > Roots > Rhizosphere > Soil ...
CGAGTTGTACTGCAGGCCTCAAGCTCGCGTCACCAGAATCTCACTACGGCGCGCGTTTTCTCGCGCTAAAAAACTACAAATTCCCAATAGCCACGCCAGCAAAACAATCGCAACCACATTGAAGTGGGCCCAATGTAGCCATAGCCACATCAGCAGAGGGGTACAAAACAAGAAACCTATCGGCCCGACGACCATCCAGCTTCTTGCCGCTGAAAAAACTCGATTCGAAAACGCGTCCCATTCCTGGTAAATCAAGAGAAGGGGGAGGAACAAGAGCGCGAGATCATAAATGAGCAAGTGATAGCTCACCAGCAACGCAACCAGAACAGCCACTATGAAACTCGACTCCAGGTTGAGCCGCCCCTGAGACGACCGGAACAGACGCGCGGCATACGCAAATAACAGAATCGAGCTCAGCCCAGTCACAACGAAGGCGCTCAAGCTGCCTTCATGCAAAAACGAAAAAAGCCCGCGCAAGTTGGGCATATTGGAGGGAACGATCGCTCCATTCCCAAGCGCCCGCTCTATCTTCCACACATATTTCGGATATGCGACGAAACTTCGCCAACCGACGACTGCAATCGAAACCGCCGCCATGGCAGCCGTTGAAAGCACAACACCGGCTGCGAAGCGCTTCGTTCTTTTCATGCACAGCACCAGCAAGGCCAGGGGCAGCACCAGTTGAGGACGAAACATTCCAGCTCCCAGGACAAGCCCAGCTTTGAGATCGGAGCGGTCTTTGATGAACGTGTACGCACCGGTGATCAGCAGCAGAAGCAGGATCACGTCCTGTCCCTGGAACAAGCACATGAATACAGGGAAAAAACTGAAGGCTATCAAAGAAAGAACCGGCCACGAAACCTTGCGCAGGCGTTCTGACCGGCGCCGGACCAACCAAATCACAATCAGGAGTATGGCGATATTCACCGCTCCCCACGCCAGATATGCCGAAAAATACGGGAGAAAGGTAAACGGCACAAATATGAGTGCTTCAAACGGCGGGTGGTTGTAAGGCAGCGCACCGTGCCGGATGCTCACGTCAGGAGCGGATGCAAGTTGAGCCTGCCACTGGGTTTGCACGTCATACAGGTCCTCTCCCCGTGCCGAACGCACAATTTGCGCGGCGGAGTAGAAGATCGTGAAATCAGCGTAACCCCGCCTCAGTTCACCCCAATCGCTCCACGTTAAAAAGAAATTCAGCGCCATGCCTGTGGCGAGAAGCACAACGAAGACGCGTTTGTAGGCCAGACTGAGCAACCGTACGCTCCGTGATCCCTTCGAGTCGACGACGGTAGCACTTTAGCACCCGGAGGCCAGCGCTTCTGTAGCGAGTAAATTAATCGTCCTTTTTGCCTTTCGGCGCGGTATCATGGTCAGCACTTCGAAGCGCCTCCCCCTTTAGCTTGACTACGACCGGCATTGGAGCATTGGCCAGCAGTTGGAAAGTGGCCGAAGTGTCTCTGGCGAACGGAAACTCAGCCCGGAGCAGTAGATGAACCGTACTCGTTTGATTTTTATCGGCTTTCTGGCGCTGGCCTTGGGCTTGCTCGCCAGTCTCTGGGCATATCGCACTCTTCAAGAGCGCGGCGGTGGCTCTCACGCGGGTATGCAAAGAGTTGCAGTCGCGGCGGCTGACATCTCGGTGGGCGCGCGGATACAGGAAAAGGACGTCCGGATGGTGGAGATTTCGACCGATGCAACACCGCCTGGCGCTTTCGGCAGCACCAAGCATCTGCTCGGACGAGGCGCGGTATTACCCATTGCGCAGGGCGAATTTTTCATCGCGGGTAAGAATCTTGCGTCGGAAAACGGCGGATCGGGACTGCCGTCAATGATCCCCTCCGGCATGCGGGCCGTGTCAGTGCGCGTGAACGACGGCAGTTCCGTCGGCGGATTTGTACAGCCCGGCACCCGCGTGGACGTCCTCATGACTGGAACCTCGGGATCCGGCGAAGCTCAAACCATAACCGTCCTCAGGAACATAGCAGTGCTCGCTAATGGCGTCCGGCTTGACCGCGGCGCCACGGGAGCAGATTCGCAAAACTCGCCATTAATCACGCTGCTGGTTTCTCCTGACGATGCCCAAAAATTGGCGTTGGCGGTGGCACAAGGCAGAATTCAACTGGCTCTGCGGAATCCATTGGATACAAGTCAGGCCGAAGTTGCGGCGGTTGGTATTCATTCGCTGTATCCGAATCAGAAGCCTCCGGCCGCTTCAACCGCAACACATATGAAACCGAAAGCTGCACCGGTGGTTCAGGCCCCGGCAGCGCCGACGTCGTATCCGGTGGAAGTAATCAAGGGCGACAAACGGGATGTAACCAAGCTGCCAGATTGATCCCGTTGCAGTAGAAGTCGAAATCAACGTGTTGGGTTTTCGTAGATGCGCAAGCTATTTTCAGATTCTCATGGTATCCATTTCGTGATTGTCCTGGCGCTCGGGACATTTTGCGCGGCGCAGCAACCTTCAGGTGCAACTGTGCCCGCTCCGGATGCACAAAGTCAGTCTCCTGCCTCGACGCCAGCACCCACACAAACTCCTGCCGCGACCGCGACGCCTCCTGCCGAAGAGGAAGGGCCCGCGCCCCTGCGGGTGATGGTCGGCAAGTCTCTCCTGATCAATACCACTGATAAGCTGAAGCGGGTCTCGGTCACTGATCCCGAAATTGCCGATGCGTTAGTCGTCACCCCGACCCAGGTCTTAGTGCACGGACGCTCACCAGGCGAGGTTTCCCTGCTCATCTGGGATGAGTTTGAGCGTTCGCGCAGCTTTGATTTACGCGTGGACGTGGACGTGACTGCGGCACGTGAAGAGGTCAAGAGAATCTTCCCGGATGAGCAGATTGATATCTCGGCTTCGCGCTCGGCCATTGTGCTCTCCGGACATGTGACTACCGAAGACGTTGCCAAACATGCGGGGATGGTGGCGGCCGCCTATTCCAAGAACGTGATCAACGTTCTGACCTTTGGCCCCGTGGGCGCGCAGGAAGTTCTACTGGAGGTCAAGTTTGCTGAGGTTGACCGTACCGCCGTAACGCAGCTCGGGGTAAACCTGTTCAGCAACGGAGCGGCAAATACGACGGGTACCACCACCACGGGGCAATTCGGCGGATTTCAGACGGGAAACTCCGGCGCCGGCGGCACTTCCAGCACCGGCTCCGGCACCAGCACCAATCCCACTATTAATTTCAATCAGCCGTTGAATCTGTTTCTGTTTCGCCCCGACATCAATCTCGGAGCGGTGATTCAGGCGCTGCAACAAAAAAATCTTCTGGAGATTCTGGCCGAGCCAAACCTGATCGCCGTCAACGGAAAAGAAGCCAGCTTCCTGGCCGGTGGTGAGTTTCCTTTCCCCATCGTTCAGCCTGGACAAGGCTTTACCGCCGTCACCATCCAATTCCGTGAGTTCGGTGTCAAACTGAAATTCACACCCGTGATCATGCCTAATAGCAACATCCATTTGCAGGTAGTGCCGGAGGTCAGCCAGCTTGATTTCACCAATGCCTTGACCATATCCGGCTTTACGGTTCCGGCATTAAGCACCCGCCGCGCCCAGACAGAATTTGAAGTGCAGGATGGACAAAGCTTCGTAATTGCAGGACTGATGGACAACCGCGTCACCGATCAATACAGCAAGGTCCCAGGGTTGGGAGATATTCCGATTTTGGGCAATCTGTTCCGCAGCAAGAACATGCAAAAAAGCACCACCGAGCTGGTTGTACTGTGCACCGTCCATCGCATATTCCCCAATGCGCAGACGCCACAAACGCCGAAGTATCCGCAACCGTTCATGGACAAGGACAAGTTTGACGGACAGGGATCCAAGGGCGGAGCCAAAAAGTAAGGGCTGATGTTATGCCGAACCTTCAAGCATTTGAGCGCAGCAGCTATCAGCAGGTAAAAGCCGACCTGCATCGCAAGATTCTGGATCGCCTGGATCTGGAAAAACTGGGGCGCACACCGAGTGCGGCCGCTCGCGAAGAAGTTCTCCTGGTTATCCGAGGCACAGTTAACAGCGAAGCTGTACCTCTGAGTTTCGCTGAACGAGAGCGTTTGTCGCGCGAGATTCTGGATGAAATTTTCGGCCTTGGGCCGCTGGAGCAACTGTTAAAAGATCCAACAATTTCGGACATTTTAGTCAACCGCTACAACAAGGTCTATGTGGAAAGGGCTGGCAAGCTGGAAATCACCGGCCTCAGCTTCAAAGATGACGCCCACCTTATGCAGATCATCGACCGCATCGTCTCCCGTGTAGGCCGACGCGTAGATGAAAGCTCACCCATGGTTGACGCACGCCTTGCCGACGGTTCCCGCGTAAATGCGATCATTCCCCCGCTGGCGCTTGACGGCCCCGTGCTTTCGATTCGCCGCTTTGGCCGCGATCCCATTACTTCCCGCAATATGATCGAGAACCGCACGCTGACTGAATCCATGCTTGAGACATTGGTTTGCATGGTCAAAGCACGTCTCAATATCCTTGTTTCAGGAGGCACCGGCGCCGGCAAGACCACATTGCTGAACGTTCTCTCCGGCTTCATCCCCGATTACGAACGCGTGGTCACAATCGAAGATGCGGCCGAGTTACAACTGAAGCAGGAACACGTTGTGCGCCTGGAAACACGTCCGCCAAACATTGAAGGAAAGGGTGCAGTGCGGCAACGCCAGTTAGTAATCAACAGCCTGCGCATGCGTCCTGATCGCATCATCATCGGCGAGGTGCGTGGCGAAGAGACCTTCGACATGCTGCAAGCAATGAATACCGGCCATGAAGGCTCGCTCACCACGGTGCACGCCAACACCCCGCGCGACGCCTTGGCCAGGCTGGAAAGCATGTTTTCGATGGCGAACCTGAATATCCCCGAGCGCGCGATCCGGCAACAAATTACTTCGGCGATTCACATTGTGGTTCAGGTTGCCCGGCTGACCGACGGCACCCGCAAGATCATGTCAATTTCTGAAATCACTGGCATGGAAAATGACAGCATCTGGATGCAGGACATCTTCACTTTTGATCGCAGCGGAATCGACAAAGCCGGCAAGGTGCACGGGGTATTTCGTGCGACCGGTGCCAAGTCGCGCTTTACAGAACGGCTGGCGACCGCGGGACATCCATTGCGGCCTGAGCTGTTCGAAACTCGAACCGAGGTTTAAGCAAGAACAATGCTTTTAATACCTCTCATTCTCTTCGTAACAGTTTCCGTTGCGGCATTTTCCTTCCTGGTGCTGCTCGACCAGCGCAATGCCCGCGCCCGCCTGATTCGTGAACGCGTGGCCGCCGCCCAGGCGCCCGGCGCGTCTTCCGAGGCAATGGCCCTGCTGCGCGACGAAATGTTCAGCCGCATCCCGGCCTTGGACATGCTTTTGCGGCGTTCAGAGCAGGTGTCGCGGCTACAAAATTTGCTTGACCAGGCCGGTCTCGCGATGCGCGCCGGCAACATACTGATTTATTCCGTGATCAGCATGCTCGTATTCGGCGCAGCCGGATATCTGCTCACTGACACCTTCCCATTCAACGAAAACTTGTTGTTTACGCTGGTCAGTGGCGGACTCGGCGCAATCGTTCCTTATTCGTACGCTTCGCGGCAACGCAACCGCCGCTTTCAGAAATTCGAAGAAGAATTCCCCGAAGCCATTGACACCCTGGCGCGCGCCGTCCGCGCCGGTCACGCGTTTACCATGGCCGTTGAAATTCTTTGTAACGAGCTGGCAGAGCCGGTCTCGACCGAATTCCGGAAGTTTTATGAAGAACAGAAATATGGCATGCCCGTCCGCGATGCCCTGCTGAACCTGACCCAGCGCATGCCGCTGATGGACGTCAAATTTTTCGTGACCGCGGTCATGTTGCAGCGCGAAACCGGCGGCAATCTTGCCGAAATTCTCGACAATCTTTCGTACATGATTCGGGAACGCTTCAAAATCCTGCGGCAGGTTCGCGTTTACACCGCCCAGGGCCGCCTCACCATGATGCTGTTGATGGCGCTGCCCCCGGTTATTGTGGTGACCATGCTTATTCTGAATCCGTCATTTATTCGGCCGCTGTTCGACGATCCCATCGGCCACATGTTGCTGGCGGCGGGTATAAGCTTGCAGACGATCGGATATTTTGTCATAAGAAGAATCATTCAAATCGAGGTCTGAGAGAGTAGAACCAGTACCATGCTGCCGGTAATCGCAATCTTCGTATTCGTAGCCGTCGCTGTGGCTGTCTTTGCCTTGACCTCCGCGGCTTACGCGCCTTCGTCGGTGTTGGGCGAAAGGCTGAAGTCGCTCGGGGTTGAGCCCAATCCGGCTCGCCAGAAATCCAGCTTTCGCGAGCGCATGGACCATGTACTGGATCCCTTGGGCCGGCTTTGCAACTTTCTCCCGGAGACCCGGTCTCGCATTTGGCTGATTCAGGCAGGTTTTCGCGAGCGCCGGCATCTTGTGATTTATCAAGGCAGCAGAATCGTCGGAGCTGCAGCCTTGTTCGTGATTGCGCTCGCAATAACCGGTTTCCAGTCCGTGGCCTTGCTTGCCGGGGCTGCGGCGCTGGGATTGTTCCTTCCCCGGTTCATCTTGAAACGTCTGATACGTGATCGTCAGCGGCAGATTACGGTAGGGTTGCCGGATGCGCTGGACCTGACGGTGGTCTGCGTTGAAGCCGGGCTCGCGCTCGATAACGCTCTACTGCGGGTAGGTGAGGACCTGAAGTACGCTCATCCAGCGTTGAGCGACGAATTTTACATTTCCAATCTCGAGATGCGGGCCGGCAAGCCTCGCGCAGAAGCGCTCCGGAGCCTCGCAGCCCGCACCGGCGTAGAGGACGTTCGCGCGTTGGTCAGCGCCCTTGTACAGACCGACCGCTTCGGAACCAGCATCGCGCAGGCACTCCGCCTTTATTCCGATGCACTGCGCACCGAGCGTCGCCGCCGCGCCGAAGAAGCTGCGGCCAAGACATCCACCAAGATGATCATCCCCCTGGTAGTATTCGCGCTGCTCCCGCTGATATTTGTTACCCTCGGGCCAGCGCTAATCGAACTTCTCCACGAGCTTTCCCCGGCGGTGCGAAAGTAGTTTGCATGTTGTCCCATGGTTCTATGTCGGCAGTTAACCCAGGTCGTGGTATTTGTCTATCAGAAAAGGTGCGTGTGGCGAACACCCAGGGGTCTCGCTTGCGTGGCCTGATCGGGCCGCCAGCTTCGGATTTCCCTGCACACCAGGCGGCTGCATGAACGACTCTCCGCAGCTTCTGATTCAGTGGTCATCTCCGTGGCAGGACTTTGTTTCTGCGGTAGGGCCGGCTCTGAGGCCCTCGCCTCCACGACTGCATTTGGAGGCACAGGCCGGTTTGTTTCCCTTGCGCGGCATGCTGTTTGCCTTTTTGCTCGAAGTCGCAGCGCTGGCAACAGTCATGGCTGTTCCATCTGGAGTGCTTCGACCCGAGGCCGTTCAACCCTCTTCACAGACTCACGATGTAATCTACTTCTCGGCCGATGAGTTACCGCGCACTCAGGACCTTGCCGGCGGTTCTGCTGGTCAGCAAGGCGCGAGCGGAGGCACTTCCCTTCAGCATCCATCCCAAACCATAAAGGTCGCACGGGGAGAAAACCTGCGTGCTCGCGTCGTCGATGCTCCTGACCTCCACTTGCCGCAATCCGATTCGCAGATATCGAACTTGTTGACCTACAAGGCTGCGGTTCCACCCGCGCCCGAACCGCCACCGATAGTACGGCCAGCCATTCCTACGCCTCCGATTTTGGTTCATGTGGATCACGAACGGCGCAAGCCGAGTCTAACGGCAGAGGTTGCGCCGCCGAAGGTTTCGCTTCCGAAAAACGCAATGCCGAATTTGCCGGCAACCAGCGTGGCGGCAGTAGCGCCCCCGCCTGTTGCAGCGCCGATCAAAGTAACTCGCAATCGCCCGCAGCTCACGCTTCCTGCACCTTCTGCTCCAAAGATTAATGCGCGACAACAAATGCCCGATCTCCCCGAGGCAAGCCCGGCCGTGCAGGCGCCTCCGCCTGCGCCCTCACCGATCAAGGTTGCCCGGCGCCGCAAAGCGTCTTCCAAATCCGACCGGATCGCTCCTCCAAAGATCGATTCCTCCTCTGCGCAAGCACGCAACAACCAGCTTGCCTCAATCGTAGCCTCAGCTTCGCCAGAGATGCCTTCCGCACTCCGGCAGCCGGTTGGGCCTGCTGATTCTCGCTCCCTTGGCGTGATCGTGACTCCGAATCCCGGTCCAAGACAGGCCGCTCCGAAAGACGAAGAGAAAAACACAGTGGCCATGGCACACGGGGGATCAACCAACCTCGGCTCTGGAGGAACCGGCGGCGGCGCGGGTATGCAGCCCGGCAAGGGACCGGGCAGTTCCGAATCCGGGTCATCATCTGGAGCGACCACAGTTGGAAACGACAAGGGCACCGATTTCTACGCCCGAAACGGTAATTCACCCAATCTCGGCCCTGGGGGAACAGGAAATCTGAGCAGCGGAACACCGCGAGCTCCCGGCGTCTCAGTCTCCGGCGGAAAAAATTCGATTACACTTCCCAGCTTTGGCGGCCCCGCCAGTCCGGCCCTGGCGGGACACTCAGATATCGCAAAGAACATGGGCAATGGAATTACGGTTATTGCCAGCCCGCGGGCAGGCGGAGCATTAAATCTTTACGGGGCACTTAAGGGCGATCGCGTTTACACCATTTACATCAACACGCGAATTGGCACGGCCGTCATGCAGTTCGCCGATCCCGCGTCTGTCGGCCACGCCTACACCACAGAACTGACTGCGCCGCGAGTGCTGCAAGCCGATGTTCCATCAGAGCTCCTGGGTGGCCAGCATCATGCAAAGGTACTAATCGGCTGCGAGCTGGACAGCGCTGGCAAAGTGAAGAACGCCCATGTTCTGCAATCAGACGGCAGCGAGTTCGCGCAGAAGATATTACTTGCCGTACCTGTGTGGAAGTTCACGCCGGCAACACGGGGAAGCCAGGCCGTCGCAGTAAATGCGATCTTAGGCTTCGGCGTGGATACGCAGTAGCCTGTCTCGCTTTCAGCGATACATCAAATACCCGATGCCCACGCGCATATGATGCATCCACCTATCGGGAAAGCGGGCTGCGATAGTTAATCCCAAGGCTGCATGAATAATTCCCAGCGGGTACAGATTCCGCCATCTGCGAAAGAGCTCGCAAAATAGAATTCCGCCGGCAAAAGCCAAGAACGTCAGAATAGGGTTGGGAATGTGCACCAGCGCAAACAGTGCAGCGGCCCCAATCACCGCCCGGCGTGACCCGACGATTTCATCCAGTCTCACAAAGAAAATCGATTGCAGAATGAATTCCTGCTCCAGCGTCCATATGGCGTACTGCCATGATCTGCTCAGTGGGACGCTGTGACCTGGGCCTGCATGCTTGAACAAAATTCCCATTAACGCGATTGCGCCGCATGCCACGGCCCCGGAAAGTAAAATGCCGGCGGCTCCGTTCAGAGGCTGTGTCAATCCCAGTTCGGACGGGCTCCGCCTTCCGACCAGCGCGAATGCCACCACACACGCGGCTGCAATCAGGCTGACGAACAATTGTGCATGCCCAGGCGGCGTCCAGACTGCGATCACAATTAAGAAGAAAACAACTGTGATCTCCAGCAAGTTTCGCCGGATGTCCGAAAGTTTCTGACGCACCGTCATTTGTGAGAGTTCGAAGACGCGCGATTCTTTGGCGAAAAAAGTTCGGACTTCGACGCCATAAATGAATCTATATAACGTTCAGATGCTAAGGGTGGTCGGGCTGATTGCATCCTGGCGGAGGGAGCGTTATGACACAAAACGAAATTCGCGTTGTTGTCATAGGTGCGGGATTCGGTGGTCTGGAGGCTGCTCGCAAATTGGCTAAATTGCCGTTGCGGGTGACTGTTATCGATCGCAAGAACCACCATACCTTCCAGCCGCTGATGTATCAGGTTGCGACCGCAGGAATCTCTCCGGCTGAAATCGCTGCGCCTATTCGCTGGATTTTACGCGGTAGAAAGAATGTCGAAGTGCTGCTCGGCGAGGTCATCGGATTCGACCTTTCCCAAAAGCTGGTGAAGCTCGCTGACCTTGAAATTCCTTACGACTACCTGATAGTCGCTGCCGGCGCGCGCCACTCTTATTTCGGACACGACGAATGGGCGCCGCTTGCTCCCGGGCTCAAGACGATCGAGGACGCACTCGAAATTCGACGGCGCGTGCTGCTGGCGTTTGAACTTGCGGAGCGCGCAACCTTGGCCGGTGAACCTGAGCCGCCGCTGAATTTCGTAATTGTCGGCGGTGGTCCGACTGGCGTCGAACTCGCCGGCACCCTGGCTGAGATCGCGAAGAAAGTCTTGCAACATGAATTCGCCACCATCGATCCCAAGCGCACGCGCATCATTCTGCTTGAGGGCGGCCCGCGTGTACTTCCCGTGTACCCGCCTGATCTTTCCGCCAGCGCGGTCCGCCAATTGGAGAAACTAGGCGTCGAAGTACGTGCTCCGGCCATGGTCACCAATATTGAGCCGGGCGCAGTCTGGGTCGGACAAGAACGTATTCCGGCTGCAGTCGTTCTCTGGGCCGCGGGAGTCCAGGCGTCGAGCTTGGGAAAAAAATTGGGCGCTCAGGTGGACCGCGCCGGCCGTGTCCCGGTTGCGCCTGACTTATCGCTCCCCGGCTACCCAGAAGTATTTGTCATCGGAGATCTCGCAACCCTGAAGGACGAGCATGGAAACATGCTGCCCGGGGTCGCACCCGTTGCATTGCAGGAAGGACGCGCCGTCGCAAAAAATATTGAGCGCGATCTGCAACACCAACCCCGCCAGAACTTTCATTATTTCGACAAAGGGAACCTTGCTACCATCGGCCGCGCCGCCGCTGTTGCCCAGATTCGCAAGCTGCACATCTCGGGATATTTCGCCTGGCTTGCCTGGCTGTTCGTGCATATCTTTTTCCTGATCGGCTTTCGCAATCGCATTATCGTGCTCATTCAGTGGGCGTGGTCCTATCTCACTTACGAACGCGGCGCCCGGCTCATCACCGGTGACACGACTCTTCCCGGCTGGATAGAGACACCTCCGAAAGAACGGGAGAGCGAACCAGCGATACACGTGTAACACGCCGTGCATTGACTGCCCATCCAAGTGCAGCTATCCTTAAAGTTAGTTACCCAGTTGCAACTGAGTTGCAACTGGGTTGCATCTAAAACTCTTCTAAAAGGACACCTTTGCTCGAAGCTTTCATCATCACTCTGCGCGAAGGCGTCGAAGCCGCCCTCATTATCGGCATCACGCTGGCGTATTTGAACAAAGTCCAGAGGCCGGACCTCCGCCGCTCCGTCTTCTTCGGGCTCGGCGCTGCGTTCATCGCCAGTATCGGGGTCGCTATCGTCCTGTCTCGCCTGCAACTGAACGAAGACATTTTCGAAGGCTGGGTCATGCTCGCCGCGGCATTCTTCGTCATCAGCATGATCATTTTCATGATGCGGACCGGCAAGAAGATGAAGGGGGAAATAGAAGGCAAGCTGGGATCTCTTGCCAGTCGCGGCTCTCAAATCGGCGTGTTCCTGTTTGTCTTTCTGATGATCCTGCGCGAAGGCGCGGAAACCGTTCTTTTCCTGGCGGCCGTGACGCTGAACTCCAGCTCCCTGTTGACGTTTATCGGAACCCTCGCTGGCATCTTTGCCGCGGTGCTCTTCGGCGTGATGTTCGTCAAAGGCAGCGTCCGC
>Ga0207702_10004941_pt1 | contig 11714 bp, 8 predicted proteins | sample KBSCornC62_FD_184302 | JGI IMG/M metagenome (GOLD analysis project Ga0207702, IMG submission 184302) | Corn rhizosphere microbial communities from Kellogg Biological Station, Michigan, USA - KBS Corn C6-2 (SPAdes) (version 2) | ecosystem: Host-associated > Plants > Roots > Rhizosphere > Soil ...
GGGACGCCGAGGTATTGAGCGGCGGCCCGGCAGTGAAGGCGCTGTTTGTCTACAATTCGAATCCGGGGGCGGTGGCGCCGAATCACAACGCGGTGCGGCGAGGGTTGGCGAGGGCGGATCTTTTCACCGTTGTTCACGATCTGTTCTTCAATGACACGACCGATTACGCGGACTATGTTCTGCCGGCGACGACCTTCCTGGAGCACACCGATATCCAGGGCGCTTACGGGCACTACTTCGTGCAGTTGTCGCAGAAGGCCATCGAGCCTTTGGGAGAATCGCGGCCGAACGTTTGGCTGTTCGGCGAACTGGGACAGCGGATGGGTTTCAAGGAGGAGTGCTTCCGAGACAATCAGGAACAGATGATTCGGCAAGCCCTGGCGATCGGGCTGGATGGTCATTCAACGAATAGAGGCATGGAACACATCAGCCTCGAAGACCTTGAAGAGAAGGGGCATATCCCGTTGGAGTTCCATCGCGACCCGGATGGCCAGCCTTTCATGCCGTATACGGAGGGAGTTTTGCCGACTCCATCCGGAAAGGTTGAGTTTTACTCGGAGTCGCTGGCGGCGGCTGGGCAGGATGGTCTTCCTTCTTATGTGGCTCCTTTGGAATCACGATGGAATGAGGGCGCAAAACGTTATCCGCTGGAGCTGCTGGGGCGGAAGGCTGATAACTACATGAACTCGACTTTCGCGAATCTGGAGGGGCACCGGAAGATGGAGGCTCGAACTAGACAGCGACTGGAGATGCATTCTGACGATGCGGGCGGCAGGGGCATTTCCGATGGCGACAAGGTGCGAGTGTGGAACGATCGTGGAGAGATCACTCTGATCGCCATGGTAAATGGAGCTGTTCCGAAGGGGGTAGTTGCCGCTCGGCTCGATTGGGCCAAGTTGAGCTCAGATGGTGTAAACATTAATGCCCTGACCAGTGAACGATTAACGGACATTGGGGCGGCACCCACGTTCTACTCGGTCCTGGTAGATGTCGAGAAGGTATAAGGATCAGAACTCAATCAGAAAAATGAGGCAGCGAGGCTAAGAAGACGCGCCCGCGTGTCCACACAAGGAGTTCTGGATAAAGGCGGTACACTGACTCTATGTCATCGTGGCTTGGTTTTATCATCGTTCTCGTTCTGGCGCTTGCTTACATGCTGATGAAGCGCTCGGGCCAGGTCTCGTCGAAGGAGGCCGTCGAGTACTTGAGAAACGGGGCCATGCTGATCGACGTACGGAGCCTGAACGAGTTCGAATCGGGACATATATTGCAGGCCTACAATATGCCTCTAGACCGGATAGACGTTCTCGTTCCCTCCGCGGTGAAGGACAAGAACAAGGTGCTGTTGCTACATTGTTCCACGGGTGTGCGCAGCGGGCTGGCAAAAAAGAAACTCGAAGAGATGGGATACAAGAATGTATTCAATCTAGGGTCGTACGAGCGGGCGGGCAAGATCGTCATGGGACGGTAGTGCCAAGGTTACTGGAACAGGAAAATAGGCTTGCCAGGTCGCAGGTTGTGGTTCACGTCGTTTCTCTATGATTCCCGAACTGCAGATCAAGTACCGGATCAAAAAATTCCTTGCGTCACTGGTGAGACTCAGCCGGTAATTTCCAAGTGAGCAGAAGCTGATTCGAGGCCGGGCGATTCTGCGCGGATTTCGATAGAGCCCGGCATTCCTGTCGGGCGGACGATCACCAGGCATTCGCCATGAAATGTACTGTGATGTGGCTGTCGGAAGCTGGCGACGTCTTTGGGATTCGCGCTACCCACGGCAGCGATTTCGCCCGAGCCCGTCAACGCGAAGGTGACGGGAACGACGGTATCCGGAAGTGGTCTGTCCTGCTCGTCGACAACTTTCACCGTTACATAGCTCAGGTCATCGCGGGAGGCTTTGACCTTCGACCGGTCCGGAGTCAGCACGAGTTTGTGGGGCTTGCCTGCAGTGGTGAATGAGATTCTGCCAATCTCGTTTCCGTGCTCGTACGCGATGGCCCTGAGTTCGCCCGGGGCGTATGGAACCGTGAACTCAGCTTTGAGCGCGTCCTTTTCAGTGAGGTCTTTCGCGCCAACTTCCTTGTCGTTCAGAAGGAGCCTCACTTTATCTCCACGGGTGTAGATGCGGACATGCATCGGCGTGTTCTCGAATCCAGGCCAAGTCCAGCTTCGCAGTTCGTCGCTCCATCCCCACATGCTGATGTGCTCTATGTAGCCGATGGGGAGGGGACGTTGAACCGCCATTTCAATCTTGCTTCGACGCCACACGACATCGCGAAAGTACGACTGAGGCTTTTTGTTACCGATGAGATCAATATCGCCGCAGTAGGAATTGAACCAGGGATAAGGCGGCGAGAAGACGTCGTGAGCCTGACCGCTCGCGATGCTGGCGTGACCAATGCCAGACTCGCCGAGATAGTCGATGGCGGTCCAGACGAAATCGCCGAGGACGTAGCTGTTGGCCTCAACGGCGCGCCAGTTCTGGTAAGCCTGGTTGGGGAAGGATTCAGTGCCGGCCATGATGCGGTCCGGAAATTTGACATGGTCCTTCTCGTATTCAGGCCACTGATAGTTGTAGCCGCCCACGTCGAGATAAGTGAAGGCGGGTTGCATATCGGTCCAGGTTTTGCCGGGGTGATCCCATGCATGACAGATGGCGGCTGTGACTTTGCGTGTGGGATCGAGTTTGTGGGCGAGAGCAGCCAAAGCCTTGCCAATCTCGAGGCCTTGGGGTTCAGCGCGCTCATTAATCTCGTTTCCGATGCTCCAGAGAATGACGGATGGATGGTTGCGATCACGCAGGATCATGCTTTCCAGATCGCGTTGCCACCACTCCTTGAAGAAGAGGTGGTAATCCTGAGGATTTTTGTTGCCGGCCTCCCAACAATCGAAGGCTTCGTCTATGACAAGCATTCCGAGGCGGTCGCAGGCATCCAGAAAGTCGCGTGAAGGCGGGTTGTGGCTGGTGCGGATCGCGTTATAGCCGTTCGCCTTCAGGATTTCGACGCGGCGCTCTTCTGCACGGGGGATGCAGGCAGAGCCGAGTGGCCCGTTGTCATGGTGAACGCATCCACCTTGAAGCTTGGTCGGTTCACCGTTGACGCGCAAGCCCTGTGCGGCATCGATTTCAATTTTGCGAATGCCCACGTTCAGGGCTGTTGCATCGACAGGCTTATGGTCGGATTCGAGCAGGACCTCGGCGCGATAGAGATGCGGATCAGTAGGGGACCAAAGGTGTGGGTTTGCGACATGCAACGTGCAGGTTGCGGTGGCGCGCCCTTTTTTCGGCGCAACGAGCGGGGATGAAGAATCGGCTGCGATCTCGCCGGAGGCGTCGAGCAGGCGAACGCGGGCGTTTACGTGTCTTTCAGCTGCGGCTCCATTTTCGACAGCGATCTCAATGCTGACTACCGCGGCCTCTTTTGAGACTTCGGGGGTAGTAACGGAGACGCCGTACTCTGGAATGTAGAGGTCGCTCTTGGCCGCAAGCCAAACTTTGCGGAAGATTCCGGAGCCGGAGTACCAGCGGCTGTTGCGGCCGGTATTGTTGACGCGTAGCGCGAGCCTGTTATCGCGATCTTTCAAATAGGGCGTGATGTCGAACGCGAACGGCGTGTATCCGTAGGGATGATTGCCAAGATGCGTTCCATTTAGCCAGACATCGCAATTCATATAGACGCCTTCGAACCGGAGTTCCGCTCTTCCATTCTCCGGAACCGCAGGCCTGTCGAATGCGCGACGATACCAGCCAATGCCGCCAACAGTCCAGCCAGTGGAGATTTGGCCTTCGCTCTTATAGGCATCGAATGGGCCTACGCGAAGCGAGTCGGTGCCCTCGCTCCAGATGCTTCCATTGCAATCAGTGACGGACGGCAGATCCTCGATGCTCCAGTCATGCGGAACGTCGAGGGTGCGCCAGGCGGAGTCGTCGTAGGAGGCAGTTTCAGCCCCGGTGACGTCGCCGCGGTGAAAGCGCCATGCGTCATTGAAGGGGAGCAGCCTCGCTTTGAGGAGATTGGTGAAATCGACATTAGAAGGCCACGAGGCTGCTTGTTTCGAAGCGGGCTTTGCGGCGGAATTGACCGGAAGGAAAGAAACTGCTGTTAGACCGGCGATGCCTTGCAGAGCTTCGCGTCTGGTGACAGCCGTTGAATGGTCGACCTTGCCGTTTTCGTTCGCCCGCATGAAGAACACTCCTTTTCAAAACAGACCATCGTAAATGCTGGCAGCGCACGTGTGTCCTCACGAGACATTGGCGAAGGGCTCTTCGAGTGACGGGCATTGGGGTGTCAGGAGTTCCGCGCCGCCTTCCGTGACGACGAGATCGTCTTCGAGGCGGATACCGAATTCGCCCGGGATATAAATGCCGGGCTCGTCACTCAGGGTCATGCCGGCCTGGAGCTTCGGGTTCAGGTCCCAACCGTACATGTTGTTGTGGACGAAATATGGCCATTCGTGGCCGTCCAGGCCGATCCCATGACCGAGTCGATGAGTGAAGTACTTGAAGGTGGGGCCGTATCCTCCGTCCACGATGACTTTGCGTGCAGCGGCATCTACGTCGGCGCTGGCGACGCCAGGGCGCGCGGCATGAAGTGCTGCGGTCTGAGCTCGGTGGACGAGGTCGAAGACGGAGAGCATTCTGTCTGTCGGTTTGCCGAGTACGAAGGTGCGGGTGATGTCAGACTGATAGCCTTCGACCGAGCAGCCGTCGTCGAGCATGAGGATGGAGCCTTCGCGAAGCGTCTGTGGCTGGCGTGATCCGTGCGGCAACGCCGTGAACTCGTCGACGTTGAGGCTGGCTTCGCCCTCAAAGCCGACGCGACGGTAGGCGGCGGCAATTAGCTGATGGACATCGACCGTGGTCATGCCGGGATGCAGCGATTGTGCGACGGCACGATAGACAAGGAGGGTGGCGCGGCAGGCCAGGCGCATGCAGTCGATCTCGTGCGCGCTCTTGATCATGCGGCAACCGGCCGTAATGGGAGTGGCTGAGACTAGCTTTAGATGTGGGTTGGCGCGTCGGATGCTTTCGGAGAACACGAAGGCCATATGTTCGTCGAGGCCGATGGTACCGGCGGCGAGATGGCGGTTCTCGAGACCTCGACCGAAGAGAGTGAACGGGCTTTCGTTTTCCTGCCATGGGAAGATGTCGCAATCATCTGCGATTGGGCCGGAAGCGAGGAGTTCGCGGGCGCGGCCTTCTTCGAAGGCGGGGCAGACGAGGAAAGGTTTGGATCGCGCTGGAAGGACGAGGGCCCACAGGCGTTCGCCACCGTACAGATGCAGGTTTGCGAAGTAAACGGAGGAACTGGTGGAGTTGGCGAGGACGATGGCATCGATTCTGTTCTGGATCATCAACTCGCGGGCACGCTCGATGCGGGCGTGGCGTTCGATATTGGTGAAGGGGCGGGCTTGGCCGGCGAGATTTGGGAGGGACTGGATTGCCGTCGGGGTTTGCGGGGAGGGGGTGGACTGCGCCGGCAATCGAGAGGCGGCGAACGCGACAGCGGAAGTGGTGAGGAAGTGGCGACGCGATGAGCCGAAGCGAAACATGGTCCTCCGCGGGAATTGGAATCGTGCCTGATTCAAGAGTAGCGCCCGAATCACAGGAGTGGGTGGCTGGCGTTGTAAGTCCGATATCCAAGCTTTGCTGTTGACATGAGCGATATCTGGTGCGAGGCTCTCAGGAAATCTACTGAAAATGAGTTTCAAATGAGGTACGAGAGATGAGAACGATACTGCTTGCCCTGTTGGCTGTCGTTTGGCAGGGTCCCGTCAGCTATGCAGCGAGTGGTGAGGATCTGGTTGCGCCGCTGCGGCAGTTTATCGACGCGTTCAACAAAGGCGATTCAGCGTCGGCGTATGCAACTTATGCGAAGGTGAAATCACGATTGTGGACGAGTTCGCTCCGCACCGGTGGAGTGGACCGCATGCCGCGCAGGACTGGGCGGCGGCTTATGACAAGCATGCGCAGGCGACCGGAGTATCCGATGGGCAGGTGAAATACGGCGCGCCGACACGGATCGAGCGTGAAGGCGAGTTTGCGTACGTGATTCTGCCTACCGAGTATTTGTACAAAGAACGCGGAAAGGCGATGGACGAAAAGGGCCAGATCACGGCTGTACTCCACAAAGAAGATGGGGCGTGGAAGATACGGGCGTGGACGTGGTCGGGAGAGAAGCCGCACGCGGCGAAGTAGAGTCCGATTGGGTCAGACTGGCACAACTTCGCTGACCTGAACTACGGTCTCGCCGCTGTAGTATTTGCGCTGGTCGGCGATGAGGTCGGGAGCGGCGGCGGCTAGTGCGGTGTCGAGGTGGAGCATGGACTCGAAGTAGAGGTGTCCGATGGCGTGGTAATGCGACGGAGTTCCGGGCGGGAAGGCGCCGATGCCGCGATCGACTTCGATACGGACGAGTCCGCGGGCTCCGAGCAGGCGGCGGGCGATCACAAGGTGGTCTGCGAGATAGTAACTCCAGTCAAAGGTGGAGCCGGGCGTTGCGGGATAGAGAACACTGAGGCGGACCATAAACCCGGAATACAAGCCGCATGGAGAAATGTCAACGAAAGACGTCTACCTGGTTTCCACCCTCGTCACGACCAATGGCAAACAAATCGGGTACTAATATCTATGGTGCAGTCGTTGACGGGAGCAGTTCGATGTAGTCGAGGGCAGCGGGATCCTCGGTAGCCGGTGTTCCCTCGATGTGAATAACATCACCAGATTTCAGTTTGATTTCGTGCACAATGTGGCGGGTCGAGTTGTCTCCGTTCGGGTGTTGCGAAGGCAAGTGATCGTCGGCCGACCATTTGCCTGCCGGCTTGCCGTTTATCGAAAGGTTGAACTTCGCGGCGCCACCCGCCAAGTCAAAATATTGGACGGCAATATTAAAACTGCCGGTTTGCCCGGAGTAGGTGATTTCGGCGGAGCAGGGCTGCTGGCTCTCGCATGAGACCGCCTGGCCGTGGCTGGCGTCTTCCCATGGATTCACGTTAATTACCTTGTAGCCCGTCAGATGTGAGTCTTCAGCTTCGAAGCGGTTGGGATAGCGGCTCGCGCGGCCGTTTGCGTCGGGAATTCCGCTGAGTTTGGAGAAGTATTGAGTGATGCCATCGCGCCATACGATTGCGTGGCCTGCCTGATATTCAAGGCGAGATAACACGTCCCGATAAAGCGCGGGTTTAATCTCGTTCTTGAGGGATTCCCAGTCTGTGACAAACTGGGCGGCTTGCGTGGCGCCGTTGTAGTGAGAATCGTAGATGTACTGAATGACCGTCTTGCCGTCGTGAAGTTTCTGAGTGTAAGGGACGTGATGAAAGAAGAGTAGGAGGTCGTCCGGCGTGGTCGCGACGGATTCGTAAATCTTGGCTACCTCGGGTGAATACTGTCCGACGTAACCTGTGCCGGTAGCAACGGTGCGATCGAAACCAACGCCGTCGTGATCGGCCTTGTGCCATTGACCCCAGCCGTTGTGCTCGCTTGCTTCGACGTTTGGACCGTAGTGGCTGCCGGTAATGTCGGTGAGGGTCTGAAGCCCGAGCGGACCGGTGTAGTTCTCGTAGGCTGGCCAGGATCGCATCAGCATGTTGACGACAGTGCGAACGACCTTGGAATCGGTGGAGATAGTCTGCCGGGCCCATTCGGCGGCTATGTCCTCGGGCTTGAGGTCGGGATTCCACGCCAGGCGTCCGAATGCATAGAGATTGGCAAGGGCCAGTGGAGAGCCAAGCCAGCCGTTCCGGCCGACACATGCGACCCCAATCATGCCGCCAAGTTGCCGATGGAAAGTTTGTCCCGAGATGATCTGCTTGACCGGAGTTGGCGCTCCACTTACGCGCATGTCGAAGTCGAGCACCTCTTTCCACATGGGCGCGATGTAGACGAGATGACGCTGTTGACCGAGGTACTCCTGGGTAATCTGCAACTCCATCGCCTGGCTGGTATGCGGAATTGCGCCGAAGAGAGGAGAGACGGGCTCGCGCGCCTGGAAGTCGATTGGGCCCTCTTTGGTTTGGATGACGACGTTGGGCGCGAACTTGCCATCGAGTGGGTGAAAAATATCGTACGCAGCGCGGGCGCGGTCGGCCTTGAGATCGGTCCAATCGAGGTGGTGATTGTAGACAAAGGCGCGATAAAGGACGACGCCACCGTGAGGAGCAAGGGCGGCGGCTAGAGTGTTGGCGGCATCGGCGGGGGAACGGCCGTAGCTCGCCGGACCTGGCTGGCCCTCGGAGTCGGCTTTTACAGTGAAGCCGCCGAAGCCGGGGATGAGGGAGTAGATCTCACTGACCTTGTCGCTCCACCATTTCTTTACTGCTGGATCGAGGGGATCAAAGGTTGCAAGGCCGCCGAGCTTTTGCGGGCTGGCGATATCGGCAGAGAGAGAAATGTGAACGCCATAAGGACGCATGACATCAGCGATGCGGGCGATCTCCTTCAGCATTTCGGGCGTGAAGAAAGATGAGGCATTGTTGACGTTGTTGAGATTGCATCCGTTGATGCCGATGGAGGCAAGGAGGCGAGCGTATTCCTTGACCGGACCGAGGTCGGTGCGAACATGACCGGCTTCGAAGAAGATGCTGCGGCCAGCGTAGCCGCGTTCAATGGAACCGTCGATGTTATCCCATTCGTCGGTCCAGCGGATGGGCATGGCGGGAGCACCGCGAACCTCGAGTGTGAATCCTTTGCTATCGCGCGGACGTAGAAGATCGAACGTGCCGTACAGAACACCTTCTTCGTCTCCGCCCACGATGAGCAGTCGGTGAGAGCCGTTCGAGTCCTTCCGATCAAGCCAGTAGCCACCCGGCTCCAGATCAGGCGGTATCTGCACTTCTGGGAATTCTTTGCGAAACTCTATTGCGGTTCCAATGATCGTCTCTCCAGAAACTGCTTCCTTCATGCGTGACGACAGGGCACTTGATGATCCCAGTGCGAGATCGCCCAAAGCACGGGTTAGTTCTCGCATTGCAGATTGCTCGATAGAGCCGGTGCCAAGAGGCCTGATGTTGCGGGGAATGAGAGGCTGTGGACCCATTCTTGGATAATTCAGCCAGGCTTGATCTGCTGTTTGCGCGCTGAGAGGAAGGGCGGTGAAGAATAGGGCGGAGGAAAGAGGCAGCAGTCTCGAGTGCCGGCTGAGTTTCACGGACCCATTCTATTCCGCGATTTGGCCTTGCTTGGCTAGAGATGTCGTGAGCACTCAGTAGCGTCTTGTCAGGGACTGTGGGGGATTGCCCCTCTTTCCGTCGATGAGCCAGTCGACCGCTTTACGCACGTCGTCTTCTTTGGCCTCGCCCATCACGCGCGCGACGGGCTGGCCGGTTTCGTCGAGGATGATGGTGCCAGGAACGATGTTCCCGAGGCCAAAGCTGTCGAGGGTGTCGGTGTCGGCGTCGACCCAACTGTTGAAGTCGACGTGCAGCCTCGCCAGAGTGGAGGGGATTTTGCTCTGGTCTTTGCGCTCATCGATGGAGATGAAGACGAAGCTCACGGGCTTGCCGGAGTAGGATGCGGCAATTTGTGAGAGGCGAGGAAGTTCTTCCTGGCAGGGGCCGCACCATGTAGCCCAGAAGTTTACTACGACGATCCGGCCGCGAAGCGCGGAGAGCTTTTGCGCCTGACCATCGAGTGTTTTGAACGAGGGATCGGGAACGCGCTTCGCCAGTAGCGCTGTGGGGAATACGATGATGCACATCAGAAGCGCCAGAATCCGATGATTGGGGGAGGGCATTATCACTGACGATAACGGCAGAGCGCTGAGCCCGAGTCAACCGAAAGTTGGACGTTGGGCTCAATACGATAGGCGACGCTAGTCACGGGAATTGGCTGGTACTTTCGTCTGGATCAAGTACACAGGTTTTTCCCGCACCTGTGGAGGTCAGTTCTTCCTTCCTTGATTGGAGACAACAAGATGAAAAAGCTCCTGCTACGGAGCGCGGTTTCCGCCGCGTCTCTCTCGCTTTCCCTTTCCTGCATGCAGTCAATCGCGCACGCGCAAGGCTGCGTAGCTGCCCACTCTCCGCAGCCTGTCATTTCAGGCCTCGATCCAACAAACCAGGCCGCTATCGCGCATTCAGCGGGCACCAACTTTCTGCATGGCCTGACGATTTCGACCGGTTATCGCGTTTACAACTCCTATCGGCATTATGTCGGAACGGACTACCAGGCCCAGCGGCAGGCACTCCATAACGCGGTGGTGAACCACGTCAACTTGTTCGAGCTGGATTTGAACTATCAGCTGACACCGCGGTGGAGCGTGATTGCGACGATTCCGGCGATGGAGGCGACGCGCCATGGTCAATCGAGCGCGACGAATTTCTATCGCTCAGGCGGGATCGGAGATGCGACAGTCGGCGCGCAGGCGTGGGTTTGGCGTCCGCCAACAGAAAGCCATGGGAACGTGGCGATCTCAGCCCAGTTGAAGCTGCCAACCGGGATCAACGATGCCAAGGGCACCACAGTTGCAAGGAACGGCACGTCATCGACGCAGCCATTCGATGAGTCGATACAGCCGGGAGATGGAACGTACGGTTTCGCCTTGGCCACTGAGGCGTATCGCGAAATCTACTGGCGGACGTCGGCTTACTTTACCGGATCATGGCTGTTCAGCCCGCAGGATACGACCGGTGTAGCACAGGCCAGGTCGGCACCTGGAGAGAATGTAATCTCCGCGACTGATCAGTATCTGTGGCGCGGAGGGTTTTCGCGCCCGGTCACGGGGGTGAAGCTGTTACGTGGGATGGCGCTCAGTTTTGGCGGTCGAATGGAAGGCGTGCCGGTGCGCGATGCATTCGGCGCGAGCAATGGATTCCGTCGACCTGGGTATGTGATCTCGATTGAGCCCGGCATGATGTACAGCCACGGACGGTGGGGATTCTATGCCAGTGGGCCCTGGGCGATGGAGCGCAACCGCAAAATCAGCGTGACGGACATTCGGAATCACACGCATGGCGACGCTGCGTTCGCGGATTACACGGTTATTACCGGGATTTCGAGAACATTCTAGAAAAGCAGTCGCCAGTCATCAGTTCTCAACGAGAGTTAAACTGGCATTCCAATCGATTGTTACGCGACGAAGGCCGCGGACGGCGTTGCAGAGGTAGACGCCATCCGGGGCCTTCAGATCGTTCAGAGTCAGGATCTTTTCTTCGATGTTGGGTCGGGAGGAGAGAAGATGGCGGCGGTAGACGCCGGGGAGAACGCCGCACTCCAACGGTGGTGTGTACCAACGGCCGGAGTTCTCGACGAATACGTTGTGCACTGCGGCCTCCGTCACCTGGTCGCGGAGGTTGAGGAAGAGTACGTCAGCAAAGCCTAAGGATCGTGCGGTAGCGTGTGCGCGGTTGTACAGTTCTCGATGCGTGGTCTTGTGAAAAAGAAAGCGATTGGCTGAGTCGGTGCGATGTGTGGCGATGCAGACGCGCGGAGGATTGTCACTGTCGGTGGAGACCGGTAGAGTATCGCATTCGATGTGTGTCACGCCTTCCGCGTCGAGCAAGAGGCGTACTCTACGGGGCTGGTCGTCTAGAAATTGGGAGGCTGCCGCGCGAAGATCTGTGCGGATTGCATCGCGGTCACAGGGGAAAGCGAAGTAGCCCGCGGAGTCCGCGATTCGATCGAGGTGAAGCTCAAGAAGTGGGAAGTCGCCATCCCAAAGCATTGTTTCGATCAGAGAAAATGGTTCGGCGGAATCGGTCAGAAATCTGACTTTGAGCTG
>Ga0207702_10004942_pt1 | contig 11714 bp, 10 predicted proteins | sample KBSCornC62_FD_184302 | JGI IMG/M metagenome (GOLD analysis project Ga0207702, IMG submission 184302) | Corn rhizosphere microbial communities from Kellogg Biological Station, Michigan, USA - KBS Corn C6-2 (SPAdes) (version 2) | ecosystem: Host-associated > Plants > Roots > Rhizosphere > Soil ...
TGGCGGGCCGGATCCTTGCCCAGGGTCCGGACCAGGGACCCCACGGGTGCGAGCCGGGCGGCAAGGCGGGATGCTGGTGCCGACAGCGAATCAATGGAGGCCACTATGACGAGCACCGACGTAAGCGGCACCACCTCGGCCGAGATGCCCGCACCGGCGACCGCCGACCTGAACCTCGAGGTCGTGACGTTGAATGTCACCGACATCGACCGGGCCAAGGGCTTCTACCAGAGCCTCGGCTGGCGGCTGGACGCCGACTTTGCCATCGGCGACGACTTCCGGATCGTGCAGTTCACGCCGCCCCACTCGCAGTGCTCGATTCACTTCGGCAAGGGCATCACCACGGCCGGGCCCGGGGGCCCGATCAGGCTGATTCTCGCCGTCGCGGACATCGACGCCGCCCGGGCCGATCTCATCAGCCACGGCGCCGACGTCAGCGACGTGTACCACTACGAGCGGCAGCCGGGCCGCAGCGGCGAACTCGAGTCTCGCGTCGCCGGCCCCGACCCGGACACGGCGCGCTCATACTCTAATTACGCGTCGTTCAGCGATCCTGACGGCAACGTCTGGCTGCTCCAGGAGATCACCAAGCGGCTCCCCGGCCGGACCTGGGAGGCCGACCCGGCGGACGTCGCGGCCCGGGCCGCGCTGCTGAAGGACACGGCCATCCACCATGGCTCGTTCGAGGCGGTCGCCCCGCCGCACGACTGGTGGGACTGGTACGCGGCGTACATGCTCGCGCGCCAGGCCGGGAACGGCGAAGACGAGGCCGCCGCGACGGCCAACCGCTACATGGCCGAGGTCAAGCACGTCGTCGTGTCATCCGCCTGACGCCGGGCCTGACCCGGCGAGGGCGGGTGGCCGGCGCGAGGGCACGCGCCCGGCCCGTTAGGTCATAAATGAGTTGATGACCCGGTTGAACTCCTCCGGCTGCTCGGCGAAGCAGAGGTGGGAGGCGTCCTCGATGATCACGAGCTGCGAGCCGGCGATCCGGCGGTGCATCTCCTCCAGGTGGCCGGGCGTGCATTCGTCGTAACGGCCGCCGACGAGCAGCGTTCGGACGCCGATCTCCGGCAGCCGGTCCATGATGTCCCAGGTCTTCAGGGTGCCGGTGACGGTGAACTCGCTCGGGCCGTTCATCGTGTTGTAGACGTCGTAGCCTGCTTCGGCGAAGGAGCGCTCCAGGCCGGCCGGCCACGGGTCGAGGCGGCATACGTGCTTGCGGTAGAAGCCCAGGATGGCGGCCTGGTACTCGGGACAGCCGGTGAAGCCGGCCGCCTCGTGCTCGCGGATGACGCGCCTGGTTTCCTCGGTCTCCTCGGCCAGCAGTTCGGTGCAGTCGCTGACCCAGCGGATCATGCTGGCCGGGCTGCCGCACAGGATCAGGCTGTCCAGCTCGGGCTGGTCCCTTTGGCGGTCGAGGACGTACTGCATGGCTAGCATGCCGCCCCAGGAGCTGCCGAACAGGTGCAGGCGGTCAAGATTGAGGGCCGAACGGACCTGGGCGAGTTCGGTTACGAACCGGTCCACGTTCCACAAGGAGAGGTCGCCCGGGCGATCCGAGCGCCCGCAGCCGAGCTGGTCGTAGAAGATGACCCGGCGCCGGTCCGCCAGGGCTTCGAGCGGCTCGAGGTAGTAGTGGGTGAAGCCGGGGCCGCCGTGCAGGCACAGCAGCGGGGTCGCCTCCGCGTTGTCGCCCACGGCGCGGTACCAGACCTTGCCACCGGGAACGTCGAGGTAACCCTCGTCGATTTTCATGCTGCCCTCCGCTGGTGGCCATGGCGTCCTCGTTGTCCGCTACCTTCGGTGATAGACCGGCCTCCAGCGATTGACAAGGGGCTGACGTGGCTGAAGTTACGTACAGGAGCTGATTGACATGTCACTGTTCCAGCGGGCTCACGACGTGCTCGCGGCCAAAGCCAACAAGGCGCTCGACGCCGCCGAGAAACCCGACGAGATGCTCGACCTGTCCTACGAGCAGATGCTCGACCAGATCACCAAGGTCCGGCAGGGCCTGGTGACGATCGCGGCATCGCGTAAGCAGATCGAGCTGCAGGCACAGCAGCTCCAGCATTCGGTCGACCACCTGCAGGAACAGGCCAAGACGGCGCTGTCGCTGGGCAAGGAGGACCTGGCCAGGGAGGCACTGACGCGCAAGGCCACCGCCCAGGCCCAGATCGACGCGCTGGCACCGCAGCACGAGCAGCTCGCCGAGGAAGAGGAGAAGCTGGGGCAGACGCTGCAGGCACTCCAGCAGCGGGTGAACAACTTCCGGTCCCAGAAGGAAGTGCTGAAGGCCCAGTACACCGCGGCGGCCGCTTCGGCCTCGATCAACGAGGACGTGGCCGGGATCTCGGGCACGCTGGGTGATTCGGGCGAGGCGCTGCAGCGAGCCCAGGACAAGATAGCGACCATGCAGGCGCGGGCCGGGGCCCTGGACGAGCTGCTGCAGTCCGGGGTGCTCGAGGACGTCGGCGGCAGCACCGACGACATCCAGCAGGAACTGGACGAGGCCGGGACCAGCGCGGACGTGGACCGCGAGCTCGCCACGCTGAAGGCCGAGATCGGCCCGGGCAGCGCACCGCAGGAGCTGACCAGCGGCTCGGAAAGCTAGCCGGGCCAAGCTGGGCCCGGGAAGAGCTGAGATAGAGCTGATGGCGAACGGCCCGCTGCCGGACGCATGCCGGACGCAGTGGAAGCCGGGTTTCACTGCGTCAGAGCGCACTGGATCCGGGGTTTCATGGCGTTCCGGCTGGCCCGGCGCGGTACTACGCCTGGTACGAGATGTATCCCAACCCCTCGGTGTCGTACTCCAACACCGTGCGGCCGGGTGACCACTTCAACGCCTCGGTGACCTACACGGGCAGCAACCACTTCAGCCTGTTCATCCAGGACTCCACCCAGGGCTGGAGCCACACCACGACAGGCACCCTGGCCGGAGCTCCCCGGTCCTCGGCCGAGGTCATCGTCGAGGCACCGTGCTGTACGGCCAGCGGCGGCATCCTCCCGCTGGCTAACTTCGGCACGGTGCACGTCACCGGCTCCATGGCCAACGGAGCAGCCCTCGGCAACGCGGGCGGCGTGACCCAGATCATCATGATCGACAGCGCCGGACGGGATAAGGACACGGTCTCCTCGCTCACCAGCGGCGAGAACTTCACCGCGACCTGGCTGCGCAGCAACTAAGGTCGTCCCGCACCGAATGCGCCGGCCCGGGCCCAGATGGTCCGGGCCGGCGTTGGCTTTCCGTCGATGAGTCGGGCAGTCGTGGTACGTCTACCAGTGCAGATGACCGATCGCTGAGAGGGGCAGACCATGACCGAGCCGAAGACGCACACGCTGGACGTGCCGGGGGCCGTCCTGCATTACGACGTGCGGGACCCCAGCCAGGCCAGCAGCGAGCCGGTGCTGCTGATCATCGGGTCCCCGATGGGCGCGGACGGCTTTACCACCCTGGCCGGGCACTTCACCGACCGCACGGTCGTCACCTACGACCCGCGCAGCGCCGGGCGGAGCAAGCGCACCGACGGCGCCAGCGAGACCACGCCGGACGAGCACGCGGACGATCTGCACCGGCTGATCTCGGCGCTGGACGCCGGCCCGGTGGACATCTTCGCCAGCAGCGGCGGCGCGGTCAACGGCCTGGCCCTGGTGGCTAAGCACCCCGAGCAGGTCCGCACGCTGGTGGCGCACGAGCCGCCGGCCTCGCAGGAACTGCCGGACCGCGAGCCGGTGCTGGCGGCGTGCGCGGACATCCGCGAGACGTACTACCGTGTCGGCTTCGGGCCTGCGATGGCGAAGTTCATCGCGATCGTCAGCCACGAGGGCCCGTTTCCTGACGGCTACGCCGACCAGCCCGGCCCGGACCCCGCCATGTTCGGGCTGCCGGCCGAGGACGACGGCTCCCGGGACGACCCGCTGCTGGGCCACAACATCATCACGTGCAACGCGTACCGGCACGACTTCGACGCGCTGCGCACGGCGCCGACCCGCGTCGTGATCGGCGTCGGCGCCACGTCCGGCCAGCAGCTGGCCGGCCGTGCGGGCGCGGCCGTGGCCGAACGGCTCGGAATCGCACCGGTCACCTTCCCGGGCGACCACGGTGGCTTCCTCGGCGGCGAATACGGTCAGACCGGCGAACCGGACGCCTTCGCCGCCACCCTGCGCGAGGTCCTCACCGCCTGACGGTCCGCAGCCAGGCCGCCGTGTCCGGCGGCAGCAGCCCGCCGGACACCGGCCCGCTGGCCAGCAGGATCTCGTCCCCAAGACCCTGGGGCAGCTCGACCGGCGTCGGCGACAGGTTGGCTACGCAGGCCACGCCGCCGCGGTCGAAGGCGAGCACCCCGGCGGGCGCGGGCAGCCAGGTCATCGTGGTGGCGGTGCCGAACTCAGCGCGGCGGGCGTGCAATGCGCGGCGGTAGAGCGCCAGCATCGATGCGGGGTCTGCGGACTGAGCCTCGACCGTCAGATCCCGCCACTGGACCGGCTGCGGCAGCCAGGGCTCCAGGCTGGCCGCGGGGGGCGAGAAGCCGAACGGCGGATCGACACCGGACCACGGCAGCGGCACCCGGCTGCCGTCCCGGCCGGGGTCGGCGCCACCGGTCCGGTGCCAGATCGGGTCCTGACGCAGCTCATCCGGGATGTCCTCGACCTCCCACAGCCCGAGTTCCTCGCCCTGGTAGAGGTAGACCGAGCCGGGCAGCGCCATGGCGAGGAGCGCGGCGGCCCGGGCGCGGCGGGTGCCGAGATCCAGGTCGACCGGCTGGCTATGGTCACGCCGGTCGAGGCCGAACGAGCTGTCGGACCTGCCGTACCTGGACAGGTGCCTGTCCACGTCGTGGTTGGAGAGCACCCAGGTGGGAGGCGCGCCGGCGGCGGCGTGGAACCCCAGCGTGCTGTCGATCACCGCGCGCAGCTCGGCGGCGTCCCAGGGACAGCACAGATAGGGAAAGTTGAACGCCGTGTGCAGCTCGTCCCGGCGCAGGTAGCGGGCCAGCCGCGCGGTATCGGGCAGCCAGACCTCGCCGATCAGTACCCGGCCGGGGTATTCGTCGGCGATCTTGCGCCAGGCCCGGTAGATATCGTGCACGTCGTCGCGGTCGGTATAGGGCGACGGGTCCGCGGACCCGGGCAGCGCCGGGTCCTTCGCCAGCAGCGCGGCGGAATCGATCCGGACGCCGTCGACGCCGCGTTCGAACCAGAACCGCAGGATGTCCTCGAACTCCTGCCGCACCTCAGGGTTGGCCCAGTTGAAGTCCGGCTGCTCGGGCGCGAACAGGTGCAGGTACCACTCCCCCGGCGTGCCGTCCGGGGTGGTCGTCCTGGTCCATGCGGGGCCGCCGAAGATCGACGGCCAGTCGTTCGGCGGGAGGTCGCCGCCGGGACCGCGCCCGGGCCGGAACCAGAACCGTTCGCGTTCGGGTGAGCCCGGCCCCGCCGCGAGCGCGGCCCGGAACCAGCGGTGCCGGTCCGAGCAGTGGTTCGGCACCACGTCGATGATCGTCCTGATGCCGAGCGCGTGCCCCTCCGCGATCAGCGCGTCGGCGTCGGCGAGGGTGCCGAAAGCCGGGTCGATGGAGCGGTAGTCGGCCACGTCGTAGCCCGCGTCGGACCTCGGGGACGGATACCACGGGCTGAACCAGATCGCGTCGACGCCGAGGTCGGCGAGATAGGGCAGCCGGGCCCGGACGCCGGCCAGGTCGCCGATCCCGTCGCCATCGCCGTCGGCGAAGCTCTGCACGTACAGCTCGTAGATGGCGGCATGGCGCCACCAGGAAGAAGGGGTCATGGCTCCTCGATGATCGCCCGGCTCAGCCCTTGAGGCTGCCCGCGGTCAGGCCGGACAGGATGTTGCGCTGGAAGATGAGGAAAAACACGAGCGTGGGTACCGCGGCCATCGCCGAGGCGGCGAGCACCAGGTTCTGCGGCGTGGTGCTGGCGGCCTCGAAGATGCCGACGTTCAGGGTCTCCCGGTTCGGGTTGTAGCCGTACTCGACCAGCAGCGGCCACAGGAAGTCTTTCCACACCGCCACCAGGGAGAAGATCGAGACGACGCCGATGATCGGCCGGGAGATAGGCAGCACCACTGAGCGTAGGGTACGCAGCGGGGACGCGCCGTCGATGGCCGCGGCGGACAGCAGGTCACCGGGTATCGAGTCGAAGAACCGCTTGAGCAGGAAGATATTGAAGGCGTTGGCCACCGAGGGCAGCCAGATGGCCTCCGGCGAGCCGATCAGGTTCAGGTGCAGGAGCGGCAGGTCGGCGATGGTCACGTACTGCGGCACGACCAGCACCGTGGCCGGGATCATCAGCGTGGCCAGCATCAGCGCGAAGATGACGTTGCCGAGCACGGGGCGCAGCCGGGACAGCGAGTAGGCCGCGGCCACGTCGAAGACCAGCTGAAGGGCCAGCGCGCCGAAGGCGTAATACAGGGTGTTGACCAGCAGCCGGCCGAGGCCGACCCGGCTCCACGCGGCGGTGTAGCTGCCCGGGTGCACGTGCGCCGGGACGAGCGTCGGCGGCACCTGGACCGCCTCCTGGGTCGACTTGAGACCGTCGCTGAACAGGAAATACAGGGGCCCGATGAAGATCAGCGTGAAGATCACCACGATCAGGGTCAGCACCACGCGGTAGGCGACCCGGTGCCGGTTCAGCTGGGCGGCCGAGATCAGCGATCGGTCTGTCGAGTCAGCCACAGGTAGCCTCCGGAGAACACCGCGAGCACCAGCATGAGGACCACGCCGAGGGCGGACGCGCTGTTGTAGTTGCTGGCCCCGCTCAGCGCGAACGCGTACTGGTAGATGAGGTTGACGACGGACAGGGTGTTGTTGTTCACCCCGGCACCGCCGTTGGTCAAGATGAATGCCTCCACGAACATCTGCATGGTCGCCACGATCTGCAGCAGGAGCAGCATCGACAGGATCAGCCTGGTCTGCGGGATCGTGACGTGCCTGATCTTGCGGAACAGCCCGGCGCCGTCGAGCTCGGCGGCATCGTAGAGCTCCCCCGGGATGTTCTGCAGTGCGGCCAGGTAGATCAGCGTCGCGCCGCCCATGTTCATCCAGGTGGCCGCGATCACCACGGAGATCATCGCCATGCTGGGCAAGCCGGTGCCCGGCGACTGGACCCACTGCGAAACCGGCAGGTGAAGGTGGCGCAGCACGTCGTTGAACAGGCCGTAGCTCGGGTCGTAGAAGTAGGCGAACAGGAGCAGCGCCGAGGTGGGCGGCAGCATCACCGGCAGGTAGACCAAGCAGCGCAGGTATCCCTTGGCGTGCCGCAGTTCGTTCAGCAAGATGGCCACGAAGAACGGCACAGCGTAGCCAATGATCAGCGCCAGGACGGTGAACTCCAGCGTGTTCTTCCAGGCCGTCCAGAAGGTCGGGTCGCGGAAGATGCGCTCGTAGTTGGAAAGGCCGGCCCAGCTGGTCACACCGAGCCTGCTCTTCTGGAAGCTCATCACGATCTCCCGGCAGATCGGGTACCAGGAGAAGAAGCCGAAGCAGAGCACGGCGCCGATCAGGAACCCGTGCGCGGACACGTTGCGCCTGGCCCGGGCGGCCAGCCTGTCCCCAGCGCGGGATCGCGCCGGGGACAGGGCCGCGGGCTTGCGCAGCGTGGCTAGGTCAGCCACTGTTGGCCAGGATCTGGTTGACCTGGCCGGTCGCGGTGGACAGGAGCTGGGAGATGTTCGCGTTCGGGTTGGTCAGCACCTCGAGCATGACCGGGTCGAGGGTCTTGTAGACGGCCTGCGCGTCAGCCGGTTCGCCCATGGCCAGCTCGTGGGCGCTGGCGAAGGTGGAGAAGTAGGCCGGGTTGACGGTCGCGCTCTTGGTCATGAGCTGCTGCTGCTTAGCCTCGGTGGCGCCCGTGAACATCTGCGGCTCGGGGAAGCCGACCGGGAAGCCGTCGGCCTTCTGCCTGGCGTAGTTGTAGAAGCCCACGCCCGGCGTCAGGTTCTCGAAGACCAGCCACTTGATGCCGGCCTCGATCTGCGCGGGGGTGTCGCGCTTGGCGAACATGTAGTCGTTGCCGCCGGACAGCGAGCCGGCCGGGGTGCCGGAGGTGCTGGGCAGCGGGCCCATGCCGTAGTCGTTGATGTTGCCGCCGTCCTGGGGGACGATCACGTTGTAGATGTCGTCGGGCGCGGCGATGTACATGCCGAGCTTGTTGGCGGCCATCTGCTTCTGCAGGGTGCCCCAGGCGAGCTGCTGGGTCGGGCTCATGCTGTGGTCGACGAAGCGCATCTGGTGCAGGGCCTGCAGCACGGCCTTGCCCTGGTCGGAGTTGAAGGCGGCCCCGGTGCCGGCCGAATTGATCATGTGGCCGCCCTCGGCGTCGATCTCCGAGGAAAAGTGCCAGCCTCCGTTGTTACCCGCGCTGTAGTCGCCGTAGCCAAAGATGCCGTGTCCCAGCTTCGTGATCGCCTTGGCGTCCTGCTCGACCTCGGCCCAGGTGGTAGGCGGCTGGTCCGGGTTGAGCCCGGCCTGCTTGAACAGCACCCGGTTGATGATCAGGCCCTGGGTGTAGTTGACGGTGGGCAGCCCGTACAGGGTCTTGCCCGCGGTGACGGCGGCCAGTGCGGTCGGCACGATGTCCTTCAGCGCGGGGACCGTCTTGGAGTTCACGTAGGACGTGATGTCGGCGGCCTGGCCCGCGTCGAGCACCTGGTTCTTGTCGGTGAAGTAGGTGTAGAAGACGTTCGGCTCGTTGCCCGCCTTCAGCATCGCGGTGAACGACGCCGGGACCTCACACGGGTTCTCGAAGATGCTATTGACGGTGATGTTCGGGTTCTGCTTCTCGAACAGCGCCACGTCCTCGAGCCACTCCTTGTGCTGCTGCGGAGCGCTGGCGGGCGGCGCGCAGTCGACGCTGATCGTCACGTGGCCGCCGGAGCCGCTGCTGGCGGGGGGACTGCTCGAGCACGCCGCGGCCGCGAGCCCGAGAGCCGCGACGACGGTGATCCCGGCCGCACGGCGACGGCCGGACCCTCGACCTCGTAGGTGAAGGCGTCTGGTCACTGCCTCATCCTTTCTGGGACCTCGCTCTTCCCGGGCTGGAAGATATCGATAGCTCAACATACGTATAGAGACTTTTTGATGCAATATATCTATGAAAAAATGCAAAGACACAACTTGATTACAGAGACCCGTTGACCTCGACTTTCGTAATTCTTGCTTGAATTCCGACATTTATTGCGCATACGTACGGAAAGGAAACGGCGATGCGAACGAAGGTTTTCCGAAAGAGAGTGAGCCAGATCACGCAAGTACTTGCGTCAAGATGTCGTATCTTTGCAACATGACGCGCACCCCCTCCCGGCGGCTGGCCGACGTGGCCAGGAAGGTCGGAGTGAGCGAGGCCACGGTGAGCCGGGTCCTCAACGGCAAGGCCGGGGTCTCCGACAGCACCAGGGAAGCCGTGCTGACCGCGCTGGACGTTCTCGGCTACGAGCGCCCGACCCAGCTGCGCGGTGAGCGGGCCCGGCTGATCGGCCTGGTGCTGCCCGAACTGCAGAACCCGATCTTCCCGGCGCTGGCCGAGGTGATCGGCGGCGCGCTGGCTCAGCGCGGCTTCACCCCGGTGCTCTGCACCAGGACGACGGGCGGCCTGTCCGAGGCGGACTACGTCGGCATGCTGCTCGACCAGCACGTCTCCGGGATGGTGTTCTTCGGCGGCCACTGCGCCGAGCAGGCCGCCCCGCACGACCACTACCGGCTGCTGCGCAGCCGCGGCGTCCCGACGGTGCTGATGAACGCGGCCATCGACAACCTGGACTTCCCCCGCGTGTCGACCGACGACGTGACCGCCGCCGGCCAGGCCTACACCCACCTGGCCTCGCTCGGCCACCAGCGGATCGGCCTGGTGCTGGGGCCCGAGGACCACGTACCCTCGCGGCGCAAGCTCGCCGGGTTCACCGCGCACGCCCGGCGGGCCCCGGAGAACAGCCCGGTGGAGCACGCGCTGTTCTCCCTGGAGGGCGGCCAGGCCGCCACCACCCGGCTGCTCCGGCACGGCGTCACCGGCGTGATCTGCGCCAGCGACGTGCTGGCCCTCGGCGCGATCAGGGCCGTCCGGCGTGCGGGCCTGTCGGTGCCCGGCGACGTCTCGGTGGTCGGCTACGACGACTCCGCGTTCATGAACTGCACTGACCCGCCGCTGACCACGGTCAGGCAGCCGATCGAGTCGATGGGCAAGGCGGCGGTCGCGTTGCTGGTGAACCAGATCGAGAACACGGACGTATATCCAGAGGAACTGCTCTTCGAACCCGAACTCGTCGTCCGCGGCTCAACGGGGCGCCCCGGCACGGGGTCGGTGGTTGGCGCTTTACCTCCCTTTTGCACGCAATCCGCACTAGGGTTGGAGTCAGCGAGCTTCAGGACGCGGCGCCACGGCCATCCGGGGGCCTGACCACAGTGCGGATCTGTGGTATGTGTAATTTCTGCGGTCCGGCGCAAGCTGACGCGATGCATGACAGTAGTTAGGTGGGGGTGACCAGTTTGGCGGCGCTACAGCCCGGCGATCCCCAGCGCATTGGGCCCTATGTGCTGCTCGGCAGGCTCGGCAGCGGCGGGATGGGCCGGGTCTACCTCGCCCGCTCCCCCGGCGGCCGCATGGTGGCGGTGAAGGTCATCCGCGCGAACCTGGCCGAGGACGCGGGTTTCCGCGCCCGCTTCGCGCGCGAGGTCTCGGCCGCGCGCAAGGTGGGCGGGCTGTTCACCGCGGCGGTCGTCGACGCCGACGTGGACGGGCCGGTGCCCTGGCTGGTGACCGCGTACGTGCCGGGCACGTCGCTGTCGGACGCCGTCGAGCGGCAGGGCCCGCTGCCGGAGAACTCCGTGCTCGCGCTGGCGGCGGGACTGGCCGAAGGCCTGATCGCGATCCACGCGGCGGGCGTCATCCACCGTGACCTCAAGCCCTCCAACGTGCTGCTGGCCCAGGACGGGCCGCGGATTATCGACTTCGGCATCTCCTCCGCGGCGGGCGCGACGTCGCTGACCGGCACCGGCTTCATGATCGGCTCGCCCGGGTTCATGTCGCCGGAGCAGGCCGAAGGCCTCACCGTCGGCCCGGCCAGCGACATCTTCAGCCTGGCCGGCGTGCTCATCTACGCCGCGCGGGGCGAGGGCCCGTTCGGCAGCGGCGACACCGCGGCGCTGCTCTACCGCGTGGTGCACGGCAAGCCGAATACCGACAACGTTCCCGAGAACCTCCGCCCGCTGATCAAGCGGAGCCTGTCCCGTGATCCCAAGCGCCGGCCCACGGCGACCCAGTTCCTGACCGACCTGTCGGCCGCGTACCCCGCCGCCGCGGACCTGACCGACTGGCTGCCTTTGCAGATCCTCGAGGAGAACGCGGCCAGGAGCGCGCCGTCCGAGGCCAGCCTGCACCGTCGCGGCGGCTCGCTGGCCGGAGGTTCGGCAGCGGGCGGGTCCATGGCAGGCGGTTCCGTGGCCGGGGGCTCGATGGCCGGCCACCCCTCGATGGCCGACCCGGTCGCTCCGGTGGCGGACCCGGTCGCCCCGGCCGCCGACCCGGTCGCGCCGATGGCCATGGCCGCAGGCTCCCTGCGGGACGAGCCCGCGCCTGGCGGCGACGCCCTCGACCACCCGCAGACGCGGACCTCTCTGTCCACGCCGACCCCGCCGCCGCCGACCCCGTATCCCACCGGTCCGCAGGGCTATCCGTCATCGCCGGGACAGCCGGCCCAGGGG